>CESC01077666.1_pt1 | contig 17671 bp, 17 predicted proteins | sample 531131 | NCBI WGS metagenome assembly CESC01 (sample SAMEA2621295, study PRJEB7988) | marine metagenome | biome: marine biome (ENVO:00000447); feature: mesopelagic zone (ENVO:00000213); material: "saline water (ENVO:00002010), including plankton (ENVO:xxxxxxxx)" | depth 800 m
TCAAGGTAGCAGACGAGGCCAGCGAGAAAGTGCTGCATATCTACCAGTCTGATTTCAAAGTGAGTTTCAAAGCAGACGATTCGCCCATCACCGCTGCAGACACCGCGGCCCATGACATCATCACCCAGGGTCTACGCAAAATAAGCCGGGATATCCCCATCCTTTCGGAGGAAGGCAAAGACATTCCCTGGGAAGAGCGCAAACACTGGCGCCGGTTTTGGCTGGTGGATCCAGTTGACGGTACCAAAGATTTCGCTCAACGGACGGGGGAGTTCACCATCAATATCGCCATGATTGAGGACGGTGAGCCGGTTATGGGTGTAGTCATCGCCCCTGCTTTGAAAGAAGCCTACTGGGGTGTGGTCGGTGAGGGCGCCCACATGCGAGATCGCACCGGAAGAGTTCACCGAATTCGCGTGGCGGAGCCCAAAGACCTAAAGCGCGTGGTGGCCAGTAAGAACCACCTGAACTCTGAAACCCGAGCGTTTATCGACAAGCTTGGTGAGTACGAACTGGTGCAGGCTGGAAGTTCGTTAAAGTTTTGCCGTATTGCTGAGGGGCACGCTGATATATACCCGCGCATGGGGCCAACCTGCGAGTGGGACACGGGCGCAGGGCAGGCGGTGCTAGTGGCTGCCGGAGGCAAGGTTCAAACCGTCTATGGCAAACCTTTGAAATATGGTAAACAAGATGTGTTAAATCCTTATTTCATTGCGGCAGGAAACTGGTATCTTCCTCAGCCATGACATGGTACGCACTCCAGCACAAACCCGCCCAGGGTGATAGAGCCCTTACCCACCTACAGAATCAGGATATTGCCTGCTTTTACCCGAAAATCACCGTCGAAAAGATAAAGGCCGGGAAGCGTACAAAGAAACTTGAGCCGCTCTTTCCCGGGTACCTTTTCGTAAACCTGGAACAAACTGATCCCATGTGGGCGAAACTCCGCTCAACCCGTGGCGTGCTCAGAATTGTAGGTTTCGCCAACAGGCCTGCAGCCATTAGTGATGATGTCATTCAGCACATAAAAGATAGCCTCGATTCGGTGACGGAGCAGGGTGGTATCAAGCCTGGCCAGTCAGTCCAGCTAGACGAAGGTCCGTTTGAAGGCATTAGTGCGATCTTCCAAGCTTACGAGGGCGAAGAGCGAGCAATCGTTCTCATTGACTTTATGCAGAAACAGCAGCGAGTCAGAGTTCCGGTTTCTGCTTTGAGGCGGTAATTTCCGGTTTCCCGCCCAAGTTCTCTGCGTTACCAAAGAACACCCATTCCAAAGTGGGCGCCCTTGCCCAAATCATTCCATCGCGTAGAATTGCGTCAAAAATAAATGACCCTGTTAGTGTTGGGCTATTATTGAAAAGCAAAGCCATAGCCAGAACGCACTGTGAACGGGTCGGTGGGGCGGTAGCGTGAAAATCAATTCAGGAAGACGGATGAACGAAACAGAGCAGCGGGCAAAATCACGCTATGAGGATGAAATTAGCTTGGTAGACCTTGCCACCACCTTTATTCGCCGGCGGAACGTATTTTATGTGGTTTTTGCCGGGATTGTCGGAATAGCACTTATATATGCGCTCTTGCTCGTTGGTGAAGTACGGGAATATTCTACTCTGGTCCAGTTGGGCCAAGACAAGGATAAGCCTTTGGAAGAGCCCCAAGCGGTCATAGCCAGCATTGAAAGCTACTGGTATCCGGAACTTCTGGGCGAGTACCGCGCGATGGCAAACGGAAAGCTTCCGTTTGGAATTGCCGCTTCAAACCCTGAGAGCACCTCCCTGATCAAGCTTTCATCGGAAACCTCACCGGAACTGGCAAAGACCGTAAAAGAGTTCCACCAGAAGCTGGTTAGCAATGTTATGAATCGCCAAGCCGATTTGCTCAACAGGCAAAAACGGGAACTTGAGCGGCGGATAGCTTCACTGCAGGAGTATCTTGATGAGTTATCCGGAATTGAAGCGAGCGGTGAGGCTCAGGCGCAGCTAATTCAGGAGCGCACACGCATGCTTTCGGAAATTGAGTCGATAAAAGCTCGTATCGACAGGCTTTCACCTGCGCAAGTACTCGTTATCGCCCGCGAGAGCCCCGAAAACAAGGGCACCAGCAAAAAACTCATTCTTGTCTTGGCGATGGTGATGGCCTTTGTGTTCGGCATTTTTGCCACGTTCATAACCGAATTTGTCGCACATGTTCGGCAGGCCGTCGAAGAAGAGCGTTGACTGCCATAGTACAAACCTACCCGGGCCGAATGTTCGGAGTATTTCTTATCCCTGGTAGCGCTTGAACTCTAGGCAACATGGAAGAGAAAGAAAACATATGAAACTGCTGGTAACCGGCGGCGCGGGCTTCATAGGCTCCGCCGTAATCCGCCATATCATTGCCAACACCAATGATGAAGTGGTCAATCTTGACAAGCTCACCTACGCCGGCAACCTCGAGAGCCTTGCGGAAGTGAGCGATAGCGAACGCTACAGGTTCGAACAGGTAGACATCTGCGACCGTGCCGAAGTAGATCGCGTACTGGCCCAGCATAAGCCAGAAGCCATTATGCACCTGGCCGCTGAAAGCCACGTAGACCGCTCCATCGACGGCCCGGCAGACTTCATTGAAACCAATATCGTGGGCACCTACACTCTACTGGAAGCCACCCGCCAATACTGGCAGGTTCTGGAAGGCGACAAAAAGGCCAATTTCCGCTTCCACCACATAAGCACAGACGAAGTCTACGGCGACCTCCCGCACCCAGACGATCAATTCAAGCGCGAAGAGGTCACTACTACCTTAGGTCGGATAGAGCAGAGCGAAATCCGACAACAGGATGCGCTACCCTTATTCACCGAAACTACCCCTTACGCCCCAAGCAGCCCCTATAGCGCCAGTAAAGCCAGCTCAGACCACTTGGTCCGCGCCTGGGCCCGAACCTATGGCCTGCCAATCCTAGTCACCAACTGCAGCAACAACTACGGTCCCTACCACTTCCCGGAAAAACTCATCCCGTTGATGATCTTGAACGCCCTGGAAGGCAAGCCGCTACCGGTGTATGGCAAAGGCGACCAAATCCGCGACTGGCTCTATGTAGGAGACCACGCCCGCGCCCTCTATAAAGTGGTCACCGAAGGCAAACCCGGCGAAACCTACAACATCGGCGGTCACAATGAAAAGCAAAACATCGAAGTTGTGCATACCCTTTGTGACATCCTTCAGGAGCTGCGCCCACAACAAGCCGGCTATCGTAACCTGATTACCACTGTAAAGGACCGCCCTGGCCACGACAGGCGCTATGCGATAGACGCCCGCAAGATCCAGAAAGAACTTGGCTGGGTGCCCCGGGAAACCTTCGAAACCGGCATCCGCAAAACGGTACAGTGGTACCTTGAGAACCTTGACTGGTGCCAACGAGTGCAGGACGGCAGCTACCAAAGAGAGCGCCTCGGAGATAGCGCATGAAGATTTTGCTCCTGGGCAAAACCGGCCAAGTCGGCTTCGAGCTTCACCGAACTCTCTCCCCATTGGGCACAACAATCGCCCCAAGCAGAGAACAGCTGGATCTAACCGACGACCAAGCGGTAACTAACTACTTGGTTCGGGCCAAACCAGACCTCATCGTAAACGCCGTTGCCTACACCGCCGTAGACGCCGCTGAGGAACACCAGCAGGCTGCCCAACGCCTGAATGCTGATTTGCCAAAACAATTGGCAGAATATGCAAAGGCCAATAACGCCCGTCTGGTGCACTACAGCAGCGATTACGTTTACCCAGGCACCGGTAGCGATCCTTGGCAGGAAATTAGCCAAGCCTGCCCGTTGAGCATCTACGGTCAAACAAAGCTTGAAGGTGACCAAGCCATCCAGCAAAGCGGCGTAGACCACCTCACCTTTCGCACCAGCTGGGTCTACAGCGCTCGCGGTAACAACTTCATGAAAACCATGCTGCGTCTGGCAGAAAGCAAAACCGAACTCAATATAGTTGCTGACCAGATCGGCGCCCCGACGCCGGCAAAGCTCATTGCCCAGGTAACGACACTGGCCATCCACAGCAAACTGGAAAAGGGCCTCTACCATCTGACCCCAACCGGCGAAACCAGTTGGCAGGGCTTCGCAAAAGAAATCTTCCGCCTGGCAGGAAAAAACACAAAGGCAAGCCCCATTCCAACCAGCGAATACCCAACACCGGCAACCCGGCCGCTGAATTCAAGGATGGACGTCACCAAACTCGAAAGCGCCCTCAACATCGAGCTACCAGACTGGCAAAGTCAATTGGACCTCACCTTGAGTGAATATCTGGAGAAGTAAATGAAAGGGATTATCCTGGCCGGTGGCTCCGGCACGCGCCTTTACCCAATCACCCGAGGCATCAGCAAACAACTCCTTCCAGTGTACGACAAACCGATGATTTACTACCCGCTCTCGGTACTCATGTTGGCTGGCATTCGGGACATCCTGGTCATCACAACCCCTGAAGATCAACAAGGCTTCCAGCGCCTGCTCAGCGACGGCAACCAGTGGGGTATCAACCTGAGCTACGCACAGCAAGCCAGCCCAGACGGTCTCGCGCAGGCTTTTATCATCGGCGAAGAGTTCATTGGGCAAGACAGCGTCTGTTTGGTTCTCGGCGATAATATTTACTACGGCCAAGGCCTCAGCAAGATGCTGCAAAATGCGGTAAAGAAAGAAAAAGGCGCAACAGTATTCGGCTACCAGGTAACTGACCCAGAACGCTTCGGTGTCGTAGAGTTTGACGACAACCAGCGTGCCATCACTATTGAAGAAAAGCCGGCCAAGCCGAAATCCGACTACGCCGTAACGGGGCTCTACTTCTACGACAATGACGTGGTGAGCATTGCCAAACAGGTAAAACCTTCCGCCCGAGGCGAGCTGGAAATCACCAGCGTCAACCAGGCCTATCTCGAACGTGGCGATCTGAATGTAGAATTGCTTGGCCGGGGCTTCGCCTGGCTTGACACCGGCACCTTCGACTCCTTGCATGAAGCCAGCGGCTTTATAGAAACCCTGGAAAAACGTCAGGGCTTAAAAATCGCCTGCCTGGAAGAAGTGGCCTACCGCATGGGCTTCATCGGCGAAGAGCAACTGCTGGCAGAGGCGGAAAACCTCAAAAAGAACAGCTACGGCGCCTACCTGAAAAAACTAGTCAAAACCAAGTAAGCGATTGTTATGAAAATCACCGAAACCAAGATTCCGGCTGTAAAACTGATTGAACCGACGGTGTTTGGCGACGAACGCGGCTTTTTCATGGAAACCTGGAACGAACAGACCTTCCGCGAGGGGGGGATAGCGGCAAATTTCGTGCAGGATAATCACAGTCGGTCAGTAAAAAACACGCTGCGCGGCCTTCACTACCAGCTCAAGCAACCCCAGGGCAAATTGGTGCGGGTAACCCGGGGCGAAGTGTTTGACGTAGCAGTAGATCTACGACCCGAGTCGCCCACCTTTGGCCAGTGGGTCGGTGAATACCTGACAGAGGATAATTACCGCATGTTGTGGGTGCCGCCAGGGTTCGGTCATGGCTTTCTGGTCACAAGCGAAACGGCAGATTTTCAGTACAAATGTACAGATTTTTATGCGCCCGAGTACGAGCGCACTATCCAATGGAATGACCCAACGCTTAAAATCAACTGGGGTGTGGATAGCCCAAGAGGTTTATTAATGTCAGCCAAGGATCAGGAAGGCCAAAGTCTTGAGCAGGCCCTGGCTGAACTGAAAGAGTATTACTGAATGATACCCGTCACCAAGCCCTACCTCCCAAACCGTGATAACCTGGATAAATACATTGACGGCATATATGAACGGCAATGGCTGACCAACAATGGTCAACTCGTTCAGGAACTCACTCGCCGGCTGGAAAGGTATCTTGGAGTGGAAAACCTCCTGTTGGTGGCAAATGGCACACTGGCGTTGCAAATTGCCTACCGTGCCCTTGGGGTCAGCGATGCGCGGCCTGAACAAAAGCCAGAAGCCATTACTTCGCCTTTCACGTTTATTGCCACTGCAAGTTCCTTGAAATGGGACGGGGTGGAACCCGTGTTTGCAGATATAGATCCAGAGACATGGTGCCTGGACCCAATAAACATAGAAAAGGCAATAAATCCTAATACCCGTGCCATCGTTCCCGTCCACGTTTTCGGCAACGCCTGCGACGTAGAGGCCATCGACGTTATTGCTCACCAGCACAACCTCAGCGTTATCTACGACGCCTCACATGCGTTCGGAGTGAAGTACAAGGGAGAAAGCCTGCTCAAGTATGGCGACGCGGCCACCCTAAGCTTCCACGCCACAAAGCTTTTTCACACTGGTGAAGGTGGCGCAATTGTTTTCAAGAGAAAAGAAGATCTTGAACGCGCGAAGAACATGATTAACTTTGGCATCACTGGGCCCGAAACGATTGAAGAGCTGGGAATTAACGCCAAGATGAACGAACTACAGGCAGCAATGGGTCTTTGCGTGCTGGATGAGATGAAGGAGAACCTGAAAGACCGCGCGGACGTTTGGCACATGTATGAGAAAGAGCTAAGTAAAACGCTTCAACTCCAGGCCAAACACGAAGAGCTTCGCTATAACTATGCCTACTTCCCAGTGGTTTTCGAAAGCGAAGAAAGGACTATACATGTGACAGCCCAGCTTAAAAAAATCGGTGTTCTGGCACGACGGTATTTTTATCCATCACTTGAATCGATCGGCTGCCTGGATGCAAGGACTGATCAGCCCATTTCAAAAGATATCGCCAGCCGGATTCTCTGTTTGCCAATCTACAGTGGTCTTAAGGAAGCGGATCAGCGGTTTATTTTGAATGTGCTGAGAGAGAACGAATCGATTTCGCTTCGTTAAAGTTCAAGAATATTTGGTTCGATTAAATTGTATGATGAATGTTCGTGCCGAGAGTCCTTTTTTATCCTTGGAAACCCTAGATCCGGAACTTCATTGTTCAGATTGATCCTTAACAACCACCCGGAGATTGTCGTCCCTCCCGAATGTGGGTTTGCGGAATGGCTTTATGAAGAGTTCTGTGGACAGGAAATGAACGAAGACACGTATCGAAAGTTCTTGTTAAAAGTTTTCAAGACAAGAAAATTTGAAACATGGGAGCTAAATTTTGAAGACATTCTCTGCTCAATAAAAAGCAGCAGATCTAACAGCTATCAAGACCTAGTTCGTGAGGTTTATCGTAGATATGCAAAAAAACTGGAAAAGAATTTGCGTCTTTTGGTGACAAAAATAATTATTATATAAATAAGGTTGGAAAGCTCGAAGAGATATTTCCGGGTTGCAAAAAGATTTTCATTGTTCGTGACGGCCGGGACGTTGCGTGCTCTTACTTGGAGCTAGAAGACAAAAAATCGACTCCATGTACAGTCCGAAGCTGACAAAAGATGCCACTACAATTGCAAAGGAATGGGGTGAGTCGGTTGAGGTTATGATTCGCTGGACTGCGGGAGACACAATAAATATCCGTTATGAGGACCTTGTTCTTGATCCTGCCGCCACACTGCAAAAAGTGTGTGAGTTCTTAAGTGTAGCCTATTCAGAAAAAATGTTGAATTACTATAAAAGTAATGATGAGCCCGAAGAGTTCAAGGCATGGAAAGGAAAAACTTTTGAGCCAATAGAAGCAACTGGTATCGGAAGATATAAAAGAGAATTGTCATTAGAGTAGTTAGATGATTTTGAAAAAAATCAAAAAGAGATGTTAAAAGAAGCAGGCTGTAGCGTTTAATGTATAGAGTTGAAAGCTATAAACGTCAATTAAAGTTTTTGAAATATCTAGCTCGGTTCAACCGCATTGCCTGAACAATTACCTTAAAGCCAAAACCGAAAAGCTTATATGCAGCGCAAAATATAATGTCACTTACCGCGAAAACTACAAACGGTGTGCTTTGGAATTTTGCAGAGCAGCTTTCAAGGCGCGGCGTCGGCATACTAGTTACGCTTTTGCTGGCTCGGTTCCTGGTACCAGAAGATTTCGGTCTGGTGGCCATGATGTCTGTCTTTCTCGCGCTCGGAAGTTCATTGATGGAATCCGGCTTCCGGGAAGCCCTTATCCGTCTGCAGAGTGTCACACAGGAGGACTACGCGACGGCATTCTACGCAAACATCCTGCTAGGACTTATTTCCTATGGGGTTTTGTTTGCGACGTCTCCTTCTATTGCAGCCTTTTATGAAGAGCCGAGATTGGTAGAGCTTATCAGGGTCGCTTCTCTAGCGATAATTATAATGTCGTTTCAGGCGGTTCAGGTCGCCAGCCTGACTAGGAAATTAAATTTCAGGGCTCAGCTCAAGGCGAGCTTTCCGTCGAGCGTTATTTCTGGGGCAATAGCCGTATATTTGGCGCACATTGGCGCGGGAGTCTGGGCCTTGGTGAGCCAGATAGTCCTTAACGCCATCTTGCATACTGCGCTGCTCTGGAAACTCGAAGGCTGGCGTCCAACCCGGGACCTAAGCTGGCCATCTCTCAAAGCTATGTATGGATTTGGATACAAGCTATTCCTGGCTGGCATTCTCGACACCCTATTCCAGAACCTCTATGTTGTCGTAATAGCAAAGGTCTTTTCTGCTCCAGTTGCAGGGCTATATTTCTTTGCCAATAAAATCAAAGAACTTATAGTTCAACAATTAGTTACATCGATCCAGCGAGTGACTTACCCCGCACTCGCATCAATACAAACTGATAATACTCGTCTTAAGGCCGGATACAAAAAAATTGTGGTTCTGATGACGATGATACTTTACCCAACCATTTTGTTTATTGTCGCTCTTGCAGAACCTATTTTCCAGCTGCTCCTTACTGAAAAATGGCAGTCCGCTGTACCTTATTTTCAACTACTCTGCATTGCTACGCTCATGATACCTTTACACTCTATTAACTTGAATATACTGAAGGTAAAGGGTCGCTCTGATCTCTTCCTGTATCTAGAAATCTTAAAAAAGTCGCTTGGTGGAGTTGTTCTACTAATATCCTATCGTTACGGAATCTACGCAATTTTATTGGGGCAGGTTATAACCTCTATTATAAATTATATACCGAATAGTTACTTTTCGAAGAGGCTTCTTGGTTATGGCATTAAGGAACAAGTATCCGATTTCCTGCCAACTTTGATTATTAGTTTCATTTCATCAACGATCGGTTTTATCGCCATTAAAATGATAGATGGGCACCCCTCTGTCATTATACTGTTTGGCGTCTTGGTCATGACGTTAGTTTGGTTGGTGTTAAACGCGCTGCTCAATAGAGAAAAACTGAGGATTACAGTCGACTATATCCTCAAATATTTTCCGCTAAGAAAATTTAACCAGTTTGACTTATAACAAAGATCTCAAAAGAATCAGGTTCTGTTTGCTCTGCAAGACAACGTATCTGAGCCAAATTCGCAAAAAAACTTTTTATTAGTATAATTTTTTGAAAGAATTGAAGGCAAAAAATGATCCAAAATGGCAAAAGCTAAGAAATGAATAAGCAAGTTGGAGCCTCAAACGATATGCGCAGTATCAAAGATCAGGTCTGGCCAGCTGATTCTGTTCCTGTGGTGACTATATCCTGTACAACCTACAATCAGGAACGCTATATTGAAAAGTGCATAGAAGGTTTCTTGAAGCAGGAGACTGATTTTCCAGTTGAAATTTTAATACATGATGATGCGTCAACTGATAACACTCCGGCGATAATCAGGAAATATCAATCACGCTATCCAAAATTGATAAATGTTATTCTTCAGGAAGAAAACCAGTTTTCCAGAGGAGAAATGGTCAATTCTTTCAATTTCAAAAAGGCAAGGGGCAAGTACATCGCCCTGTGTCACGGCGATGATTACTGGACTGATAGGGAAAAGCTTCAAAAACAAGTAAATGTCATGGAATCGTATGGTGTCGCCATAAGTGGGCATCCTGCAAGGGAGATTGATGTCGAGGATAATGATCGGCATTGCTTGTCAGGATTTAAGGTGAAGAGCATTAGCTTTTTTGATTCGAAAGCTCTGATTAAAAATGATGGAAATATGTTACCTTTTGGCTCAATAATGATAACGGATGAGGCTAAAGAATTAATGTTAAAAAATATGCCACCAGTTATGTTTCATTCGGGTATACAGCTGTTGGCAGCGTCGAAGAACGGGTTAGTAATATTACCGGATGCGATGATGGCCTATCGAGTTGCGGTTCCCGGCTCTACAACTGAAATAATGCTCGGTGACAATGATCGAAGACTAGGGACATCGTTTAAACGGGTAAAAAGCATAAAAACACTAAAGCGTATATATTCAGATAATGAGCAATTTGAGTTGAATAGACTTCTGGCCAAACAAATTAAGAGTTCGGTTATTTTAAAGTCTAAGGCTAGTATTTTCCGGCTTTTGGCTTATATGATGCGAGGCGAAACATTTAAAACAAAGTTCATCGTTTTTGCGTTTTGTCTTTTTTATTTTACGAAAGCTACAGTGAGGTCCTTCCGCTAGAGTATTATTAGCGTACAGTTTGGTCGCCCTGTAATTGGCACGTTTTCCGTGCTAACTTTTAATTTCGGTGATTTTTGATATGGCAATGAAGATGTTTCGTTTTATAAAGATAATTATGTTCGCTCTTGCTGACATTTTCATTGTTCACTTTCTTGGTCGGTATCCAGTTTTTTATTTTGATAGCATTCCTAATGTTGGAGATTTAATAAATCCATATCTGGCAAATAAATTATCCGGTATGAAGGTACGTCAGGTTAGGTCGAGGTCTATCCGCCACGTAGTTGGTCTCGGAAGCATGTTTCATATGGCGAATAAAAGAAGCGTGATTTGGGGAACTGGTATCATTTCGGATGACGTTGAATTCAGGAGAAAGACAAGCTGTAATTCAGTGAGGGCTGTGCGCGGACAATTGACCAAGAACATTCTGTTCGAAAACGGTGTCATTAGCTCCGATAAACTTCCGTTAGGTGATCCTGGGCTATTAATGCCGGACTTTTATAATCCTAGAATCAGGAAAAAATATAAGGTAGGTATAATTCCGCATTACGTTGATTCCGACCTCGATTTTTTTAATTCGATAGGGGACGCTGTAGTCATAGATGTGCGGCAGGGTCCCGAATCGTTTATTGATGACCTGCTAAAGTGTGAGTATGTGATTTCATCATCTTTACATGGGTTGATTTTGGCCGACTCATACGGCGTGCCCAACAAATGGGTATCATTTTCGGATAAAATAACAGGTGGAAAATTTAAATTTCGTGATTACTATTCAACAACGGATAATCCTGACGAGGACTGCTTCCTGTGTTTAAGCCAGGAGGCGCTTAATAACATAATTTTTGAAGTGGAGAAGTATGCGTCGGTGAAGAAATTTATTTTCGATAAAGATGAGCTAACTAAGTCGTTTCCGGTGTTTTAAGGTGAGCCTCTATCCTAAAGTAAGCGTTGTTATTCCAACTTGTAACGGCCGGCGTAGTGTAGTAAGGGCCGTTCTTTCGGTCATACATCAAGATTTAAAAAGTCTTGAAGTCATTGTCGTTGATGATAACAAAGAAAATTTTTTGGATGTTTTATCTACTGACTTGGCATTCGACTCTAGAATTAAGATTGTCCGCAATTCCGGCGTTCATGGCCCTTCACAGGCTAGGAATTTTGGGGTTAGCCATGCTTCAGGCGCGCTTGTCACCTTTCTGGATGATGATGATTGTTTATTGCCTGGCCGTCTTCTGTCGCTAGTTCAATTTTATCAGTGCTCGGGTGATAGGTATTCATTTATTTCGTCTGGCCGGTTTGCGGAAGTGGATGACTTTTCAGAAATTCAATTAATTTCCGGCCAGAAATTTGGAGTTTTAAGTTTAGAGGATATTAAGTTCAGGAACAGTATTGATATCGGTGTGTTGATGGAGAAGAGCTTTTTCCAAAAAATAGGAGGCTTCGATGAAAAGCTTTCATCACTTGAAGACTGGGATCTCTTTGTTCGGGCACTAAAGATTAAAGACGGTTACAAAATAAAACGATTTGATTATGCGGTAAATCGAACAAATGGGCGTGTTCGAGTTTCCGAACGCGAGACCGCTGGTTATTTTGCGATTGCTGATAAGTATTCAACGTATTTTGGCAATAAATGGGCTTTTATTCCAAGGTCTAAGGGGTTGATATTGGCAGGGCGGTTTTCTTTGGCTAAAGCTGTATTTTACTGTTGTCGCTCTTCGTCGCTCATTCCCGTCAGAATGTATTTGTCTGCACGGTTCCCAAGCACTGTCCGAATCGCGAAGCAGCTCGTTCCTGGAAGGCAGCGATAGTTGGCTGTTTTGCCAGAGGCCTGGATCTGGTCAATGATGACATGAAGAAAATTGATGATAATGGCGGTGCGTTATTGTCCGCGCGAGAAGGTACTGTCAGGCCGTTAACTGGAAAAGGTCATAGGTTCGCTGTAAGGGTATGGCTCTTTCTGCTCCAAAGCTTCTTTATACTGATGCTTGTGGTGCCAACTACCCTTCAGGTTCCGCGCGGCGTTTTTCTCGTATTGATTACTGGTGTGGGCGGTTTGCTTTCACTTCGTGTATGGCGAGTTCATCGCGACATTACTCTGCTCTCGCTACTTACAATATCTGTTGGCCTGTTTGGTGTTTTTTGGGGCGGGATTAATTCCGCACCTGGGGCTTTGAATGTAGCATCGGTTTTCGTTGTATGGCCCGCGCTGTATTTTCTTTTTATTGGTTTGGTTCATAAACTGGGAGTAATTAAATCGATTGAATCGGCATTGCTGGTTGGTATTGCCTTGGCTACGGTGATGGCTCTCTCAGTAATGCTGGCGGGATTGACGGGTTATATTGATGCCGTACATGGCGTCCTCGAATTTCAGGGCGCCGCTTTCGGTAACCATAGCGGCTTCATTGAGTTTAGGACGTATGGACTTACCACGGTCATGTATGGCTTTCCGTTTGTTATTTCATATATTTTAGTTCGGCGTGAAGAACTTTATGGTTTTTCAAAACTTGGAATTTATCTTCTTTTGGTCGCTATTGTCATTGTTCTTTTAGGTTCCGGGCGGAGGGCCTTCTGGTTGGTAATGCTGCTAACCCCTCTTATCATAATTCCGGTCCTCCAATACTCTGCATGTTATGTAAAGTCTTTGTCACTCATTTTGCTGATTTTTAAATCTTCTGTTCTTGCGTTTGTGATAATAGCAAGCATAATTGGTGTTATTGGGATCGATCCACTAGTGATGGTCGATAACTTTGTTTCAGCATTCCAAGGACAGGAAGAGTCCAGTAGTGCCCGTTATCTGCAGGCTGCAGCTCTTTGGGAAGCCTTCAATAATTCCCCGCTGATAGGTCACGGTCTCGGCAGTACTGTCGATGTTGTCCGCTCTCATGAAATGCCCTGGGCTTTCGAATTGTCTTATCTTGCTTTGCTAATGCAGGTTGGGCTCCTTGGTGTCTTAATTTATGCGGGCGCGATTTTTTGGGTTATTTTTAAAGGCATGCAGCTATCACGAAAAGATCCCGGGTTTGCCAAGTTATTCGTTCCTTTAGTTACCGCACTTTGCGCATTTTTAATAATGAATGCAACCAACCCTTATTTATCTAAATTCGACTACGTCTGGGTAATATTTTTACCAGTCGCTCTAATTAATGCGCATCTCACCCAACGGCCCAGGAATGATTGATATAGTAATCGTTAACTGGAATGCAGGGCTCCAGCTCAAGGAATGCCTGCATTCTATCGACAGCCAAAACACGAACGCAGCTTTAAAGATCATTGTCGTGGATAATGGGTCGTCGGATGGCTCTGCCGATGTGGTTGAGAACCTGTCGAACGTGGAAGTAATCCGAACTGGTCAAAACCTGGGCTTTGGTGCCGCCTGTAATATTGGCGCGAAAGCGGGCCAATCGCGATACATACTGTTCCTAAATCCGGACACGCGTCTTGAAGCCAACTCCCTATCCGTGCCGTTGGATTTTATGGAGCGTCCGGAAAACAGGAAGGTCGGAATTTGCGGAATCCAGCTGGTGGACGAGCAGGGGCGAGTAAGTCGAACTTGCGCGCGCTATCCGACCCTGGGGCGACTGGTTTCGTCCGCTCTAGGGTTGGACAAGGTGCCCGGAATGAAGGGTACCGGGATGGGAATGAGGGACTGGGATCATCTCCAGGCTCGTGAAGTCGACCAAGTTATGGGAGCGTTCTTTTTCTGCCGGCGAGAAGTGTTTGAAGCCTGTGGTGGGTTTGATGAACGTTTCTTTGTCTATTTTGAGGAAGTTGATGTGGCGAGGAGAAGCAGATTGGCAGGTTGGGCCACCTGGTTCTTAACTGGAGCCCGGGCCTTCCATGCCGGTGGTGGTACCTCCCGACAGGTTAAGGTGCACCGGCTTTTTTATTCGTTGCGCAGCCGTTTACTGTACGGTTTGAAGCACTTTCCCCGGTGGCAAGCCTGGCTGTTAGTGTTTGTTACCAGCGCTATAGAGCCCTTTACCCGTTCAGTCTGGTGTCTTTTGCGGGGCGATTTGGCGGGCGTCAAATATACCTGGGCTGCCTACCGCATGCTTTGGCGGGCCATGGGCCACATTTTGCGCGGTGAAGGGCGAGATAACCCATGAAAGTTCTTCTATTTACCCGGTACGGACGGCTTGGCGCCAGCTCCCGGGTGCGGTCACTACAGTATTTACCTTTCTTGCGTTCACGGGGGGTCGAGGTAAGCGTCAAACCATTACTATCCGATTCCTATTTGCAAGCGCTTTATAAGGGAGGGCCACGCTGGCGGGAAGTGATCAAGGGTTATTGCTCAAGAGTTGTGGCCTTGTTGGGAGCCTGGCGATTTGACGTCGTTATGATTGAAAAGGAGCTGTTTCCTTTTTTGCCTGCGCTTGCCGAGCGTTTCCTCCGTTTGATTCGCGTCCCATACATTGTTGATTACGATGATGCGCTATTTCACAGGTATGATCGGCACAATAATCGCTGGGTAAGGAAGCTCTTGGGTCGAAAAATCGATTCAGTAATGTGCCATTCCGTGACCGTCATCGCTGGTAATGAGTACCTTGCAGAGCGTGCGCGTGACGCGGGCGCCAGAAAGGTTGAAATTATTCCAACCGTGGTTGATTTGGAGCGCTACCGTCTGAAAATTCAAAGAGAGGCAGGTGCATCTATTGTTGGGTGGATTGGAACTCCGGAAACCAGTCGTTACCTCAAGCCCTTATTGCCCGTTTTCGAAGCTATTAAAAAGGACGTGCCCGTGCGTTTTGTCGCTGTTGGTGCAAATCCTGAGGAGTTTGAAGATACCCCCGTCGAGGTATGGCCGTGGTCCGAGGCCTCTGAAGTTGAGTCGGTGTCGCAGTTTGATGTGGGAATAATGCCGTTGATTGACTCACCCTGGGAGCGTGGCAAGTGTGGCTATAAGCTGATTCAGTATATGGCGTGTGGTGTGCCTGTCGTTGCTTCGCCGGTTGGCGTGAATGTTGAGATCGTGAACCCTCCAGAGAACGGGTGTCTGGTACGGTCTAATGAAGATTGGGATCGGGCTCTGAGGTACCTTCTTCAGGCAGATTCATCTGTGCGCGAGCTGATGGGTGAGGCGGGCTATGCGCTTGTAAAGAGTCGATTTTCGCTAGAGGCTCAAGCGCCACAGTTGCTGAGAGTGATCTCTGAGGCCGCCCGAGGTGCGTGACAGGAAATCTGGGATTGGTGAGTGCAGTTTGAGGGGCAAATCCAAAATCTTACTTTTTGTGGTTAATACTCCTGAATTTTTCGTTTCGCATCGTCTGCCAGTAGCTGAGGCTGCAAAGGCTGCGGGGTATGACGTTCACGTGGCCTCAGCTCCCGGGGAGGCCATCGCGAAGATTCAGGCTGTTGGTCTTCAACACCATGCGATTCCTTTTGCTCGGAGTGGCCAAAACCCTTTGGTAGAGCTGCGCACTGTTGTGCAACTGTTCAGATTGTTCCGTAGCTTGAAGCCAGATCTCGTGCACTTGGTTACCATCAAACCAGTGCTTTATGGTGGTCTGGCGGCACGTCTGACGGGTGTCGGGAGTGTGGTTTCAGCGGTGTCAGGTCTTGGCACCGTCTTCGTTGCGGATTCAATGGTTGCCAAACTGCGTAGGTGGCTGATCACTCGTCTTTACATCAAGGCATTCAAGCAAAAGCGGCTAGCCGTTATTTTTCAGAATCCGGTTGATCGTGAAACCTTGCTTTCAACGGGAGCTTTGCGTTTGAGTGATACGCGAATGATTCGTGGTTCCGGTGTTGCCATGTCTGACTACCCTTGGGTACCGGAACCCAGCGGTAAGCCGGTCGTCGTCATGGCTGCGCGCTTGCTGAGAAACAAAGGTGTAGTTGAATTTGTGGGCGCAGCCAACATATTGCGTGAACGGGGCGTGGACGCAGATATGCGGTTGATAGGCACTTCTGATCCGGGGAACCCGGCCAGTGTCACGGAGGCAGAGCTTGGGCGCTGGCAAGAGGAGGGGGTTGTTACGCTGATGGGGTACCGCACAGACATCGCTCACCAATATGCGGCCGCCAATATCGTTTGTTTGCCCTCTTACTATGGCGAGGGCTTGCCAAAAAGCTTGGTTGAAGCAGCTGCTTGCGGCCGAGCGGTGGTAACAACCGATCATCCCGGCTGTCGGGACGCAATCAGGCCTGAAGAAACCGGGCTTCTGATCCCTGTCAAAGATCCAGTTGCCTTGGCGAACGCAGTTCAAGAGCTGATTGAAAATCCCGAGCTTCGGAAGAAAATGGGGGCGGCCGGTCGGGAGCTGGCGGAATACGCCTTCTCGATTGAGCAGGTTGTCGGTCAGCACTTGAAAATTTATGACGAGGTCTCGGCGCATGATTAACGACGGGTGTTTCAATTGGTGAGAGTTTTACTAACTGGCGCCTCTGGGTTTATTGGAAGCCGCCTGGCGCACCAACTTGACCAGTTGGATCACGTTTCGTTGGCGTGTGCCGTCCGCCGATCCGGTTCCGCAGTTCGTGGAAAGGAATGTGTTGTGGGTGAGCTGAATGCAATTACGGATTGGACCGCAGTGCTGGGCGGACAGGATGTGCTGATTCATGCGGCGGCCCGCGCTCATGTTATGAAGGATGAGACCGAAGATCCGCTAGCCGAATACCGTAAGGTCAATGTCGATGGCACGCTCAATCTTGCCCGCCAAGCTGCCGAAGCGGGTGTTCGCCGCTTTATATTTGTCAGCTCGATCAAGGTGAATGGCGAACAAACCGCGGAGGGGCGGCCTTTCAATGCTGAATCCACACCGGCTCCCGAGGACGCCTACGGCATCTCCAAGATGGAGGCCGAAAAGGCGTTGCAGGCTCTAGCTGAGGAAACTGGCATGGAGGTGGTAATCATCCGCCCGCCGCTGGTATATGGCCCTGGTGTCAAGGGTAACTTCGCCACCATGATCAAGCTGCTTAAGAAAGGCTTTCCTCTCCCTCTTGGCGCCATTCACAACAAACGCTCTTTGGTGGCCCTGGATAATCTGGTGGATTTGATTATTACCTGCATTGATCATGCTGAAGCCGTAAATCAGGTGTTCCTGGCTGGAGATGGCGAGGACCTTTCTACTTCGGAGCTGTTACGTGGAATCGGTAAGGCTATGGGTCAACCTGCCCGATTGATTCCGGTACCGAGAGGGATGTTGATGTTCGCTGCAGGTATACTGGGTAAAAAGGCAGTTGCCCAGCGCGTCCTGGGTTCTTTGCAGGTAGATATTTCGA
>CESC01028794.1_pt1 | contig 17417 bp, 13 predicted proteins | sample 531131 | NCBI WGS metagenome assembly CESC01 (sample SAMEA2621295, study PRJEB7988) | marine metagenome | biome: marine biome (ENVO:00000447); feature: mesopelagic zone (ENVO:00000213); material: "saline water (ENVO:00002010), including plankton (ENVO:xxxxxxxx)" | depth 800 m
CTTTACAGGGAGATTTATAGGACAAATACCGCTATTTCCCGTCAAGACAACGTGGACGGTATGGACCCCGCCGTATTGTCCATACGCGTAGCTGAAGCCAAATTTCTTCGGGCCTTCAGTTATTTCTACTTGGTGCAACAATGGGGTGATATACCCATGCCCGTGGAAGAAGTCGTGACCGCCTCCCGCGAAGTGATCAAAGTAAGTGCCAGTGAGGTTTATGATCAGATCATTGCCGATCTGGAGGAGGCTGAATCGGTTTTGCCGGTAAGTAGTGCCGATTATGGTCGGGCAACCAAAGGGGCCGCACAATTTTTATTGGCCCGGGTCCATTTGACCAGAGGTTGGAATTTCAATAATTCACTGGGAGGCACTCCTGCCGATTTTGAAAAAGCAAGGGAGTATGCCGATCAAATTATTTCAGCTTATCCCTTGGCAACAGCGTATTCCGATCTGTTCCCACAACGATCGGAAAACCCTTTGTTCGAAACATTTCCAGCACAGGACGATCAAAATCCTGAAATTGTTTTTGCCGTGCAGTTTGTGGACGATCCCATCACCAATTTTGGAGATCCTTCAAACAGTGATCGATTGGAAGGGAATGACTACCATTCCATATTTGGCGGATCACCTGATATCGTGGGTTCTGAAGGAAGGACTAGTACCTATAACAGATTTCTGCAAATTCACTTGGCTACACCGGCCATGTACCGATTATATGACCCAAGCCTTGACAGAAGGTACCACCATAATTTTGTGGATGTGCAATACGCCTTGGTGGATGTGAACAATTTTGTGCCAGATCCAGCTAATCCATTAGAGACCATCAACATTATGAGAGGGGATTCCGTACTCTATTTTCGACCATGGAACGACCCGGCACCACGATCGGAAAAGGGATTGGATGTTGGCGGCAACAAGCGTTATGCGGTGCTGAACACAGATGAATTTGGCGATAATGCGCAGACACCTTTCCACAGTATTGACATTACACCGATGATGTGGAAGTTTTGGCAACCGGGCATAGAGTATGGGGATGCCTTTGGCACCTTCGATTTTGCGTTGTTCCGTTCTGCCGAAGCCTATCTGATTGCCGCGGAAGCCATCTTAAAAGGAGCATCCAGCGGAAATTTAGGAGGGGCCGAAAATTATTACAACAGCATTGTGGACAGGGCCTTGGGGACCGATAGTGGCATGGATCCCTTACAAGCTATGCATCCAGAAGATGTTACCTCCCTAGAAACAGTCTCTTACCGTGCAGCGGGCAACTTGACCATAGATATGATCTTGGATGAAAGGGCAAGGGAACTCATGGGCGAATACTGTAGATGGTTCGATTTAAAAAGGACCGGAAAACTCATTGAGAAAACCCAATTGAGAAACCCCATTGCACGTCGATCGGCAACCATGGAGGAAAAACACTACCTGCGCCCATTTCCACAGGCGGAGATAGATCGTTCCGTGCCTAGTATTAACAATAACCCGGGGTATTAGCAATCACCATTGCAACCTCATAAATAATTGAGATATATGAAAAATACAAAGGAAGTACCCTTTTTCATATTGCTGTTCCTTAGTATGAACTTGCTTTGGGGACAGGAGTATATGATCACCGATTTTGGGGCCAAACCTGATGGAACAACATTGAACACCAAAACAATACAAACGGCCATCGATAAAGTCAGCAAAAAAGGCGGGGGAAAGATTATTTTTCCAAGAGGGGAATTCCTTTCGGGGTCTATCAGCTTGAAGAGCAATATAGAATTGCATCTTCAAAAAGGATCGATCTTATTGGGAAGCACCGACCCCGATGATTATGGCCAGGATGATCCCAAGGGTCCGGATCTTGATGAAAATAAAGTGACTCCTTCAAGAATGGCCTTGATCGTTGCGAATAACGTCACTAATATTGCATTAACCGGCCAGGGCACGATTGATGGACAGGGAATGGCTTTGGCCGTGACGATAGATAGTCTGCACCACTTGGGCGTTCGCAGGGTCCATAATTACAATTACCGAAGAATGCGTCCAAATGAAGGCTCGCGGCCCATGTTATTTGCATTTACCGATTCCAAGGAAATCACCGTGACGGGCCTACATCTAAAAAATAGCGCCTGCTGGGGTCTCTTCTTTGAACGGTGCTCGGACATGGTGTTGGACAGTCTTAAGGTTACCAACCGTGCGTTTTGGAACAATGATGGAATGGACATCACCGACTGTAAAAATGTAAAGGTCACCAATTGCGATCTGGATACCGCTGACGATGGGATTTGTTTAAAATCCCATACGCCCGGCTATTTCAACGATAACATTTATGTGGCCAACTGTACCATACGAAGTAGTGCCAGTGCCGTCAAATTTGGTACGGCATCACATGGTGGATTCAAGAACATCACCATAGAGAACATCAAGGTCTTTGATACCTTTCGGTCGGCCATTGCCATTGAAAGCGTGGATGGAGGGGATATTGAGAATATAAAAGTTTCCAATGTTATTGCGGAGAATACAGGAAATGCCATTTTTATACGGCTGGGGCACCGTGCTGGAGAAAAGCCGGGGACCATCAAGAATGTGCATATCAAGGATGTAAAGGTACAGGTGCCCTTTGGAAGACCGGATATCGATTATGACCTGCGTGGCCCTGAAGTGGATTTTTTCCACAACCCATTTCCATCATCCATTGTCGGCATTCCAGGCCACAATGTCCAAAATGTGATCTTGGAGAATATCGATATCAGTTTCCCTGGACGGGCTTCAAAAGCTATGGGCTATATCCCTTTGAACGATTTGGACCGAGTGCCGGAGAAAATTGATGATTATCCTGAATTTTCCATGTTCGGCGAATTGCCCGCTTGGGGATTCTATGTTCGCCACGCAGAAGGGGTGACGTTTAAAAATGTGACCATCAACGCCCGAAATACTGATTTTCGTCCTGCATATGTTTTTGACAGGGTGCAAAATATTTCGATCACGGACAGTGATGTGGTTCCCGTATCCACCGCAGATCAATTGGTCCTGAAGGATGCCAAAAACATCTCGATTTCCAATGTAAAGGTAGATGGAAAATCAATTGCTAAAATACCGGTCTATGGGATCACCCTAGGCTTAGAGGGAATAGAATCGCTTGATTAAATACATATAAACCGGCATTTTTCAGACTTCCTTGGTTGAAGAAGTGCACCAGAAAAGAGATTTCCAAAGAATGAATAAATTAGGTCCCATAAAACCCTTTTTCAGCATATTTTTGATTGTACCATTCCTTGTTTCCGTTCAACTCATGAGAGGGCAAAACAGCAAGGAAAAGACACCGGTGGATTTGGTATATCCGCAACTTGATACGGAGAATTCCCGATGGTTTTTCTTCTCCTCTGCATGCAGGCCTTTTGGAATGGTCAATTTGAGCCCCGATACGGAAACCGACGGTGCTTGGGGCAGTGGCTATCGCTACAAGGTCGATAGCATAAGGGGATTCAGTCATATCCATGCTTGGCAGCTTTCCGGGCTTTCGGTGATGCCTATCGATTTGGGGAAAATAGATATGGAAACGCCCCAGTACGATTATTCCTCTTCCTTTGACCATGCCAAAGAAGAAGTCTCCCCAGGTTACCACAAGCTCCATTTGGACCGGTACGATATCGATGTGGAACTGACCAGTACCAAAAGGGTCGGGTTCCATCAGTATGATTTCAATACGGAAAATGGTGCAGTCCTCATCAACCTGAGTGGTCAATTGGGGCCCTCAAAGATTGAGGATGGGTCATTGGAACAAGTTGGCCCTGGGATTTTTGAAGGGGAACTCACCAATGCGCCGACCATGAGAAGGCCAAAAGCCACAAAGGTGTTTTTTAGGATAGTCTTGGACAGGGATGTCGACGAAGTATCAAATCCATGGGACGATGGAAAATTAATTCTAAGGCTTAAGGGAGGTACGGGAAAGGTAAAAATGAAAGTCGCCCTTTCCTACACTTCAAGGGAAAATGCAAAATTCAACCTTGAACACGAATTGCCACACTGGGATTTTGGACAAATCGTCCAAGATTCAAGGTCGGAATGGAACCAACTGTTGGGCAGGATAAAAATAAAAGGTGGTTCCGAAGAAGAACAGCGTAGATTTTATACCGATCTGTGGCATGCACTTCAAGGCCGAAGGATTATCAACGATGCCAACGGTTACTACCCGGACAATACAGCGGATACCTTCAAGATCGAACAACTTCCGCTATCCGAAAGTGGGGAGCCGCTGTTCAATCACTTCAATTCTGATTCCTTTTGGGGAGCACAATGGACCATCAATACACTTTGGCAACTGGTGTATCCTGAAATAGCGGAATCCTTTGTCAACTCCCTGCTCCAATATTATAAGGATGGAGGGATGGTGCCAAGGGGCCCTGCGGGCGGCAATTATACCTATGTCATGACCGGGGCGAGCAGTAGTCCTTTTATTGTAGGTGCCTATCAGAAAGGCATTCGTGGTTTTGATGTTGACATGGCTTACGAAGCCCTCAAAAAAAACCATATGCCGGGGGGCATTATGGCCAAGGCCGGATATGAACACGCAACCTCTTTGGGTGGAGGCCTGGGCCATTACATTGAAGAAGGATATGTGCCCTTCCCCTTACCTGAAGGCCAGTTCGGATATCATCAGAACGGTCCTTCCCTTACCTTGGAATATGCTTATCAAGATTGGTGCCTTGCGCAGTTTGCCAAGGCATTGGACAAAAAAGAAGATTATGGGTATTTTATGGCCCGTTCCAAAAACTATAAGAACGTATTTGACCCGACTACTGGATGGGTCCGCCCCAAAAACAAAATAGGGGAATGGCTCGAACCGTATGACCCCTTTACCCATGGGTTGGGATTTTCCGAAGCGAACGGTGCACAGAATACTTGGTTCGTGCCCCACGACTTAGAGGGGCTCTCCGAACTCATGGGGGGAAAGGCCAAGGCGGTCGCTAAACTCAATCAACAGTTTGAGGAGGCCAAAAAACTGGGGTTCACCTCTGGCACTTCGCATGCCCAAGAGCTTCATCCTGAATATTCACGAATCCCGATCAATTATGGGAACCAGCCTTCCATACAGACGGCATTCATATTCCAGCATTTGGGCAGACCCGATCTTACACAGTATTGGGCTAAAGAGGTCGCAAATACAGTATATGAAGGATTGACCCCTGCCCGTGGTTACAATGGGGATGAAGACCAAGGATTGATGGGCTCCCTTGCGGTTTTGATGAAAATTGGTTTGTTTCAAATGACGGGTGGTTCGGAAATGGAACCGATGTACCAAATTACAGGGCCCATCTTTGACCGAATTGAGATTGAACTGAACCCTGACTACTATGAAGGGAAACCCATTGTGATTCAGGCAGAAAACAACGAAGGACAAAGCCCCTATATCAAAACGGCAAGTTTCAATGGAAAAAAGTTGAAGGACTTCACCTTGAGCCATGAATTGCTGGTGCGAGGGGGTACACTTCAGCTCAAGATGTCCCCGCCAAATCATAAAGATCATTCCAGTAATTAAATAAAGAACACAGTGAAAATCAGCAATCAAAGCATGTGGTCGTTTACGGCCTCACTGGCAGGGTTTTTATTCGGATTTGACACCGTGGTCATCTCCGGGGCCAACCTGCCCATCAAAGAACTTTGGCATACCAGTCCTTGGTTCCACGGAACCTTCATCATGTCCATGGCACTTTGGGGTACGGTATTGGGATCTTTGTTGGGAGGAATTCCAAGTCAACGCCTAGGGCGTAAGAAAACACTCATATGGATCGGGGCACTATATTTTATTTCTGCCCTGGGTTCAGGGCTCGCCCCAGACCCGTATACCTTCTCATTTTTTAGGTTCGTCGGAGGATTGGGGGTAGGTGCGTCCACGGTGGCGGGACCGATGTACATCTCAGAGATATCAACCCCAAAAAATCGGGGGAAATTGGTGGCACTGTATCAATTCAACCTGGTTCTAGGGATTTTGATCGCTTTCTTTTCCAATTATCTGTTGAAAGGATTTGATGGGAACAATGATTGGCGTTGGATGATGGGCGTGGAAGGGATTCCTGCGGCCATTTATTTCGTATCGGTCTTTTTCATACCCAATAGTCCGAGGTGGTTGGTCACGGAAAAACAGGATAAGGATCGTGCGCGGCAAGTATTGGAAAAGATGGGGGTCGATAATGTGGAAGAAGATCTTCAGAGGATAGAAGATGCGGAATCCATCCAGGAAAAACAGGAAGGGCGCATTTTTATCAAATACAGGAAACCTTTGCTGTTGGCCTTTCTTATCGCTTTCTTCAATCAACTCTCCGGAATTAATTTTGTACTGTACTATGCACCGGAAATTTTGGAGATTGCTGGGCTTGCCACAAAGGAGTCACTCTTCAATTCGATTGCGATTGGTGGTATAAACCTGATATTCACTTTTGTTGGTATTAGCCTCATCGATCGCATTGGAAGGCGACAGCTTCTGATTATCGGTTCAATTGGCTATATATTTCCAGTTTGTTGATGATTGCTTTTTCATTTTATGCAGATCTGGGTGCTGGCGTGCTCTTGGTTTCGATCATGGCTTTTATTGCATCACATGCCATAGGTCAAGGTGCGGTCATTTGGGTATTCATAGCCGAAATATTTCCAAATCATGTCAGGGCATATGGCACCTCGTGGGGGACTGGAACGCATTGGGTCTTTGCTGCCTTGATAACTTTGTTGGGGCCTGTGATCATTGCTGTTTTCAAAGAAAACCCTTGGCCCATTTTTGTGATCTTCGCGGTTTTGATGATGTTTCAATTGCTGTTTGCCCTATTCATAATGCCCGAGACCAAAGGAGTTTCCCTCGAGGACATTCAAAAGAAATTAGGTATTTAGGGGTACTTGTTCAGATGAAAGTGGTGAAGGGATAAACTTAATCAAATCTTAGCAATGGAAGTACTACTATCCAAGGATAGCTTGAACAGTGTCCTTGACAGTCTTCTTATCCGCAAGTACAATATGGTACATTCGTCATTTGTGGAAAACGATTTTACATCTGCAAATATGTTCACGGCTCACTTTCATCCGCCGCAGGTGGTATACGTTTAAGGCCAACGAAAACGGAAAATTTGAGCCACCCAATATTTGGTTTTAGTGATTTGAAAATTAGATTTTATATTAGTTTTTGAGGGTGCTCAATTTTGTCCGGCGAGTGTGGCACACCATATCTGGCGTTTCCATTTCCAATTGCAAAGGTCTTGTACTAATTGGTCATCGCCTCTTGGTTTTGTGGGGTCTCGGTATAGCTGATTTAATTCTTCTCTAGATGACATTAAATATTATTTGTTGCTAATTTACAACAAAAATCGTATTTTTGTCGTTAAAGAGCAACATTGTGAACTCTAAGAAAACCATATTGCTTCCTAAATATCAAAAGATCTTTGACCAAATCGGTGAAAACATCAAGCTGGCAAGAAAGCGGAGAAAGCTCACGACAGAACAGGTATCGGAACGAGCCGGCATTCACAGGGCTACCCTTTATCGCATAGAAAAAGGAGACCCGGCCGTGGCCATTGGTCTGTATTTTAATGTGCTTAGGGTACTAAATCTTCAGGATGATTTTTTGAAGTTGGCCAATGATGATGCATTTGGTAGGAAATTACAAGACCTGGATTTACTATAATAGAGATGGCAGAAGGAAAATTTGATATATACGTTTTTGCAGACTGGGCAGGCTTGGAAGGTCCGACCTTCATAGGTACGTTATCCGCACATATTGCCAAGGGAAAGAAAGCCTTCAGTTTTGAATATGACAAAGGTTGGTTGAAAACCGATGCACAACGCCTTTTAGACCCGGATATTGAATTTTATTCCGGGCCACAGTTTCCCGCAAACAAAGAGAATTTTGGAATCTTCCTTGACAGTATGCCGGACACTTGGGGCAAGACCTTGATGAAGCGCAGGGCGGCACAGGATGCAAGGGCTAACAATGAAAAACCGAAAACCCTCTATGAGATTGATTATTTGCTAGGGGTGTTCGATGAAAGCCGTATGGGAGCCTTGCGTTTTAAAACGGATTTGGACGGTCCTTTTTTGGACAATGATGCCCAAACCCCAACGCCACCCTGGTCTTCACTAGGTGATTTGCAGGAAGCCGCTATACAACTGGAAAGTGATGATCAAAGTGAAGCCATAAGGAAATGGATTGCTGTTTTAATTGCACCAGGTTCCTCTTTGGGCGGTGCCAGACCCAAAGCCAATATTTTTGACACGCAAAAGAATCTGTGGATTGCCAAGTTTCCATCAAAAACGGATACCATTGACAAAGCCCTATGGGAGTTTTTGGCCTATCGGTTGGCCATAGCCTCCGGAATTGAAATGGCAGCATCCAGAGTTGAAAAGATTAGTGGACAATACCATACTTTCCTGACCCAACGATTTGATAGAAAAGGTGAAGATCGGATACATTTTGCCTCGGCAATGACAATGACCGGTAATACCGAAGATTCAATAAAAGATACTCCGCCAAGTTATCTTGAGATTGTCGAATTTATAGAGAACTATGGGGTTGACGTGGAGGCCAATCTACATCAGCTATGGCGCCGCATTGTGTTCAATATTGCGATTTCCAACACAGATGACCACTTGCGTAATCACGGGTTTATGTTGACCGATAAGGGCTGGGTATTATCGCCAGCTTACGATTTAAACCCATCCATCGAAAAGGATGGACTTTCCCTAAACATCGATATGGACGATAATGCTCTGGAGCTTGATTTGGTGAAAAGCGTGGGCGAATATTTTCGCTTGGGCAAAGAAGAGATGAATACTATTTTGGATGAAGTTCTGTCGGTAGTTAAGGACTGGAAAACAATCGCCAGGGAAATTGGAATAAAAAATGCGGAGATAGCATTGATGGCTGGGGCTTTTAGGGTGTAATTACTAACTGTGGTGTAAAATTTTTTAGTGCTACACATTTAGTTGAAAATAAGAAACAAATAAATTTTGACAGCTTCCGTTTTAAAAATCTTAAAGAAAGATGACTGAACTAAAATTAATACTGTTTCTAATTTTAATCAGATCGGTTTTTAAGGGAAGTTTACGGTCCCAAGGGAGCGCCACAAAGTATATGACAAAACTCCTTATTGGAAGAACTGGATGGATAAGGCCACAAAAAACGGAAAATTTGAGCCACCCAATATTTGGTTTTAGTGCGTTGAAAGTTAGATTTTTGTGATGGTCTTGAGGGTGCAATTTTGTCCGGCGTTTCCATCCAAAGCCACAATTAAAGGAAAGGCGGACTTTATCCTGAAATTCCTATACGGTATATACAACAAAGGTTGCAGGTATATTCCTACATGGTCATTTCGATAGGGTTGTTATATTTGTGAAGCATCCACATTGATGGAAGAAAGACCAAAGAACAACCAGCACCCGTACCAATGATCACCCAATCCAAAACAGGCCTGCCCGAGACCTTGGCCCCATTTTTCAACCAATCATTCGATTGTTTGTGCATTGCAAACTTTGAAGGATATTTTGTGGACATCAATCCAGGTTTCATCGAAATGTTGGGCTACTCCAAAGCGGAATTGATGTCAAAAAAAATCTCGGAATTCATTTATCCCGAGGATCGTAAACTCACGGCCGAGAAAAGACAAAAACTCTTGGAAAACGTTCCCTTGGTCAATTTTGAAAATAGGTATGTCAGCAAATCCGGAAAATTGGTCTGGTTGCACTGGACATCGGTTCCCTTGCCCGATCAAGGCTTGGTTTATGCCATTGCAAAGGACATCACCCATAAAAAGGAACTACAAAAGCAGCAGCTCTCCCATTTGAACGATCTTTCCATGGCCCATAAGGAGCTAAAACAACTGAATTATACCACCGCCCACGATTTAAGGTCCCCAGTAAACAATCTCATCTCATTGGTCAACCTGATCGATCTGGATAAGGTAATGGATACCGAGACCCAGGAAATATTGGCTATGATCAAAGTATGCACCAATAGTTTGATAGAGACGATGAACTCGCATATAGATGCCTTCAAGGAAATTGACACCACACAAAGACAATTGTCCAGAACCGACCTGATGGATGTGATCCATAAGGTACAACACTCCATTGGAAATTTGATCAAGCAATCGGGCACGCAGTTCCACATAGACTTTTCTGCACTTCCTGTCGTATGGTTCAAGCCCCAAGCCTTGGAAAGTGTATTTCTCAACTTGATCACCAATTCCATAAAGTACTCCAAGTCCGGGGTCGCTCCCGTCATCACGATCCATAGTACAATAGCGGGCGGAAAACACATCTTAAGATATAGGGACAATGGTATCGGCTTTGATATGGCAAAGGTAGGCCACCAACTTTTCAAACTGGACCAGGGCCACCACGGTGGGAACAACAGTAAAGGAGTCGGCCTGTATTTAGTACATCAGAAAGTGACCGATAATGGTGGGAGTATCGAGGCGGACAGTAAGGTAAACCAAGGCACTACCTTTACGATCACCTTCAAGGAGCATCCCAATTCGTCTATCCCATAAATGTGCCTACCGGAACATCGAACCCACTTCTTGGTGCACCTTGAAGTAATGTTGCAAGTCCATTATCAGGAAGGGTCAATCATAGCTTCTAAATCGACCGTGTTTAAAACATTTTGTTCTTTGGCAGTTTAATGTAAAAATTTGATTGGTTTTATAGAGGAACAATGAAATTATGCGACAAAACGCAGTGTTGATTGCTGAAGTACTTTTTTTTAAGAATTGAAAATAAGGTTATATCTGTATTCGATATCCTTAATTTCATTTTCACTGAGTTGGGCAAACGCTTTCTTTTTGGCCCTATTGGCTTGCTGCCCGTATACAGCAATCAAAAGACCAATGCATATTTAAAGGAAATTGCCAAGGCTTGTGGTATTTATAAGAACATTTCCTTCCATACTGCAAGGCATACTTTTGCCACTACCGTGACCTTGTCCAATGGGGTGCCTATCGAGACGGTTTCCAAAATGCTCGGGCATACCAAACTGTCCACGCCCCAAATCTATGCCCGGGTTTTAGAAAACAAGATTGGAGAAGACATGAAGAACCTCACGGATCAATTAAAACGAGTACATGACAAACATGTTATTGGAGAATCAATAGGATAAAATTTAGTGGTCATTAATCCAATTTAGGATAAAATTTGCTCTCTGCTCTATTGAATTTTTGGGTACTTCCACCAGGTTATATTGGAAGCTTCGGTAGGTTTGGATCATTTTGTTATAGGTGAACACCGCTTCGTTCCAGTCCTGTTTCCGTTCTGCATCGGTTCGGTATATCTCTTTCCATGGAGGTAGGATAAAAACATGGTCGTTGTAGCGCCAGGTATCGGCCAGTATTTTCATATCGTTTTCCACCCGGATACCGCTAAGGCTGGCATAGCAGATAGCATCCAAAAAGCCACGGTCGAAGAAAATAGGACTTCCCCCGTGTTGTTCTTCCATGACCTTCTCGAAGCTTTCAACGGAACGTTGAAACATCAGGTCCCGATACAGCCTCTTGTTTTTCCAAGGTAGGGCCTCTCCATCGATGGCCTGTTGCTCCTTGATGAGCTGGCGAGCCACTTCCGGGATGACAGTAAGGCCCCTTTTTTGAAGCTCTTCCAAAAGGCTGGTCTTGCCAACGCCAGGACCGCCGGTGATTACATAAAAGGGATTTTGGATCCTAGTAGGTTTCAATGTTTGGGATGCTTGTTCAGTTGTTGAAGGTTGACAATATTACGAACTTCTATGGAATCGAACCAGGTACCGGGATGACCGATCACTAATTTTTGGTCCAGTGGCCCCACTTTAATGGGATTCCAGTGCACTTGGCGTATTGCAGGTCGGGGGGTTGTCAGCACAAATTGCCCATGGTTTGAAATAGTTTTATTAGGTTTGTTTTCCATATACCGTACGTATTGGACAAAGGTACCCCCATTACCGATATCAGGGACAAAGCTATCTATAAGAAAATCTTCGATCAATTTTATAGGGAGTTGGTGATCTATGCCCATAAATTTCTCTACGACCTCCAGGCCAGCGAGGATTTGGTCCAGGATATCTTTGTCCAACTTTGGGAGAATGCCCAAGAATTGGAAATACATACCTCCATTAAGTCCTACTTATATACTTCGGTACGGAATAAATGCTATAATCGATTACGGGACGTAAAGATCGAGGACAACCTCAATGTGATCGATCTGAACGCCAGCCTGACCACCGATTACGACATGGAGGACCGCGAACCCCAGGAAAAGCAAAAAGTCTATCAGCATGTGATGGAGGTCGTGGAGGGTTTTCCCGTCAGTATGAAGCGCATATTCCAATTAAAGTTCTTGGAAAATTACAAGTATGCTGAAATTGCCGAGGAAATGGGGATTTCCGTCAATTCGGTCAAAACACAGCTCAAAAGGGCAAAGGCCAAAATAAACGAAGCCATTGCGGTTATTGTTTTTTTGTTGACCTCTTTTTAAGAAAACCCTCCATCCCTATTGAAAAAAATCATTTTTTAATAAAAGCTTCAAATTATCTCCAAGTTTTTGTCACCCATTTAAGATAAATTGTGCCATATCAACAAAGGGTTAAGTTTACGTTAACCTGAAGTCAAACCTATTGAGAATGGAATTCAAACTCATTATAAAAAAATTGAACGGTACATTGACCCCTGAGGAGGCCACGGTCTTTGATCAATGGTTCAATGAGTCACCCGAGCATCGGGCCTATTTTGAAAAGGTAAAGGCCATGCACGACAAGGATATAGGGCCGATCAATGAGGGCAAGGCTTGGCGCACCCTTGAAAGAAGACTGGAGCGGAAGCCCAAGTACCGCATAGGATGGTACGCCGCTGCAGCAATTTTTACAGGGATTATCGTCTCCACGTTTTTTTTCAGGAACCAGGAGCAGGCCCCATTGGACCCTGGATCGAAAACCGAAGTGCTGCGTTCGGAACTTAAAATTGGAACGGACAAGGCCATTTTGACCCTGACCGATGGTACGGAAATCCCCTTGGAGAAGGGAAGTGCCCAAACCTTGCAGCATGCCACGACCAATGGTCAGGAAATTGTGTACCGTCCAACATTTTCGAAGGAAACCGTCCGTCCCGAATACAATTATTTGACCGTACCCCGGGGAGGGCAGTTTTCAGTGGCCCTATCCGATGGAACCCAAGTTTGGTTGAACTCGGAATCGCAACTGAAATATCCCGTTGCCTTTGCCAAAGGGGAGACACGGGAAGTGGAACTGCTCTATGGAGAGGCCTATTTTGAGGTATCGCCCAGTACGCTGCACAATGGTGCAAAATTCAAGGTGGCCACAGGAACCCAGGAGGTCACGGTCTTGGGCACCCAGTTCAATATCAAGGCATATAACGATGAAGAAACCATACAGACCACCTTGGTGGAAGGTAAGGTACAGGTCAATGTTGGCAAAGAAAGTAAAACATTGGTTCCCAGGGAGCAATCCATTGTGCACCCCGGTTCAAATGATATAGGGGTCAAAGAAGTGGATGTCTATTCGGCCACCTCATGGAAAAAGGGGATCTTCAGTTTCAATGATATGCCCCTGGAGGAGATCATGAGGGTACTGGCCAGATGGTACGATATCGAAGTGGTCTTTCACGATCCAAGCCTTAAAAACAGCTCTTTTACCGGGGTGTTACGAAAAAACCAACATATCGACGTAATACTGGAATCCATTAAAACAACCACCAATATGAACTATGAAATAAATAAGAACACAGTGATTTTTAAATAACCAAAAAAAAGGGAACCGAGGGTCGAATATCTGACCAAACAGCCCTCATTGTTCCCCTACATTAATTAAATGAATAACTAACACCACAAATTTATGGAAATTAATTTGAGCAGGATCGCTTTCCCGAATGGGAAGCGCATGCTAGACACCATTATGAAGACCTTTTTATTTTTATGCTGTTCTTCAGTTTTTAGCCTTACTTCGGGAACCATTTTTTCACAGAACGCAACGATAAAGATCACATCGGACGCGACAATGACCATTGATGAGGTCTTCGAGGTTATCAAACAACAGACGGATTACAACTTCATCTATAAATCCGACCTATTCAGGGGATATCCAAAAGTCAGTGTCAAAAAAGGATCGATAAAGGCCGAGAAACTCTTGAAACACAGTTTGTCCTCGGGAAATTTCATCATTAATATGTCAGATGACAACACCATTGTCATCAGTGAGAACAGGGTTTCAGGTCCTCAGGAAGATGTTGTCGTTACAGGACAGGTCAAGGATGTCAATGGCATCCCCCTGCCCGGAATGACCGTTTATATATCAAGTGAAAAACCGGTCGGGGAACGACTCGACAGGGAATATTTGGTAGAGGCGACCGCCACCGATATGGACGGTAATTTTTCCTTGAAAGCAAAGCCCGGCCACTATCTGGTGGCGACAGGGATAGGGTTTGTGATGTATTCTGAACAGATCACCCCCAATAAGGATGTGTACGCCATTGAGTTAAAAGAGAATGTCAGTACGCTTGAAGAAGTGGTCGTTGTGGGATATGGTTCCACCAAACGGAAGGATTTGACGGGATCGGTGGCCACGATGAAAGCCAAGGAGATCGTACAGATCAATTCACAGACCATCGACCAGGCGCTTATTGGAAAAATGTCAGGGGTTCACGTCTCCGCACAGTCCGGGGCACCGGGCAGTGGGGCCATTGTCCATGTAAGGGGACTTAGCCAGTTGATCGGGGACAACCAGCCCCTATATGTTGTGGACGGGGTGCCCATTATCATCAATCCCCGTGTTGCGGGCAGCACGGCCCTCAGCGATAACCGACAAAACCCATTGTTGTCCATTAATCCTGCGGATATCGAGCGGGTGGATGTGCTAAAGGATGCGTCCTCAGCGGCCATTTATGGTTCCCGGGCGGCCAATGGCGTGGTACTGATCACCACAAAAAGAGGCAATAGAAACCAGGCGCCCAGGTTTAATTTCTCCTACAGTGCCACCATGCAGAACCCTACCCGAACCTATGATGTATTGAATGCACAGGAGTTTAGGGACTATCTTATCGAGCAGGGAAGGGAAGATGAGATTGATTTTGGCAATGGAGATACGGATTGGCAGGATGAGGTGACCAACAACAATGCGCTGTGGCGCCAATATAGTGCCAGCATCTCAGGCGGTAGTGATAAAATCAACTACTTGATGTCAGGGCATGTGAGCGATCAGGAGGGCATCATGTTGGGCAACAAGCTGAACCGGTATACCTTTTCATCAAGTCTGGATGCCGACCTAACCGATAGGTTACGCGTGGGCGGCCATATCAGTTACAATTATACCGACAACAAACAATCTGCATTGAGCAACTTGGGACAAGGTGCCTTTTATCGCCCGGACCTACCGGTGTTCAATCCGGACGGAAGTTATTCTTTCCAAGATTTTTCGGGGATTCAGTATTTGAATCCGCTCGGGGATGAGGCCAAAGTAAGAAGCAAGGCCGTGGCCAAAAACGTATTGGGTACGGTCTACGGGGAATATCAGCTCTTTACCGGTCTTCGATTCAGGTCCCAATTGAGCATCAACCTGAACAATGACCGAAGTGATGTATTTCATCCATCGTACACCAGACGGGGCTTGGAAAATGGAGCTTTGTTATTTGTCCAACATTCCGAAGGCTTGAGCACCTCATGGTCGAATACCTTGAACTTCAACACGACCATTGCGGGTGACCACACCATTGATGCCCTTGCAGGGGTGTCTTGGGACCATTCCCGATTGAATTTGGATGCCCAGAGCTATTTGGGATTTCCGGATGATGAGATCCTAACGGACATTAATTCGGCCCAAGAGGTCTTGGATGTATCCAGCCAGGCCACACAAACGGCCTTGAACTCGCTGTTCGGGAGGGTCAACTACAATTTTAAGGATAGGTACCTGGCCACATTTACAGGAAGATATGATGGGTCGATCAAGTTTGGGCCCAACAGTAGGCACGGCTTTTTTCCATCCGCCGCTTTGGCCTGGAACGTGCACAATGAAAACTTTCTGAAAAACAGTGAACTGCTGAGCCAGTTGAAGCTCAGGGCAAGTTTGGGCCGTACGGGCTCGGACAACTTGCCTTCTTTTTCCTATTTGGTGAATTATTTGTCCTTGAACGGCACGGATTCCTATTATGATGGGGTCAATGGGATTGCCGTGGACGGTGTCCCCAATTTGGACATCAAATGGGAGGAGACCGATCAATTGGACCTTGGTGTGGAGCTTGGTCTGTTCAATGGACGGATGAATGCCCAGGTGGTCTATTTTGAAAAGAAGACCAGCGGTATAATCCTTTTTGTGCCCGTACCATCCCAAACAGGTTATTCCAGTTGGAATGCCAATATTGCCGATGTGTCCAATAAGGGTTGGGAAATCGAACTTGGCGGAGACATTATCCGTGCCAAGGACTTTAGGTGGAATTCATCCTTCAACATTTCCTTTATCGAGAACAATGTGGATGCCCTGAACAATGGGGCCACCACCAACTTTGGCAGCACCGGCATTATCGAAGGGGAGCCCATTGGAGTCATCACGGGGTATGATGTGGTGTCCATTGCACGGACACAGGAAGAAATAGACGCCTTGAACAACCAGGCTCCCAGTGGTACCTACTACAGTGGATTGGTCCAGCCTGGGGATTATATCTTTAGGGATGTCAATGGTGACAATGAGATCACCCCGGAGGACATTACCCCATTAGGGGATATCAATCCCAAGTACTATGGAGGTTGGAACAATTCCTTGAGCTACAAGAACTTTGATTTTTCCTTCAATTTCAATTTTGTACAGGGCAACAAGAGAAATTGGTACCGTGGTGCCACGGAGTTTTCGTCCATAAGTACCACGTCCAATGTCACCACACAGATATACAACACTTGGACGCCCGATAATACCGATGCGGAATACGCCCGCCTGGAATCGGCCACCCATGGCAATACGACCACGACGAGCAAAAATGTCAAGGCCGGCGACTATATAAGGTTGAGATCAGCTTCATTGTCCTATAACTTTCCAAAGGAGTGGTTGGCCAATACGGGTATCGATAACCTGCGATTGAGCCTGTCCGGGAACAACCTGTTCACCATCAGCGACTATCCGGGCATCGACCCGGAAAGTGTGGAAACCCAACAGGGAGGGTCCACAGTAGATTTGGCCCGTGATACCGGGGCCTCCTATCCACAGGCAAGGACCATTACCATAGGATTCAACCTAAGTTTATAATCCATTAAAAACCCGAAAGATGAAAACATTCAAATACATATTTATACTAATGGTAGGGCTGGGATTGTCTTGCCTGTCCTCCTGTCAATTGGCCGAAGATCTGGATGATTATGAACCGCTCAATGCCCTGGACGCGAACAAGGCCATTGTGGATGAGTCCACGGCTGAACTGGCCCTTTCCGGG
>CESC01027178.1_pt1 | contig 17254 bp, 19 predicted proteins | sample 531131 | NCBI WGS metagenome assembly CESC01 (sample SAMEA2621295, study PRJEB7988) | marine metagenome | biome: marine biome (ENVO:00000447); feature: mesopelagic zone (ENVO:00000213); material: "saline water (ENVO:00002010), including plankton (ENVO:xxxxxxxx)" | depth 800 m
CACTTCTTGCACATACGGGTTGGCATTGGATGACTGAAAGAGGAAGTCAGCTGATCCAGTATGACTTTAGAGCACCCATCATGGGTGTTGGCTCCACAGCGACTGCTCTACGGTGGTTAATGCTTGTGTTAATAGTCTTCGGAACGGGCTGGTTGCTCAGGTTGGGATTCGAACGGCTTACGGCAGATGCTGCACGGCAAGAAGAGATCTGAGGTTTGGAGTTTCTTCGCTCAGCATTAGGCCTGTAACATAGGGTAGGGGACTGAGACACTTGATGTTCTATATCAGAATCACAGAATTTTTGAATAAGCTGCACAGAAAGTCCGCTTCCAATGAGTTTCCATCACATCTACATTCCAGCTCTACCGCTGAAGAGGAGAAGATATGGCGGTGACAGAAAAGGACATTCGGAACGCACTCAAGACTGTCAAAGATCCTGAGCTGGGACTCGATCTTGTTGTCCTGGGTTTGGTTTATGAGATCGAAGTCAAGGACCAGGACGCGAAGGTAACGATATCGCTTACGTCACCGTTTTGCCCGGTCGCTGGTCAGATCGTTGACGAAACGAAGGCTGCGATAGAAGGAGTGGATGGTGTTGAGTCGGCGGAAGTGGAGTTGACGTTTGATCCTCCATGGACTCCGGAGCGGATCCCCCCGCTAATCCGCTCGTCTCTCGGGCTATAAGGAGAGCAATTGGGCCGCGGTTAGGTCTTGCTTTAGAGACCACACTTATTACACTATTACGTTGATCGTGTTAAAAGTGTTATAAAGGTAGGTTTCGATGGTGTTGTCCAACGAGGACGAACTCAAGCAGAAGATCCAAGATGGCTATATTGTAGAGTCCCGAGAGGAGATGACCGAGGGATATCGCAAGGCCTTGATTGTGCAGTTGACAGTGCAAGCGGACACAGAGCTCATGAGTGCCCCAGCGTACTGGATGGCAGCCCGGCATGCACCATCAACCAATACCCAGGTAAGCGCACACGCGATTATCCAAGATGAGCTCGCTCACGCGAATATCGCGTATCGTCTCCTCGAAGACATTGGCGAATCGAAAGAACAACTGGTGTACGGTCGCCAGCCCCACGAATTCAAGCATCCCTACGGCTTTGATCAGCCACTAGACAACTGGGCGGACTTAGTAGTAGCGAACGGCTTCTTCGACCGTGCGGGCATAACCTTGTTATCGGATGTTTATCAGAACACATCCTATGGTCCGCTTAAGAGGGCGCTTGTGAAGGTGGATATGGAAGAAACGTTTCATCTACGACACGGGGAGGTCTGGATGCGACGGTTGGCTAAGGCAGGAGGTGAGGCTAAGGAGATCGTACAGTGTTCGGTGGACTGGATGTTCCCTATGACGATCGAGTGGTTCGGACTACCAGATGACCTAAAACGCCACTCAGGCCAATTGGACTACAAACTGAAGGGTCTTTCGAATGACGAGCTAAGACAGGTTTGGATGTCCTCCACAGTCCCGCTTTGTGAGGAGCTTGGACTTAACGTGCCCGCACATTTCAACAGCGAGACCGAAGAATATGTGCTCGATTACCCGTTTCCGTGCGAATACGATGCCGCTGATAAGCACTGGGTATTTGAGGACGGTGAGACCACATGGGACGCGGTATTCAAACGGTGGAAGGGCCGTGGCCCGATGAACGAAATCTATGTGGAGTCAATTCAGCGTTCGCGAAGAGATGTGGGAGGATGGCTAGCAGGGAAGCGCCAGGCGTAGTAAGGGGATGACAATGCCAACTGTACTTACCACGGATCGCAGCCTTGATGTAGGGCTTCCAGGTCGAGTCTCTACTCACAAGAGTGGAGGGCGTGATTTATGGACAGGCCCCCTGAAGGAGCTGCCCGCTGACCGTATTGAAGCCACATGGGCAGCACTTGATGAGGTGCTAGACCCTGAGTTGCCTATATCGCTGGTAGAACTCGGCCTCATCTATGATGTTGAGTTGATCGATGAGATGGCAATAGTACAGGTGACGTTTACGTCTACGGCGTGCCCGTGCATCGAATTTATTCGTGAAGACCTGATAGATCGACTTGAGATCGAACCATGGATCGAGAAAGTCGAAATCGTCGAAGTTTGGGATCCTCCATGGACTACAGAGAGGGTCACGCCCGCGGGAAGAGCGAAGCTTGGTCAGCTAGGCGTGGGGGTTTAGCCCGTATGATCGAAAGAGTCTATGACGTATTCGCTCGGAAGCATCGCGGTGACCAACTAGCACACATCGGTTATGTGGATGCCTTGGACGACGAAATGGCACGTGTTTATGCATGGAAGACATATGACGAAGAGAATTGGTTCGAAATGTGCGTCATTCGACGCAGCAACATCATTCCGGTAAACCGTCAGGACGGTCCCTTCTCTGTATCCAAAGGGGAAGGTGCATGAAAGAGCTACTGGAGATCCGGGACCTTGATGGTACAGGGATCAGCGCTCTCCGTCGTCTAATCCTGACACTTGCGGATAGTAAGCGGATGATGGGTATCCGTTACTCTGATTGGTTGCTAGGAGCTCCTTCGATAGAAGCTGGAATCGCTGTTTCTTCTATGGCTCAAGATGAGTGGGGTCACGCTCGCCTCTTATATGCCATGCTCAAGGACGTGGGCCTCGAGCCACTGAAAATCGAGCATGAAAGGCCAGCTGAAGAGTACATGTCGGTAGGTGCATTAGACGAGGCTTTTGAGCATTGGGCAGCTATCGTTGCGGCTATGACGGTAGTAGATGAAGCTATCTCCGTAGCACTACTTGGGTTCAGTCGTGGGAGATACGAAGCCGCACGGACTAGAGTTCCCAAGATGCTGGCTGAGGAGGAGTTTCACGCTAGCCTGGCGAAGGCTTGGTATAGGCGTATCGCAGAGTCAAACAGCAAGGCCAGGAGCCTACTGCGTGACTCTACAAAAGGCTTGTTACCACCGGTTTTAGCATGGCTAGGTGCAGATGATGAGGCTGCTGAGGCTATGGTAACAGCAGGGGTGACCGAGTCCAGCGAGTCTATGACTGAGGCTTATCGTGATCGATTACGTGATCTAGCTGCCTTAGTAGAGGTCAATATTGACGAGGTGCAGCCGGATAGTGGTTGGGATAAGGATCGGGCGCGCGGACCTGGTTGCCCAGATGAGGATGCTGTCGAACGCGTAAGAGGTGATCGCAACCGGGCACTGTTGGTCGAGTGAAGGATAAGGACATGAGCCGCAGGGATGGAGCAACTAAGAATATCGATCAGAAATCTTCCTTTAACCCTGATGCTCGGAGAAGAGAGGCCCCTTCGCTGCTTCCTGTGAGTCCTGGCTGTCCTTTTTGCCTAGGGAGTGCGACGGAGATCATGAACGCCTTTGGGGGCAATGCCTCAGTCAGTAGCTACTGGTGTCGTGACTGTCGCAGCCCATTCGAGGTCATGAAGTGGACGAGGTAAGCTGAATGAGGTTCTTAACGCTGCCCATGCTAAGAATCGATCAGCTCAATCCCATCAAGGAAGTCCTTTAGAGGATTCACAATAGCGATGGCACGCTCACTGAGCGCTACGGACAGAGAATCGTTTGTTTCTCTTCCAATGAGGCGTCTTGAGGCCACCTCCCCGAGCCGATGATCTGATTCGGTTGCGGCTTGATGGTATTCTGCATACCGGTTGATCACGCGCCGCTCGAATATCGGCAGTTGGGACCCTGGTGTCCCATGCTCCATCATATCGTCAAAGATTGCTTGGTGGAGGGTATCTAGACCTACTCGGATCCTCTCGTCTGGCACTTGACCTAAGAATGCCATCTGAACCCCACGCGTATATGCCCACATAAAGAAGATGAGTGCCTCTTCACTTGTGCGACCAGAACATTTTTCATCTTCAGTGAAAACATTAATCTCAGGCAGGAGGAACTCCGTGTCTTCTATGGTGAAGAAGTCGGAGAAGCTCTCCCAGACGAGCCGGGCAAGGCCGTCGCCTAACTCGTTGGCTGTCATAGTTTGAGGCGTATAGAAGTCCTGTGCCTCATCGATAAACGTGCTCAGCACGCTAGCTCCTAGTTATTCTGGTTTTGAGGTGCCCTCAATTCGGGCCTCAAACCCTTAAGTGTCAAGGCTTTTGAGTAGGTGGACCAAAAGGACAGATGACGATAATACCAATTTTAGGGCTTGCCGGCCCTCAGCGATCTGGCCTGATGCGGGCCATGATCCTTGTACTAACGGTGTCGACCGGTTGCGCTACTGGAGCTCCAGAAGTCCCAGTACCGAGGCCTATCATTATCCACTCTGGAGCTCGCTTGCGCGTCGAACAAGAGCGGGCAGAAGAAATCCATGAATGGGTTATGCGGGAGGAGAGCAACATTGTAGAGGACCCCACATTCATGGTCGAAAGCCAGTCAACACCAGAGGAAGTATACGTGTGGGAGCGTCTTGAGATTGAAGGGGATACTGTCCGGACACCTGTCTATGGAGGAGCAGCTGATGCTATGCTCGTGCATCAGATCTACGCGCACCTCCATTTGATGGTCGCGATGGGCCGACAAGAGGAATGGCTTCCGGAAGCTCCTGCGGCTGTAGAATACGATCTTGAGCGCGCTATTCTATCACGAGCAGCTGATGCGTGGCTCCTTGGTCGCACGGCTTTCGATACATCTCCCTACGGCCCCCTCGATGAATTGGTATACGCCAAGGAAGCCGGATATTTAGATGCATTCATCTTCACGGCTAGGCCAGAAGAGTTTGCCACGGCGCGTACCAAATGGGCTCGGGAAAACCCTGGTGAGGATGAGGGTTATCGGGATTGGTTCTTGAATACCTTTAACCGTGAGCCACCGGGGCTCCGGACCAGATCAAATCCTGAGCGATGCTAAGTCGGAACAACCTCCCAACGAAGCCCGACTGGTCCACCGTCATCTAGTTCTTCGACGTGGAGGTCTACCCTACCTGTTCGCGATAGCCGATCATTGCTTGGCTTACCTCCAAAGACTGCGAAGCCGATCGCTCGTATCCGACAGACTTGACCCTGGGGTCCCGTGGCCAGCATTTCCTGCTTCCGAAGCGACTTAATCGGGGGAGCTTCACCCGACTGTAGCCTCAATCGTAGAATACGACCCGAATGTGGCGCGTCCATAGCGTCCAACACTCGGAATACGAGACCGTCGCCGGTAGTGGCTTCTAGTGTCCTACTAGTTTCTCCAGTCATGGAAGGAAGGTTATCCGTATGACCTCGCGGGCGGAAGATGGTGGTAGAAGTGAACTGGAAATGAGTCCAGAGCAGATGATGGCATCTGCTCTAAGGGCTGCTGAATTGGTAATCGAACGTGTCCAGAATCTACCTGACAAACCTGCATGGCGTGGTGGCTCTAGGTCTGAGCTCGAGGTGATTATGCACGAAGAACCTCCGGAGGAAGGTCGGCCGGCAGAGGAGGTAATCGAACGTGCGGCTCATGAGATTCTTCCTATCGCAGGGCGAGTAGACCACCCGCGCTTTTTCGCTTTTGTGCCCTCTTCTCCAACTTGGCCAGGAGTCTTGGCTGATTTCATGGCTGCTGGGCATAACATCTTTCAAGGAACGTGGTTGGGCGCGAGCGGACCAAGTATGCTCGAGGTCGTAGTGATGGATTGGTTCCGAAGTTGGATAGGATATCCAGAGACTGCTGGAGGTCTTTTCACGAGCGGAGGCTCGGCTGCAAGTCTCGACGGCTTCGTGGCAGCACGTGAAGCTGCTGGAGCTCCAATGCAGCCATCTGTGTATATGAGCGACCAAAGCCACACAGCGCTGATCCGCGCTGCCACGATTGTCGGTGTACGTCCGGAGTCTGTTAGGATGGTCCCAACGGATGAACATTTTCGCCTCGATATGAATGAGCTTCGTGGGATGATCATGGAGGATCGAGAATCCGGTCTCACGCCAATTGCCATTTGCGGAAATGCTGGGGCAACGAACACTGGAGCCATCGACCCTCTGGACGAGATTGCGGACTATTGTGAGTCAGAGGAAATATGGTTCCATGTTGATGCCGCATACGGAGGGTTTGCGATACTGACAGACCGCGGTGCGGAGCTTCTCAAAGGGTTGGAGCGCGCAGATTCAATCGCGATGGACGCGCACAAGTGGTTATTTCAGCCCTTTGAATGCGGGTGCTTGATGGTAAAAGATATCCGGAAATTAGAGGGAGCTTTCTCGGTCCAGCCCGAATACCTTCAAGACACCCAGTGGGGGAGAGATCACCCAAATTTCGGTGATCGAGGCCTTCAACTGAGTCGCTCATTCCGTGCGTTAAAGGTTTGGATGTCGGTGCAGACCTTTGGTATGGCTGCTTTTAGGCGCTCTATTGGGCAAGGCATTGAGCTTGCTGAGCGGGCTGAGGCTTACATCCGTGAATCTGACGTCTTACAGATGGCGAATCCAGCTTCCCTGGGTGTTGTCTGCTTCCGCGTTAATCCCCGCAACGGTGAACTGAATGATGAGCAACTAGAAGAGATCAATGAAGCTGTGCAGGCTCGAGTGATTAAAGAGGAGGTAGCGATGATGTCCTCGACTCGACTTCGCGGATTGTATTCCTTGAGGCTTTGTATTTTGAATCACACAACGACGTGGGAAGACGTCCGGTTTACCTTGGCAGCGATCGAGGATTTCGGACGAGAAACTATCAGCTCTTGAGGTCTCTGGAGGACGGTCCAGCACTTTCAAGCGGCTTGATATTAGGTGGGGTGCTGTTGGCCCTGGGTATGCAGTTGTCTCTTTATTTTCTCACTGAGATCCGATTAGTAGACTCAATCACGCTGGCCTTGTTACTGGTGGGCCTGCCGGTTTTGGCGATTGCACAGATCCCACTTATCCAGGAAGCGCTACTAGAGCGATTGCCTGCATACTGGAGTTCTATTGGAACACTGTGCGCTTTGGCTGTGATCATTTGTCTCGTGGGAATGCGCCGCGAGGGGCCTGCGGCAATCGGTCTCCAATGGATTTCGTTCGGCAACCTAGTGGGCTGGGGGTTTGCGCTTACGATAGCTGGTTTGGTGGTGAGCTTTGCCTTCCGCGGGCTTGGGGCTTCTCTGGGGCTCAAGGAGAGCAGGGTGCTTAGGGCATTGTTGCCCGAAACAGCAAAAGAGCGAGGAGTTTTTGCTCTCTTGTCCGTTGCCGCCGGTTTTGGAGAAGAAGTCGCTTACCGAGGTTATGCCATTCCCGTGTTAACCCCGATTACAGGGGTAGGAGGGGCAGTCTTAATCACGTCTCTCGTTTTTGGCGGGATGCATGCATATCAAGGCTGGTTCGGCATAATCCGGACAATGACGATGGGTGTGATACTAGCTGGTGGGTTCCTCGTATCTGGGAGTGTACTTCCCTGCATTCTTGCACACACACTCATTGATATCATCGCCGGTATCGCTATCGGTCAACATCTGATGTTACCTGAAGAGTCTATATAGTGTAGAAGACGTTACTTGGCCTAAACCCTAACCTCACGAGCCTTCTATCATGGATGTCGATCTTGCGCTATTGGCGGACGCAGCCACAATCGATGGTGCTGGAAAGTTGAATATTCTCGGCATCTTTGACCGGCTCCACACACCTAATTTCCCTGCTCGGCACCCGAAAATGGCTTTGGTTCTCCGTTTCTCAGCTCCACTCACTGAGACTGGACGGCACGAGATTGAGATTACACTCAAGGATCCGGTCGGTAGTGAATTAATGCGGCTTGATGGAGAGATGCAGCTGGGCCCTGGGCCAGGAGTGACACTAGGTAGTGTCCGAGTGCCTCATGTATTGAATATGGATGGTCTAGTGTTCCCGAATCCGGGTACCTACACGTTTGATGTCCGGGTCGACGGAGCACATCACGTCTCGTTGCCCCTAGGAGTTCACGGCCCCGAAACAACCGCGGAAGCCTAACCAGGACACAGCGAGAGGTCTTGCATCTGAGGGTTTTCCTGACATCAGGAAGCTTTGAAGGTATGAGCCAGGGCTTTCCTGATTCGCCTTGCCACCCTCTCTGGGAGGTGAGAAGCTTCAGCCCGCGGAGCGGCGCTAACGTCGTTTGCCGCAGTTTCTGACAGAATTGCAGGGAGAATGAATGGCCACCGCGTCCAAGCGAGAACGAATTCTGCCGCGACTCCTTGAAGAGGAAATGCGTGAATCGTTTCTCGATTATTCGATGAGCGTAATTGTGCAGCGAGCGTTGCCTGATGTGCGAGATGGTCTCAAGCCAGTTCATCGCCGGATTCTTTATGCGATGTATGAATTGAGGCTCCATCCCGACCGGCCCTATAAGAAGAGCGCAACAGTTGTCGGTGATGTCCTGGGCAAGTATCACCCGCACGGTGATTCCGCTGTCTATGATGCACTTGTGCGGATGGTCCAGGAATTTGCCATGAGGATGCCACTTATCGATGGCCAGGGGAACTTCGGTTCGATTGACGGTGATCCAGCTGCTGCCTACCGCTACACTGAAGCTCGATTAGAGTCTCTGGCTGTCGAATTGTTGGACGATATCCGCAAGGATACCGTCGATTTCCAACCAAACTTCGATAACCAGTTGGAGGAACCTTTAGTCCTGCCTGCTAGGTACCCGAATCTCTTGGTCAATGGATCTTCAGGTATCGCAGTTGGGATGAGCACTAATGTGCCGCCTCATAATCTGGTTGAGATTGCTGCTGGCGTCCGGCAACTAGTAGTTGATCCTGATTGCAGCGTGGACGACCTCATGCGCCACATTCCTGGCCCTGATTTCCCTACAGGAGGCTTCATCGTCAGTCGTGAAGGGATCAGGGAGATGTACCACAAGGGTCGTGGTCGCGTCCTAATGCGTGCCCGTGTGGTCAAGGAGGGACTGCGAGGTGGCAGAGAGCAGCTGGTGGTAACCGAACTGCCTTACGCGGTTTCCAAGACGAGAGTGATCGAGCAGATCGCCAAGATGGCCAAGGCCGGCCGGGCACAGGATGTCTCTGATATCCGTGATGAGACCGACCGTGATGGGATACGGCTCGTTATTGAACTCAAGCGGGGGGCCAAGGCCGAGACAGTATTGAAGATGCTTTACAAGCGCACGAGTCTCCAGATGACGTTTGGCGGACACCTTTTGGCACTCGATCAGGGCCAGCCGCAGGAGTTCGACCTCAAGGAACTCGTTGAGCGCTTTAGAGACCACCGTGTGGAGGTGATTCAACGCCGATCCCGACACGAACTGGAACAATCTGAAGCGGAGCGTCACATCGCTGAAGGTCTTTTGGCTGCGCTGGAAAATATAGACAAGATCATCAAGATCATTCGAGAATCGAGTAATCGTCAGGAAGCGTCTGAGAAACTGCAGGACTCATTCGGGTTCAGTGACATCCAGGCTGCAGCGATTCTGGATATGAGGCTTTCGAAACTCACGGCGCTAGAACGCACACATCTGGAGAATCGTTTGGCGGAGCTGGAGTCAGTGATCTCCGAGCTCAAACAGGTGTTGGGCTCAGAGGAGCTGCAACTCAAAACGATGCTTGATGAGCTGGGTGATGTTGTGAAGAAGTACGGGAATAAGCGTCGTACGGTGATTATGGATAACGAGAAGCAGGAAGTTGATGAGTCACCAATTGAAGACCAGCTCGTTGATGAGGACGTTGTCGTAACACTGTCACACGAAGGCTTTATCAAGCGCATGCCGATGCATCTTTATAGGCGGCGTGTAGGATCTGGAAAGGCACTTGCGGGGATGGAACGCTATGAAGATGACTACCTAGAGCGTGTCTTTGTTGCTCGTACCCAGGGATGGATTCTGACGTTTACTGAGAATGGGCAAGGTTACTTCCTGCCTGTCCTTGATGTGCCTGAGAGTGCTCGGGCATCTCGAGGACAGTCAGTTTACTCACTACTGGAGGGGGCAGGGCGTAAGGATCGAATTGTTGCAATGATTCCGATTGATGACCTCAGCGTTGCCGATCGTCACCTCGTATTTCTATCAAAGTTGGGCTTGGTAAAGAGAACATCGATTTCAGAGTTTTCCCGACCGCGAGTAGGAGGGGTGAAGGCTGCAGGGCTGAAGAAGGATGACACGATCTTGGATGTTGCTTTGTCGGATGGGACTGCAGAGGTGATGTTGTTATCCCGGTCTGGTCGGGCGATCCGGTTCCCAGAAGAGGAAATCAGCATAGTTGGCCGGAGCGCACAGGGTGTCAAAGGAATGACGCTTAAGGATGATGAGGTAGTCGGGATGCTCCTGATCCGTCGGGATTCAACAGTTCTAACCGTGAATGAAGATGGGATCGGGAAACGCACCGAAGTATCTGAGTTTCCGTTACAAAAGAGAGGTGGCTTGGGAACCTTGGCTATTCCGAGTGGGGACGAAGGCTCACCAATTGTATCAGTGTTGGAAGTGATGGAGGCTGACGAAGTCATGGTTGTCACGGCCGGAGGACAAGTGAGTCGTGCAGCGGCGGATTCTGTCCCGGTCCAGGGTCGCAGGACCCAGGGGAAACCGATTGTTACAGTCACTTCTGGTGACAGAGTGGTAGAGGTCACCAGAGCTGAGGGACGCGGTGGAGGTCCCGCTCGTGATCTGACTGGGGTGGATGCGGAAGGGCAACTGGATTTGCTGGATCTGGACTAACCAGGTTATCAGGAGTTGGGCAATGTTCATTACCGCGACTAGTCATCGGCCACGTTGATGAAATTCTTAGTCCTTGGCGCAGGGGCGCAGGGTTCGGCCTGTGCTTTCGAGCTTCTGCAACGGCCGGAAGTCGATCGGGTTGTCCTCGCCGATTTAAACGTGAACAAACCTCGGCCCTTTCTTAAACATTTCCTGGGTGGGGCTCTGGAGCTCCTGACCTTGGATGCTACTGATGAGGTGGCAGTGCGGAGTGCGGTGGAGAGCGTTGATGGTGTCGCGAGTGCCTTACCCTACTACTTCAATTTAGACATGACGCGCTTGGCAATCGAATCCAAGGCAAATTTTTGTGACCTAGGTGGTAACACGGAAATAGTTGATCAGCAGAGGAAGATGACAGTCGAGGCACAGGAGCGGGATGTATCCGTGGTTCCGGACTGTGGGCTAGCACCTGGAATGGTGAACATCCTAGCACAGGGTGGAATCGATGCCTTGGATGAAACCGAATCAGTAAAAATCTATGTTGGTGGTTTGCCCCAGGTCCCAGAGCCACCCCTTAACTATCAACTAGTGTACTCACTGGAAGGTGTACTCGATTATTACACGACGCCGGTATTGGTACTAGAAGGTGGTGAAGTCATTGATAAGGAGCCACTTACTGGAGTGGAGACTGTAACTTTCGAAGCATTGGGTGAACTCGAGGCTTTTCTGACGGCCGGGGGGATATCTCGTATGCCCTATCGTTACCGTGGCTTGATTCCTTCGATGTCCTACAAGACGCTCCGCTATCCTGGTCACTGTGAGCTCATGAAATCGATGCGGAACCTCGGTCTTATGGACCTGGATCCAGTTGAGATTGGCGGAGCATCTGTTGTTCCTCGAGATCTCCTGATCAAGGTTCTAGATACGAAACTACGCAAGCCGTCAGGTGAGGATTTGGTTGTTATGCGAGTGGTCATAGACGGGGCTATAGATGGGGTGTCGAGGACGGTGACATATGAGATGGTCGACTACTATGATCGGGATCAAGAGATCACTGCGATGATGCGAACCACGGGCTACTCACTAGGTGCAACAGCGTATATGCAAGCAGCGGGATTAATACCGAAAGGTGTGCACACCCCGTCTGAATGTGTTCCTGCAGAAATGTATATCCAGCAACTTGCCAACCGTGGAATCGTGATCAAGCGCTCGGAAAACTAGAGTTCGGGATCGTGAGCCAGTGACCTCAATTTGGCTAACTATTCTCAGCGCCGCTGACCGAGCACTACCCTTAGGCTAAATCGCTCTTCCCCTCTCTCAACCACGATCACGACCTCATCCCCGGGCTCCTTAGCCTGGAGCGCGTACGTATAAGCGTAGATGTCGCCGATAGCTGTACCATCGAATTCTACTACCACATCTCCAGCTCGTAAGCCTCCTTGATCTGCTGGGCTTCCTTCACGTACGCCGGTCAGGCGTAGGCCATGATCGTGGGGCGTCATATCTGGGATTGAACCAAGATAAGCCGACCCATATCCACTACTACTTGAAGATGAAGGGGATGCGTTCTGGTTCGGTGCAGGCTGTTGGATGGGTGTGAGAGTGACTGAGTTACTCCCTCCATCTGCTAGCTGTTTCACGATACCAGCGGTGAGTGCTACAACTCGCGTAACTCCGCTCGAGTTAATCAATTGCCAGTCGTCAGAAGGGCGGTGGTAATCCTCATGGGTACCGGAAAAGAGGTGCAGGACTGGGATTCCTTCGCCATAAAACGATGAATGATCTGATGGTCCGTAACCGTCTGGTGCTCTTGAAAGATCAAGCGGTTGATCCAACGCGACGTTTGCTTCATCCACGACTTGATCCCACTCCTGGGCGGTACCGAATCCAAAGATCGTGAGCGCGTCACCGTCCATCCGACCGACCATGTCTAGATTCAACATTCCGACGGACTTCGAGAGGTCTACTGTCGGTTCTCTAACAAAGTGCCCCGATCCCCATAGGCCCTTCTCCTCGCCTGTGAATGCTATGAAGAGTGTACTGCGGTCGAGTGGTTCCCCAGCGATAATCGTGCGAGCGATCTCAATTAGGGCGGCACTACCACTCGCGTTATCGTCAGCACCATTGTGAACCTCACGGGAGTCAGGTGCGAGTGACCCCTCACCACCAAAGCCGAGATGGTCATAGTGTGCGCCGACGATCACGATCTCATCTCGGAGCGTGGGGTGAGTGCCAGGTACCAGAGCGACCACATTTCGTGCTTCTGCAGTTGTGGTATGGACCTCCGTATGCAGGCGAGCAACAGATTGGTTGTTGGCCGCAACTCGCATGGAATTGGCTAATCCAGGGTGTACGACTAGTGCCGGAATACCAAGCACTGCCCGTATTTCGTTATCGGGGCGCCGAGGGGCCCACCCTTCAGGGAGGAGCACGATGACTCCTGCGGCATCATGGCCCTCTGCAAAGATCGCCTTGAAATGAGGGTCAGCACGTATGGACTCTCCATGCGGTGCGTCAGGGTCTCCCCACTCGACCACAACGATTTTGCCACTCAGATCCAAGTGCGCATAAGGGTTCTCGTTGCCGTTAGCTCGAAGTAGCCCATATCCACCATAAACCAAGGGTACCTCGAGTCTTCGGGTCGCTGAGAATCCAAGAGGCATCCAATCGCTCTCTAGGTTGTAGCGTTGGCCAGCGACTTCTAGAGTGTTATCCGCACCAAGGGTTGTGCCCTTTCGAATAGGAAAGGGTTGAAAGAAAGTGTTAGCCTCTCCGGCAGGTTCCAGGCCGATGTAGTTGAATTGGGCAGCGAGGTATTCAGCAGCACAGCGGGCTCCAGCGGTGCCCACCTCGCGGCCTCCAAGACGATCATCTGCGAGGAAACGGATGTGTGTTATAGCATCGAAGCCGGGTTGTGGTGCAGGACAAACCGTTTGTTGAGCATGGACAGGAACTACTAACAACAGCAAGTATATGAAGACTGTGCTTAACTGTATTATTAAATATGACATTCCAGATTTGAGTGAAGGGTACTCCTTGTGAAACATCATTATCCTGTCTCGTTTGCTATACTTTGTTTGATCGGCGGTGGATGTGCCGTAGAAGAAGATGCTGGAGCCACCGGCAGTCTAGCAATGGAAGGTGAGGTCCACCTGCGTCATATTCGGCAACTCACTTCAGGTGGAGAGAATGCTGAGGCCTACTGGGCTTTTGACGGCTCACAGTTGATTTATCAAGCACGTAAGCCAGGTGCGGAGTGCGACCAGATTTATGTACTTGATCCAGAAAGCCTTGATACACGTATGGTGAGCACAGGTGATGGCCGCACTACATGCTCCTATTTCTACCCTTCCGGAAACGAGATCCTGTACTCGTCCACGCATCATCACAATGCGGCCTGCCCTGAGAATCCTGACTTTTCGATGGGCTACGTGTGGCCTGTGTACGATACATACGATGTTTTTGCTTCGAACTTGGATGGGTCTGAGCTTCGGCAATTGACGACCGAAGACGGTTATGACGCTGAAGCGACGTTCTCCCCGATCGGTGATCGCATTGTATTTACAAGTGCCCGTGACGGTGACTTAGAACTCTACTCGATGGCTCCGGATGGCTCTGACCTGGTACGACTCACGGATCGTCCCGGTTACGACGGTGGGGCATTTTATTCACCTGACGGATCCAAGATTATCTGGCGGGCATCCTATCCGGAGGAAGGACCGGAACTAGAGGATTATAGGCGCCTGCTTTCGCAAGGCCTCCTGAGGCCGGGTGAGTTGGAGATCTATATTATGGATGCTGATGGATCTAACCAGCAGCAACTGACCCAACTTGGAGGCGCCAATTTCGCGCCCTATTGGCATCCATCAGGCGAGAAAATTCTGTTTAGTTCGAATCACCATGATCCTGACGGTAGAGATTTCGAAATCTACATGATCAACATAGATGGGGGTGGGCTTACCAGGATCACGTACGCGGAAGGCTTCGATGGTTTCCCTGTTTTCAGCCCAGACGGCCGGCACCTCGTGTTCGGTTCGAACCGTAATAATGGGGGCACGAATGACACGAATGTCTTCATCGCAGAGTGGGTAGAGACCCCTTGAGCCCAGCCACAACGGTTCTAGGAGGAAGTCTCTATGAGGAGTCCTGATTAGGTGTGGACTTCGAGGAGTTGTGAGATTATCCGATAAGTGAGCCCCCATACAGGCTCATCTTCCACCAGGTAGCATGGAAATTCCTGTTCGTGACCATCGGGCATGGGGATTTCCACATATGATTCTGAGTCGCGTCCGCGCAATTCATCTAGAGAAACCCAGAAGACCTGATCGATCTCAGGACTGGCAACGGAAGCCTGAGCATGTCTTCCAACTCCGAACACGAAGGGAGTGATGGTGAGTTTGGGTAAGCGGACTGAGTTGGGTTCCAATGCCTTAAGTTGTCCGAGGTGTTGGGCATCTTGGCCTAAATCGAGTGCAGTTTCCTCCATCGTCTCCCTTATCGCAGTGTGCTTAAGGTCGATATCCTTTGGATCTCGATGTCCTCCGGGTAGTGCCATGTGGCCAGACCAAGGGTCACGATCAAAATGAGCACGTTTGATCAAAAGCAGATCCAAACCCTCTGCGCTACGAAGTACTACCGAAACTGCGGCCTGAAACTGAGCGCCTGGCATAACTGGGGAGATGTTCTCTTTACTCAAGCAAAGAGACAGAGCTTTAGCCAGTGCTTTGAATCGGGAGTCAGTTTCTTGGGTATGAGAGAACATCACAGGACGTCAGGTCGTGGATTAGGGCGGACTATATCTTAGCGGTAACGCTCAAACCCCTATCCGCTCAGCTCCCCATATCTGCTTATGGAGCTGGAGTTGGAATCTTACGGGTAGTTCATCCTCCAAGATCCAAGAAGCCAAGGCTTCTAGGTCCATTCGTCCCCATACCGGAGATATCAGGAGCGCCCGAAGTGAACCATTCTCAAGGCGTTGATCTAGTTCCTGGTCTCGAATGGTTTGGCGGGTCCATTCATAGTCACTTCGATCCTGAACTACGAACTTGATTTCATCACGTTCGGTAAGGTGGTCTAGGTTACTCCATAGGTTACGCTCTGACTCTCCAGACCCGGGGCATTTTAGGTCCATGATCTTGTGTGCCCGCGGATCAAGTGCACTTATGTCAAATGCACCCGATGTTTCAACGAGTACGGTATATTCTTGCTTGATTAGTAGCTGGATGAGCTTAAATGCTCCGGGGTGAGCTAATGGTTCACCACCCGTTACTTCCACGATCCTGGCAGGGTATGACATAACAGATTCGAGAATCTCTTCAAAACTCATCTGCTTACCGCCGCCAAACGCGTACGCAGTATCACACCAGGCACATCGTAGTGGACATCCTGTCAAGCGCACGAAAGTGCAAGGTGTTCCAACCCAGGTTGATTCTCCCTGAATCGAGTAAAAGATCTCGGTGATTCTCAGAAAGGACGTGCTCATGCTAGGAGCTTTCCTCTGTTCTGAGTTCCGATTGGCGGATGATGGCCTTCTCCAACTGGTCCTTCACCTCGTACAGCGTAAGCGATTCAAGAGCTTGTGTTGCCTGAGGCGCAGTACGTGCTTCCACAAGGATAGAGGTTTCTCTATGCCCAACGATACCGACTCCTGTTTCTGCCCATCTTGGGAAGACCAAATAACCACTATATGGCGCACGTAGGTTGCCTGTCTGTTCCACTTCTATAGATACCGTGTAGGGGTGTCTATCTGATCCTTCAAACGCTGGTGGCCGGCTGTGTAGGCGGAGGTAGCCGCCTAAGGTTGAATCGTCTGGGTTTTTGGCACTTTTAGTCTCGAGTTGGTGGTCAGGATCTTGATGAGGCATAGTATGGGGAGGTCGGAAGCAATGCTGGCGGTGGCTGCTGCAGGCTCGTATCGAAGCTAGACGAGTGGGACCTGGGTGGCCACTGATTCTCTTTGGTTGTGATGAAGATAATGGTTCTCTAGACTTTCTTGCGGCCTCTGAGGGTTGCATTCATCGCGCGAGTCTTCTTTGACGGAGATCTTGCCAAACAGGATTCTGCCTCATGGCACAAAAGATGCGAGCAGCACTTTTTTCTGACTACGGCGGGCCGGAGGTAGTTGAGATCACGGATGTACCGATCCCGGAGCCGGGCCCAGGAGAGGTGCGTATCAAGGTGAAAGCTGCTTCCATGAATCATCTCGATCTATGGGTACGCCGAGGCCTTCCGATCGAAACGCCCATGCCACATATAGGTGGCTCAGATGTGGCCGGAGTTGTCGATGCGACGGGCCTAGGTGCCAAAGATGTGCCAATCGGTCTGCGGGTTGTTGTCGACCCATCCATCTCCTACAGGTGGTATGAAGGGCCCGGTCGTGGTGAATCATTCGAGCCGTCCCCATTTCAAATCATTGGTGAGCACACTCAGGGAGGGTTTGCCGAATATACGGTTGTTCCCGCAGAGAACCTTCTTGAGATCCCTGAACATGTGTCCTTTGAGAGAGCTGCTGCGGCAGGGTTGGTATTCGTCACCGCTTGGCGGGCTCTGTTGACTCGGGGCCAGCTGCAGGCAGGAGAGCGGGTTCTAATTACAGGAACATCGGGAGGTGTAGGCACCGCCGCCGTACAAATCGCTTCTAGGGCAGGAGCAAAAGTTTATGCAGTTACGAGTGGCTCACAGAACGTAGCCCGTGCAGAAGACCTAGGAGCTC
>CESC01063918.1_pt1 | contig 17155 bp, 16 predicted proteins | sample 531131 | NCBI WGS metagenome assembly CESC01 (sample SAMEA2621295, study PRJEB7988) | marine metagenome | biome: marine biome (ENVO:00000447); feature: mesopelagic zone (ENVO:00000213); material: "saline water (ENVO:00002010), including plankton (ENVO:xxxxxxxx)" | depth 800 m
CAGGTGGTAATCCGAGCACAGTCCAAGGATAGCAAGAGCAAAGTGTGCAGACGACCAGATTGTGGACATCAATCGTATTTTCGACTACTTGAAGGTGTTCACCCTGGCGACCCAGATACCCGAGTTCCGTCACCGCCAAAGTGGCGTTATTCATAAGCGCCTTCTTAAATTCCGGCTCGGTCCAGGCTTTGACGATAACATGTGCACCATTTCGGGGACCGATTCGATGCTCATAGGTATCAATAATAGTATTAAGAGTGTCCGGAATGACCAGACCTTTATCTACCAACAAGCTCTCAAGAGCTTTTACTCGGAGTTCGATATCGGGGGGCGGCTCAGTGTGATCATGATCAGTTGTCATGTCAGATAGCGTAGCATTATTAAATTAGGGGCGCAGTAGAAGAGGCTCAAGATAGTTTGTCCCATTGCTTGCAATAACCAAGTTACTAGAACTCTAGGCCAAAAGCTTGCCGGCAATGAACCATAAATGTCGACGCATGCGGAAAGGGTTAAGCCTATAATCTACTCGACTAGCGATTCAAGCCTTCAAGTAAGGTTTCAGCGCTTCAAGGCGATACTCGATTTCCTCGATCTGTTTCGGCGAGAAGCTGTAATCTCCTCGACGTGAAGCAGTTGTTTTGAATACTCCACGCTTCTTCATTACATAAAGCCTTACACCCGGTATCAGATTATCTAGATTTTGGATCAGTAATAGTCGACTGTAGCAATCACGTAACTCCTCTTCTCTGCCTAATTGATTTAATTCCCACAGCTTTGCATAGACATCAGCATACATTGCTCCACCAGTCATTACTCCATCAGTACCAATCCTCATCTCGTAAAGCCAACCCCTACCCAAGGTAGCCCCAAACACACTTCTGATCGGATCCGGTTGGTATTTCTGAAGAGCTAACATGCGTTCATGCACCCTGCCATATTCTTCCTTGATATAACCACACTGGGGCATATCGCTGGCTAGCTTGACCAAGAAGTCTATAGTCAGCTCGATATCGGGCCCGCCACTGGTCTGTACAAAAATTGGCCGATCAGTAATCTCACATAAGGCTGCATAATAAGCGTAAATGTCATTCAAAGAATTAGCTGTAGTAGGCGGTATCGCGATCATGCCATCCGGATTCAGTGACTCGGCAATACGGGCATATTCCAGCATGCCAGCTGTATCGTCTGCTTGAACACCTAGCACTAGTGCCATACCTGTTCCTCGATTACTTTCCGCCAGCACCTCGAAACCCCGAATACGTTCCTCTTTACTCAGATAGCGTTGCTCGCTCGAGTTTTGCGGCCAAACCACGCCTTGCACACCGCAGCGCCCACAAAAATCCACTTCCCTTGCCAGGTCTTGGTAATCCACCTCATCTGCGAGGGTGTAGGGAGTACTGAGGATCATTAATGCCCCCCGCATCTTGTTCTCGGCTGCCCCAAAGAGGTTTGAATAAGGAAGAGCTGCCGTGGTTACAAGTGCCGTCAAGCATTTTCTGCGGGTAAGATAAGGATTAAAGGACATGTCTTTTTACCTCTTTAGATGGAAACAACCTAGCCGCGAAACCGGTGACAAGAGTTTGGTTGATTCTTGTAAGAAAACCAGTTTTATCAATGGCACCAGTCGATTATCGTAGCCTTTTGCCCATAATAGGAACTAGACTCTTGGTCAGAGATTATGCCGATCCGCCCAAACTTTCAATATGTTAGGCCTTCTGCGTCTTTAAGCACTTTTTTAAGCAGGTAAATATTGGTTAGAATCGGATCCTCAGCAAATTACGGAGTGCCAGGCATGTCAAGGCGAAAAAGAACAACAACCACCCAAAAGCTGGCAACAATCTTCACGACAAGCAGCATTATTTTCCTGGCTGGATGCGAACCTCAACAGGAAGCTAATCCATCCGACAATGAACCGGATATCGAAATAGCAGTCTTGCCGGAACCAATATATGCACCGGCTGGCCTAGGAGCGCAGGAGGGTGAGTGGCAGGCCTACGGCGCCGATATAAGCAGCACTAAATACACTTCGTTGGCTCAGATAGATGCAACAAATGTAAATGAATTGGAAATTGTCTGGCGCAGACCCGCCGTTGACGGCTATTACCTGGAAATGAACCCAAACCAGCGTTACTCCACAACGTGGAATGCTGCTCCAGTAATCAAGAACAATGTAGCTTATATAACCAACGGGCTTGGTCTGGTAGAGGCCTATAATCCAGGTAATGGTGAAACAATCTGGGTGCAAGAACCAGCGGGCGGTTTAGAGGGTTTGCCCGGCGCTCCAACTCGTGGCGTCGCTTACTGGAGTGATGGCACCGATGAACGAATCCTAGTGCAGCGGGGTATCTATCTGTATGCGCTCAATGCCCAGACCGGAGAGCTATTTCCCGATTTCGGGGTGAACGGCCGTGTTGATTTACAGTTAATGCCCCCGGAATTTACTCGGTTCCGCTGGGGTGGCGCTCCAATGGTTGTGCGTGACACTGTGCTTATTGGGCAGTCCATGTCAGATACCTTCGACAACAAGGAAGCGTACCGAGGTGATGTACATGCTTTCGATGTACGCACTGGCGAAATTTTATGGACATACAATACGATCCCTCAGGAGGGGCAGTTCGGGACTGATACCTGGCAAGACCGGTCTTGGTCCTATACCGGGCATGCGCCAGTCTGGTCATTATTCAGTGCTGATGAGGAACTAGGCATGGTTTACATGCCCATTACGTCATCAACTAATGATATGTATGGTGGCCACCGTGTTGGCGACAACCTATTTAGTCAAAGTATCGTGGCAGTTGATGTAGAAACCGGTCAACGCATCTGGCATTTCCAAACAGTCCACCATGGCCTTTGGGATTACGACCCTCCCGCGGCACCGATCCTGATGGACATTACCGTGGACGGTCGGGAAATTAAGGCAGTTACCCAGCTAACTAAGCAAGCTTTCGCTTTCGTATTTGATCGAGAAACCGGCGAGCCCGTCTGGGATATTGAGGAACGGCAGGTGCCCCAATCGACCGTACCGGGCGAGGTGACTTCACCTACTCAACCATTCCCTACCAAACCGGCCGCGTTCGATAGACAGGGTGCAACAGTAGATAATTTGATCGATTTTACCCCGGAAATTTTTGCTGAAGCCCTGGAGATTTTCAATAACTATGTGACCGGCCCCATGTTCACTCCTCCATCGGTTAGAACTGAAAATGGGACGCAAGGGACTATCCAGCTGCCCGGTTCTCAGGGTGGAGCGGATGTTCAGGGAGCTGCCTTTGATCCAGAAACCGGCTACCTATATATACCCTCTATCACCTCGCCTTTTGTAGCCGATCTGTTGCCAGGTGACCCAGAGGTCACCAACCTAGCTTACACCAAGGGATCAAGGCGCTGGGTTGGCGGACCTCAAGGGTTGCCTCTGTTTAAGCCGCCCTATGGCCGAATCACAGCGATCAACATGAACACTGGTGACCACGTATGGATGGTTCCGAATGGAGATGGCCCCCGTGACAATCCGGCGATTGCGCACCTCAACCTTGGCCAATTGGGCGCTCCTGGCAGACCAACTCCTCTGCTGACTAAAACATTGTTATTTATCGGTGAGGGATTTACCAACCAACGCCCTGGGGGCAGAATTCCACGTGAAATGCCAGTGGAAATAGCTACCAACAGCGGAGGACCGATGTTCAGAGCCTATGACAAGACCGATGGCTCGATAGTATGGGAAGTTGAACTGGAGGCTGGGACAACCAGCCCACCTATCAGTTACCTCTATGAAGGTGAGCAGTATATAACAGTCGCCATAGGGGATAGAGAATACAGCCCGGAACTGGTTGCCTTTAAATTAAATTCCAACTAAAGGAGCGATAATAATGAACAAATTCGCTAGCCTATTTGTCTTGCTTGGTTTCGTCACTTATTCGTTTGCACAAACTCCAGCACCCGCTATACCTCCTATTGCTACCGATGTCACCGCGGAAGAAATTACTAAGTTTATTGATGCGCTTCCCCGTGACCGTGTCAGCGATCGTCCCATCAAGAACGTTGAGGTTACCGGTAATTATCGTGTGGGCGTCTACGGAGTATTCCGTCCTAAGGAGTCTCCAGGAGGTTCTAATCTACACCAGGTCAATACCACCGAGATATATTACATAATCAGTGGCTATGCGACACTTGTTACGGGAGGTGTCATGACCGACGCGCTTCAGCAGAACGAGAACTGGGTGCGAGGGACAGCTATTGAAGATGGGGTAAGCCGTCGCGTGTTGCCTGGAGATGTCATCATTATCCCTGGTCACACTCCACATTGGTTCAGCGAATTGGAAACGGATTTGAGCTATCTGATCTTTAGACCGGATCCTGACAATCGAATACCCTTAACCGAATAACTCAGTATCCACTCCAATGTGGATATTTTGCTATGACATTGATAGCAATCAGCGCCAGTGGCGCGGCTATTACCCAAACCCCAGCTCCTAAAGTACTACCAGTTGCTACCGACATCGCGGCAAAACAAATCACCACATTCATTGATGCACTCTCGCACAACCGTGCGAGTGATCGGTTAATACAGACCAAAAGAATCACAGGTGGCTACCGTCTTATCGACTCTGACTTTTTGACTAGCAACAAACCTAGGAAGGCTAAACAGTGCGCCTTGGCCTTTTCCCAGGCTTTTATTCAGCAGGCTGCTTGACTGTACGCAGGTAGGGTTTAATCTTGTTGAAGCCGTCAGGAAACATTTCCTCAGCCTCTTCGTCGGATACCGTTGGTACGATAATCACGTCTTCACCCCGCTGCCAGTTAACCGGTGTTGCTACCTTATGTTTAGCAGTGAGCTGCATTGAATCCAGTACCCGCAGAATCTCATCGAAGTTTCGTCCTGTTGTCATCGGGTAAGTCAACATCAGTTTGATGGTCTTATCCGGCCCGATGATAAATACCGAACGCACAGTAGCATTGTTAGCGGCGCTCCTTCCTTCAGAAGAGCCGGGCTCATCAGCGGGTAGCATGTTGTATAACTTGGCCACCTCTAGATGACTATCTCCAATCATGGGAAAGTTCACAGCATGCCCCTGGGTTTGTTCGATGTCCTTAGCCCATTCGTTGTGATTCTCAACTGCGTCAACGCTTAACCCTATTATTTTGCAATTTCTTTCAGCAAATTCCTCTTCCAATCCAGCCATGTAACCCAATTCAGTTGTACAGACAGGCGTAAAATCTTTGGGATGTGAAAATAAAACGCCCCATTTATCACCCAGCCATTCATGAAAATTGATTTCACCGTGCGTTGTCTGCGCGTCGAAATTTGGAGCTATATCATTTATTCGTAGTGACATGCTGTCCTCCGGTAAATGCATTTAATCAAAGAGTTTGTCCGTAGACATTCCGCCTAGAAGGATTTGCAAGTTTACGCTTTAGTAAGGAGACCATCAAATTTAGCCGGATATCGCATGGTCATGTCCTCAGCCACTCGCCAATTTCGACTCCAAGAAATATATATGTTGTTACAAGGGGTATTTCGCCGATCAGTAGAGCCATTACCATTTTCTTGAAAGACATTTTTGCAATTCCAGCCACATAACAGATTACATCTGTAGGAACGAGTGGAAAAAAAGACCAACCGGCAACTATGGCAAAAGCATATTTGCCCTGCATTTTTTCTTTTAGTGCGGCGATTTTTGCCGGGTATTTTTCATCTAAAAATTCATCGTAATTACCAAAAGAAGGAAAACTGTATACAAGGAAAGCGCCTAACACAATTCCAGTAAAAGAAATTACAAACACTATCAGTGGCCACTGAGGGAAGGAAATAGCCCCGGCCAGTACAAACGGAGTACAGGGGATCATCAACAACGATCGCGTCAAAGAGAGGACGATATATACAATCAACGCCATCGTACCAAAATTGTTGAGAAGCTCGGAAATGGAATCCCGGCTCAGCCAGTCTGGAAATATCAGTAGCGACACCAACACAATGGCAACGAGGCATAACCAAACCTGGTTTAAGTTTTTGAGGAATACACTCAACATCTGTTTTTACATTCCAACAACAGCGTTTAGACTAGCTTAGTCTTATGAGCAAGCCTGTGAGCGTGTTTTTCCCAATTTCGGCCATCGAATTCAACGATTGTCATGTCTGACGGAAATTCAGCCAGGCAATTGACATTGACATCCACACCATCCGGATTCGAGCGGGGAATATAGAATGGCTTTACACCACAGGTCCTGCAGAAGTAATGCTTTGCGACTCCTGTGTTGAAGGTATAGGTCTGAAGGCTTGATTCACCCGACAGTAACGTGAAATCCCCCTTGGCCACAATGAGATGCAAATAACCGGCCATGCTACAAATCGAGCAGTTACAATTCTCTACTTCGATATGTTTAGGCGCTTCTACTTCGAACTGGACCACGCCACAGTGGCAACTTCCCTTATAAATCATTTTTTGTGGGTTTCTTATTAATTGATTGGCCACTCTATCACCAGCGCAGTTCTGTTCCAAGCGACCGGTTTTGAGATAAGATATCGAAATGCTTCAGCATCGCTTCATTGAATCCGCCAAGAAACGCCCTGACAAGATGGCAATAATCGACCGCACGACTGGTCGCGATGTTACCTATGGACGCGCCCTGTTGGCTTCGTTAATCCTTGCACGCCGTTTTCAAAAATTAGAACGGGGCCGCATTGGAATTATGTTGCCTACCTCCTCCGGAGGAGCCTTGGCTATCGTAGGAGCCCTTATGGGGGGGATTACCCCGGTAATGATTAATTATTCCACTGGGGCAGCAAAGAATTGCCAGTATGCACAGCAACAATGTGATTTCAAGGTAATCATTACTGCACGTCCATTATTGGAAAGAGTCGGCTGTGACGAACTTCCCGACATGGTATTCCTCGAAGACATCATGGATGAATTGAGTAATTTTGAGAAAGCAATTGCTTTTGTTAAATCCAAACTTACTCCTACATTGCTAACACAGCTTTGCGGAAAAAAAGACTTAGATAGCGAGGCAGTTATTCTCTTTACCAGTGGCAGCGAAAAAGACCCCAAAGCAGTACAACTGACTCATAAGAATATTCTATCCAATATAGATTCTTTTTCGGAGATGATGGATCTCTATAACATGGACAATCTTTTAGCGGTTCTCCCCTACTTCCACGTTTTTGGACTAACAATCAATCTATGGACTCCTTTGTGTCTTGGAATGACTTCGATCACTTACGCTAACCCGTTGGAATTCAAAACCATAGTCAAGATCATTAAAGAGGACGAACCACAAATGTTGGTCGGCACCCCTTTGTTTCTCGAGGGTTATGTTAAACAATCAGAACCAGGTGATTTCGCAAGCATACAACTGACCGCATCAGGCGCCGACAAATGCTCCGAGCGGCTGCGCGTCCTTTACCGCGAGAAACACAATCTAGAAATCTTAGAAGGTTACGGAACGACAGAGACGTCGCCAGTGATTTCAGTAAATCCGCGCGATGCAAATAAGCCAGGTAGTATCGGCGTTCCTATACCTGGAGTCGAGGTCAAGATTGAAAACTACGAAACTGGTGAAGAATGTAAACTCGGAGAGATCGGCAAGATTATAGTCAAAGGCGATGGTGTGATGAGGGGTTATCTAAATGATTTGGAAGAAACTCACTTGCGTATCAGTTCCGGCTGGTACGACACTGGAGACTTGGGCACTCTCGATGAGGATGGGTATCTCTGGCACAAGGGTCGTTTGAAACGGTTTGTGAAGATCGGGGGTGAGATGATCTCTCTGGTCATGGTAGAAGAAGCCCTGAACGCGGCGACATCTGAAGAGATTGAGTGCTGCGCTATTGAATTACCCGACGCCAAACGTGGTTCGCGCATTGTTGCCGCCACTACACAATCTGTAGATCCTAAAGATATAAACAAACGGCTGTCGGGCGAACTACCAAATATAGCCCTCCCAAAGAAATACATTACTATCCCAGAATTCCCGCTCATGGGTAGTGGCAAAACCGATTTCCGCACATTGACTGATATGGTAAGGGACTTAGAGGAAAAGGTTTGAATTCCTGCTTACAAATAGTAAGCAATATTTAAGCTAAGTTAGCTAGCGTTGATTAAGTATAGAGATGGCAGGCAACCTGACGGTCCACATCCTTAAGAACAATTAACTCGGGGGTGACTTTGTGGCAGTGATCCATCGCTTTCGGACAGCGGCTGGAGAAACGACACCCTGGAGACACATTCACAGGTGAAGGTATTTCTCCCTGTATAGTCGTAGATGGACGATTCCTCTCCAGTTTAGGATCCGCCTCCGGGTTAGAGCCGATAAGCACCTCTGTATAGGGGTGTTTAGGGCTGAAGTATACTTCGTCGGCTTTACCTACTTCCATTAGCGATCCAAGATACATTACCGCCATGCGATCACTAACGTAACGTACCATGGATAGGTCGTGAGCGATAAACAAGAGAGTTAGCCCCATTCTTTCCTTTAACTCTCCGAGCAGGTTTATCACCTGTGCTTGAACCGACACGTCCAAGGCGGAAATGGGCTCATCGCAAACCACGAACTCCGGTTCCAATATGAGCGCGCGAGCAATGCCGATGCGCTGACGTTGTCCGCCAGAAAACTCGTGAGGATAGCGAGACATGTGATCTGCTTTTAACCCTACCTGCTCGAGCCATTCTGCTACTTTTTCCTTCAGCGAGCCCGCACTTAAATTTGTGTGCAGTTTCAACCCTTCACTAATTATCTCCCCTATCGTCATCCTTGGATTTAAGGAGGAGTAAGGATCCTGGAAGATCATTTGCATTTTAGTCGCAAGCCGCTGGAAATCAGCCGGATGATATTTTTGAGGCAGGATTTCACCCCTGAACGTAACGACACCTGACGATTTCGCATGCAATCCCACCAGCGTCTTACCAAATGTTGTCTTGCCAGAACCACTCTCTCCAACCAAGCCAACTATCTCTCTCTCGCCAACTGATAAACTGACATTTTCCACGGCATGAACTCGCTGATTACGACTAAGATCGAAATAGCGGGTTAGGTCAACAGCTTCAACTAGTTCAGTCATCAATCATGGTCCCTGAAATACAAATCTTCAGGCCGGCAGGTAGAGTCTTCATGATGCAGCCAGCAACAACTAGAATGACGCTCTCCCACAATAAAACTATCAGGATGCCCCTTTTCACAAATTTGCATGGCATATGGGCAGCGGGCACAGTAGCCACAACCTCTTGGGGCAGAAAACAGATCCGGCGGACTACCTTCAATCGGTTTCAACTCGTGTTGCTTACTCGGATCGTTGGTGGGCATCGCTTCCTTCAACCCCAAGGTATAGGGATGGGCGGACTTATAGAAAATGTCGTCTACTGTCCCATGCTCTACGATTTTGCCTGCATACATTACAGCGACCTCATCAGCCATGCGTGCCACTACTCCTAAATCATGTGTGATGAGAATAATTGCCATGCCAGTTTCCCGTTGCATATCATGCATCAGATCAAGAATTTGTGCCTGAATCGTGACATCAAGAGCTGTAGTAGGTTCATCCGCAATAAGGATTGAAGGCCGGCAAGAAATGGCCATAGCGATCATAGCGCGTTGTAACATCCCCCCTGAAAACTCGAAAGGATATTGCTTGGCACGCTTTTCTGCCTCGGGGATTTTGTTCAGTTCTAAAAGCCGGATGGCCTCATCGAATGCCCGTCGATAGCTGTACCCTTTATGCACCTGCAATGGTTCGGCGATCTGGTCACCGATAGTCATTGTAGGGTTAAGTGAAGTCATGGGATCCTGGAAGATCATACCTACCTCGGCCCCACGTATCTGCTTACCGTCGATCATATTGCGTCCTAGGACTTCCCTGCCGCGCAATCGAGCAGTCCCGGATGTAATGCGTCCTGGCGGCATGGGGATCAGTCCCATCATGCTTTGCACTGTAACTGATTTACCACAACCTGATTCACCCACAATGGCCAATGTTTTCCCCTGCTCAACTTTGAAGCCAACACCACGGACTGCTTTGACTACACCCCCATACGTGTCGAACTCAACCGCCAGGTCTTTCACTTCCAAAAGAGCCGGTGATGTCTCGATAGCTATTGCGGCGTCACTCATTCTGTATTCCTCATCTTTGCATCCAGAGCATCTCTCAAGCCATCGCCAAGCAGGTTTAGTGCCAGTACAGTGATGCTAATAAACAATGAAGGGAAAATAAGTTCATGGGGCGTAGTTAACATCGTTTTGATGCCCTCATTGGACATCGAGCCCCAAGATGGAGTGGGAGGCGCCACACCCATCCCAATAAATGAAAGAAATGCTTCGATAAATATCGCATTGGGAATAGCAAATGTGATGGTAACCAATACCACTCCCAATGTGTTCGGAATCATATGTCGGAGAATTAAATAGTTAGTCTTAGCACCCAAGAGCTGGGAGGCACTAATATACCCTTGCTCCCTAATTTGAAGTATCTGACCGCGAACCAATCGTGCCGTAGCCGGCCACATCAATACCACCAAAGCAACCAACATAGGAAACACACCGCTTTCCCCAGGACCAACACCGAAAGCGATCTTGAACAAGATCATGAAAAGCAGGAATGGTAGCGCCACCACGAAGTCGGCAAACCGCATCATAAGTTGATCAGTTCTGCCTCCAATAAAGCCAGCCATACTCCCAAATACCACTCCGAACAAAATAAATAGAAAAGGCGCACCAACGCCAATAAACAGGGAAACTCTAGCTCCGGCCATCAAGCGCGCTAACATGTCGCGCCCAAGATAATCTGTGCCCAAGGGGTGCCAAGCCAGGTTTATCTGATCCCCCACTTTGACATCCGCGGACTCTTCCACCAATCCGCGCTCTAAGGCTTCACGCAGCGTAGTGACTCGCAGCACCTCTACTTCTATCATCTGGTAACCTTGGAGTAGTTCTCCTCGAACTCCAAGAGGCACAACAGAGTAATAGTAACGACCAGGCCTTAGGTCGAGCCGATCCTCAAAGAATAGAGTGTCATTATCAAAAAATTCCGCCAGTGGAATGCCGTAGGCAAGTTCAGGTCCAACCGGAAAAATATTACGGTAAACCCGATGCCCATTAGCACCTGGCAAGGCGTTCCATTGCAGACGAACGGCCTGAGTGGTTGCGGGTTCGCCTAGGCGCAAACCCTCGTCGATGACAAATCGATCACCGGTCCAAGGTTGATAATCGTCAACTATTAATGCTGCTCGACTGGTTCCCGGTGGCTTACTGACCTGATCGAGATCCTGGAGTGCTGGATCGAAGCACCATATTCCTGTGCAGATTGTAGGCCCGAATAAGGTGAAGAAGGCCAGAGCCATAACTATATAAAGAGATGCCAGAGCTCGTTTGTTTGCCTTTAGCCGAATCCACGCATCCTGCCAGTAAGACAGGGACGGTCTGGAAATCGCTTGAACTTCCCGATACCCACGAAGTGGGGTAAAATCGATGGAAGAAATATCAGTCATTTTTCCAATTTTACTCGTGGATCAATGAAGCCATAGAGTAGGTCTACGAGTATCACCATAAAGACAAGAAATGCCCCGTAGAATACGGTAGTGCCCATGATCACGGTGTAATCCAGTTGTTGCACCGCCTGTACAAAGTAGCGCCCCAGCCCAGGGATGGCAAACACCAGCTCGACGACAAAGCCGCCGGTAGTGATAGCGGCAATGGAAGGCCCCAAAACGGTGATAACGGGAAGGATGGCGTTACGAAGCTGATGTTTGGTGAATATTCGTGCCGGCGGTACACCCTTGGCCTTGGCCGTCCTGACGAAGTCGGAATTGACAACCTCCAACATAGACGATCGCATCAGCCGCGTGAGGTAGGCCATCGTTCCCAATCCCAATACCAAGGCTGGCACCAACATATGTAAGATAGTACCCCATCCTGCTACCGGCAAAATTGTCGCACCGACGGCACTATTGAGAGTTACCAAGGTCAACTGGCTAAGGGCAGCTATCACAAAGCTGGGTACCGAAATACCCAGTATCACCAATAACATTATGATGTAGTCAGGTAACCGATTACGATAGATCGCGGTTAAGGCACCGAATAAGATTCCACCGGCGGCTGCGAATACAACAGCCAGGACTCCTAGAATTGCGGATATTGGAAAATGTTCGCGGATGATGTCATTGACCTCGCGATTTTCCTGGGTAAAAGAAATGCCGAAATCACCTTGCACCAGATTGCCCAAATAAATCAAATATTGAGTGCCAATGGGTTGGTCGAGGCCGTACTTGGCTTCCAGATTTATACGAATAGCTTCACTAACGGCGCGATCATTTAAAAGCGGGTCGCCCGGCACATTGTGCATGGCGAAAAATGTGGCAGTGGCGATGAACCAGACGGTCACAATACCTTGGAGCAATCGCTTTAATACATAAATCCACATAGAGAATTAGATGGTTGCCACTGTGCTTGGAATATTTTGGTTCTAATCTTCAGTTGTGTCGATGAAGGCGTAGCTGTAATCGACATCAGGGCCAACAGAACGACGCTTGAATCCCTTTAACCGGGGATCTACAACGAAAGATATACCACGCTCATACATGGGAATTATCACTACATCTTCGTGGATGAGTTGCTGAATATCGCCGAAGGCATCCATACGCTTCTCAGGGTCAAGCTCTGACCGTCCAATACTGACTAGGCGGTCCATCTCCTCACTTCGATAATGACCGCGGTTATTTAGATTCCAAGAAGCGAACAGATCACCAAACGTGAGCGCATCAAAATAATCTGGTCCCCAACCAGCCATAACGATATCGAACTCGCCAGAAGTCATCTTGGCGAGACGCTGTTTAAAAATCTGAGCATCAATACGCAACTCTAGTCCGAGATTCTGTTTATAGAGCTCCTGGTAATACTCACCTGCGAGTAAAGAAAGGGGAGAATCCCCGCTTAACAATATAATTGGTGGAAACTCTTCCAGCCCTAGTTCTTGACGCGCCAGCTCTAGATGCTCACGGGCTCTTTCTACATCTATTTTATGTTCTGGTGCTGGATATTCTTTTCGAAACGCCTCCTTGATACCCTGTATCCATACCGGAAAAAGGCTCTGCGCAGGCAAATAGCTCGCCTCCTTCAATACCTTGTAGACCAGCTCCGAAGGATCCTGGGCCAATTGCAACGCTCTTCGGAAGTTCCAATTGCCAGTTATGCGGTTTTCTCGATGATTAAATTCAAGGAAGAATAACGAGCCATCCATGAAACGGTCGATCTGCCAGCGTTGTTCCATCGCCGTGGGTAACATAGGTGCAATCAAGCTGGTTTCGACAATCTGTCCGTCCTTGAAGAGATTCAGTTTTGCATTCACGTCATGGGTTATATATGCAGTTACAATTTCATCTAGAAATCCTTTCTGGTCATTCCAATAGTACGGATTCTTTTTCCATAACATAGAAGAACCATGTATCCATTCTGTTACTACATAGGGTCCGTTAGAAAGCAACATGTCCGCATCGGCGCCATAGCGACCATTCGTGCTCTCAAAGAAATCTTCACGTAGGGGGTAGTACGTATTGAATGCAACCAACTTATCAAAATAAGGGGTCGACCTTTCGAACTCGACTTCTAGCACACGATCAGACAATGCACGAACACCTATCATCTCTTTGGGCAAGTCGCCACGATTCACTAATTCAGCATTTTTTATCGGGTAAAGAATAAAGGAATATTCGGAGGCGGTTGCAGGATCCAGTACACGTCTCCAGGCAAACTCGAAGTCATATGCTGTAACTGGTTGCCCATCGCTCCACTTGGCGTCTTCCCGAATCCAGAAAGTTGCTCCGTCATCTCTTATCTCCCAACGTTCAGCGACGCCAGGAGTAAGTTGGTCATTGTCATCATAGGCAATGAGACCTTCCATTGCATGAGCGAGCACAATAAAACTCACAGCATCAGTGCTACGTGTGGAATCTAGTTGTGGCGGCTCTTCCGTTAATACGATAGTAATGCTGTTGCGTTCTATATTGATAGCACCGCCACTCACACTGCCCCCTGAACTCCCCGCGGCAACCGACAGCACATAGATAAGAACCGACAGTCCGAACAGGGCATAGAGAGCGTAAAGGCCGAGTTGTTTTCCTGCAGAGGTAGCAAAATTGCTGTCAGTATCCATGGTGGTGCCGGCTTCTGCACTGCTAGCGTCTTGCATAACGTCCTCCTTTAGTCGGGCTGAGAATACCCTAGCACCAATGGCGCGACAAGTAAGGAAACTGCCTATCTCACCCCGATAAGTAAGCTGCAAAACCCCGATAAAATGGAATTAAGCTGGTTCACAGACAGAATCAATCCCTCAGATCCAATAAGAACGTGACTAATAAGCTAAGCGAACATAGTCGTTGCAGCAATGTACAGCGAGGCAATCAGCATGAACACCGTGGGCAGGAAGGTAAGGATAAACCCTATAGCGCGAGACTCAGGATTGGCAACATAGCCACGCAGATAGAGTAATCTGCCTAAGAGATACACAACGCCGGCGCCTGCGGCAATTACCGGATTTCCGACATAAGCATACAAAAAGATAGCAGGCAGAAAAACTACCAATTGCTCTAGCGTATTCTGGTGAACCCGCCAATATCGTTCAAAAATAGGATCACCACTGCAGGCAGGTGCAGGTACGTTATATTTTCCTCTTGCTCGCCCGACTAGCATTCCAAATACGATGTACTGTACCAACGCGAGAATTACTACAACAATTACAAAACCCATAATTTTCCCCTGTTAATTACCCAAATTTAGATTCGAATGGTTACTATCGTTCTTTCACCGCCGAAGATTCTATTATTTGTTAAAGGTATGTAGTAGTAGTTTTTTGCAATGCCACTTCGCGTATAATCTTTAGTTCGTCTGCCCAACACCCAATTAATCGGGTCACCTTAGTTAGTAAGCGGATAAAGCGATGGCCAATAAGAAAACCGACAGTTTTAATTTCGAACAAGCTCTGGAAAACCTCGAAGAGTTGGTAACAGCAATGGAAGAGGGGGAGCTCAGTCTGGAGGAATCATTGCAAGCATTTGAAAAGGGCATAAAACTCACACGCGAATGCCAATCTGCGCTTAAAAAAGCTGAGCAAAAAGTTCAGGTTCTCATTAATGAGGACGGTGATACAAAAGAATTTGAATTTAAAGAAGATAACGACTAGCCCCCACCAGTGATTTCGCCTACCTCTCATCTTCTGGAGGATTTTATGCTCCAGTGCCAACAAAAAGTGAATAAGTCGTTGAATATTCACCTTAATCAAGATATGCCTAGCCAAATACTGCGTGATGCCATGGCTTACGCCTGCATAGGCAACGGCAAGCGAATCCGTCCTGCTCTGGTTTACGGAAGTACTCTGGCTGTCGGCGGAGAACTCGATCTGGCAGATAATGCGGCCTGTGCTGTGGAGCTAATTCACAGTTATTCCCTAGTACACGATGACTTACCCGTTATGGATGACGACGACCTAAGGAGGGGTAAACCGAGCCTGCATAAAGCATTCGATGAAGCAACTGCGATTCTAGTTGGCGATGCTTTGCAGTCACAATCTTTTCAATTACTCGCTGAGCCCCTAGCAGCGCTTAATGAGGGAATCCAGCTGCGAATGATTCAGATTCTCGCAGAAGCAGCTGGCGCTAATGGCATGGTGGGTGGTCAAGCCCTGGACTTTCAGGTTACAGGCCAAACCCTAGATTTAGCCAAATTGGAAACCATGCACAAGTCGAAAACTGGAGCCATAATCAGGGCCTGTGTAAAACTCGGGGCGTTGTGCAAATCCTCGGTAAGTGCCGAACAACTATCAGCATTGGATAAATACGGCGAATGCATAGGCTTGGCCTTCCAGGTGCAAGACGACATCCTAGATGTAACAGCCAAAACAAAGACACTAGGCAAACCCCAAGGATCCGATGAGCAACTTAAGAAGCCCACTTACGTTTCCTTACTCGGTTTGAACGGAGCCCACATCAGGGCAAACGACCTTAAAGACCAAGCCCTAGAGTCTTTAACAAAATTTCCCGAAAACGCTAACCTGTTACGGAAATTAGCTACATATATCGTCGATAGGGAGCACTGAACACGCTTTACTGAATTTTAAGCAAAGGAAAACCTTGAAAACTGGCATCTGGAGAGTTGAAATAAGGAAATGCTAGAAGAAATACCTATCACACGACCTGATACACCCCTACTGGATCAGATAAACAGCCCAACTGATCTCAGGTCCATGGAAATTAGCCAACTTGCGCAACTGGCAGATGAATTGAGGCTTTTCCTCTTGTATTCGGTGGGTCAGACCGGCGGCCATTTTGGCGCAGGTCTAGGTGTAGTTGAACTTACCATTGCCTTGCATTACGTTTTCGACACTCCTAGAGATCGATTAGTATGGGATGTTGGACACCAGGCCTATCCCCATAAGATATTGACTGGTCGCCGAGATCAGATGCTTACAATTCGGCAATCAAATGGACTGACCCCCTTCCCGAGCAGGGAAGAAAGTGACTACGACACCTTTGGCGTGGGACATTCGAGCACCTCAATAAGTGCTGCTTTGGGTATGATGGTGGCAGATCGCTTGCTCAAAGAACAACACCACAATATTGCCGTCATCGGTGACGGAGCCATGACTGCCGGTATGGCATTCGAAGCCCTTAACCACGCCGGTCATCTCGATGAGAATATCCTGGTGATATTAAACGATAACAACATGTCAATCTCGAATAACGTTGGCGGGCTTTCCAGCTATTTCGCGCGCATGTGGGCGAGCAAACCTTATAATTTTATTCGCACTGGATCAAAACGAATGCTTTCCAAGATTCCTCCCGCTCTTAAGGCTGTTCACCGGGCGGAAGAATACATGAAGGGGATGGTTTCGCCTGGCACTCTTTTTGAAGAAATTGGCTTTAATTACATTGGTTTGGTCGACGGGCACAACACAGCAAGCTTAGTTGAAATTCTTAGCAATATAAAATCGCTACGAGGTCCGCAACTGCTGCATCTTGTAACTCAGAAGGGCAAAGGTTATTCCAAATCCGAGAACGATCCCTTCGGTATGCATGCCATGAGCAAGATCCACCCAAAGGTGAACAAAGAAAAACCAGAACCCAAACCGGCCGTTTCTCTGGAACAAGCAGACGATAACGAGGTAGTGGATAAATCATCG
>CESC01013310.1_pt1 | contig 17145 bp, 14 predicted proteins | sample 531131 | NCBI WGS metagenome assembly CESC01 (sample SAMEA2621295, study PRJEB7988) | marine metagenome | biome: marine biome (ENVO:00000447); feature: mesopelagic zone (ENVO:00000213); material: "saline water (ENVO:00002010), including plankton (ENVO:xxxxxxxx)" | depth 800 m
TCTTCTGCGCCTCGGTGCCAAAGCGTTCCAGCGTTTCCATATTCCCGGTATCAGGCGCGGAACAGTTGAACACTTCCGCCGACCAAGGTGCGCGCCCCATGATCTCGCAAAGCGGTGCATATTCGAGGTTGGTCAGTCCGCCACCCCGTCGGCTCTCGGGCAGAAAGAGGTTCCACAACCCGGCCTCGCGGGCCTTGGGTTTGAGCTCTTCGATGATCGGTACGCCGCCCCAGTTTTCCCAGTGCTCGATGCCGTGGCCCATTTCCTGGAGCTGCTGATTGTGAAGCTCCTGATTGGGGTAGATGTGCTCTTCCATGAAGGCGTTGAGCCTGTCGCAGAGGTCTTTCACCTTGGGGCTGTGATCGAAATCCATTGATATTACTCCTTTATTTTCCGGCCCGCGGCCGTTTTCAAGGTGCAAGAGGCCGCGGCCTAAAGTCGGCCGTTGCGCTACCTCCTGCAGCTTGGGTTCAGTTTTTGCTCAGAAACGCGGCCTTATGGCCCGACGATGGTTGTCCCCCCGTCCACGACGATGACCTCGCCGGTGATGAAACGGGCCGAAGGGCCGGCCAAGAAAGTCGCCACCCCGCCAATGTCTTCAGGAGCGCCAAGCCGCCGGACCGGGGTCCGCGCAATACGGTCGTCGCGCAGGCTGTCGTTCTCCCAAAGGGCGCGGGCGAAATCGGTCTTGATGAGCCCCGGCATGATGCAGTTGACGGTGATATTCTTCGGCCCCCACTCCACCGCGAGGGATCGCGTGACACCGACATCCGCTGTTTTCGAAATGCCGTATGCCCCCAGGGTGGCCGAGCCACGCAGACCGCCGATGGAGGAAACGATGATGAACGCCCCGCCACCCGCTTCGGCCATATGCGGCATGGCGGCGTTGGCGAACCAGATCGCACTGTGGACGTTGGAGGTCATTACTTTGTTGAACGCCTCGTCGGTCAGATCGGCGAGCGGTCCGTAGACCGGGTTGACCGCCGCGTTGGCGACGAAAATGTCCAGACGGCCCCAAGCTTCATGGGTCTTGGCCACCAAGGCTTCACATTCGTCGCGCCGCGAGATGTTGCAGGCCACGGCCATGGCCTCCCCCCCGGCATCGCGGATTTCCTGTGCTGCGGCTTCGCAGGCCTCAATCTTGCGGCTGGCGATGGCGACCTTGGCGCCCATGGCGGCGAGGTGGTGCGCGATGGACAGGCCAATCCCTTTGCTGCCGCCGGTCACGATGGCGACTTTGCCTTCAAGCGAGAATGGGTTCTTCATGGGTTTGTCTCCGGTCGGTTGGGTCATGCTGGCGTGTCCTTCATCCGCAGTTGCAGACGTTCGCCGGTGTAGGGGTTGGCTTCGGCCACGGCTTCATCGAGTTCGACACCCAATCCCGGCGCGGTCGGTGGGATGACATAGCCGTCTTCCCAGCGGATCGGGGTCTTGAGAATTTCGGCCTGAAAGCCGCCCCATTGCTCGATCCCCTCCATGATGAGGAAGTTCGGGCTGCAGGCAGAAACCTGAATATTCGCTGCACCGACCAGCGGGCCGCAGAACAGGTGCGGTGCGATCTGGGCGTGAAAGGCCTCGCCCATGGAAGCGATCTTCTTGGCCTCCAGAATGCCGCCGACACGGCCGAGGTTCATCTGCAAGATCGACGCAGCATTCTGGCGCAGCAGATCGGCAAATTCGTATTTGGTGGTCAGCCGCTCCCCTGTTGCCACGGGGATGCGGGTCCCGGCGGCGACGAGAGCCATGCCAGAGATGTTGTCAGGCGGTGTCGGCTCCTCGAACCAGAGCGGATCGTGGGGCTCCAACTTGCGCGCGAGACGCAGCGCGCCCGAGGGGGACATCTCCCCATGTGTGCCAATCAGGATATCGCAGCTTGCACCCACTGCCTCACGGACACGCGCCGTATAGCGGTCGGCAAAGTCGAGTGTCTCCATCGAAAGCTGGCGGGGATCAAAGGCGGTATAGGGCCGCGCCGGATCGAATTTCAGTGCCGTGAACCCTTGGGCGACATATTCCAGTGCCCGCTCTGCCGCAGCGTCCGGATCGTCATAGACCTTCTGGTTCGACGCGGCATCGGGGGCGGCATTAAGATAGGTGTAGCTGCGCAGGCGTTCATGCACTTGCCCGCCAAGCAACTCATAGATCGGCTTGTCGAGCGCCTTGCCGATGATGTCCCACAGGGCCATCTCGATGCCGCTGAAGATGCCCATGACCGTCGGATCAGGACGCTGGGAAAAGCCTGCCGAATAGACCAGTCGGAAGTGCCGTTCGATCTTAAAAGGATCCGTGTCTGCGAAATGCCGCTCGAACATGTCGTCGATCATCGCGGTCAGTGCCTTGGGGTGGAACGCCACGCCGTAGATTTCGCCGTAGCCCACGGTGCCGCAATCGGTGGTGACCTTGACGAAGACCCAGTAGGGACCGCCCCGGTGAATGGATTTATTGCCGACCACGAAGGTCTTGATATCCTTGATCTTCATCTTCTTGCTCGCTTCTTGGGTTCGATGTGGGTCATGTCAGGCGATGTCCTCGAGGATCATGTCCGCGGCTTTTTCGCCAATCATGATGCAGGCAGCATTGGTGTTGGCCGAAACCAGTGTCGGCATGATTGAGGCGTCCGCCACCCGCAGGCCGGTCAGTCCATGTACCCGAAGCCGCGGATCGACCACGGCGCCCGCGTCCACCCCCATGCGGCAGGTGGAACTGGGGTGAAAAATCGACGAGCCATTGGCGCGAACGTAGTCCAGCAGGGCGTCATCGCTGGTCACATCACGACCGGGCAACATTTCCTCGCTGATGTAATCGGCCAGCGCCGGTTGCGCCGCGACTTTGCGGACCAGTTTCATGCCGGCGACCATGGTGTCGCGGTCCGTGGTTGTATCGAGGTAATTCGGCTGGATCGTTGGTTTCGCCCGGTGATCCGGGCTTGTGATCCGCACATGACCACGGCTTTCCGGGCGCAGCTGGCACATGGTCACGGTGAAGCCTGAAAACGGGTCCAGTGTGCGGCCGCGTTTCTGCGCGCTGTAGCGCAGGAAGTGAAACTGCACATCCGGGGTGGCGCATTCCGGGCGGGTCTTGGCAAAGACGCCGACCTGGCCCGCGCTGAGCGACATCGGGCCGCTGCGGTCCTTTAGCCATTGCAGCGCGACCCCGACCTTGCGCGGCCAGCTGCGGACCTCGTCATTTACGGTGACAGGTTGCGCGCAGCGGTAGGTGCTGCGGCAGGTGTAGTGGTCTTGAAGGTTCTCACCGACCTCTGGCAGATCATGCTCCACCTCAACGCCAACCCTGCGCAGCATTTCGGCGTCACCGATGCCCGATACTTGCAAGATTTGCGGCGAGTTGATCGCCCCCGCCGCCAGCAGCACTTCGCGCCTGGCGCGCAGGGTTTCGACCTTGCCGCCTTGTTCGACCTCGACCCCGACCACGCGGGTGCCTTCGAGGATCAGACGGCGCACAAGGGTGTCGGTCTGCACATGCAGATTGGGCCGCTTGCGTGCGGGTTTCAGATAGGCCGTTGCCGCACTGCTGCGCCAGCCGTTGCGGGTGGTGACCTGAAAGTACCCGGCGCCCTCCTGCTCACGACCATTGTAATCGGGGTTTGGCGGAATGCCGGCCTCATCCGCCGCGGCAATATAGGCGTCGCACAGTGGGTTCGCACTTGCCCGGCTGACACCAAGCGGCCCGTCGCGACCATGGAATTCCTCGTCAATGTCGTTGATCGACGCACCCTCGGCCCGGCGGAAGTAGGGCAACACATCCGCGTAGCTCCAACCCGGATTGCCAAGCTGCCGCCAGTGATCGAAATCCGCCGCCTGCCCCCGGGCATAGACCAGCCCGTTGATCGAACTGCAGCCGCCCAGCACCTTGCCGCGCGGCCAGTCAAAGCGCCGACCGGCAGATTGCGGCACATCTTCGGTCTGGTACTGCCAGTTGATGCGCGTGTCATCCATCGTGCGGTAGTAGCCAATCGGAATGTGAATCCAGGGGTTCAAATCGCGCGGTCCGGCCTCAAGCAACAGCACGCGCAAGCCTGGCTTGGCCGACAAGCGATTGGCCAGCACGCAGCCGGTCGAGCCCGCACCGACGATGATGAAGTCATAGGCCGCGTCGCTCATATCTCGGCCACCTTATGTCCACCCGACAGGGTCTGTGGTGCGAATTCGGCCATGTCCGGGATCTCCCAGCCCTGCCCCGGTTGTGCGGCGATCAATGCCTTGGTGTATTCATGCTGCGGGTTGGTGAAGATGCGGCCAACGCCGCCCCGTTCCACCACTTCGCCATGCTTCATCACCAGCACTTCGTTGCAGATTTGCGCCGCGACCCGCAGATCATGGGTGATGAAGATGACGGTAAGGCCAAGCCGGTCGCGGATATCGTTGATCAGCTTGAGCACCTCGCGCTGGATCGACACATCCAGCGCCGACACCGCTTCATCCGCAATCAGCACCTTTGGATTAACCACAAGTGCGCGTGCGATGCACAGGCGCTGGCGCTGGCCGCCTGAGAACTGACTGGGATAGCGGTGAACGGAATATTTTGGCATCTGCACGATTTCGAGCAGTTCATAGACCCGCTTCCACGCTTCTTCGCGCGGCATTCCGAAATTGATCGCGCCTTGGATCAACTGGCTGCCGATGGTGCGGCGCGGATTAAGCGAGCCGTAGGGGTCCTGAAAGACGATTTGAATGTCCTTGCGGTGGCGGCGCAGCTCGGCAGCGGTCTTGCTGGCAAAGTCCACACCTGAGATGTTGATTGCCCCGCTGTCGGGATCGATGAGACGCATCAGACAGCGCACCAGCGTGGTCTTGCCCGAACCGGATTCGCCCACAATGCCCAGTGTCTCGCCCCGGCGCACCTGAAAGGAAATATCGTTCACGGCGGCGACGGTCCGGCTTTTCTTGAACATGCCGCCCGAGGTGTGAAAGGTCTTCATCAGCCCCTGCACGTCAACGACAACAGGGTTTTCCGAGATCGTCATCTCCCGGTCTTCGGCACGGCGCGGCACCGCGTCGATCAACGCACGGGTGTAGGGATGTTGCGGATTGTTGAGCACCTCGTCGGCGGTGCCCTGCTCTACGATCTGGCCGTGGCGCATGACGACCACACGGTCGGCGATCTCGGCCACCACACCGAAGTCATGGGTGATGAACATGATACCGGCGTCGTGTTTGGCGTTGAGCTGTTTCAGCAGATGCAAGATTTGCTTTTGGGTCGTGACATCCAGCGCGGTGGTCGGCTCGTCCGCGATCAGAAGTTTGGGGTCCAGCGCCAGCGCCATGGCGATCATGATCCGCTGCCGCTGGCCACCTGAGAGCTGGTGTGGGTACGAGTTGAACAGCCGCTCGGGATCCGGAAGCCGCACCTCATCAAGCAGCTTTAATGTACGCTCACGCCGCTCTGCCGCATCAAAGGACCGGTGGACGCGCAAGACCTCTTCGATCTGGTTGCCGACGGTATAGGCCGGGTTGAGGGCAGTCATCGGCTCCTGAAAAATCATCGCAATACGGTCACCGCGAAGCTTGTTATGCTCGCTTTCGCTGAGTTTCAGGACATCGCGCCCGTCAAAGTCGATCTCCCCCCCGGTCACCTTCAGGCTGGAAGCCAAGAGCCCCATCGTCGCCAGCGACGTGATCGACTTGCCGGAGCCGGATTCGCCCACGACGCAGAGGATTTCCTTGGGCCGGACGTCAAAGGTCAGGTTGTCGACCGCGTTGGCGCGTTCCAATTGAACCGGCAGCGCCACCGTGAGGTTGCGGATCGAAAGAATTGGCTTGGTCGAATTGGTCATTTGCTCACCGATCTTGCCAGAGTGTTTCATCAGATTGCCCATCAGCTGCGGTCCTCCGGGGCAGTTACGTCGCGCAGCCCGTCACCGAGCAGATTGATGGCCAGAACCAGCATGAAGAGCGCGGTCCCCGGCACGGCGATCAGCCAACCGTCAAAGAACATTAGCCCCTTGGCGTCCGAGATCATCAGCCCCCAACTCGGTGTGGGCGGCTGCACCCCCAACCCGAGGAAGGACAGCGCCGCTTCGAGCAGGATGGCGTGGGCCATCTCAAGGGTGGCGATCACGATGATATGGTTAGAGATATTGGGCAGGACATCACTGAAAAGGATACGCGGTGTGGAACTTCCCAAAGCCTGCGCCGAGGCCACGAAATCCAGCCCCCGCACCTGCTGGGTCGCACTGCGCACCACCACGGCGAAACGGTCCCAGATCAGAAGGCCGATCACCCAGATCACCACCGTCAGCGAAGACCCGACAATGCTGATGACAGCCAGAGCCACCAGCACCACTGGCATCGAGAGGCGCGTGGTGATGATGAAGTTGATCACCATATCCACCCGGCCGCCGAAATAACCGGCACAGACGCCCAGGATGGTGCCGATCACACCCGAGATCAGCATGGCGGAGAAACCGATCATCAGCGAGATCCGCGCGCCATACATCAGGCGGGAAAGGTAGTCGCGGCCCAGATGGTCGGTGCCAAGGATATGGTCCCAAGTTGTTTTTGGGCTGTCAAACCAGACTGGCGGGATCAGCTTGCGCGACAGCATCTGCGCATAGGGATCATGCGGTGCAATCAACGGTGCCAGAAGGGCTACCAGAACGATCACAGCGATGACAAAGCCACCGAGCATCAATCCGCGATGGGTCTTCGCGTGTTGGAACATCATCTGCCGGGGGGAGCGAACGAGCGCCTCGCTGGGCATCGTGGGGGCGTTGTTTTGCAGCGTGCTCATATCATCCGATCCTAATCCGCGGGTCCAGCCAAGCGTTCAGAACGTCGGCGAGGAAGGTGAGTGCGATGTAAAAAAAGCTGAGAACTAACACGATGGCCTGCATCATCGGCAGGTCCGCCCGTTGGATCGACTCCCAAGCCAAGAAGCCAAGGCCGTTGATCGCAAAGATTGTCTCGATCACGATGGACCCGCCCAGCATGAAGCCGAATTGCACGGCCGCCAGTGATACCACCGGGATGATTGCGTTGCGCAACGCATGTTTGAACATCAGCGAGAAGCGACTGACACCCTTGGCGCGGGCAGTTCGAATGTAGTCGGAACGCAGGACTTCCAGCATCCCGGCGCGGGTCAGGCGCATGACGCCCGGTGTGATGTAGTAGCCAAGTGCGATGGATGGCATGACGAAATGCAGCCAGGTATCGCTGCCAGAGACCGGCAGGATGCGCCAATTGATGGCGAACCACAGCATCATCGTCAGCGCAAACCAGAAGCTGGGCATCGCCTGTCCCACCACGGCCACGGTCAGCGCAAAACGGTCTAACAGGCTGTTGGGTCGGATCGCCGCCAACACCCCCAAGGGGATGGAAAGGACCAGTGCAAAGACAAGTGCGCTCAGCCCGAGTGCCATGGTGGTGGGCAGGCGTTGGAAAATCTCATCCGCAACCGGCTGGTTGAGGTAGTGCGACTGGCCCAAGTCCCCCTGCAGCGCCCCGGTCAGCCAGTTGAAGTACTGGACGGGGATGGGTTTGTCGTAGCCATAGGCCTCGCGAATGGTCTGTAGGTCCTCTTGGGTGGCGCTTTCGCCTGCAAGGGCAATGGCCGGATCCCCCGAAAGGAAATTGAGCGAAAAGGTGAGCGACGACACGGTCAAAGCGACGAGTAGAGCCGTCGATATTCGCCTGAGAAGGAATGCAAGCACCGGTCAACCTCGATTGTTAATGGTGTGGATATTGGGTTTACCCCGTCTGCGGGTACCCAGGTTTTGGGTACCCGCGGGTTTGGGGGTGCCTTAAAGGGAGGAAGCCCATACGGCTCCGCCCTCAAGCGGCGTGTTACTTCCAGCTTGCCTCATAGAGACGGGGGATCTCATCCGCGGTGGGCGTGAAGTCGAGATCATTGGAGAACACGTAGTATTTCGCGTAGGTGAACATCGGCAGCCAATAGACTTCTTCGGCGATGATATTCAGGGCCTCTTGATAGGCCTCTTTGCGCACTTCGGGATCGACCGAGGTATCACCGCGCGCCAGCGCTTCGGCAGTGCGCGGGTCCTTGGCCGGATCATCGCTGCTGCCCGAGAAGAAATGGCTGGTAATCGCCGCGACATCAGGGATCGAACTTGAACCCCAAGTCATGTGGTTCACCGGGGTCTCGCCGTTCTGAACTTTTTCAAGCAGCGAGCTGTACTGCAGCCAGTTCAGATTGGCCTGAATGCCAACCGCCGCCAGATCGCCGATCACCGCTTCGGTGAACTCACGCTCCCGATAGCCATAGAGGTCGAATTTGAAACCGTCCGGATATCCCGCCTCGGCCAACAGCTCTTTGGCCTTTTCCGGGTTATAGTCATAGTGCGGCACATCCTGAGAACAGGCAAACTGCTCAGGGTGGCAGGCGGAATGGATGGCGACAGAGGCCGGGCCGACCAGTTCTTTTGCAATGGCTTCGCGGTTGATGGCATGGGCAAAAGCGGCGCGGACCTTTTGATCTGTAAAGTAGTCTTGACCAGAACTGCCATCGACATCAAAGGCCAGATAAGAAATCCGCAGCGTCTTTTCGTTGACCACCTGCACCTGTCCGCTTTCCTCAAGGCGCAGAGCCTGCTCTTTCGGCACGTCCCATGCCCAATCGAGCCCGCCTGTCATCAGTTCGGCCAGTTGCGTGTTCGACTCGCCAATTGTCCGGAAGTTGATGTTGCCAATTTGAGGAGTGCCTTTCGGCCCGTCGGCAAAATACTGGTCATTCTTCGCCCAGTTGACGTATTTACCCGTTCTCACATCACTGACCGTGTAGGGGCCCGTCCCGATTGGCGTCACCTTCGACAGGTCCCGAGTGCCATCTGCACTGATTGTTGAATTTTCGTAGTAGCCCTCTGGCATGATCGAGATTTCATTCGCCAGATAGGCGAAGGCGTTCGGGAAAGGCTGAACCAATTCCAGACGAACTTTGTACTGATCGATCTTGGTCGCGCCCTTCATCCAGTTGACAACAGACTGTGCTGGAACGCCATTGGCTTCGTCCGCCAAAAAATTGATCGTATAGACAACGTCATCCGCATCAAAGGTAGTGCCATCGTGGAAGACGACGCCCTCACGCAGATCGAACTCGACCTCAGTGTTGCTTTTCCACTCCCACGAGGTGGCCAACAGCGGGTCAAACTCGCCGGTCTCATTGTTGAAAAGGACAAGGCCGTCCCACCCCATATGCCCCATGATGACGAGTTCACGGGTCACGCTGAAATAGGGGTCGACAACGGCGACTTCCTTGTCGGTGGCCCAATTCAATGTGTCATCCGCCTTACCGGCCATCGCCGGCATGGCAGTGCTGGCCAAAAGGCTCGCAGAAAGCGCAAGGTACATCGGTCTCATCAGCGGTCTCCTCCCAGAGATATATTGGCACTCATTCCTACCGAAAGCTGCCTCCCTGCAGCTCCCTATTTGTGCCGGTGCGACCGCCTGACATTTATCTGACTGGTCGATCTTGTAGAAACTTTGCTTAGGGCTAGGCATAAAGCAAATTCTAAATTAGCATCACATCATAACGAAACCTGATGGGGTCGGATTTCATGCTACGTTTCAACATTCGGCAGATCGAAGCGTTTCGCGCAGTAATTGAAACTGGAAATATGACGCAAGCGGGCGAAGTTCTTGGCGTCACCCAGCCCGCCATCAGCCGCCTGATCCGCGACCTTGAAGAAGAGTATGGTCTACAGCTGTTTGCCCGTCATGCCGGCCGCATCGACCCGACCAAGGATGCCATCGCTCTCCATGCAGAAGTCGAACGCTGTTACGGAGAACTGGAACAGATGGTCAAGTTCGCCACTGAACTCGGCGCTCACCGCAAAAAGAGACTGCGCCTCGCCTCTACCGTCGGGCATTCATATTTTTTTCTTCCCGAGGTCATCAAGACTTTTCACGCGCGCTGGCCGGACGTGGTGATCAGCTTGGTTAGCGGGCCATCGCCTGAGGTCGTCGAACATGTAGAAAAGGGCAGATGCGACATAGGGTTGGCGCTTTTGCCGCTTAATGTCCACGGTGTGGCCATCAAGACGATGCCCGAAACCAACCTTGTCTGTGTAATGCCAAAGGACCACGCTCTGGCCAAATTGAACTCCGTTGCGCCGCAGGATCTCAAAGAGACCCCTCTGCTACTGATTTCGGAGAGCAGCCTAATGCGAAAGCGACTGCTGAAAGCGTTCAACGAGGCAAATGTCACGCCAAACGTCATTCTGGACTCCACCTACACAGGCCCAATCTGCAGCTTGGTCGCGAACGGGATGGGCGTGTCGATCATGGATATTCTGACAGCAGACGCCTATTCGAACCTTGAGATCGAAATACGTCCCTTCAGCCCCAGTATACCCTGTGAATTGAAGCTGGTGCTCCCTGAGTCGCAGGTGCTGGCGCCGCCCGCGCAGGCGTTCGTGGAGATACTGATGGAACGTGCCCGCTAAGCGGGCGCGATTACCGCCTTTATAGGTCTAAGCCCGCCTTTCGCGCCACCTCCAGATCCTGCACGACAGATTACCCGCAATAGGAAATAATCCGCTGCCGCAGCACCGTTAGCGCCTATGGTCCGTTTCCCGGCCCACACCTGCCGTTCGTGACTTGCGCGGCGAATGTCAGCTACCGAGTCCTTTTTTGTCGCACAGCGCAGCCGCAGCACTTGTCAGCGACAATGGGCAGAACAAGCCACCCTAAAAAGACATTTGGCGCTGAGGTGGATAGCTGCAGTCATTTGCAGGGTTATGAACCCGCGTGGCTCCCTCTGGTATCACGCGGCCGAAGATCAGTGCGTTCGATTTATCAGAGCAAAAATCCCGCGACTCAAGCCTCTCGCGCGTCACGCCGGCGCCGCATGGCCTTGGCAATGGGCCAGACGATCACGAGGAGAGTGGTGATGGCGAGCGCCGCAGAGATCGGACGAGTCAGCAGGTCGGTGGCGTCGCCACGGCTGATCAGCAGGGCGCGCCGGACGCTTTGTTCAGCCATCGGGCCCAAGATCATACCAAGGATAATCGGTGCCAGCGGAACGTTCACCTTTTCCAGGAAATACCCCACGAGGCCTGCGGCGAGCATCACCCAGAGGTCGACAGGGCGGCCGTTGATAACATAGACCCCCACGCACATCAGGATGAGGATTGACGGCACCAGAAGCACCCCAGGCAGGCGCTGGAACTGGGCAAAGACGCGAGTGGCGACGGCCCCTCCGAGAGCGAAGATCAAGACCGAAGTTAGGAGCATCTCCATCATGAAACCGCCGACCAGCACTGGGTTCTGATGGAACAGTTGCGGGCCGGGTTGCAGCCCATGGATGGTCAACGCGCTCAGCACCAGCGCCGCGACAACGTTGCCGGGGATGCCGAGCGCCAGCGCCGGGATCATCGACGCGGCGTTGTCGGCGTTGTTACCACATTCCGCCGCGGCTACGCCCTGCGGGTTACCTTTGCCGAAACTCGATGGATCGTCCGAGGCGTTCTTGGCGGCGTTGTAACTGAGAAAGGCCGCGATGTTGCCGCCCGCGCCTGGCAGGATGCCGACACCTATGCCGATGCCCGAGGAGCGCAGCCAAGTCGGGATCAATGCACGGCGTTCGCCGGGTTTGAAAGGCACATCGGTCAGCTTAAGTTGCGCGGCAGATAGCCCCTTGAGGTCGGCCTTTTCAGCCAATTGCAAGACCGGCGGCAGAGCATAAAGCCCCACCAGCACCACGATCAGGTCGAGCCCACCCAAAAGCCAGGTTTGGCCGAAGGTAAACCGAGCTTGGCCTGAAAGGTTATCGATCCCCATCGTGCCGATCAGCAGACCGAGCACGGCAGCCATGATCCCCTTGACCGGGTCTGAACCGACCATGACGCCGACCGATGCCATGCCGAAGATCGCGATCCAGAAATATTCGGCGGGGCCGAAATATAAGGTTACTCTTGCCAACAGTGGTCCGACAGTCATCAAAGCGATTGCGCTGGCGATGCCCCCAACAGCGGAGGACCAACAAGCAATCTTCAGCGCTTTCGCGGCCTCGCCTTTGTCGGCCATCGGGAAGCCGTCAAAGGTGGTGGCGATTGAGGCCGGAGTGCCGGGAATGCGCAGCAGTATCGCCGGGATTGCGCCGCCGTACATCGAGCCGTTGTAGATGCCTGCCACCATGGCCAGTGCCACTAACGGATCCATCGAATAGGTCAGGGGCAACAGGAGCGCGATAGCCATCACCGGGTTAAGCCCCGGCAGAGCGCCGATAAATACGCCCAGCAGCGTGGCACCGATCATTGCTGTCAGCGGCCCGAAGGTCAGAACTTGGGCCAATGCATTGGTGTAAAATTCCATATCAGGCTCCGGGTGCGAAGATGGATAGGAGGGCTTCACGCGGTAGCGGCTTTTCCAACAGCAATGAGAAGACGAGGTAAATCAGGATCATGAACACCAGCGCCACGATCAACGCATAGATACCCTGGCGAAAACCAAGCGCCACCGGCAGAGCCAGCATCAAAAGAAAGGACGCGGTGTAAAAGCCCAATGGCACAACCAGCGCCACGTAGATCGTCGAGAGTACCGCCGCGATGAACATCTGCGTGGGCGCGCTAATCAGCGCCCGCGCCTCGTTACGGCCTGAGCGGATAGCCTTTACCGTCACGGCTCCGCCGAGAAGCGCCAAGATCAGACCGAGTGACATCGGGTAATTCCCGCTGGCCCCGTTGTAATCGGTCGCCTTCCAGGCCGCGGCAATGCCGAGGCCGGCAAAAAGCAGCCCGAGGACGATATCCTGACGCTTCTCCATCGCTCAGAGCCCGAGGTTCTTGGAGACTTCGGCCAGTGCGTCGTATTCTCCTTGCAGCCGTTTGCCCAGATCTTCGCCCTTAACCACATTGGGCACTTCGCCCTTGGTGGCCAGAAACTCGACATAAGTAGGATCATTGACCGCCTCGTCGATCATGTCGGCCAGCTTGTCAACGATGGCCTGATCAAGACCCTTCGGCCCAAGAATGGCACGCCATAGAAGCGTTTCCTTGTCGCCAAGCCCCAATACCTCAAGCCCGGAAGCGCCCGGTAGGGCCGGAACGCCAGATGCTGAAGTTACCAACGGGCACTTGGCTTCGCCGTTTTCGACGTAAGGCAAAACGGTCGAGATTGAACCGCCGTAGATATCCACGTGACCGCCAAGGAAATTTTGAAGCGTCTCGCCCGCGCCACCGAAGGGAATGGCGATAGCCTCGATCCCCTTGGCCTGGAAGACCCGCTCGGCAGCGAGCTGCATGGTGCCGCCGATGCCGTCATTGCCATAGGTGTACTTTCCCGGGTTGGCTTCCAGTTCGGCCAGGAACTCTTCGCCCGTGGTGGCCGGGAAATCTGACTTCACGCAAAGCGTATAGGCGGTTTGCGAGGTCGAGGCGATGGGGGTGAAGCTGTCGAGCGAATAGGCCACGTTCTGCACCTGCGGCACGGTGGTCAGGGGGCTGTTCCATGTGGCGAACAGTGAATAGCCGTCCGCGTTGGCCTGCATAAATTGCGAAGCCCCGACAGAGCCGCCGCCGCCACCCACATTCAGGATCGCAATGGAGGTACCGAGCTTTTCTTCCAAAAGGATCGCCAATTTACGGGCGCTGGTGTCGGTGCCTCCGCCGGCGCCGGCTGGTATGGTCAGTTCAATGGTACGTTCTGGGTATTCTGCCAGTGCCGGGGCGGCCAGCGCCGCGGCGGCGGACAGTCCGAGCAAAGTTGTCTTAATCATCATGGTCTCTCTCCCTTTGAAATTGAAGTCGTCAATTGATTTCGCTGCGATAGCGGAAGCCCTCGGCATTTCCGCTGGCGATGCGCCATTCGACGGGCTTGCCCTCGATGTCGAAGGCTGTGCGACAGATTACCGCCAGAGGATCATTCGTACGGATGCGCAGTTGTTGCGCCACTGCGTCCGAGGCACGCCCGAACGACACTTCGTCTGTCGCGCGTTTCACCAGCACGCCGAAATGCTCGAAATAGGTAGGATAAAGCAGCGGTCCGAAAGCGGCGTCCGGTAGGGCTTCGAAGCCAGAAAACCGCGCTTTGGGAATGTAGATCTCTTCGAACAGTACCGGTTGATCGGCCAAGCTGCGCAGACGCTCAATCTTTATCACATCCTTTGTGCCAAGCGCCCCGGCAGCCTCTGCGGACGCTTCTGCCAAGCTGCGCTTGATCATTTTGCTCTGCGGGATCGTCATCGGCTCACCGTTGCCCTCACGCATTGGGAAGAAGCGGAACAGGGTGGCGTTAAAGGACGGCGCACGCATGTAGGTACCCGACCCTTGGCGCCGTTCCAAAAGGCCCTCGCCCACCAGTCCGTCTACCGCTTTGCGCACCGTGCCTACAGAGACGTCGAATTCTCGCGCCAGACGCGCCTCCGAAGGGATCGGCTGGTCGGGCGTCCAGTCGCCCGCAGCGATGCGCGCTGTTAAGGTGTCGCGCAACCGCGCATAAGCCGGCAACCGTGCATCTGTCATAGCGAATCTGGTGCTCATTGTCGTCCTCCCCAGAATGGCTTAACGAATATTGACCCATTCAGTCAACTGGTCATATATATGAATTGGCTAAGGAGCACATTATGATCCAGTTCGACTGCCATGCGCATGTGTATGAAACGACCACTGCCGTCGACGGGGCGCGGTACGTCCCTGCCCGACCGGCGCCATTGGCGGAGTGGCTGGGCCATCAGGAAACCCATAAGCTACGAGGCGGCGTCATCGTGCAGGTCAGCTTCCTTGGCACCGACAATTCGGAGATGTGCGCTGCACTTTCAAAATTGGACCGCTCGCGGTTCGCGGGAGTCGGTGTTGTCCCGTTAGACGTAGCCGACGAGGAACTGGACCGCCTCGCGCACGCTGGAATGCGCGGGGTTCGCTGGAATCTCGTCCGCGGCGCGGCAATCCCCCGCCTGAACGCGACCCCAACACAGCGATTTTTGGCAAAACTGAGAGACCGGAACCTGCACCTTGAGCTTCATCTTGAAGGCCCGCGCCTCGCACCGGTCCTTCCTGCGCTCGCAGACCAGGGGGTGAACCTGGTAATCGACCATTTCGGTCTACCGTCTGAACCGGACCCGCACAACGATCCGATGATCCGAGCGGTTGCCGCGATGTATGACCGAAGCGCGCTGTATTTCAAGTTCGCCGCGCACTACCGCATCCCGTTCGACATCACGTTCCATGCCAGCGAACTACTGGGTGTACTGCCCGACAGTCACGTTGTCTGGGGCAGCGATTGGCCGCACACTCAGCACGAGAACCACACTGGCTATGCTGACGTCTGGTCCCGCAACAAAGAGTGGCGCAACTTATCGAACAGAACCGCAGCGAAAAGGCTGTACGGCATACGCTGAATTCCAAGCGGGATCGGCCCAACCCATCTGCTGCCCCGGAATCTATATGCGCCCAGTTGAAATGCAGCCCGGAGATCACAGCGGCCGGCGTAAGCCATTTTGGGGCACCCCACCGCGATGCATGTATTCGCCATCGTCCCTGACCGGACATTCACGCGACTCGTGGCGAACGGCAGTGAAAAACCCGAACCAACAAGCGCTCCACTATGAATGAAGCTCAGCGAAACGCAAAATGCGGGCATTGCCAAACTGCAAAGCTTAGTAAATGTTCTGAGCAAGGGAATGGGAAGTTCAGAAGCACCACCGACCTGCTCTGCGGTTGTCCTTCTCTGAAACTTGATAGAATCGATTATGCCCCACGAACTGCCCCCTGATCTTGGTAATGCCCTACAGTTTTCAACTGAGGATTTAGACGTTGAGTTTAAGCGCTCACTACCCCTGCGCGAGAATATAGGCAAAGCGAAGCTTGCCAAGGAAATCTGCGCTTTGGCCAATCATGGTGGAGAGTGGATCCTATTGGGTCGCGAAGACGATGGGTCTTACCCGGATGCAATCCCAACAGAGATTATAACCGTCGATCAAGACCAAGTTAATCAAATCGCGGCTGCTTATTTGCAACCGGCACCGCACTGCACCGTCAGTAAACAGCAACCGGAGGGAGTAGCTTTTGCTGTGCCAGTCATCTGGGTGCCCCCATGTGGCACATCACCAGTTTGCGCAAAAAAGAATGGACCAGACGACGAACGCGGGCGCACGCGAGGCGTTACAAAGGGTATACACTACACCCGCAGGCGGGCCCTGTTTCAGCGCCTATTGAATCTCCAGATGAATGGCAGGACGTGATAAGGCGCTGTGTTCTAAGTGACAAAGCTTCATTGCTTGGCGCTTTGTCAACCATGATCGAACAGCCCCGACCTACGCCTGAGACGGTGGAAGAAAGCGTTTTCGAAGCTGACTTCGAACATACCGTTGGAAAATGGAAGGAGGAGGCTCAGGAACACCCATATGAAGTTGATCTATCGAATTGCTTTGTGGGTTATGGCTTTCACCTGGTTGATGCTGAACCAGTAACAACCGATCAGATTACTGAGTGTTTGCGCCAACGTCCGCTTGATGCACGCGGCGGCCATGTCTTTTTCGAAAGCAACTACAATACCCCCTATCGTCCCTTTGTAATCGAGGTAGCGGGCCATCACGGGCTCGAGGTCCATGTAAATACCACAGACTTCGATCATCGTGCCGTTTGGCGGCTTAGTGAGTGGTTAAGCGGAACGGAGGCTATCTCGTATTGGGAGGACACCGCCCGGATAAAGGATGCCGTTGAGCACAGGTCCTCACTTACCTGGGAACGAGGCCAGCATATATGGATAGCTCAACAGATTTCCTACGCTAATAGTTTCCTCGCAACGGTGAAGCACATTGCTGACTACTTTGATTTCACCGGTGACGTCCGCATCCGTGTTTTGTTTAGTGGATTAAGTGGGCGAAACCTCAGATCCACCAACATTGGGGTCTACTACAGCATGGACTACCGGGCTCGCCAGAACACAAAGCAAATCGACTTTGTCCTAAAAGCTTCAGATTTAGCTGCCGAAACTCGGAGCTCGGCAATCGCTTCGATCATTCAGCCGATGAACAAACTCACTCAAGGACCTGTAGTTAACGCTGAGAGCGTCGTTCGCAGCCTTAGGGCTAATTGAGGATAGAGCTGCCTACAATAGGTCGGGTGCCCGCCCCGCAAAGCTGGCCGGCCGCATAGTGAAGGTCAAAAATTTTTTCGTAGCTGACCCTCATGCCTCACGCAGCGGATGACCTGTGTGGATGGCTCCTGCATAG
>CESC01090172.1_pt1 | contig 17066 bp, 11 predicted proteins | sample 531131 | NCBI WGS metagenome assembly CESC01 (sample SAMEA2621295, study PRJEB7988) | marine metagenome | biome: marine biome (ENVO:00000447); feature: mesopelagic zone (ENVO:00000213); material: "saline water (ENVO:00002010), including plankton (ENVO:xxxxxxxx)" | depth 800 m
GATGAAGCGGGCGCTTTCCCAGCCAGAAAATCCTGGCTTTTCGGTTCGGATTGGACCAGCTCCCTCTTTTCCCAGGATCAGCAATGGTTTCTGGAATACGCCAATACCCTGGCCGATGATGTGCTGGGTGATCCGATGCCGAATATCACCTACGACCATTTTCGGTACCAAACCGGCTATCACTACTACGGTCGCAGCATGGGCGCGAGCATAGATGGAGATGCGGAAGCCCTGACTTTGGGTGTGTTCAATTTCTTCCACGATGGCAGTAACCTTGGTATCAGCCTCACCGCAGCGCGCCTGAACAAGGATGGCGCGCAGGGGGCAAAGGTAACGGATACCAGCGTGTTTGCGTATTTGCCGACGAAAGACCAAGACATTGCCGTTGTCGAAACCAGCTATGGTACCGAGGTAATGAACGGTTGGCTGGATCTAAATGCCAGTTTTACCGACAAAAAAGTTCAACTAGTTGGGGGCGAGAAAGACCAATGGGCTATCTCTGCCGCCTGGCGTTACCGTTTCTGACATTCAGTAAAATCAACCGGACCCAATACCCGTGAACCTGAAACAAAAACTGATTCTGGCGCTTGCCCTTCTGCCAGCTATGTCCGTTTATGCTCAATCCATTACGCCCGCCCAGATTGAGCAATTCAAATCGCTTCCTAAAGCCCAACAGGAAGCTCTGGCTCAACAGTACGGTGTGGACCTGAGCCAATTGACAGGCTCATCCGGCCAGTCTCGACCGAAGCAACCAGAACAGGAAGTGGTTAAGCCGCTCCAAGAGAGCGAGGCGAAAAAGCGCGAGGCAGAGCAAAAGCAAGCGCAAAGAGACGAAGCCTTTGCAGAGAAAAACAATGGATTGGAGCCGTTCGGTTATGATCTGTTTGCAGGCTCGCCGACAACATTCGCGCCCGTTACCGAGATCCCGGTTCCAGCGGAATACACGATGGGGCCAGGAGATGTTCTCAATGTCCAGCTCTGGGGTAACCAGAATCAGCAACTGGAGCTTCCTGTCTCTCGAGACGGCACCATTGATTTTCCGGAGCGCGGCCCGGTAACGGTGGCAGGGCTTACCTTTGAGCAGGCCCGCGACCATATTATTCAGCTCGTTTCAGAGCAGTATATTGGGGTAAAAGCTGCCGTCTCCCTGGGGGAGTTGCGGAGCATCCGGGTGTTTGTTCTGGGTGAGGCGCGAACACCCGGTTCCTACAGCGTAAGCTCGCTGTCCACCATTACCAACGCGTTGTATGTTTCCGGTGGCATCAAGAAAACAGGCTCGCTTCGTAATGTTCAACACAAGCGAAACGGAAAGCTTCTCGGAACCCTCGATCTGTATGACCTATTATTGGCGGGTGATACTTCGGCTGATGCTCGCCTGCAGGCCGGCGACGTCATTTTTATTCCCTCTGTTGGCAGTCGAGCAGGTATCGATGGGGAGGTTTATCGGCCTGCTCTCTATGAAATCGAGCCCGATACCACTTTGCAGCAACTGATAAAACTGGCTGGCGGGCTTACACCCCAGGCCTATCCCCAGGTTACCAGGATCGAGCGAACCAATGAGGAGTTTCTCAGGATCATCTCCGAGGCAGACCTGACCCAAAGTTCGGGTAAGCAGGCGCGGGTAAAATCGGGTGATCGGGTTTCGGTGGCTTCGATTGCAGATGTTACCGGGCAATATGTTGAGATTCAGGGTGCGGCAACTCGCACCGGTAAATTTGCGTGGGTACCCGGCATGCGGGTTAGCTCGATCATACGGAATCTCGATGCCGATCTTCTTCGTTTCGCAGACACCAACTATGCCGCCATCGTAAGAACGGATCCCGAAACGCAGCGCATCTCAGTGCTCAATCTTGAACTCAGGGCGGCAGTCACATCCCCTGGAAGTTCCAACGATCTCATCTTGCAGGAAAAAGACAAGCTGCTGCTGTTTACCGACAGAGGCAAAGTGTCATCAACGATCGAAGAAAATTCGAATAGCCCGGGTGTTAGCGATGAAAAGAGGCAAGAGCTTGCCAAGATGAGAGAACGTGCCGAGGGTAATACGCGCGAAGCTCTATTTGCGCCGGTACTAAAGCGTCTGAAAGCTCAAGCAGGCCCGTACTCACCCCAGCAAACCATGCGTATTTCCGGCCCGGTTCGCTATCCGGGCGAATACCCCTTGCCCACAACCCGAAGCGTAAAAGATGCCATCTTCGTGGCGGGTGGCCTCAGAGACTCTGCCTCCATGTACTCGGCAGAGCTGGCCCGTCGCTATACCGACGATGCGGGTGTAGAACAGACCGAGATCATTGAAATTGATCTGGCCAAAGTCATGAAAGGGCAAAGCGACAATCGTTTGCAGAGTCGCGACAGGCTCCTGATAAAGTCCATTCCTGCCTTTGGTGCTAACCGCACAATAACGCTCGAAGGGGAAGTGCGTTACCCGGGAGAATATACGTTCCGTGACGGAGAAACCCTCAAGGAGGTCTTGGAGCGTGCAGGCGGGCTCACCGACAACGCATTTCCACGTGGGGCTGTCTTCACCCGCGAAAAGCTTCGCCAACTTGAAGCGCAGCGCCTGCGAGAAGCAGAAGAAAGACTGCAAGGTGATCTGCTTGGGGTGCAGCTGGAAGGTGATTCATTCGGAGGCCAGAATGCACAGCGAGTGGATGAGGTAAAAGGCCTTCTCGAAGACGTTCAAAGCAGCCGCCCGGTTGGCAGAATGGTAATCGACCTGCCCAGCGTGCTCGCGGATTCAGATTATCAGAAAATCCTGCTTCAGGACGGTGATGAACTAAGCGTGCCAGGCATTCCGCAATCCGTGAGCGTGTTCGGGGAGGTGCAATTCCCAACCAGCCACCTTCACTCGGAGGGCCTGACCGTGGATGATTATCTCGAGCGGAGCGGCGGCCCAACTCGCCAGGCGGATGAAGACCGAGTATACGTGGTGAAGGCAGACGGCTCTGTAATGTTACCGGAAAAGAGCGCGTGGTTTGGGAGTCGCAGCCAGCAACTCCAGCCCGGAGATACAATCATTGTGCCGATTGACGTAGACCGGCTGAATCAGCTGGAGCTCTGGACCAACGTAAGCCAGATCGTCTACCAGATGGCACTTGGCGCCGCAGCGGTGGGGAATCTGTGATGAGTAAGCAGGAAGCCCCCGTTCAACAAATCGAACAGCCGTATTACCCTGATGACGAAATAGATCTTAGAGAACTTTTTGGTATCCTCTGGCAGGGCAAATGGCTGATCGTAGCTGTAACGATGTTATTCGCGGCAGCCGGGGTGGCCTACGCCCTGTACAAACCAAACATTTATCAGGCCAGCGTTTTAGTCGCCCCTGCTAACAATGAAGACAGCAAGCTCGGCGGCCTGGGTGGCCAGCTCGGCGGCCTGGCAAGCCTTGCGGGCATAAGTCTGGGCGGTGGTTCCAACCAGACAGCCATCGCGAAGGAAGTTCTTCAGTCCCGAGCCTTCATCACCGATTTCATTCACCGCCATGACTTGGTAAAACCCCTCGCCGCAATGAAATCGTGGGATGAATCCAATAGTCAATGGGTCTACGACCGTGAGATCTATGACCCAGAGGCGGAGGAATGGCTGGTTGACGAAAATGGCAACTCGCTCAAGCCCTCAGACTGGGATCTGGTAAAGATTTTCCGTGAAGACCATATTTCAGTCTCAGAAGACCAAGACAATGGCATGATTTCGGTTTCTGTTAAAAATCGCTCTCCTGTCGCAGCGAAAGAATGGGCCCAATGGCTGGTAAAAGATATAAATGAGCACATGCGGCGACAGGATGTCGAAGAAGCAGAAGCTAGCATTCAGTACCTTGAACAGAAACTGAATGAGACCAGCATTGCCGGGATGCAGCAGGTTTTCTACCAGTTGATCGAAAATGAAACACGCACAGTAATGCTCGCAAACGCCCAGAAAGAATATGTCTTCAAGACCGTTGATCCAGCAGTGATACCTGAGGAAAAATCAGAACCAAAGCGAGCTATGATCGTGATTATCTTTACGCTACTGGGTCTTTTCTTGTCAATTTTTCTCGTTGTGGTATACGGCTTCATTAACCTTCAGCGAAGTAAATAATCAAGTTGCTCTCTAACAGTCAACTCATAGCAAATGCTCTATGGCTAGTTTCGGAGAAAGGGCTCCGATTCGTTCTCGGGTTTCTCGTTATTGCTCTTGTCGCGAGACACTTAGGAACCAGTTTGTTCGGAGAATTAAACTTTTCTTTAGCCGTGTTTTCCATTCTGGTTGTTGTTGCAAGCTCCGGCGCAAACAGAATAACGATAAGGAATGTAACCGAAGACAGAGCCAATCTTGCAAGTAGAGAAGAGCTTGTTTCCTCCATGTTCTTCTTTAGGTTTTTTATTACCTTAGGATTGTTTGCGTTAACTTCCATCTTTGCCCTGATTTTATACGAAGCTACTGCTTTACTTTTTCTACTGGTTTTGGCGTCACTCATCTTTCAGCCTTTTGAGGTTCTTGATCTACACCAGCAAGGCTTAGCAAAGGTCAAGCCTGTAACAGTTATCCGAACCGGCGTGTTTATCGTAAGTTCAGCGCTGAAAGTTTCCGTAGTTTTGTTAGACCAAAGTCCTGCATGGATATTCAGTCTTGTACTTTTTGAGCATGCGTTGGTTGCAGCTTTATTTTATGTCTTCATTGGTGTCGGTGAAGGTCGAAAACTTATACGACTAATTCATTTTTCTCCTGTACGACTCCGGGAAATCCTGAATGAAGCATGGCCTGAAATACTAGCTGGACTTGGAGGAATACTTTTTGTGCGTTTGGATCAGGTAATGTTAAGAATTATGGAAGGGGCAGAAAGTGTTGGGATTTATTCTGCTGCAACAAGAGTTTCTGAAGGGTGGTATTTCGTCCCAGCAGCGATAGTTGCTGCAAGCTTTCCAAAGGTTGTTCAGTTAAAGGCCGCCTCAGAGAAAGCGTACCTAGATTCAATCTCAATTTTGATTTCGATAATCGTAGCACTAGGGTTTATTGTTTCTTTAGTGTTTGTGTTTTTTGCCCACGATATCATCCATTTACTTTTCGGCGATTCATACGCAGAAAGTGGGATCATTCTGCAGTTGCATTGTTTCGCTGCAATTTTCATCTTTATGGGGTCAGTGTCGGGTTCATGGCTAGCCTCAGAGCGCAAATTAATATGGAATCTTCATCGTAATGCCATTGGTTTGTTGGTTAACGTAGTGGCAAATCTCATTCTCATCCCAATCTATGGTGGCGTTGGCGCCGCAGTTGCGACCTTAATAGCCGTTGTTACTGCCTTTTATATTTTCGATGCATTCACGCCAAAGCTTCGATTCATATTCTGGATGAAGACTTACGCGCTTTGTACCATGGGGATGTCGGGGATCCGTTTGGCGTACACCTATTTACAAAGTCGGTCTAAAAGCTGAATTTTAGTCGCTGAAATTTAAGTCGCATGTTAAGGTGATACATTTGAAGATTGAAACAATCAAAAAGCAAATCACATTCCTGACTCACGAAAGGCCCCTTCCTCTTGAAAAGCCGAAGGTAATCCAATTTCCGGTTATCGATATCTGCAATTCTCGTTGTCAGATGTGTCGTATATGGGAAAATAAAAAAAGCGACGATATTACACCCGAGCAGCTTCGAACTGGTCTACGTGATTCCCTATTTTCTGAAGTTCAGGCGGTCGGTTTCAATGGTGGAGAGCCCACGCTGCGCAGTGATCTAAAGGATTTGGTACAGGTGGTAGTAGATGAAATTAAAACCCTTAAGTATGTGTCTCTGATCACCAATGCTTATAAATACGATCAGGTTATTGAGCGCATTGAGGAAGTCGCTAAAATCCTGTCAGATAATAATATAAACTTCGATGTGATGGTTTCCTTAGACGGATATGGCGAAGTTCACGACCGCGTTCGCGGTCGAGTTGGTAATTTTGAGCGTGCCAAGAAGGTTATCGATTTTATTAAAGGTTCTGATCTCGTCGATTTTGTCAGGATCGGCTGTACTGTAATAAGAGAAAACGTATATGAATTGCACGACCTGCTTGATTTCTGCATCCGAAACGACGTTTATATAAAATATCGACAAGGTGTCCCTCACCAAAGACTGTATACCAGCACCTTGGAAGCGCCTTATGCTTTGATGTTCGAAGAGAAATATGAGTTTGTCGAGTTTTTGGAAGGCCTCATTGAGCATTATGAGGCCAGTCCAACGCAGAACTTTTTTTATCGATCGCTGATTGATCAAATAATTTGCGAATCGCCCAGAAAAGCAGGCTGTGCATGGCAGCATCAAGGAGCCACTATTACCGCTCGTGGTGAACTCGCTTATTGTGCTGTCAAGAGTAAAGTTCTGTCCTCGGACATTTCAAAAGAGAGTAGTCATAAAGCATATTTTGATAATCAAGGGCACCTTCGCTCGATCATCCAGAATGACTGTGATAGCTGCCATCATGACTACGTTGGCATTCCGGATCGAGATGAATATCGAAAGCTATTTATTAAACTGTTAGATAAAAAATTCGGTTTGAAACGGCGACTTTCTTCTATCCCTGGATTTGACTATATTAACCGGAAAAGAAGGCACCGGAATTTCAATAAGAATATTGAGGTACTAAGCGCATTGCCCGAAAAAATTAAATTGCAGGACATTTCAGGCTCCGGGCTAGGTAAAAAGACTATTCTCATATGTGGTTGGTATGGCACCGAAACCTTAGGTGATAAGGCAATCGTTGGCGGTATCCTGGAAAGTTTCCGCGATGTTTTTGGCGAAAATGTGAAATTCGTTGTCGCCTCGTTAAACCCCTACGTCACAGAAATGACAAGACGGCAAATGCCGGAATTCAAAGGCGTTGATGTAGTTTCTATCGAAAGTGCGATCGGCATGGCCTCGACCGTTGATATGGCTGTTTTTGGAGGTGGTCCGCTTATGGCCATACCTCCACTAGCCCCTATGGAGATAATCTTTGAACGCGCGAAAAAGTCGGGCGCCATAACTCTAGCGGCAGGCGTAGGCGTTGGTCCCCTGGGTGAAGAGTGGCTTAATGAAAGCATCGGCAGAATACTTTCTCTTTGCGATTATCGATTCTACCGAGATGAGCGATCCCTCAAAAACGCTTCAGGCCTGGGGATTAACACCATCGGCGACAGGGTGGTTGAGGATCCAGCATTTACATGGTTGGAAAAGGTTAATCTACCTACAGAAAACGCCTCGGCCAAGAAGGGAAAAGTATTGTTACTCGGTCTCCGGGATTTTCCGTACAAAGAGTACGCGAAAGATATATCAGAGTTCAAAGCTCTCAAAATTAAAGAAAACTATGAAAATCAGGTTATAAAATCAGTTCGGGAACTCATTTCAAGGCACTCTGACTTGATAGTAAAGCCTCTCCCCATGTGCACAAATCACTTTGGTGGTGATGATAGGTGGTTTTACAGACGGCTATTTCGTGAATGTGAAGATCTGGGTGCGCGACTAGATTATTCTCTTTTGCGTCGCGAGCTGGCTCCTTCGGAGTATTTAAAGGAATTTCAGGAAGCTGAGGTTTTGCTCGCAATGAGGTTTCATTCTCTGGTTTTCGGGCTGTCGCTTGGAGTCAAATGTGTTGCAATTGACTATACCATGGGAAAAGGTAAGGTTAATTCGCTCGCCACTAAATTTGAGACACCGTCACTTAATATTGAAGGGTTGAGCTGTCAATCCATTGTCGCTGAAGTTGAATCGCAGCTCTCAAGCAAGTATTCGACTAAGCACTCCGTCGATAATCTCACATTCGTTGATGCTATTCGGGAAATGGGCCTCGAGATTTCTGAGAAGAATATCAATTGGTCAACGGTGGTCCAATGAAGGTTCTTATAGTAAATGCCTCGGATATATCCGGAGGAGCCGCGAGAGCAGCTAACAGACTTCATCGGGCATTACTGAATCAAGGTATTGAAAGTCAGATGCTGGTCCAGTCAAAAACGGGGAATCTCCAATCCGTTGTTACCGGCGACAAGCCATTGGAGAAAGCTTGCGGAAGAGTTCGACCCTTTCTAGATTCTCTTCCTGCAAAGCGTTATGAGCAGAAAACTAAAACGTTATTCAGTCCAGCGTGGGTACCCAGTGAGATAGTCAGAAGAATTAATGAAATCAACCCGGACATAGTTCACTTTCATTGGATTAATAGTGGAATGTTGCCGGTTAAAGATATACCGAAGATCAAAGCGCCGATCGTATGGAGCCTACATGACATGTGGGCGTTTACAGGCGGATGTCACTATGACGAAAACTGCGGTTTGTTTAGAACCACATGTGGATCTTGCCCAGTATTAGGGTCTACTAAATCCCGGGACCTTAGCTATTGGATACAGAAGAAAAAGGAAAAGGCGTTCTCAAGCAAATCGGATTTATACTTTATCGGACTTAGTAATTGGATGGCCAACGCTGCAAGCGAAAGTCGGCTTCTTCAGGGAAAGACCGTGTTGGCTTTGCCAAACCCAATTGACACTGGGTTCTTTAGCAAAGTTGAAAAGGATATAGCTAGGGATCTACTGGGACTGCCTCAGGACAGCCGTTTGGTTTTGTTTGGTGCGATGAATGCAACCGGTGATCCCCGAAAAGGATTCGCGGAGTTAAGCGGTGCTCTGAATCTACTTGAGGATGAACAGGTAGAGCTTGTTGTGTTCGGAGCATCCGGCGATTCGCAGGATAATGATTTCAAGCAGAAGGTGCACTTTTTAGGACAGTTAAACGACGACCTCTCGCTTAAGATTCTCTACAGTGCGGCCGATGTGATGGTGGTTCCAAGCCTTCAGGAGAATCTATCTAATGCAATAATGGAGTCTATGTCCTGCGGCACACCGGTTGTCGCATTCGCCATTGGAGGTAATGGCGATATGATCGACCATCTGGAGACTGGGTACCTTGCTTCTCCCTTTGATATTAAGGACCTCGCACGCGGCATTGAGTGGGTACTGAATCAAGGAGTTAAGGAAGGTGCGGGGAAGCGCGCGGCTGAATCTGTACGAGACAGATTTGATAGTAGGCTCGTAGCAAATCAATACATTGAAATGTACACGGAAATTCTTTCTAAATGAAAAAAGCACTGATAACCGGCGTCACAGGCCAAGACGGCTCCTACCTTGCTGAATTCCTTCTTGAGAAAGGTTACGAGGTGCACGGCATCAAACGCAGAGCATCTCTGTTCAATACTCAGCGGGTAGATCACATCTATCAGGATCCCCACGTAGAAAACCAGAACTTTGTTCTGCACTATGGCGATCTTACCGACTCGTCCAACTTAACCCGTATCCTGAAGGAAGTTCAGCCGGACGAGGTCTATAACCTGGGGGCGCAGTCCCACGTAGCCGTGAGCTTCGAGGCCCCGGAGTACACGGCAGATGTGGACGCCATGGGGACTCTTAGACTTCTCGAGGCGATTCGATTTCTCGGCCTCGAAAAGAAGACTCGCTTTTATCAGGCATCCACGTCGGAGCTGTATGGTCTGGTACAGGAAATTCCCCAGAAAGAGACAACCCCCTTTCATCCCCGCTCCCCTTACGCAGTGGCCAAACTTTATGCGTACTGGATTGCCGTTAATTACCGTGAAGCTTACGGCATGTATGCCTGTAACGGCATCCTGTTCAACCATGAGTCCCCGCGCCGGGGTGAAACATTCGTAACCCGCAAAATTACCCGCGGCCTGGCTAACATTTCCCAGGGACTGGAACACTGCCTGTACATGGGGAACATGGACGCCTTGAGAGACTGGGGGCATGCCAAAGACTATGTACGCATGCAGTGGATGATGCTTCAGCAAGACAAGCCAGAAGATTTTGTTATTGCCACCGGTAAGCAGTATTCGGTGCGTGAATTTATTACCTGGTCTGCGGCGGAGCTTGGTATTACGCTCAAGTTTGAAGGGGAGGGGACTTCAGAGGAAGGCATAGTTACTGCCGTTGATGGTGATTTGGCTCCCGCAGTTTCCGTGGGTGACACCATTGTTCGTGTAGACCCGAGATACTTCCGACCTGCCGAGGTTGAGACACTCCTGGGGGATCCCACTAAGGCAAAAGAAAAACTTGGGTGGGTTCCAGAGATTACGGCCCAGCAGATGTGTGCAGAAATGGTCGCAGAGGATCTGAAAACTGCTCGCCGCTTTGCACTGCTCAAAAAACATGGTCTTGAACTTCCCGTCGCATTGGAGAATGGCTAATGACTGATCTCAACACTCGCATTTTTGTTGCCGGACACCGTGGTATGGTTGGTTCCGCGATCGTTAGGCGCCTGGAAGCGCTGGGTTATACCAACATCGTCACGAAAACCCGAAGTGAGCTGGATCTCACCAATCAGCAACAGGTTCAGTCATTTTTCCAGGATGAGAAAATTGAACAGGTGTATCTAGCGGCTGCGAAAGTAGGCGGGATTCATGCGAATAATACTTATCCTGCGGAGTTTATTTACGAAAATCTGATGATCGAATGCAACTTGATTCACGCCGCACATCAGGCGGGTATACAGAGGCTTCTGTTTCTGGGGTCCTCATGCATTTATCCAAAATACGCAGAACAGCCAATGAAAGAAGAGGCGTTACTCACTGGAACTCTCGAGCCTACGAACGAGCCCTACGCCATTGCGAAGATCGCAGGTATAAAGCTCTGTGAAAGCTATAATAGACAGTATGGTCGTGATTACCGGAGTGTAATGCCTACAAATCTGTACGGACCGAATGACAATTTTCATCCAGATAATTCTCATGTGATTCCTGCAATGATGAGGCGTTTTCATGAGGCGAAGCTTGCGGGTTCACCTGAAGTAGTTGTCTGGGGAACAGGAAGACCACGGCGGGAATTTCTGTATGTTGATGATATGGCGTCAGCTAGTGTTCATATAATGGAGTTAAGTGACGAAACCTATATCCAGCATACTGACCCAATGCTATCCCACATTAATATCGGTACCGGCACCGATTGCTCAATTCGTGAACTGGCCGAAATAATGAAGTCTGTAGTTGGCTTTGAAGGCACGTTAACGTTCGATAAATCTAAACCTGATGGTTCTCCCCGGAAGTTGATGAGTCAATCTAAGCTTAAAAGCTTGGGATGGACGTCTACTGTGTCCTTAACTGAAGGGTTAGCGCATACATATAGCTGGATGGAAAATAATGCGAATACTCTTGATGATGAAGGCCTTAGCTGATCAGGTTTTTGATAATTATTCCTTTCTAATATACTTTTAAATTTTTGGGTTTTATACACAACCAGTCTCTATTTTCAAGTCAGGTCTTTGAACGTGAATGAACCAAAGTATGGAATTCAGCTCTCGATAATCGTCCCTGTATTCAACGGCGGGAAAAACGTTGAGACTTTCTTAAAGGATTTTCGAAAAATTTCGGATACGAGGATAGAGTTAATTATAGTAGATGGGGGCTCAAGTGATCAGACGCTAGTTGTACTTGATAACAACAAAGACATCATAAAAAAGATTATAGAGGGACCTGATGAAGGTCTCTATGATGCAATGAATAAAGGAGTGCTTGAGTCAAATGGTGATTATCTTTTGTTTATGGGTATAGATGATCGGCTCGTAGTTAATAACATTCCTAAAATTTTAAGCGAGCTAGATGCGAAAGATTTAAGGTTGTTAGTTGTTCCTGTCCTAAAGGAAAGCGCGATGGTTATTAGTCCGGATACGAGCGGTCCGTTGCCTATAATACATCACCAAGGAGCCGTATTTAATAGAATTGCTCTGATTTCAACTGGATTTTATAGGCTAGATTACTTGATCCATTCGGACTTCGATTTAATCCAAAAATATATTAAAGAAAACGGGTATCGATATAGAGAAGTTCCCCTCGTTGTGTTCACTTTGGGCGGACTGAGTACTAGCGGGCGTTCTGTTATCCAGTCCATCAAAGAGTTGTCCCTTATTTACTGTCACCATTCAAAAAAAATCGTAACCATTCAGCTGCTAACCTTGATTGCACGCCCAATATATTACTTTGCTGCGCACCGTATTCGAGAACTATTTAGACTATAAGCGGCTTAATTTATGGCGTACCTTTTAGTTGGGCCTTTTGGGTTTTATTTGTTTATCAGGTGCTTGTTGCCAATTATATGGTGCGTAGATTTTTTGATGTTGAATGGGTTTGATGGAAAATACTCGATTTTGGTTTTTACCCATCTTCTGTATCTTGTGCTTCTGTCTGCTACTCTAATTTTCTGTATTTGGTATGTTGTTTCTTTAACATATAGGTTAAGTTATTATCGTGCCGAGCCAAGGTATCGCGAAAGATGTGACCGGCAATCTAAAAGAGTTATTTTTATTATTTTTGTTGTTTTGTGCGCTTGGTTCTATCTTAATTGGAGTAGTATTCCTATATTTATTGGTGGGTCCAATGCAATTGTTGATCTTAATGAGGAAAATAAAAAAGCTACATGGTTTTCTTACGGTATTCTTTCTCTATGTGTTTCTTCCCTTTTGGTTTCCTTTGCTTATCAGAAGCGTTTTTCTATTAAAGTGATTCTGGTTTTTTTAATCATGTTTTTAGCAATACTTCCAGGGAAGAAGTCTGGTCTCCTTAGCGCGGTTGGTATGTTGCTGTTTGTCCATTTTTGTTTGGCGGGAGCACAAAAAAGGTTTCCTTTTTTTAAAGTTTCTTTAGCTACACTTTTAGGCTTATTATTCATTGCCTTTCAGTATGCGCGTACAGTGGGTATAAAATTCGATGTTCAGGGGTTGGCATTTTATATGGTCGAATTGATCTATACTCACTCAACAGTATATCTTCGGCAATTTATAGGTGCGGAGGCGATACAAGTTGCCGCATATTATCCCGAAGACTCGATGAAGTCGGGTGTTTTGGGGTATTTCTTAAATCCGTTTTATAAGATTGTTTTCGGAACTGGCATTGAGAAAGCTATAGGGCCGTACGTTTCTAACTACTTATACGGCGCTGGGGCGGGGGCTACCGGCGTAAATCCAACATTTTTCTTCGAGATGATCTTTGTGTCCGGAATATGGCATGGCTCCATCTTAGCGTTTGGTGTACTTGGGATTTGGGCTGTTTTTATGGTTGTGGTTGTCAATAACTTTATAATGGATTTTAATAAACCTATTGGGAAAGTTATTTTTTACTTAATGTTTATTGGCTTCTTATTTTCATTTATGTCCGACTCGCTTAACGCGATAAGGACGCTCCCTTTTGTGCTTTTTCCACTTTTTTGTTGCTATTTTCGCGGATTGTTTTTAAAGAATAGTTGATTTTGATTGAAAGGATTCTATTTTGAACTTACTACTTCGTGAGGCTCAATCGTGATGATGAAAATTGGTGCTGATGCTTGCTTGATGGCAAGCCATCCAAGGGGAATGGGACAGTATGCGCGCGCCCTTGTGGAGCCAGTAGCCAGTAATTGTCTGGGATTTTTGCCCAGGAATATGAAGATGACACAGCTTCGTTATGCGAATAAAGGCACTAGTATTTTTCCGATATGGGAGCAGTTTTTTCTACCTTCTATGGCCAAATCCCATGCAGTGACTCATCTTCTCTCGCCATCAAATACGTCTCCTTTATTTGGGCTTCGTGGAATTTTTAAGATTTTAGTCATCCATGATCTTATTTTTATGAAGAACTTTAAGGAGCTTGAAAGGTCCTCATCCCATTATCAGAATATTGGTAGGCTTTATCGACGGGTAGTGGTTCCAAGAGCTGCGAAGAATGCTGATGTATTGGTCACAGTGTCAGATTTTTCGAAGCAAGACATAATTCGTCGATTTGGAATATCTGATAAAAAGATTCATGTGATTCCAAATTCGATAAGCGATTCGTGGCTTAGACCTAAGTCTGATATTTTTAGTTTGAGAGATCGTCAGCCATATTTTCTTGCAGTGTCTGGCGAGGCTCCAAGTAAGAATTTGGTGCGGCTCTTGGAGGCTTTTTCTTGTGTTATTCATTCTAGTTTTGAGCCTAAAGTTGAATTGCGGGTAGTTGGGGTTGGAGAGGCAGCTAGAGAGGCGTTGTGGCGTCATGTTCTTCGCTTAAAAATTTCTGGGAGCGTCCACTTTGAGGATTTCTTGAGCGAGCCTCAGTTAATGGAACTTTATCGAAAGGCGTATGGATTCGTTTTTCCTTCACTTTACGAGGGATTTGGCATTCCGCTTTTGGAGTCGATGGCTAGCGGTACGCCCATCATCTGCAGCAATACTACTGCTATTCCGGAAGTCGTTGGCGATGCAGCTTTATTTTTTGACCCACGGAACCCAGCCGATATGGCAAATCAAATGTTGGAACTCCTGTCGGATAAGGGTAGGTGGCTAGATTTGTCACGTAAGGGAATCAATCAAGTTGAAAAGTTTAGTAAGGAAAGGATTCGTAAGAAAATCGTAGAATTTTGGGGGGAGCTCGCTTGAACCCGGACAAATCTTGTAAGCCAAGAGTGCTTGTTGTAACACCGCGATTTCCCTATCCAGTTGTAGGAGGCGACAGACTTCGAATTTATGAAGTCTGCAAAGAATTATCGAAATATTGTTCCCTTACGCTTCTTTCGTTGTGTGAGTCTAAATATGAAATCGAATTCGAAGTTCCTGATGATGGTGTATTTACGCGAGTGGAGCGATTTTATTTGTCTACAACCCGATCGCGAGTAAATTCATTGTTATCGATATTTTCTTCCAGACCGCTACAAGTTTCCTATTATTGGAGTAAATCTTTTCTAGGACTTGTGGAAAGGGAGGCGGAGGATCACGACCTTTGTATTGGCCATCTTGTCCGTACCGCGGAGTATCTGAGAAGACTTGAGAAGCCTAAGATACTGGAAATGACAGATGCTATCTCACTTAATTATGAACGTGTGAAGGCTCAAACTGACGATAAAAGTTTTCGTTCAATGGTTTACAGTTTCGAATCGGGCCGTTTGAAGAAATATGAGGTCGGGGTAAGTTGTGAGTTTGATGCCTCCTTTGTTGTTTCTGAGATTGATCGTATAAGCCTGCTTAATAATGGTGCCTGCGAAAACATTTTCGTGGCCTCTAATGGCGTTGACGTTCTGAAGTACGGCTACGAGAAGCGGGATTTTAATAGTAAAGTAATTGCGTTTATTGGAAACTTATATTCGCATCAGAATTTAGATGCTGTGCGATATTTCGCCCACCAAGTTTTGCCGTTATTAAGAGCGCATGGGAACTTTGTTTTCCGGATCATTGGAAGAGTTTACGACCAGAATATGTTGGAGTTAGAGGCTCTTGACGGTGTAGAGGTAAAGGGTAATGTGGAAAATGTGTCAGAGGCAGTAGGTGATGCTTGTGTTGCTGTAGCGCCAATACGATTAGGTGCCGGCGTTCAGAATAAGGTTTTAGAATATATGGCGCTTGGACTACCCGCGATAATATCGCCAACTGCTTTGGAGGGTTTTGATTTGGAGCCCGGAAAGCACCTTTTGGTCGCAAAGAACGCGAGTGAGTATTGTGAGCATATTGTAAACCTTGTTGAGGATAGTGGGATGCGAGTTAGGATTGCTGAGGAAGCCCGCAGATACGTTGAAAAAAACCAGAGCTGGGAGGCACATTTAGCTCCGTTCCGAGATTTGGTTTTGAATATGGTTAAGCACAACGTCTGAATGCCTTGCAAGTTTTGAGATGTTTAGACAATTTTAATAAATCATTTCCGACTGAGTAATATAGTTGGAGATATTTAATGGAATTCTGAATGTTTTTATTTTTCTTAGTTTTTGGGCGTGTTAATTCAAATCTTTAGACTTTTTGTCCTATTAAATGATTTCCTGGTTTAGGAGGATATATGATTTTTCCCGTTATTATGGCCGGTGGAAGTGGAACACGACTGTGGCCGCTTTCTAGGCAGCTAAACCCAAAACAGTTTCTTTCTCTGGTTGAAGGCTCCCGATCGATGCTTCAGGCAACCGTCAAACGCCTGCCTGGCATTGAAGCGTCTGAGCTTTCATTGGTCTGTAATGAGAAACACAGGTTTCTTGCAGCGGAGCAGCTACGGCAAGCAGGTCATAGTGAAGCCCATATCATTTTGGAACCTGAGTGTCGCAATACCGCACCTGCGATAGCGCTTTGTGCTATTAGAGCAGTCAATGTAGGTCAGGACCCAGTGCTCTTGGTTCTTGCAGCCGATCACCTGATAAGGGATCAAGACATCTTCCAGATGCAGGTTTTGAAAGCACTCCCTCTTGCGGAAGCCGGCAAGCTGATCACTTTTGGCGTTGTACCTGGCCATGCAGAGACGGGCTACGGCTATATTCATCGCGGTCAAGCTGTGAATGAAGATGCCTTCTCGGTTGCCCGATTCGTGGAGAAGCCGGATCAGGAAACCGCTGAGGGCTATGTGGCTTCGGGTGAATATTTCTGGAACAGTGGCATGTTCATGTTCCGTGCCAGCCGTTATCTGGAAGTTCTTGAGCGTTACCGACCGGACATCGTCTCTGCCTGCCAGGCGGCGATGGCTGGTTCTTCAGAAGACATGCATTTTACTCGCGTTGATGAGGCCGCATTCGCGGCTTGCCCGGAGGATTCCGTGGATTACGCCGTGATGGAACCGCTCTGTAAGGAGGCAGGCGGCGAATCCGAGGCTGTTGTGGTGCCGCTTGATGCTGGTTGGAGCGACATTGGCTCGTGGTCTTCACTCTGGGAAGTGAGTGAGAAGGATTCCAACGGCAATGCAATTCAGGGAGATGTGATAACCCAAGGTTCGAGCAACAATCTGGTTCGCGCGGAGCACCGTTTGGTTGCAACTGTGGGTGTTGAGGATCTGGTTGTGGTCGAAACCAAAGACGCGGTGCTAGTGGCTCATAAAGACAGGGTTCAGGACGTAAAAGCCGTTGTTGAAGCCCTCAAGCACGATGGCCGCCATGAGCACATGAACCATCGGGAAGTCTATCGTCCCTGGGGAGTTTACGATTCGATCGACCAGGGCGAGCGGTATCAGGCAAAGCGGATTACTGTAAAGCCCGGGTGCAAGCTGTCCGTACAAATGCATCACCACAGGGCAGAACACTGGATTGTGGTGAGTGGTACCGCTCAGGTGACCAATGGGGATAAGACCTATCTCGTTACAGAGAATCAGTCCACCTATATCCCGGTGGGGC
>CESC01005128.1_pt1 | contig 17038 bp, 9 predicted proteins | sample 531131 | NCBI WGS metagenome assembly CESC01 (sample SAMEA2621295, study PRJEB7988) | marine metagenome | biome: marine biome (ENVO:00000447); feature: mesopelagic zone (ENVO:00000213); material: "saline water (ENVO:00002010), including plankton (ENVO:xxxxxxxx)" | depth 800 m
GTAGATATTTTTGTGCGAATATCACAATTAAATGGGGCGCTGTTTCCAGGAAGGGCTTGTTCGCATCGGTACCCAGTGGTGCCAAAGCGTCGAGCCAGTCTTTCGGAGCGCGATCGGCATAAAACACACGTTCTTCAGCTTCCGCTTTATCACGAATCTGTTTTTTTATTACCGGGTCGCTAACTACAACAAAATGCCAAGGCTGTCGGTTAGCGCCACTGGGCGCGCTATTCGCCGTGAGTAGACAACTTTCTAAAAGTTCTTTCGGCACCGGTCGATCGGAGAAATCTCTCACAGTCCGTCGAGAAAGCATAAGTTGCTCAAATGCTTCAGCCCGTGACTGCATTTCCGCTTCATCGCGTTTTTGAAACTTAAGCTTTATTGTTTTCACGTACAACCACCTCTTAATAAGTCAGCCTGCTAAGCAGAATCTGCGTGTAAATAGTTATACCCAGCTGTCAGAATATATACAATCCAGATGGGTTGGTAGGAGCGGATTCTTTTTAAATCGGCACAGCTATAAAGTGATTGATAAATGTGATTAAAATGCGGCTTCGACCGAAGGCGGACAAGGGAAACCTCATGATTCAGGCTTATCGAGGCAATCCCCGCAATTCGCAGGTATGCTATGCAAGGTTAAAGGTGAGGGCTCATGAATGAATAAGACGCAACTCGGTTTACTGTTTTATTTTACGGTAGTGCTTAGCAGTACCGCCCATTCGCAGGGCAGCCTTGGTGAACTGGCAATAGACCAGACCGCGACGGAGACGATTCGAGCGGCGACGACCAATGAAGCCTATTTGACCCGTTGGGTAGATTCACTGCCGGAACACCCTACAATCCCTAGTCCCAGGGATGTCCTTGGATACACTATTGGCACCCCTGGTGAACTTACTCAGGTCGATGAAATTTATCGTTATTTCAACGCGTTGGCTGAAGCCTCGGATCGAGTTGAGGTGTTTCAGCTTGGCCAAAGCTTCGAAGGCCGGGACATGCTCGTCGTAGCAATTGCCGATGCTCAGCATCTTCAGAATATAAATACTTACAGTTCCTATCTCGAGGCGTTATCGGACCCACGGTTGACTGATGCAGAACAGGCGGGAGCTATCATCGAGCAAGCATTGCCGATCTTTTGGATGACAGCCGGTCTGCATTCACCGGAACTGGGCCCTCCAGAAATGGTAATGGAACTTGCGTATCGGTTGGCGGTCGAGACGCGAGAACCGTTCACTACGATCCGTCAGAACGTACTCACTTTGATTACTCCGGTGTTTGAAGTGGACGGAAGAACACGCCAGGTGGAGTGGTTTAAACGCAACATAAAAGGACACACAGACTACTTCAATATGCCTCCTCGCAGTGTGCCATTTTGGGGGCATTACACCTATCATGACAATAATCGTGACGGTATATCGATAAGCCAGCCAATAACGGAAAATTACGTCAATGGTGTTTACAAATGGAAACCAACCATAAGTCTGGACCTGCACGAGTCGGTACCTCTGCTTTACGTGGCTGGTGGCACTGGACCCTATAATGAAGGGATTAGCCCTATTACCATCGGGGAATGGCAATTATTGGCAAATTATGAAATTTCAAGGCTCAGTGGTTTGGGCTTGGAGGGGGTCTGGACTTGGGGCTACTACACCGGCTGGTATCCTGGCTATATGCTGTGGGCTACCAACAATCACAACAGCATGGGCAGATTTTATGAAACATTTGGCAATGGCAGCTCCGAAACAATGGAGCGGGATATCAGCAACTCGCGGTTTGCTGGCGCAGATGTAACGAGCCGGCAGTGGTACAGAGCGGCACCGCCCCCTGAAAAACTGACCTGGTCCATGCGCAACAACACTAACTACATGCAAACGGGCGTGATCGCCTCACTGGAAATGGTTGCCAGGAACGGCGAAATGTTTCTGTCCAATTATTACCAGAAAGGTTTAGACGCGCTTGAACAAGGGGCTGCCGAGGCTCCTTATGCTTATTTGGTCTCTCAAGAACAAAGGGATCCGGACTCAGCTAACTACATGGTGGGAGCTTTGCACCGGCATGCGATTGAAATGCAGCGAGCAACATTGGCTGGTTATTACGGCGATGTCGAGGTCAAACCTGGCGATATACTCGTTAAATTGAATCAGCCCTATGGGCCTTTGGCAAAAACTTTGTTGGAAAACCAAAATTTTCCCAGTGATGTAGAAGTGCCTCCTTACGATGATGTTTCTTGGACGTTTGGGCTCATTTATGGCGTTGATACAAAGCCCATAGATGATGAGTCTGTGCTCAAGCATACTGGTATGCCGTTTAACCGGGGAGACGAGTTTCTTACAGCATCTACACTGCCTGAGGAAAAAGAAGTCTGGATTATTTCCAATAAAGGCCAACGAGAATTTGGGCCGGCAAGGTTTGCAATGGGAGACGTTGAGGTGTTTGTTTCTGAAGACTCTTTTCAGTTAGAAAATGAAGATTATCCGGCCGGAAGTTATCTCATAGACATGCGCAGACTGGACCGGGTTAGCAGAGAACAAGTGGAAAGTGTGCTTGCACAAACTAGATTGATTGTGAACAACGTCGCCGTCATGCCAGAGGTGGCTACCCATGACTTAGATCTACCTCGGGTGGGAGTCTATCAGTCGTGGACTTCAACTCAGAATGCTGGATGGGTGCGTTATAGCCTCGATCAGGCGAAGATACCCTATACCCTCTTTTCGAAGGATCGTGCCAGGGAAGGAGATTTTCTGAGTGAGTTCGACGTTATTCTTGTTCCCCATATGAGTGGTGGCACTAACCTCGGCACTATTATTGGTGGAATTGATCCTAAATGGTCACCGTTGCCGTATACCGCTAGTTCAGAATCTCCAAGCCATGGACAAATACTAAGTTCCGAAGATATAACCGGGGGTATGGGGTTTAAAGGCATGGCTGCTTTTGAGGAATTCGTGCGTGAAGGTGGCACTCTCGTAACTCTCGGGTCGGCAGGTGTTATTGCTACCGATTCTGGAATTCTGCGAGGCATTAACAAGATCAATGCGGGAGGAATGAATACACCTGGCTCCATTATGACTGCCAAGGTTACCGACCATAGCTCACCCTTAGTCTATGGTTACGATGAGTTTACTTATGTATTTCGCGGGAATGCACCGGTATTTTCGTTGCCGGATTACGATCGCAGGTACTCCCCTTTACAGTTCGGGGCAAAAGATTTCGATGAAGGTTCAGGGGATGAGAACTCTCCCCCTAAGGGTTCTGGAAACCGAGACGAAGAAGAGCCCCGTCCGAATCCTCCATTAGTACTTTCTGGGGGAATTGTTAGAGGAGCGGACGCCATTGACGGTAAACCCGCTATCGTTAGCAAACCCCTGGATGATGGACATATCGTGCTGTTTAACTGGAATCCGATGCACAGGCACGTCAATCATCATGACCATGCCTTTGTCTATAATGCTTTACTCAATTGGAACGACCTATAGGAACGATGAGGAGATCAATTAGCGCGATTCCTGCTTTTATAAACCGTGGAGTTTCAGCTGATCAATCCTGCTTAATATCCATTACCTTATTGGGATCTCCCCTGAAAATAATGTAACTGATATTGTCAGTTTCTATTTCATGCCAACCGTGGGGCATACCTTTCGGAATGATGGCGATATCACCTGGCTTCACTTTCTGAAGAACGCCTCCATGGATTTCTCCACGCTCCATTGGCCCCAGTAATGAGCTGTTGCTAGTTTGTTTATCCACGAATTCACCACCCGTAACCATTGTCCCCTCTCCAGCGACTATGTAATAGATTTCGTCTAGATCAACATGAGCAATACCTGATTCGGTAACGCGAGGGTCAACCTTGCTTCTCTGAACGACCGAGACTCCCATGTTCTCAGCACCAACATCGATATGTCGCATGACTATGTCGCTAACCGAGCGACCACTGGCAAGGTTATTTAATCCCTGTTCGAGCGTCGACTCCACTTCCTCCCTGGTCATTATTGTAGATCCGCCATTTTCATGATTATCGGCATCCACTTGTAAAATGAATCCGAAAGCCACTAAAACCGTGAGCAACCTATTGATCATATTTTTCTTGCCTCCTGAACAAAGTCTGTTATCGGTTTTCTGCTTGGATTTCTGCCGAAATTCGCTGCACATCATCTAGTACCCTTAATAGATTACCACTCCACATCATTTCTATTTCACCCTCAGTGTAACCGCGCCTTACTAGTTCCAAGGTGACGTTTAAAGATTCCGAAGCATCGTTCCAACCCTCGATACCGCCTCCGCCATCGAAATCGGAGCTTATTCCAACGTGTCCTAGGCCAATCAAATCTACCAGATAGTCAATATGGTCGACAAAATCGGAAACGGTAGCGGGCGGAGCCAAAGCCGTCACCTCGGTTCTTACTCTGGGGGCGATACGAGCATTAATGTCGGCCATGAAGGCGTCGTATTCTTGCCGTTCTGCTTCGCTGAGTTGACTAGCAGCAGAAGGGTCAAGGATTTTATAATCCAGCTCTTCAGCAACACTTCTGCGCAATCTTTCACGTCCTTCTTCTATGAATGAGCGCCGCGCTTCGCTCACGTAACTGCTAAAAGCAACGGTCTGCACTACCCCTCCGTTTTCTTTCAAAGCCAACAGCATTTGATCGTCTAGGTTGCGGGTATGGTTGGTCAAGGTACGGGCCGACGAATGAGAAGCAATAACGGGAGCACGACTGACTCCAATTGTTTGCATAATTGAGTCCCGGGACGGGTGAGAAATGTCGATCATAATGCCCAAGCGGTTCATTTCGGCAATTGCCTGGTAACCTATTTCACTCAATCCGCCATGGAGGTAGTCCATGTCGAGTTCACCGGTGTTGGAATCAGAGAATTGGCTATGACCGTTATGAGCCAGAGACATGTAACGACCACCCCTTGTATGAAAATCTTCGATTCGGTCCATGTTTAATCCAATCGGGTAGGCATTCTCTATACCAATCATTGCTACTTTTTTGCCCTCGGCCACAATGCGACGAACATCATCCGAGGTATAGGCAATTTCGATCTGGTCGGGCGCTATTTCTTCAGCTAGGCGATGAATAGCATCAAACTTGTCTATAGCGTTGGCATAGGCTGCTTCATAACCTTCCGAATTCAGAGGACCTTGCCCGGTGTAGACAATAAACCAGGCAACGTCTAGTCCACCGGTCTGCATTTTTGGCAGAGTCACTTGGGTATCCAGATCCTGAGTGTAGTTTCGTGTCGCTGTAAAATTCTCTGTGTTTATATCTGCGTGGGTATCGAGGGTGATTACACGGTGATGAATAGTATTAACTCGAGCAATGAGCTGTTCTTCCGTTTCAGCAGCGTCGGACTGGGAAGGTTCAGAGGACCCGGATTGATTAGGTTCGCCGCAGGCGACTAGCAGAAAGAGCATCCAGACTGGAGTAACCAGTTTGATAATGACGGATTTGACCATAGGCTTGACTCGATTAGTTTGGTTCTTCATACAAATTGGGTGATATAGTTTAATTAACAAAAGAGATATCGAACAGCCTTCTCTCCTTCAGCAAAACTTAGCACTTCAACGTATTTAATGACAAGGTAAGTGTCAGAATTTTTTCTTTAGGTAATGGATTATGACAACTTGGTCGAAATTAACCAAAGGAGCGGCTGATTTTCCAAAACGGAGGTCTTGAAGTCCCTATATGTGGAGCTCTCGAAGAAAAGTGGCCATTGCTAACAATACCCCCGCTGACATACACTGGTGACTAGTTTTAGCCCAGTAGCGACAGCAGGTTGCTGCAGCCGGGTAACGAGTAAAAAAAGAGTTTCATTTAGAGATTGTATTGATGAGTCGACCAGGAATGCTTAGAGGGTTCGTTTTATTTGTATGTTTGGTGATGGTTTCGTCATCTTATTCAGAAGGAGGGCGGACTCCCTTAAGGGTAAAAAATGGGATAGTAGCAAGCGCCGCACGTTTGGCATCGGAAGTTGGCGTGGAAGCTCTCAAACAGGGCGGCAATGCGGTGGATGCGGCAGTGGCAACAGCTTTTGCCCTGGCTGTTGTATTGCCTGGGGCCGGCAATATTGGTGGTGGAGGGTTCTTGGTTTACCACGGTGAAGATGGCCATGCCACGGCCTTCGATTTCCGGGAGAAGGCTCCGCTTGCTGCTACCGAAAGGATGTATCTGGGACCGGACGGTAACGTTGCTAATAATTCCAATCACTTCGGGCCACTGGCAATCGGAGTACCTGGAACTGTAGCGGGTCTCTATAAGGCGCACCAGAATTTGGGTACCCTGCCGTGGCAAGACCTGATTGCTCCGGCTATAACGCTTGCTCGAGAGGGGATACCAATTACATATTCTCTCCAATCGGGTTTTGCCAGAAATGCTAGGCGGTTTTCCCAATACCCTTCTTCGGTTAGAAAATTTTTCAAAGAGGACGGATCACTCTACGAATTGGGTGATACTTGGCACCAACCAGATCTCGCTTACACTTTGGAATTAATTCAAGAAAATGGTCACGACGGTTTTTACCGAGGTGAAAACGCACAACGCCTAGCAGAGTTCATGTCAGCGAACGGCGGGCTGATTACCGAGGAAGATCTTGCCCGATATGAAGCCGTGGAGCGAGAACCGATTCGCAGCACCTATCGCGGCTACGAAATCGTCAGCATGCCACCTCCTAGTTCTGGCGGGATAGCTCTGGCTGAAATGCTCAATATCTTGGAAGGATACGATCTATCAGCGATGGGGCACAACTCTGCCCAATATTTGCACGTGCTAACCGAAGCCATGCGCAGAGCGTATTCGGATCGCGCCCAACACCTAGGAGATCCTGACTTCAATGAAGCCATACCTTTTGAACGGCTAACGGACAAGGCCTATGCTGCTAGCCTTAGAGGCACCATAGACATGGGGAAAAAATCTGAAAGTAGTCCATCAGAATTTGCACAAGCATACGAGAGTGAAGAAACCACGCATTTTTCCGTAGTAGATCGTGAAGGAAATATGGTAAGCCTGACTTACACGCTGGAGTTTAGTTACGGCTCTGCGATGGTGGTGGAAGGAGGAGGCTATCTGCTTAACAATGAACTGGGAGATTTTAACGCCGTGCCAGGTGTTACTAATGAGCAGGGGCTTATAGGTACCGCTCCCAATTTGGTGGCACCAGAGAAACGCCCACTGTCTAGTATGACTCCGACTATTGTCGCCCAAAATGGTAAGCCATTGTTAGCCGCTGGCAGTCCGGGTGGTAAGACTATTATCAATACCACAATGCAAGTTATTCTCAATGTGATCGATCATGGATTTAATGTAGCCGAGGCGATTGAAGCCGGTCGTATTCATCATCAATGGTTGCCTGACTCCACTAGTGTAGAAACCAATACATTGTCTCCAGATACCATCCGGCTGTATACGGAGCGTGGACATCAAGTGACGGAACGGAATTCACAGGGGGCGGCCATGGGCGTATATCATGACCGCGGGGCCGGCTTATTCTTGGGGGCGTCCGACTCAAGGCGTGATGATGGGGCCGCTGTCGGTTATTAATTGACTCGAATCTCAAGAGGAGTTCAACAATGATAAAAAGATTGCTGTTGGTGCCACTGTTTTTATTAGCTAACACGGCGGTGCAAGCGGCTGATGATATTGATACTGTGCGACAGAAATTTATTGGTGAATATGAACTGGTAAGTTATTTCACGTTTCCTTCTGGCGGTGAAAAAAGGGATATGAATTACATTGGACGTCTCAGTTATGATGCTTTTGGAAATATGGTCGGTCTGGGCATGCCGGTAGATTTACCGCGACGTGCTGAAAATTCCAATGAACGTACCGTAGGGGGATTCGCTTACTGGGGAAAAGTTTCCTTTAATGTCGAACAGGGAGTAGTTGTGCACCATGTGGAGGGAAGTCCTATGGTTCCCGGATGGGTAGGTGGCGACAACGTTCGTTACTATGAGTTCGAGGATGGGCTTTTGAAACTATCCCTGAAAGATGCTCAAGGCAGGATTACGGCTACATTGGCCTGGCGGAAGTTGCAGTAGCCCTTTCAATATGTTCCCGATCGCGCTAACTCCCGCAGGGCAGGCGTATTCGTGAGGCATTCAGTTAACTAATCTTTCGAACTCGTTCCATGAAACAGGCCTCCCGTGGATGGGAACAATAGTTTCGACATCAAGGCCAAGTCTTTGCACGTGATTGTGAAGGCTCCGATTGGATTGATTGGGCCCTTGGGCAACGGGATTGAGATTGAACGGAGAAGGACCGTCAAATAAATCCGCTTCGATTAGCATCTTTTCTTTAGGCAGATATGCCGCAAGCATGCCTTCAACATGGTTAAGTGGATGCACATAGGAAATTTGCAGGTTCCGCTCTCCATCTGTAAGGACATAATTTTCGCGTACCACTTCATACTGATAGCCTTCGGCCAACTCTGTGGGTGGCCACAAGCTAACCATGTCAGGATCCAGGGTACGTTGTGAATAGTTCAACACGTCCTTCACGTAAAAGTCGTAATTCTTCCAGTGTGTAATGATAGTGGCGCCAATGTGCATGTAGGTGCGAAGACCACCAATGTGGTCATGGTGCTGGTGTGTATTTACGAGGAATCGAATCGGCTTGCCTGGTATGATTTCCGCGATCTGATCAATTACCGATAGGTTGCGTTGCTCGTCCAACGGTGCCTCGACTACTGCTATGTAGTTATCAAACTCTATAACAACGCTATTATGGGAACTGCCACCAAACAGGTAGATGCCATCGCCAAGCTCACTAATGAGGACACTCTCGGAAAGATCAGCATCTAAAACGGTTTGAGGTACTGGCAACTCGGTGGGACACACGTTTGCCTGGATGTCGGATTGAGTGCCTCCGAATGCATTGTGGCCGGCATTAATACTCTGAGCCTGATAATTATCATCCCAGCCAGTGTGGTGGTGCCAGACAGTAGGGAAGCGAATTCCGTCCCCTATGTCAATGTAGTCACTGTTCGCAAACTCATGTTCATAATTGGTATCACCTAGCACTGGGTCGGGTACCCAGGTGTGGATTCTTTGTAATAAATTTTGGGAATTGATCGTGGCATCTACACGATATTTACCCATTACTGTGATGGAAACTATTGTTACTTTCTCTGGATTAATGGTTGCGCCGTCTCTTCCCATTTCTCCCAATTCCCAGCGCCAAGTTGCTCTGGGATTAGCTCCTGGAAGCCGGGCTGCTTTCAGGAAACCGTGGGGAGTGAGCCACATGTCTAACTGCCAGCGTTCCGCCTCGACAATCTGGGCAGCAATCGGATCACCATTGATACCGTCCTTATGCCATGCATAGCGGCCATTGAGCATAAATTCTTGGTGGGTTTCCCTCTGCATCGGGGTCCCGCCTTGCCAGCCGAGACCGTATTTCCACGAGGCAGGATTGTTGCCGGGTTCCCGGTCAAAAGTTTCCATCATTCTCACATTTTCCCAGTCGATTAAACGGGTGTAGTTGCGCAGCGGTTCCCCTCTAGGCCAGTCAATGTCATATCCGTTCAGGCGTTGTTGACCCACCATGCCGGTATACGCAGTTCCGGAAATCGACACACATTCTAGTTTATCCTCACCAATCGCTTCCGATGCCGCCTGCATTATTGGATAAGGGTCAATAAATCCCGGTTCAAACTCTTGAGCATCTAAGGACCCGGCGATGAGCATTACCGGTATGATCAACAAAATTAGCTTTTTCACGATTTTAATCCGCCTTATTTTTCATCACTACCAACGCTTAGCAGAGTAATGGAGCTCAGACTCCTTTTCAATGATCTAGATAGGTATCAAAAACTTTGAGCAGGCAAGCATTTACAAATTAGTAGCTCGGATATGATATAAAACTTCTTCTGTTTGGATATTTTGTTTTTCTATGGTGAATACTGATAACAGCAAGTTGGTAATGCGCTTAAAGCAGGAAGTGCAGGGCGATATTCTCTTCGATGATTTTAGTCGAGGTCGCTATAGCACCGATGCATCTATATACCAGTTAATGCCAGTCGGTATTGTAATTCCGGCCTCCGAAGATGATGTGCAAATCGCTCTGCAGATAGCGGTCGAAGAGGGTGTACCGTTGCTCCCACGGGGTAGTGGAACCTCGCAGAATGGTCAAGCTATCGGCGAAGCTTTATTGATAGATAGCACGAAATACCTCAATCAAGTGATCGAGTTCGACAAGGCTGCAAGAACCATCTGTGTGCAGCCCGGGATAGTGCTGGACCAACTCAATCAATACCTGAAACCTCATGGATTGTTCTACCCGGTTGACGTATCCACAGCCAATCGTGCAACTCTGGGAGGTATGACAGGTAACAATAGTTGTGGAGCCCGTTCCATACGCTACGGCAACATGGTACACAACGTAAGCTCGGTCGAGGCTCTGCTGGCCGATGGAACTCACGCCCACTTTAAATCAGTTAACGGTCCACCTGAAGACAATCTTGCATACCAGCGCTTGGTGCAGAAAATGCTGGAACTAGGGCAAAGAGAAGCGTCTGAGATTCGTTCACGATTTCCGAAATTGCTGAGACGCGTGGGTGGCTACAACATTGATGAGCTGATTAAAGAAGAGCCAAATATGGGGCGCTTGCTGGTTGGCTCTGAAGGAACGTTGGGATTCTTTAAACGCATACATCTGAATTTACAGCCCATTCCGCCAGAGAAAGTACTTGGTGTTTGCCACTTCCCCTCTTTTTACGATGCCATGGATGCTACCCAGCATATTGTCAAGCTCGACCCTGATGCGGTAGAGCTGATAGATCGCACTATGATCGAGCTGGCTCGGGACATTCCTATTTTCGCATCAACGGTAAATAGGTTTGTGAGGGGAGAACCAGAAGCACTGCTTTTGGTCGAATTTGCGGGAGAAAATGGCGACCAGCAATTGCGAAGACTTAGACAACTCGTCGAATTGATGGGGGATCTAGGTTTTCCGGATTCGGTGGTAGAAGCCTCTGATAAAGAGTTCCAGAACGCGATCTGGGAAGTAAGAAAATCTGGGCTGAATATCATGATGTCAATGAAGGGTGACGGTAAACCGGTGTCGTTTATAGAGGACTGTGCGGTGCAACTTGAAGACCTCGCAGAATACACTCGAAGACTTACCGATATTTTTGATAAACATGGAACAACCGGCACATTTTATGCGCATGCTTCGGTAGGGACTCTCCATGTGAGACCAATTTTAAATATGAAAGAAGAGAGTGGTGCTACCAAGATGCGTTCTATAGCCGAGGAATGCATGGAAATGGTACGCGAATACAAGGGCTCGCACTCGGGTGAACATGGAGACGGAATATCTCGCTCGGAGTTTCACGAGCCCATGTTCGGGAAACGCATGGTGGAGAACTTTGAGGAAGTGAAACGTGCCTTTGATCCGACCAACCTTTTTAACCCCGGTAAAATCGTCAATCCTCATAAGATGGACGATCGGGAAATCATGCGATTTAAGCCTGCTTATTCACCAATAGCGTTGGATACTAGTCTGGATTGGTCCGAGTGGGGCGGATTTCATCGCGCCATCGAGATGTGTAACAACAATGGAGCGTGCCGGAAAGCCTCTGTTGGCACGATGTGTCCTTCTTACCGAGCAACAAAAGATGAACAACATCTGACCAGGGGAAGAGCAAACACTCTGCGGTTGGCGATCACAGGACAGCTTGGAGATGATGGCTTTACCTCAAATGCCATGTACCAGGCCATGGATCTCTGTGTGAGCTGTAAGGGCTGTAAGCGGGAATGTCCAACTGGGGTCGACATGGCAGCGATGAAGGTAGAGTTTCTCTACCACTACCATCAGAAACATGGTCTGTCTGTTCGGGACCGTCTGTTTGCATATCTACCACGCTATGCCCACAAATTGCGCCGACTTGGGTTCCTGTTAAACCTGCGGGATAAGATTCCTGGTATCGCCACGCTTTCGGAATGGTTGTTGGGTCTTAGCCGTGAGCGTCGTCTGCCTCATTGGCGACGCGACCACTTTCTGCCCCATGACGAAGATATCATGGTTTCAGAGGGTGAGCGGGAGGTGGTGTTACTTGTGGATACCTTCAATAGTTGTTTCGATGTGGAAAACGCCAACGCTGCTCGCGAGGTACTTAATGCTGCGGGATACCGCGTGATTTATCCTCAGCCGGTAAAAAAGGGTAGACCGCTTTGCTGCGGCCGTACCTTCCTCAGCAGTGGGTTGTTAGGTGAGGCAAAGCTAGAAGCAAATCGAATGTTGGATGCTTTGATGCCTTACACAGAACGAGGCGTTCCTATAGTAGGACTAGAACCATCTTGTTTGCTAACACTGCGTGATGAGTACAAAGTGTTAATGCCAGGGGATGATACAGATGAACTCGCAAAAAATGTTTTCCTACTAGAAGAATTTCTAGCTACTGAACATGCAACGGGGAGGTTACAGCTGGACCTAAAGCCTATAGTATCTAAGAAAGCGTTACTGCACGGCCATTGTCATCAGAAGGCTTTTAACGTGATGAGCGCTGTACAGAAAGTCCTATCTCTGATTCCCGAACTTGAAGTAAAAACAATTGATTCCAGTTGCTGTGGTATGGCAGGTTCCTTTGGGTATGAAAAAGAACACTACGATATCTCGATGAAGATGGGATCGTTGTCTTTGTTTCCTGCTGTAAAGGAAGCCGATACCGATGTACTTATTGTTGCTGACGGGACGAGCTGCCGGAGTCAGATTGAACACGGAACGGGAAAACAGGCAATGCATGTTGCTCGGGTATTGCAAATGGCGTTGAACTCTTAATCCATTTTCGTGCACGTTAACTAAAACGTTTAGATCAAACCAGCCGTCCACATCAGGCAAACCACAAAGAATGACACTATGCCACCTACCAAGGTAGCGCCGCCGTAACTGAACACGGCGTCGGGAACGCTGAGTTTCGATAGAGAAGTACATACCCAGAAGTAGCTACTGTTAACGTACTTGATGATGACCGAGCCGCTGGCGCCAGACAGCATGGCAGCTTCCGGTGATAGGCCAAGGCTACCCAGCATGGGAGCAACCAAAGAAGCAGCAGTGATCACACCCACGGTCGTCGAACCGGTAATCATGTTGCCAATGATGCCGATGACAAATGGCAACAGAATCGTGGGCAGTCCATAATCAGTAAACATGGTGGCAATAAAATCCACCGCTGGTGTCCCTCGCAGTATAGCGCTAAGAGATCCACCCAAACCTGTCACTACCAGGATCATTGCTGACGTTTTTAATGCTGATTCAACCCAGGCGTCTTTTGCTTTTTGTTTGTCCTCTTTACTTTTGATATTGCGATAGGCCAGCCAGACGCCGATGCTCAGAGCTACAACGGGCCAGCCCAGGTAAAGAAAAAGCGTTCGAAGAAAATGGCCCTCTTCAAACAAAAGAGATACGACACTTTGGGTGCCTATTAGCACTATTGGGATAACAATAGGTGTATAAGAACTGAGAGTACTAGGTAACCCTTGCGGTCTATCTTCCTCTAAGTCATCAATGCTGACTCCCTCGAACTCATCGCTTGCCATTGTTTTAATCCGTGGTCCGGCGAAATACACGCCCCAGGCCCAGCAAGCGAGCGAACCAAAGAAACAGGCGATGCCTCCGAAAATAATCGTTCTACCAATATCTGCTCCTAATATAGCCGCTGCGGCGAGTGGGCCAGGTGTAGGCGGGACGATCGCGTGGGTTAATTGCAATGCACCTACAAGGCCGGTGGACATTACGGCGATACTGACATTCATAGTTTTAGCGGCGGAATGCACGAGGGGGTTGAGAATTACATAAGCGACATCAGAGAAGATGGCGATGCCTATAATGAATCCGGTTAATGTCAGGGCAAGCGGCATACGCTTATTCCCAACTAGGTTTACCATAGATTTGGTTATTACTTGAATTGCTCCGGTGTGTTTCAGAGCTTCAGCGATGATCGATCCAAGGACAATAACAACACCGATAGATCCCAGGGTATTCCCAAAACCAGCCTCAAATGCGTCTATGAAATTATTTTGTTGCACGCCCGGAATAATTCCGAACAAAATAATTGGGATTAATAGGGCAGGAAACACATGCCATTTCAATTTCGCAATGAGAAATAAAAGCAGGAAAATAACGACAGCAAATCCAAATAGGGAAATAGCTGCGCTAGTACTTACAGCAGTAGAAGGATCCATAAATTTTCTCGGGTATTAATTGGCGTACACGCTATTGTGCGGCCAGGAATTCCATTGCTGCATCGACACCGCCTTTTTTATGCGGAATGTTGGCCAAGCTGAGACCCATTTCGACGCCGCTTAGCGTACCCGCTAACATTAACTCATTGAAGTCACCAAGGTGGCCGATTCTAAAAACTACACCTTTTAATTTTCCAAGCCCGGTTCCCAGAGACATATTAAAGCGCTCCAGTATTATCTTTCGCAGTGCATCGGCGTCATAACCTTCTGGTACCATTACAGCCGTTAGTGAGTTGCTGTACTCTTCAGGATTCATACAGAGGTTCTCCAACCCCCAACCAGCAACTGCGATACGGGTTGCCTCCGAAAGGCGCGCGTGGCGAGCTATTACATTGTTCATCCCTTCAGCGTGCAACAGGTTTAGCGCTTCGTCGAGGCCATAGAGCAAATTGGTGCCTGGCGTGTAGGGAAAATAGCCACGAGCATTGTCTTCCATCATTGCGTCCCAATGCCAGTACGAGTGTTTTGATTTGGAGTTTTTCGATTTCTCCAAAGCTTTCTCACTAGCGGCATTAAAACTAAGACCAGGTGGAAGCATCAGGCCTTTCTGTGATGCGCTGACAGTGACGTCTACACCCCAGGCATCGTGCTTGAACTCGGAACAGGCAAGGGAAGAAACCGTGTCCACCATAAACAATGCAGGATGCTTCACAGTATCGATCGCCTCCCGTAGTTTTGGGATTCGGCTGGTCACGCCAGTAGATGTTTCATTGTGAACGACGAGCACCGCTTTTATTTCATGTTTGCTGTCTTCTCCCAGTTTTTCCTCCAGTAGACTGGGATCAGCTCCATGACGCCAATCACCTGGTATCCAGAGAACATTTAAGTCTAGTTGCTCCGCTATCTTCTTCCAAAGAGTTGCAAAATGGCCGGTTTCGAATGCAAGGACTTTATCACCGGGCGACAGGACGTTCAGTAATGCACATTCCCACCCACCGGTTCCCGAAGAGGGATAGATAAAGATTTGAGAAGTCGTATTAAATACCGGCTTCAGTTTTTCTAGAATGCCCTTGGTAAGGTCCGGAAAACTCGGTCCGCGATGATCGATAACGGGTTGCGCCATGGCCCGGATTACGCCTTCAGGCACATTGGTGGGGCCAGGAATCTGTAGGAAATGCCTGCCAGGTTTATAGTTTACTGTCATTACTGCTCGTTCTTATCTTAGTTGACAATTTTTTTGCTAGCCATTGGTACAGCTGTTCAGGGCTATTATTGACCAGGATTATAGGTCTTCTTCAGTTCGAATCTTTTTATTACGAGATTCCCTAGTCGGTGATTTTTTCTCCATTTACCCAGGTTTCCAGCACTTGCGTTTGCCATAGTTCACTTTGAGGTGAATTAAAAATATCGCGATCGATAAAAATGAAATCTGCTTTCTTGCCGGGTTCCAATGTTCCTAACAGATTTTCTTGGTGGCCTGCAAAGGCGGCATTGATGGTGAAACTGGCAAAGGCTTCCTCTAGAGTCATGCGCTCCCCTGGCAACCACCCGCCGAGAGGCTCATTGCTTTGATCTTGCCGTGTCACTGACGCGTGCAATCCCCAGAATGGGTTTGGGGATTCAACGGGAAAATCGGAGCCGTTGGCGATTAATGTATCTGCTTCCATGAGTTTGCGCCAGGCATAAGCACCTTGGATTCTTACTTCGCCAATTCGGTCCTCGGCCATATTCTTGTCACTGGTGGCATGGGTAGCCTGCATGGAAGGTATAACACCCAACTTAGCGAAGCGAAGAATGTCTTCGTAACGAAGAATCTGAGCGTGCTCGATGCGATGCCGCAAATTTCGAGTGCTAGTTTCGGCGATTAACCGTTCATAATTATCAAGTACTTTCATATTTGCGTGATCGCCAATAGCATGGGTATTTACCTGGAAACCAGCATTCATAGCAACCCGCATTAGAAACTCAAGGCGTTCATCATCGTAGCGAAGCAATCCGCGATTGTCTGAATCGTCTGAATAGTCTTCGATTAACGCCGCTCCGCGGCTGCCTAGAGCTCCATCACCAACTATTTTTACACTGTTGATAGTCAATGTGCCATCATCACTGCGGAAATATCCTTCCCCGAGCCTATCTAGATAAAGTGGATCGGAAGCAGCGAGCATGACGTTGACACGTATGGGGAGGGGGCCTTTTTCGGATAGTATCTTATATGCCGCAATTGTTTGGCTACCGACCCCAGCGTCGTGCACAGATGTGAGCCCATAGGTAGCTAATCTATTCATCGAAGTAGAAAGAGTTAATTGCAGTTCTTCAATCGTAGAAGCAGGAATTTGTGATGCGATGTAGCTCATGGCAGTATCTATGAAAACGCCGGTGGGATTGCCATTGTCATCACGAATTATCTGGCCGCCGGTAGGATCTTCGGAATCCCGGTTAACACCTGCAAGCTCCATGGCCATTGTATTCGCCCACCCTGCGTGACCATCTATTCGACGCAACCAGACTGGCTTATCGCTGACCACCAAATCTAAGCTGGCGGCACTTGGGAATTCGTTACTTTCCCACAGCACCTGATTCCATCCTCGTCCCTGAATCCATTCCAGTTCATCATTATTAGAATAGAAACCAGCAACTCTTTGTGCCGCTTCCATCTCGGATGAACTGCCCCCAAGGTCGACTTGTAACAGGAAGCTCCCGTAGCTAAGGACGTGTCCATGGGCGTCGATCAGACCCGGGATTAACGTTTGTCCTCCGCCATCTATTGTCCTGCCCACCACTTTTGGGAGGTTTTCAGCCCGGGTAAAAGTACGATCAACTCGATCATCGGTGAACTGTAAAGCTGAGAATTGAACCAGTTCC
>CESC01056878.1_pt1 | contig 16629 bp, 23 predicted proteins | sample 531131 | NCBI WGS metagenome assembly CESC01 (sample SAMEA2621295, study PRJEB7988) | marine metagenome | biome: marine biome (ENVO:00000447); feature: mesopelagic zone (ENVO:00000213); material: "saline water (ENVO:00002010), including plankton (ENVO:xxxxxxxx)" | depth 800 m
TAGTAGTTGCTCCACCCGTTGCTTGCCTAAGTTTATTAAGTTTATCAGCCCGGTTCGATGGAACAGGAGAACCAGAGGATTGATTATTTCGCCTACGTTGGTTTAACTCACCTACCTTCGCAGCTGCTGAAGCAGGTACGCTACCAAGCCCGGATCTGCGATGGGCAGCCTCTTTGCGAACTTGATCGCCAATCGGATCACGCTTGGGCTTTGCAAACAAACCCGTGTTTACCTCATTTGTTAAGTGACCTCTTCCATACGCTTTGGTTATTTTATCGCTTCGGGGGCTATCTCTTGGGCCAGTTTGCTGGTGGCGATTACCTATGGGACTACGGATTGGTTTTTCTATTGGAGGTTTTTTTGGCTGACCTGAATCTCGCAACCTTGGGAGTCCCCCCTCACCTTTATCCAATGACTGCTGAGTACTGTCCATGCCCTCCGCAACGCTAGATTGCGAAAGCTTCCTAGTTGCCTGATAAGGAGTTTTATTGCCACGTTGCCTAGTTGCCTGATAGGGAGTTTTATTTCCACGTTCCCTTCGTGATTCCATATCAAGCCCCCTAGTTGCCTGATAAGGAGTTTTATTGCCAAGCTCCCTAGTTGCCTCATAGGGAGTTTTATTTCCACGTTCCCTAGTTGCTTGATAAGGCTTTTTATTTCCACGTTGCCTAGTTGCTTGATAAGGCTTTTTTATTTTTTGTGGATCTGAATTTAATGCCATTTCTTAACCCTGTATAGAAAGTAGTACATTTACTTCGCCAACATCACAAATATGGTCGCCAGATACTGCTGTGTCAACAAATGTTAATGACATTCGGATGTCCAACCAGTTGCCACGGACAAGACCAGTACTGGTAACAGAGAAATCCCTGTCAGCAAAAGTCAAGCTATTCATGTCTGTCGCAGCAGTGGTGACCAAATCAGATCCACTCTTCACCTTCTCATTACCAGCAAGATAAACCTCAAAATCAATAGTACATGAACCGGTCGCAATAGTAGTGGTCATGCCAGAGTGTGCCCTGATCGTAACTGAACTACCATTTACATACTCAGGCGGCAAACTGAATAAAGTACGAGCACGCCTTGTCGTAGACACGCCCATAATGTCGCCAGTAGTAATGTAGGGGACCGCTGTACCGAAAGCCTCTCCATCTACAGCCAAATCATCGGCAGAAGAGGTAGCGGTAAGAGCCGTATGAATGGAGTTATGTATGAACCAATCAGTCGGCTTGATAAAATACTTCTGTAACGTATTTGTCTCCAGATCAGATCTTTGCATCTCTGGTTTTGAACCAGAAACTGTTAGATTACCTGCAATATGGAAATCGCCTTGCTGTGTACTAGTTGCCATTAATCTTTCCTACATTAAGAGAAGTCCTAGCCATCCATTTGACTAAATCCTTCATGCGTAATTGGCGGCCACGACTGGCAGCACTATCAGAAACTCTTTTCCAGATAGGAAATGTGTTTTTGATACACCACCACCACCCTTTTTGGTTCATTTCCTTACGTATAGATTCACAGGAACAAGATCCACCAGTCTTTAACCCGGTAACTCTTTCAATGAGCCATGCCAAGGCGTCACCAGGGTCAGATAGATTGCGACGAGATTTACCAATCGAAATCTTTCTTCTTGACGGATTTCTTTTTACATTCTTTAGAGATCTTTCGTCCCCAGTTTTTAATGCAATGTCTAAATATGATGAATCTGTAATAAACAGATAATCACCATCTATTGAATCAGATTTATCCAGCAACTCATTGAACCAAGCCATGTCACGTTGGCCGGTTTCCATGTACCTCTGTATTTTATTTATCTTAATTCGCTTCACGGTGGAGGGGCATCAAGAATTACTTTGTCAGAGCTAACCGAAGCAGACGTTGAATAATGCACCGGGACTTCTTTATTGCATTCACACTCATCTGCATAAATATCAATAGTCCCCTTCAAATAAAAATTTTGGTCGCGTGGAGTACCTTCTGGCCTGGGACAATTCTTCTCAACTTTAATTTCACCCCCACAACACATGTCACTTCTATCGCCTGCCAGTACAGTACCGCCATCCTGATCTTTTGAATAATAAGTATCACTCTCAGGAGGACTCTCAACTTGATAACCTATAAAAAACGGTTCTGATATGGATTTTGCTCTTGTCGGATACCCCTTGTTCCAACCATCCGGGTAGTTGTCATCCTCCCCGCCCTGATTGACCTTTTTCGCATCAAACTTAATCAGCCAATTACCATTTTCGCAGTCTTTTCTAATTGAAACAAGAACTTTATCTGATTCAGTCGTGCCATCCTCGAAGACGTTGGTCTTAACCAAAAAATCAGATTCAAGATCTATCTCACCCCCGTCCATTGGGCCTGGACAATATAAATTTTTCTGTTGATCTGTAGTTAGACCTTGCTCTCTAGTTTTTAAGATATACCTTTCAAACTCCCCACGCCAAACTGGCCCTTCTCCCGTATTACATGTATAAAGTTTAAGGAGATGACCTGGCTTATTCCTTATAAACTCCGGTTGTTGACTGGTTGCAGAATTAAAAATGTGACGTTGAAAACCAAGATAGGAATTGGCCCCCTTTATATTGAATACGTCAGCAGATTCGGCTGAAGTTATTTCATATTCACAGTTAGGCCCACATTTACACTGACAATCAGGGACGAATTTGTAGCAATTCAAACAACTTGTAAATTTTTCGACAGGCGTTACTGTCCATTTTTCTGTAGGACACGCAATCTTTCCTTTTATTTTCCAGCAATCTTTTTCCTCAACAGTACCAATATTGATTACGTCGCCAACACTATGTCCCAATGCGAAAAGGTCTGTACTCGTACCTTTCCCTCCCAACCCGCTACAAGAATCTATTTCCCAGCAGTCAAGTGAAGGGCGAGGGTCAATATTAGGGCAATTATCCACGCAATTGACTACATGCACGCCTCTCTCACTCTGTACAGTGCCAGGATCGCAATTAATATTATCTGGACCGGCAGTTATTTCCCAACAACTATCACCATTCTTAGTAGGTATCTTTAGTATGTCACCTATAACTCGATCAAAGTGACCATACATATACATTTTTGCTTGGGAAGAACCATATAAATCACAATTCTCATCTAGAAGTGTAAGTTCCCAGCACTGACAACAGCGGCATTTATCAACAACTTCAATCGCCATGTCTATTTTAGATTTGGAAGGTCAAAATTCATCATCTTCATGTCCACCAGAATCATCCTCATGCGCGCTTCCACAAAGGCCAATCTGCAAATCCATAGCAGGTATTTCAACCGTACCACCGCCCTCTGAGTCGCAAATTAATACGCCTTCCAAATCAGGCATTTTTGCACACCAACCAAAATCTTTCCCATCGTCGTCTAATATACCCAAAGAAATATTTACATGACCGAATTTGCTGGAATCTATGTTTAATGGCGCAGACACTGTAAGATTGCGAGTCAACAAACATTCCTCGAAATTACTATTTACTTGACTTTGCGCCTTCTTACCAAAAAGCCTGCCTTTCGTTAAAATCCGTATCAAACCATTTGGAAGTTTGCCTCTACCACTCATAATTATTTCCCCGCTTAATAAGTTTCAATAGCCAGCAACCTTCTGCCCAGGCTCTTCCCCCAATACTCCAATACGCTCTGCAATACTTACCGGGAACAAGCCTGTATAATCTATTGGAGTAAGTTTTGTTTCAGTCTTCTCCCAGTTATACATCAACGTGCTAGAACCCGTACCCACACCAATGCATGTCCTTGGCAGAGGGCTCAAATCATGACATCTAACTAGAGCCACAAACAGCCTGGTGCCACTCCACAAATACGGATCTTCAATAAATTCATAACTGACAACATACTTGACCTGCGCATCACCAGGTTTGCCTGCGGAAGAAACGGAAGCTCCAGATATATCGTCGGCCTCAGGAACACCATGACTCCAAAAAGGAGTCACCTCTATATCATTAAATCGTATGGAGTGAGCAGGACGAACAACACCATTTATCCTTATAGGCTTGGAATTTACTGAAGATCTAAGAGTTGCAAAATCCACCTTCCCAATACCACTATCAGAACGCTCCGCTAACGTAGTCTCTATAAACACTCTAGGATGCTGAATGAGAACATCCCTGGTATTGATCTGAGTTCTACTGTAAGAAATGTTTCTTGTTTTTTTAGCTGGACCCCACCCCGCTGTAGGCCAGCCCTGTGGTGCTTTCTCATAATTTGACAATAATCCTTTATATGCAGAAATCTCATAAGTTTTTTTCTTACCAGCGGGGAATGCATTCTCCTCTGCCATGTGAAACGGATAATACGGCGATGGACTGAACTTTGACCTGCCATACTCAACTGTTCCAATAACACTGTTACCGAAGTTCCTTGCAGTAATTGACTGTAATGGATTCCGACTATCGTACTGCCCTGTCTGTTCAGTATCCACACTATCGCCAACAGCATGGAAGGGATCTAAGTCCCAGTCATCAGGATGGTCGTATGTCTCGTTATTGTTCTCAGCCAATAACGCAGCTTTTAGATCAATTACACCAGCCTCTAACTGGCTCCTGTAATTCTCTTCATCTTCACCCTCCATATCCACAATAAACGAACGTATAGCCCTGGTGCTATCATAATTCTCAACCCCAAGGCGTATCATCGTTTCTTCTTCAATATCTAATTTAACGGTTCCAGCCATTAGTCTTTCTCAAGCTCTTCGATGATTTGTTTTGCTAATCTTTCCGGTAATGCATTCACAAACACAGCAATTCCTTTGAGGATTTCCTTCATTTCAACTATGTCCTCACTAGACTTTTCGATTTTGTCGTTTAATTCACTCATGGCTGTGCTATAGTTGGCTTCCCCTGCCAGATACCCCGGATCTTGACTGGAATATCACCTTGACCATCCCAAGCAGGAGTGGCGTCCATGTTATGAACGGCAAATGTTCCAGTCCACTTTTCTCCACCACCAAGAGTAATGGTCAAAGTCCCTTCCTGTGATTCGTTAAGGGTCTTAGAAGCATCAGAACCCTCCACATAAACACCAATCAAATCAGCAAAATATATATACCTGTTCACAACAGTTATATAGTTATGCGAATCAGACGGATTGGTTGTGCTTCTAACTTGATCTGGTCTACGACCAACAACTCCACGCAATGCTTGGAATGCCGTTACTGGACTTACAAAAGTGCCGTCAATGGCTCTGAACTTATAGCCCGCAGGCATTATTCATACTCCGCATCTTTTGCAATTACTGAAGAGTTGTCCCACACCTGACCCGAACAACTAAGAATGTGCTGCTCAAATCTAGCGGCAAAGTTGTTGGATTTAGATGGAGTTGCGAAGTCGTAATAAGCTGTTGCACCCCACAAAGCCACGCCCTTAATCATATCGTCCGGTATATTCAAAGCAACAGTATTGGCAATGACCACGTATGTAGATACCGATCCTAAGAGGTTCCACTTAGTGCCAAGAGGAGTGTTGTTTGTATGTTTTGTATGCGCCTCGTAAGCATTGCCTCCATTTGAAACAACATCACCAACAAAATACTCTACCGAACTGCTATGTGCGCCGAGAGTACCGGCCAGCCATTCCGTGAAAGGGGCATAATAAATTATCCGACATCTCCAAGCAGTGTCAGGAACAAAGTTAAATATTGCTCTGGTATCAGAGTCTCGGAACCCCACCTTTGCAAAACTACCAAAATCAGCAACCTTAGTTACAGGGTTGCCTGGGTTGTATATGCTCTGGTTGTTTACATTCAGGCTGTATTGAACTTCATCGTAATCTTCAATATCAAGAGTCGTAGCCACATCCGTGTAAACCACGCTCCAGTTGGTTGTATCGGTTGCTGGCGATGTACTAGCATCTCCAGGCCCAGTGTGGACTGCTTGGCAGACATACAGCTTGTTGCTTTGAGTGACAAGAGTATTGATTGCATAAGTAGTCGAATCAGCCCAAGCACTACCGCCAGGATACAACAATTCAAAACGTAATATCCGAGAAGGATGAAGATCGCTAACAGAAGAGTAGGTTAGTTCGGCAGAATCTACTGTAAGTGACAGGCTGGTATTAGATGTGCGAGTACATCTAGTTCTACGAACAAACTCATTACCGGCAATCTTCATTGCTTCATCCCAACGCCGTTTATCAAACTGTGCGTCGGGTAACTGGAGTCCTAGACGCTGACCAATCCATCTAGCTTCTTCGATTGTAGTAGTTGCCAGAGCCATTTCTCATCCTAATGACCAAGTTTAGTTCTCGAAAAAGCGAGCGGGGGAGGTTTCCCTCCCCACAACTCGTTAGATCCCTATAGCAAGAACGGAATACTTTTGTGCGCCGGTCGAAGAATTATCAACCGTAATGGTTCCGCCCGAAGCGGACCAACTGGCCGTATCTGCAATAGCAGTTGCATTCTTCTGCGTAAGGCAGACTGAGTACACTACACTCAAAGGTGTAGTTACCGAACCTGTTCCGCTGGATGTGTCTGCTTCACAAAGGTAGACACGAATGCCACCTCCAGAAGTCCCACCGCCCATGCTAGTTTCATAAGGAATAAAAGCCATGATTCACCTCCCTTATGACTTGCCCCAAAGAATAATACACGTTTGCTGGTCAGCCAATGTGGCAGCCGCCACAGTCTTAAAACGAGTAACTGGTAGTGAGCCAGCAGCAACGGTAAGTGAACCGTCAGAACCAAGCGCTACCGCAGAATTAAGCTCGACCAATCCAAGATCCTGTTCGGTATGTCCGGCGTTGTCCCCGAAGGCGTCACATACAGAAGCCGCATAAATCACGGACAGTCCAGTTGTGATCGTAGCGGTCGCTTCTGTTCCATCCCATTTGATAATATGCACCTCCTGGTCCATAGCCTTCAGGTTGCTGGACAGAGTGTCTACAGTTGTAGCCATTTCTGATTTCCTTTATAAGATAAACCCCCCTGAACCACCCTGAAGCAATTCAGGGGGGCGCGAAGGAGGAATTAGGTAATTGCTGTGCCTTGGAAGTTCTTGGCCGGTTCAAAACACAAAAGCCGACCCTTAACAACTGACGCAGACGTAGTAAGGTCAGGTTGACCACTACCGGGTTGAAGCTCACGAAGGTTTACAAACTTCTGAGTTGTGAAGTTCTTACCAGCGTAAGTCTGGAACAGCCAAGTGGATGAATCAAGAACCCAGAGGGAACTTGCAGGAGCATAAGGATCGGGTGCGATCATAATGCCGTTGTAATCAATCCACTCGCCCACATAGCCCACCGAACCGCCCTTGGGCATGTCACCATTTACTCTAGTTCCAACACCACGGCTGATCGCTTCTTGCTTGAGCTTGTTGTAACCAGCATTCGGCACGATAACCAAGTTGTGCAGCGAAGACTTGTTGAACAACGGTGCCGTTGTACTACCACTACCGTCATTAACACCCTCAAGAACGACGGCGTCAATTAACGAAAGAGACAGTGTTAAAGTAGCAGTGGAGTGCTGTGCGGAAAAACCACCAGCAGCAGCGCGAGCCACACCACCGATTGTATTCGCCTTTTGCAACCACTGTTGCATACCAAGAGGCTTATCCCAAACTTCTGCAGTTTGAGAAGTTGGATTGCCTGTATAGATGTCCGTCGAGAGCGTTTCAAGCTGCTCTTCCAGGGCCATCGCGGTAGCGTCATCAATTGCACTACCTACAGCAAATCCACCACCATTGGCATCAAGGACTTGATTGGAAAGCGAAATCGGCTGCTCATGTTCAAACCATGAGAAATATGCCGACTTCTTTTGAGTGTTCTGACGACCAGAACCAGTTGAAGAACCAGTGTCGTCAGCACCAATGTACTTTCCGCCACCAGTCTTTGCATCCTGATAGAAAATCTGAGCTTGTGTCGAGCCACGAAGAACAGCCTTCTTACCCGGAGGTAGTTGCTTGCCTATCATGACTCCAGAATCTTTACGCCCCAAACGTCCACTGGCTCCGCCAAGTTGCGCCAACGCTGGAAGCAGCGTGGTCACCTTGAACAATGCAGAGAACATTCGCGGCACTACGAACTCATTCGCATACGAATGAAAATTCGTTCTATTAGCAGCGCGTGCCATACGATAACTCCTTAGTCGTCATCATTGAAAATCAATGAATTCATTGCTTCTTCTTCAGAGATTTTATTGCCTGATGACGATTTAGACCTAGATCGAGACTGAATTGAGGAAGTCCTTTTCGGCTTGCGGACGCCACTATTATCAATATCCGCCTTTCCGCCCTTTGTTTCGCCTTGTGCCGAATCTAACTCCCCTTGTAAAATGGCATTAAACCTTTCGTTGACAAAGAAATCCCACGCCTCTTCCGGTAGACTTCCGGTTCCAGGTGGTGGGTCATCTATCAACGATTGGCGAGTCCTAGCAACAATGTCATCGTACTGTCCATGTAGAGATTCGTGATTTGAATCAAACTCAACACGCCGATTGGCATCAGAGATGAGTGCGGACTGCTCAGTAGTGATTTCACGCTGGCTCCTAAGTACATCAGCAATGTCGCTAATGGATTGTGACTGAGTGCGAACTTCTTCAGCAATGGTTCTGATAGCCTTAGCACTGCCGTCTGCTTGAATGTCAATATCTTCCATTTCGAGAAGCACATCGAGCTTCGATTGCGCCTTTTCAGCAGCTTTCTTGTTCTGCTCACTGGGCGTGTTTTCAAAACGGTTGACTGCATTTTCAAACGTGGCTGCAGCTTTACGGATTATTTCAGCCGCTTCAGAATTTGTCTGACTACTGTCTACACTCGTCGTTTCCTCTTCTGTATCATTTTGTTGGCTCTGCTCCTCAAATCTCTCCTCACTTGAATCCTCTTGATTGTCTTCTTGAACCTCTTCTGAATCGTCTTGCAGGTCATCCTCTTCCTGCTCATATTCATTCTCCAGATTTGCAGTTAACAATTCATCTAAATCAACATTTTCATCTTTGTTTTCCTCTTCTTCGGACATAACAATACCTCTCGCTAAGATGTGCTAATAAAGTCATGGCTCAACGTGAGATGACTTAACCAGTATGGATCAGATGGGACGCGGCGCAGAAGACGCGAGCATCGCCTCTTCGATTTCCCTGCCTATCTTCTTGGCCTGCGGCACATCCTGCGCTTCCATAAGCATTTCAATAAACGTAGGACTTTGTGCCAAATTTGGAACAGTGGAAGCAAGCAGGTTCAACTTTGCAATCTTATTTTCTTTACCACCGGAACCGGAAACTTCAGATATGATGTCATACCCGGTTTTCTTGATCCTCTTACGTAGAATATCGAGGATCTGTGGCGGATACTTACTGTTCCGTTCAGACCAGACATTGGTGGGCATGTAATTGATAATGGCGTTAGCCCAGATGCCAGCAAGGTACTTAATAGCCGAAGATGCATGTCGGGCCTTTGCACCGATAGGTCCACGGGCAGCGTTGGTCAGCTTCTCTACAGTCGAGCCAGACCAATCACTTTTCGCTTCACCTCTTAGCACTTCAACAGTTCCACCGACATCATCCATCGCCTCTTTAACCGCCTGAACCATACTGAAGAAAGCAGTTTGGATCTGAGGCGGCTCAAGTGAACTAAGCACCTTCCTGATATCGCCGAAGGCGTGGATCAGGTTGTCTGGCATGGTAATAACATCAGTTGCAGACGAGAAGATCTTGCCGATCTGATCTCCCATCTGAACTGCAGCGCTTGTGGGAATCACTTTCTGAGGTTGTGCGAAGTATTTCGCATACTCTCGGAACAAGGTCCACAAACGGTTATACAACTCCTGCAAGGGTGCCAACCGCATAGGCTCACCCTGGCCGTAGGGGCTATCTGTGATGGGGATATTCTTGTTACGAGCAATTGGAATATCCTCAAAATCAGATCTGCCATCAGAGAGGACTACATCCCCAAGCATCTCCAACTGCCTGATTCCTTTTTCTTTAGGCCAATTGGCAGCGCCTGGAATTGCATCCTCTCCGGTTTCGACAATAGTGAAAATAGGAACGCCTTCTTCAGTTTCTGCAGGCTGCTGTATGGCTTCTTCCAATACTCTGCCATCAGTCCCGTGTTGTATTTCGCCGCTTTCACCACGCAATGGAATTGGAGAAAACTCCATCTTGATTTCTATAAGACCCTTATCCATTGCTTCTTCCGGGTCCATATCAAACAGATTGTTTCGCTCAAACAAAGTCCATCGTTCTACCGATTCTCTACCCCCGCCCCGTCCACTGTTGTCATCGAACTTATCGCCTCGGTCTTCACCGAATGCATTGAATTCTCCAGCCTCAATAGATTCCCAGAGGCTTTCAGGTACATCACGATAATTTGGATCTGACTTAGCCTTTTTCAGTGGAACGATCTGAAGGATCACATAGTATTCACCATCTGAATTCGTTCTGGCCCACCTGTCACCCCAGACATTCCACGGGTACAGGTCAACCAGTTTCCCGCAATGCACATCCTCGTCATATTGGAAAAGGATGTCACGATGCCCTTGAACAATCGTATCGAATATATTCTGGCGGATAAATTCATCCGCATTACTCATATCCCACTGTGACGACAACTCTTGTGTAATTGCATCTGCAGCAGCTTCGTCATCAACTTTTATGAAGTCTTCTTCTTCAAACAGTGGTGGTGGTGGAGCCTGTTCAACTGGGAAACCACTTTGGTCCCGTGACAGTGTTTCCAGTGGCGCTGAAGCATCAGGAATAGAAATAAGTGTTCTAAATTCCTCATCAGAAATATGGTCAACTCCATTTTTCTGATTGGGCTGAAGCGGGACTTCAATAGGAATAGAGTCCAGCTTTCCTGTTGCAGAAGGCTTCAAGTACCACAGTGGTGGGTCATTGCTCTCACGCGGAACAAACACCGGCCTCGGCGATTGCTCGGTCTGTACCGCCCATTGCGTAACCACAATAGTGGATATACGATCAACAGGAGTATACTTTCTCCGCTGTTGAGATACCTTAAACACAGTTTCATGAGCGCCCAGGGACAACAGCTTGTTGTCCCTCCAAGCCTTCTCATGCTTACTGCGTTCAGCGGAAGCATCTTTAATTTTTGACTGAAGTTCAGCCAGTATTTTTGGCTGACGCTCCAACAGATTTTGGTTTTCTAGATCTGCCACGCCTGCTCTCTACACTTGGGTTTTCTTCTTTAACAGGCTTTGGCCTGCGAAGAGTGAAATGATAAATCCGATTATCTTCTTCATCTTTTTCAACAAACACTTCCCGACCAACCATCGAATCAAGGAAAGCGTATTCTGGATCTGTCTGCGGTCTGAAACTTATAGTTCTTTCGACATCTTCCATGGGTGAAATTCCTACCAACGCGATTGTATTAGGGGATACGTTCATAGCGGTCCATCTTCGCCTTTTTGTAGTGCATCTAAGTTGTATGGGGTCGACCACTTACCTTCATCATCATTCGCCAACTTCAATGCAGCACTCTCTTTATTTGTAAAAGGGATAGGGTTATCACCTTTTGCAATTCTGCTATAAGCGACCATCCCAAGCAGGAAGACCACAATGGATTGAATGCTGATGCTAGCCATCAGAAGCAAATACATAAACATTTCTGTATTTAGGATCTTCAAACTTCGGCCCCTTCGATATCAGATACCTCAATGCATCCAATCCGTCATTGTTCTTATCTTCATACTGATCTGAAGCCATAGGCCGGTTGTCTTTATCCCGCTTATACTTCCACAGATAGAACTCACGTATGAGGTTCTCACAAGACTCACAGACGAACAGTTCGTTGTGTCTGAGCATTTCCTTAACGCCATAGACGCCATGATCTTCACCAAACTTGCTTGTTCTCATTGCAGGGATCAGATCCAAGCCAGCGTCACCGTACCTCATAGCCGACATACCAGTCTTACGTGACTGCCACAGTGCAGGGTCAGCGACTATCGGCCATTCGAGCTTGCGGTCACCTATGACATTGTTTATCCCTACAACATCCGCTTCAGGCGTCTGGTTACGAGAGTAATACTCATCGTAGACATACGCCTTGCCATCCCTGGAAACCCCAACGAGAAGGAACGCGGTAGGGTGATCCATGCCTTCGTCCAGGCATCCATACCAAGTGGTATCTCCAGGCACATCACCATGTTTTATTATATGACTGGAAGGATCAAACTCGACATACACCAGGGCACCGGCCATCAGGTGCTTGCCTCTAAGCCTCATTTCCCTCATGTGTTTGGGAATGGACTTCTCAAACCGCTCCATCATTTCTGGAGTCATGATCGGATTGTCTTCCGGCATGATCTCTACGAGAAATATATTTGAGTCGTCTTTGTTGTGCGTGATTCTTTCATAGGTCCACTCAGCCATAAGAGAGGGCACAGTGGACATGATGATCCGACCATCATTAAGAATTATTCTTGTTTCAAGAGCCGCAAAGCATTCTTCTGAAATCGCTTCATCCACCCAAGCGTCCATGACATTAACACTTTCAAATGATTGCATATCATCTTCATATTGGCTCATCGTCTTAAAGTATACGTGAATGTGTCGTCCGCTAAGGTTATCGGGCGTCCTTTCATCAAGTATAAATTGCGGACTGTTGGTCCCAAATCCCACTTTGGGATCATAATGGAAACGCCCAAACATGCGCCTCGGTATAAGATCCCAAAGGAGCTTCTGTTGACCTTTAGTAGAAAGCTCTTTATTAGGAGCAACACACCAGTATTCGCCAGTTTCTGCTTCGTCCCTGATATACTTACCGAATACCGCTGCTGCTGCGAAACTCTTTCCTGATCTGTTCCCCCCCATAACACCATATATGGAGTATTCCTTGCTTCCCCAGGCAGCAAGAAGTTTATCCTGTTTAGGAGAGAATTTAGATATTGATTGCTCAATCCCCATCTCCGATAGCAATTCCTTCGTCTGGTTGAAAAGTGTCCACAGTTTTGATAACTCTGATTTCTCTGTCGTCGTCTTCAGAGCCGATTTTAGAGAGGATAGAGTCGATCTGATCCTCGAAATTCTTTTGACTGCCAAGGATTTCTGTGGGCTTTCCTGCGTCAAGTCGCTCTCGCTTATCTCGTTCTTGTTCAATTGCAAGTCTAAGCCTCTCAATATCCATCAGGCTCTTCACAGCAAATGCTTTGTATTTGAGAATGCCCCAGAGTTGGGCCGGGTTGCGAAACTTTGTTTCGTCTTTTGACAGCCATTCCAAGAGTACGTTTGCTAAGAGCGAACGGTGTTGATCTAATATAGGGAATCCGATGGTTGAGAGAGTCGATGAGGATAAGGAGTCTAGCTGCCCAGATGGTAAGGCTTCCTTTAGTTCGTCCTCGTAAGGTTCTGATGATGTGTGGGTAATAGAAGCACCACTCTTCTTTGGTGAGCTTTTTCTTTTTAGCTCTTGTCCAGATTTTTCCAAGTCCTCTGTATCCAAGACATCCCCAAACATTAAAGCAGTTAAGTGGATCTATGGTCGCTCGTTCGCCTTCACAGTCGGGACACAAGTCTCTCTGAAACCTGCCCACGTAAGTATGCCTGCAAACATCAGACAGGAACTTCCTGTTCGGGTAATTGAGGCTTTGATGCCGAGAAGATTGTCCTTCCACATCCCATAGGTAATCGTCACCAGACTTCTGTTCTTCTTTCCGTACTGGCTTCATCCATATCGGATCGTTTCGACGCGGATTGTTGCGTGCATGACTGTCACGCCAATCACCTTTTGGTTTTCTTGGAATCTCTTTCTTCTCCAGACAGGTAAGCACTTAACTTAGGGTTATTTTTCATCAAACTGAAAATGCTCATCTCCAAGACCCTGACCTGGCTTTCTTTCAGCTTGATCCCATACAGTTCTGCAATTGCATGAATGGATTCATGAAGAAGTGAACTGAAGTAGATATCCTTATCTTTGATTTTGCTGGACATGACAATCTTCATATCACGCCAATGTCCGCATTCGTCCAGTTCCCGGCTTTCTACAGGAACCTCCAAATCGCCTATACGCAAGGATGCGATTCGCCAATCATTTTCATGACGGTCCTTCATCTAATTGAATCTCGTCATCTTCTATAGGTTTCAATAGATCAGTTGTGATTGCAGCCAACTCTTTTGCAAGGAACCTGGCTTCGCCCACTGTTTCTGGTGGATAGCTCTTGGTTTGAATCAGAAGGTTAAATGCGACAGTAGTGGCCCACTGGTAGGGGTTCAGGTTCGGCATGACTGGAACCATTAATCCCGGTAAGCCCATATCAGCAAGTTTGTCCTTATCCATATTGTCCCTTTAATTATCGTAAGGGTTAGTATCGAACTTCGATTCCTTGACGTTCAGCGTTTTTAATTGCGTAGTCTCGGATCTTGTCCTCAATCCATCTATCTTCGCTGGCTTCTTGTCGATGGTAACGATTCGATTTGTTTCCCTTCGCCCCGGCCTCCCACGATACTCTACCTGCAGCCCGATCTTCTTCCATAAGGAGATGCTCGTAGTACGTAGCCGCTTTAACAAGAAGTCTGGCCCACCCACTTGATTTCCCGAAAGAGTATCTTTTCCTCGGAGACATCTTCAATACAAAACTGAAAACTCTAGGCGTTCGTCTTGCTTTTGCTTTTTGTGTCATCCACTAGGTCTTTCCGGTAATTCTTTCTACTGATGAATTCTATTTCCGGAGCATTCATTACCTTCCAGCCATTGTTCTGGGCTTGGAGGGTGAAATCGAAGTCACACATACTTTCTGACTTTTCGTTCCAGCCACCAATCTCCTTGAACACTTCTTGTCTGACGGGATAAAAACATCCTGAGAACTCAGAGTCACCACATGATTCCGTTGTACTGGCGTCACTGATCCCGATCTGATTTGTTCCGAGTATCCCCACGTTACTGGGTGCATTGTCAAATTCATTAAGAAGTTTCTCTGCCCAACTCGGTGTCACAAATTCAATGTCGGCATTACACTTGACCAGGACCCTGCCAGAAGCGATCTTGGATAGCCTGTTGAGTATCTTCGATAAGTTGATCTTCTTACCGTACCTGTACAGGGATACGTTGTGCCAGTCGCCAACAGCACGATCCATTACGTCACAAGCTGTGGGATCATTTGGTCCGCCCTTGCCTATGAGAAGCTCAACATAAGTCGGGTCTTCAGACAGCGACATGACCAGTGAGTCAATGAAGTTGTCCAAGAAGTTGCAACTGCCAGTGACAGAAGACTCTTCACCGTCGTGGAAAGTCGGTAATAGGATCGACAACTCAATCGGAACAGGCATACATGACATATCCACACCTTCGGCAGTGACCCTTACACCCGACTTGCTCTATCCCTGTTGAACAGACAGGGCAGACCGAATAGCAATCATCCTGGGAGTGGGCGACTATTCTCTCGGTAGAGGTGGTTGATGCAGCTGAAGTTGCGCCCGACGATGAGTCCCTTGTGCTCTTGTCCATTCGGCCTGCATCCCCTGTCTGTGCGGCCTGACCCTGGAAGCATGTGGGGTGATATACAAAGACCGTCCTTGTCATCGTCCCGGTCTTCCGGGTTCCAGTAAAGACAGTTCCAGCACCGCCTGTAACTGTATCTGCCCATACCCATCCCGCCGCGAGATGATCTAGTTTGAATCTTTGCCATGACTGGCTTTCGCTTCGATCAAATGTACCGTCTTGTCTGCCCTGGACATCTTCCTGATAATGTCCTGCGTCCCAACTGACTTCCCATCCCAAATGGCTATCAAGCCGTCCGAATACTGAACCATCTCTGAATTGCGGATCAGGCCAGCTTTGGACCCAAATGACTTCCAACTCGCACTGAACCGCTCTATTGGAATCTTCTGCTCCTTTGCCCACTGCTCACCTAAAATCGAGATGATGTTTCCGCTTGTACTGACCACCTCAGTGATCTTAAATGGGAAAGTCTCAATCGCCGTAATCACCACAGATAAGTCAACAATCAGCCCAGTGCCAGTAACAATTACTTTCAATTTCCGTATATATCCTGCCTGCAACTACATATATCGTATAATACCGGAGAATGCTTCATTAATAATCCCCGTACCATATCCAACAACTTAATATGAGGCTCCATAGAATCCATTCTAAGCGATCCTAATTTTAGGTGGTGGATAGGGCGTTTAAGTCGCTGGGAGCTGTTAGGAGCGATTCTAGGGTGTTTGGGGGGGCGGGAGATTTGGTGGGGGAGGTGTGGGGATTGAGGGGAGGGAGAGAGGATAGAATACATTTCGACAAACTAGATGCCCCCCCCGATTCCCCCTCCCACCTCCCCTACCCACCATACGCGACGTGCGCGGCGCGGCGTGTGCGTGTGCGTTATACGATACGTGCGGCATACGATACATACCCTGTACGTTATACGATACGTGCGATATACGATACATGCGTGTGCGTTATACGATACGTGCGATATACGATACAACTCGACCGGCGTGCATAGCAAAGCAATCAGCGGGAAGACTGGCAGCAGCAGCAGCAGAAGACCCCCAAAACCCCGGATCTAACATCCCCTAAAATACTAAGGGAATACCCCTAGTAAATCCGTCTCAAGCTCTCCAAGGTAGTACGGTAGGGGTAAGACTCAAAGCTCTCCAGCGGCTTCCTGCGGCTTCCTGCGGCAAAACTAGTTTAGAACCATTCTAATCTAGCGGCTAAATACC
>CESC01006030.1_pt1 | contig 16491 bp, 8 predicted proteins | sample 531131 | NCBI WGS metagenome assembly CESC01 (sample SAMEA2621295, study PRJEB7988) | marine metagenome | biome: marine biome (ENVO:00000447); feature: mesopelagic zone (ENVO:00000213); material: "saline water (ENVO:00002010), including plankton (ENVO:xxxxxxxx)" | depth 800 m
CGTGGTTAGGAGGTGCCGAGTGCCATGTTTTCAAAAATGCTTTTCACATGGCTGTCGAACTCATTCCACGTGATGACGGCCCGGTTGCCCGCATGGCCGTGATAATAGGACCGGCCCGTTGACGTGGGCAGCCCGGCCCAGATGCGGGCGAGGTTCTCCATAAAGCGATGGCGGCTGATCTTGCCCTTCATGAAGGGGGTAAAGCCCGCATCTTCGAGCAACAGGTCGGCCAATAGGTCTTGGACCCGTGGGGTAAAGACGTCACTTTTGCTCAGCCCGGCTTCGGCGACGAGCGTTTTCAAGGTGTTGGGGATGAACTGGTAGCGCCCAATGGCATGGGGCTGGCCGGGGGTGGCCGCGATCCAGCGGTAGATTTCGCCGATGGTCATGCTTGTGGGGCGCTTCGGCGGCTTGACCCTTGCCCCGTGTTGCACCGCGTCATAGCCTTTGCCCCCGGCCTCAGCCGACGCGATGACATGGCGCACGGCGGCGGATGGGCCCCCGCGCGTGGGAATGGCAAGCTTGCGCGGTGCGCGTTTGGCGGTCGTCTTGATCATGCTGCGGTTAAGGTAAATGCGGTCCTCCGAAGCGGAGGGTGACAGGGCGAGATTCAAGCCGGTGACGGCGATCTTCCTGCTGTCGAAGCGGGCGAAATCATTTGCATTTGCCGCACCGGAAAGGGTGGCGGCGATCAGGCAAAAGGCAGTGCTGGCAGCGAGCTTTTTCATCTGGGTTTCCCATCTGGGTTGGATGTTGCGTTGACCCTGATCATGCGCCCTTAAAATCGATATTTCATTAATGCGGACAGCTAGTTAGCGTCTCGAAAGGATAGTTGGTCCGGCACTAGGAATAGGCCCGGTCACCTTTGGAGCGCAGCAGCGCTCTGAAAGAGGAATGAGCCACGTTCCAGATGCGCTTGGAACGTGGCTCTCCCTCGGGGCTGAGTCTCCCGGTCAGCTTCCGAGGAACTGGTCGAACTGGGTCCAGAGTGAGTTGTCCAACAGCAAGTTGAACCGGAAATAGAACCCTTCGTCATAGAGGCCGCTTTGCCCTGCCACCCGGCCACGGGCCTTGTTGTAGCCGAGCGCCAGCAGGATACCTTCGCGCGGGGTGAAGCCGAATTCGGCGCCGATCCCGTTAGAAGAGTTGCCCTCGCTGTCCCACAGATGCGTGGCGTTGAGGCCGAGTTGGAAACGGTCGTCGCCGAATTCGTAGTTCAGACCGCCTTGGATCAGCTGCGTGGTGGTATTGGCCGCCGCGCCGGCATGGGTGCCGATCTTTTGGTACTGGCCGGCATATTTGCCGTTGATCCGAAGGTCGGCGTCGATCTCGTAATTCGCATCGATCGACCATAGGTGCGTTTCCGTGCTGGCGTGTTTCTCTTCCAGCCGGTGTTCGTACCACGCCAGCACATCAAGGCGGGCATTGTCCTTGGGGCGATAGGCTGCGCCGATGCGGGTGCGCATACGGCGGGAGTCTTCGCCATCGCGCCGATCAAGCGCGGCACGGCTGCGCGCCAGAACGGTCAGGTCCGGGGTGACATTGCCCGCGATGCCGATGCTGGCGTAGTGGGTTTTGCCGGATTCTTCCCATGTGGTCTCCAGTTCGGCATCACCGACCCAATCGCCATCCGCCGACTGCCAGCTTGTGCCGATTGCGAATGATGTTAGCTCACCGTCATCGGTCTCAAGGTTGCGCGAATGCTCGAGATCGGCGCGCAGATTGGTGCTTTCGTTGATGTCCCAATCGACCGACAGACCCTGCACCATGGTGGTGTCGCTTGTGCCGCCGGCTTTGGTCATCTCGGTCCGACCAGTAACCCATTCGTTCAGCGTGTAGGTGAAACCATAGGCGGCGCGGGTGACCAGCTCGTCACTGCCGAATTGAAGCTCGATCTCATTATAGACGCGCCAACCGTTCTTAGGCTCGTCATAGAGGCCGAGGGTCAGTTCAGTGGGGGCGTCACCACCGAGCGGCGCGCGCAGCTGAGCTTCGATCACGGTGCCGGGACGGGCCGCTGGGGTCCAATGCGCGCCGAGGATGAGGGCGGTGTCGGTCTCGCTGCCGCTGGCGGTGCGGTCGCGGCTGTATTCAAGACCAATCTCGCCGCGCAGGGTCTTGCTCAGATGCCGCGAATAGATCGCATCCACGGTCAGCCGAGCGCTGTCGTTGACCCGGTCACGGGTGTATTCCGCGCCAAAGGCGATGTCGCTGCGCTGATCGATTTTTTCGCCATAGCTTAGGCGGACTTGGCTGGTGCCCGGGCGGGCCAGTCCGCCCTGAGCGTAGAAATCGCGCCCGGTGTGGATCGCCTCGAAAGCGAAATGGCGGGTCTCGGTCTTCAGTTCGTAGGACAGGCGCGCCGCGGTGTCGTTCTCGCCCATGGCGTTTTCCGAGCGGGCGACTTCGGCCTCCCACAGACCGCCTTGGCGGTCTTCGTGCTGGATATAGGCAGAATGCATCCGCTGGCGGGCCGTGTTGCCAAGGGGGGCGTCGGCATGCACCGCACGGGCGCCGATGGAGGTCCGCTCGGACAGGGCATAGTTCACCTCGCCTCCGTAGAGCCAATAGGCCTCGGCGCCCTCGGCTTCGACCTCATAGGTCACGCGGATTGACACGGGGTTACCGTCAAGGTCGAACTGGCGCACCGGCGTGTCGAAGGTGATCGTGTTGCGGAAGAAGTCGAGCAAGTAGTCGGTGCCGCGCAGCAGGGGCGTGGCCGACAGGATATCGCCGCCATCTTCGTCCCGAACAAGGATTTCCACACGCTCGGACCCCTGCACATAGCCGCTCAGGTCAAGGTCATAGGGGCCAGAAACACCGCGCCCGCGGATTTCCTGTTCCTGCTGCTCCTGCGCGGTGCGGGCCGCAAAGACGGTGACCGATACGCGGTCGTTCTCCCAGTGGCCTTTTGCGCCGGTTGCGACACGTTGCAGGCCACCCAGTTTCAGCGCGCTGGCTTCAGGCTCAATGGCGATATCGCCGTAGAGGACGTAAGAGCGGCCCTTCTCCACCTTCACGAAAAGGTTGGACGAAGATTGCGCATCGGCACCGCGTTCGGAATTGTCGCCATAGACGGGGTAGTATTCCTCTCCGCGGATGTCGCGGAACAGGCTGTCTTCGGTGTCACGGTCCGAGCTGTAGCGCAGGGTCAGCAGGGCGTCGCCACGGATCACCCCTTTGAGGTAAAGCTCACCGCGGATCCCGGTTGTGGTATCTTCGAAAGCGCTGATGCGGTCTTCTTCGATGACGTTGCCCGCGTCCCCGCTCAGCGATACCGCGCCTTCGATCACGCCGATCAGAACCCGTTCGTTCAGATCCGGGGTGAAGGTCAGCCGCGCTTCAGCCTCGCCAAAGGACGACCGTATGGTGATCAGATCGGGGCCAGAGGCCTGCGGTGGGATCAGGTTAAAGGTCGCCTCGCCATTGTCGAGATAGGCCTGCACGCCGGGCGCGCTGCTGCGGATGTCGGTCACATCCCAAAGCGACCGGCGGGCCGAGAGGGTCACCGTGCCGGACGCGGGCACCGGGCGACCCCGGGCGTCGAGCACGCGCACCACCACCGGCACCACAGAAGCGGGATTGGCCGCGGCGGTTTCCGGCAAGAGGATCTCGATCCGGGCGGGTTTGCCGGGCGCCGTAAGGCGCAGTGCCTTGCGGACACGTTCGATGCCGAAGCCGTCACGGCCCACCAGGGTCAGCACGTTCTCGCCCGAGCCCAGTTTCACCGCCACATATTCCAGCGCCTGCACGTTGTTCTTTTCCAGACTGGTGCGCTCTCCTACCCGGTCGCCGCCAAGCTCGCGGCCATTCACCAAGAGCGTCAGCGTCAAGTCAGCCTTGCCCTTAATCCGGATGTTCTGGGTGGCGCGGGTGACGGCGGTGTCTTCGGCAAAGTCGACAAAGCCGGGGGCGCTATCAAGGTTAGGAATCATGCTGTCGAGCGTTTGGCGCTGCGCCGAGGCACGGGCGGCTTGAGCCACAGAGGAGGCGTCGATTCCGGCCTCTTCGTTTTGTGCGGCGACCATGCCGGGGGTCAGCTGGGTGGTGGTGGCGATGCCAGCCTCGCCGCGCACCGACCGGGTGCTGCTGCGCTGGCCGTCGATCGGCAGATCGGTTGCATTCACGCCCGGGGTCTGACGTTTTCCGGCGAAATGATTACGACGTTTGCTGACTTCCTTGAGCGCTTCGGGGGTGCATTGGGCCACGGCAAAGTTCTCGGTTCTAAGCTCGCCCTTTTTCAGTGGCACCACGCGCGACCCACCGCGGCGCAGATCGTTGGTGCGGGTCACTTGCACCGCACTCCCAGCGGGGAGGGTTTCGGGCTGCACGAGGAAAGCGTGGGTCACCGGGCGCATGCCGTTGAGCGAATAGGCACCATTGATATCGGTCACAACGAAGAGCCCTTCTTGGGTCACGATGCGCACGCCGGGAATGCCCGGCTCATCCTTGGCGCGGTCGCGCAGACCGTTGCCGTTGCAATCCATGAACACGGCGCCCAGAACGGTGCCCTGCCGGGCAAATACGCCGCCCGAATTGTCGAGCCGTACCATGGCGCGGGCGGTCTGCGACTGTTGCAGCGCCCCGGTGCCTGCTTGGCGGCCCGAAAGGATCGCGGTGTTTTCAATCCGGCCTTCGCGGGCTGCGGCAGAGAATTGCATCACATAGGACAGCTCATGGCTTGTCAGCGGTTCGAGCATGCCCACGTCAAAGCGCAGATCACCGTTGCCGATCTCTTGCGGATCGTCCAGCGGCTCACCGTTAAGGGTGACCGTGCCGGGAACGAAGTTCACACCATAGGCCGGGCGGTCGAGGATCTCGCCACCGATCAGGGCCTGGTGCATGTTGTTGGTAAAGCTGAGCGTATAGGTGACGAATTCACCATGGCCCACGCTGTCGAGGTCCGCAGCCTTGTCCAAGGCCAGCGGCGTGCCGTAATTCGGATCCACCGGAATATCTGAGACAAAAAGCGCGCCGCCTGCGTGGTTGAAGGCGTTGCCCCAACCTGCATCCATCACCTTGCGGCCCATCCCGGCATAGTCCAGCCGGGCGGAGGGGAAGACCCAAGCGGGCGCATCCATCACGGCATAGCGGTAGTCGCCTTCGGGCATTTCGGAGAAGGTGAAGAACCCGCGTTGGTCGGTCTGCGTGCGGGCCATTTCATTGCCCGTACGCGCATCGACAAGGGCGACAGACACATCGGCAACCGGGGCGTTCGAGACGGAGTTGAACAGGAAATTTCCGGGGTTGATCATCAGATCGTCTTCAAGCACCTCACTGTCGCAGGTCGCCGTGGCGATGAAGCTGTCGCCAAAGTCTGTGGCCATGACCTGATCACCAGCGACGGCGGGCGACATCTGCGCCAACGGCAGGGCGGGGGTGAGGAAGATGCCGGTATTCGCGCCGGTCTCGGTCGCGATGATCGTTTCCACGTCGCCGGTCAGCATGCTGCGGATCGTCACCGCTGTGCTGTCGACCTCGGTGCTGACGTTGCAGGTGCCTGAGGTGAGACGCAGACGGGTGTCGCTGCCCGGTGTGCCATAGGGCTGATCGGCGCCGGTTTCGGGGTGCTCGAACACCAATGTGCCAGCTGTCTCCGACTCGCGGTCATAGATCACGGTGTTGGAGGCCAGCAGTAAGGTGCTCTCTTGGTTGTTGTAAAAGGCGGAGGCGGTGTTGTGCACCTCGACCTTGCCCAAGGCGGCAGGCACGCGCACCGAAAAGCTGGGATCGGTGGCATGGCCGATGGCGTAGTCGCCATCATGAAAGAAGGCCACCGCATCTACATCGTGGGAAAGCCCTGCGGGGACCACGCTGAGGTATTGGTGCGCGGGGGCGCCGCGCATATGAACGAGGGCCGTCATGGTCCCCGAATCCTGCACCGTGTTGAACACGGTATTCAGCGGGATCGCATCGCGCAGCAAGACACCGGTCCGGGGTGTGCCGTCGATCACGATGGGCTGGCCGTCGATCTGCGGATAGCCAAAGGCGTCCCGCTCGGAGTCGTTGCGCAACCGCAGGGTGTAGGTGATGAGCGCGCCTTCGTCGTTTTCTGAGACGACCTGCTCTTTGGAAACTTCGAGCCCGCCTTCTTCGACGCGCGAGACCCCCACCGCTTCTTCGCTCAGGCTTTGGCCATCCTCGGTCACGGCAGAGGCCGTCAACATGCTGGCGAACTGGGTGCTTACAGGGGTCTCTGCGGAAATGCGGAACTCATAGATCAGTTGCAGCCGCTCTCCCGCCGCGAGCATGATGGGCGCGGACATGTCGACCGCCCGGTCTTCGACATCGATCAGGCCGTTGCCGTTCAGGTCGGGGAAAAGCGATTGGCGGGACATCATTTGGGCGCTGCCCTGTTCGCCAATGCTGAGCGATGTGGAAAGCGGCACGTTGCCGGTGTTGATCACGTCGAAATGGTAGCGGCCAAAGGCGCCGCGGGTCAGCAGAAGGTCGGAGTAGCCGGTCACTTCCAGCCCGGGAACTGCGGCGACTTCGGCCCGAACCGGGTTTGAGAAGACACGTTCCATGATGCCAAGGGAGGTATTGAAATAGCTGACTTCTGCCACGTTGCGGATGAAAGATCCGGCGGGGGCCGGGGCGGCGGCGGCGGTGTGGGGCAGAAGGCTCAGGCTCATTGCGGAGGCGCTGATCAGGGCCAGAGCCGGGCGGGCTTTAGACATAAGGAAACTGCGCATCAGCTTGCTCCTGTGCGATCCCTGGAAAGGGCATGAAATAATTGGGGAGACGGAAACGGGGGTAGAAGGGGGGGCGCCCCCGGGTGAGCGTTGCTCAGCCCGGGGGCACCGGAGAGGTCGGTTAGTCGTCGACCCGCACGGTGAACTCTACCCGGGCAAAGCCGCCGGGAAGGATCGTGCCATGTGTGCTCGATACGTTGGTCGAGGTGACGGTGGCTGTGCTGGTGCCCGGGAATAGGCTCTCTGGGCAGGCACCGCCACAGTTCGTGACCGCGGTATAGGCCGGTGCGGCGTCCGAGATGATCACGTTGTCCGCCGCAGAGGCGCCCGTGTTCTCGGCTTCGACCATGTAGCGGATGCACTGGCCGGGCTCGACATCAAGACGGGTCTTGGTGAAGGTGCCCACGGTGCCATCGCAGCCCGCGTCGATATACTGATACTTGCTCAGTGTGACATCGCCCGAGATGATGACCACGCGGTCTTCGACGACGTTGTTGGTCTGGTCGATATCGGTCCCGGTACCGTTCAACGTGTTGTTGATCGAGATCGTGCCGACTTCGGAGACACCTTGGGTGGCTGTCGATGGCGTCTGCACGCGGTAGATCAGCGAGATGCTGTCGCCCGGAGCAAGCCCGTTGACGCCCGGCGAAACACCGTCGGTCAGGTCATCGAAGTTGTCGATCACCGGCTCGGATGGATCGATCACGCCGTTGCCGTTCTGGTCCCAGAAGATCGCGCCGGAGAAGTTGGTCAGACCGGATTCGGTGATCGACGCCTCGGTGATGGCCACGTTCCCTTCGTTCGAAATGGTGTGGAGGATGTCCACGATACCACCCGGCGAAGCCTGCGCGCTTTGGTTTTCGATGATCTTCACATCGTAGATTTCGTTGACCGTGACTTGGTTGACGATACGGTCACCCTGTCCCGAGACGGAGGAGACGACCGCGATGTCGACCAAGGTATCGCCGGGCAGGGCGTCATCTGCCGGGGTGATCACCGCGCGGATAGCCTGCGATCCACCTGCTGGGATGGTGCCTGTGTTCGATACGATCGACCCGTCTGGCAGTTGGAACTCAACCGTCCAGCCTGCGGGCAGGGCTTGATCCAGCGACAGGTTGAAGCTGTCCGAGGTCGGGCCGTTGTTTTCGACCAGCATGTCAAAAACGACCGGTGCGCCGGGGTCTGTCGACTGGGTGACCCACGGGTTGCCACCGTTTGTCGGAGCCGCGCCATCGCCTTCGGAACCGACGACAGCGTTTTCGAGGTCGACCGAAGCTGCAAGCACCGCGCCGGAGAATTCAGCGGTCGACACGTCAGTGACGCCCGAGTTGTCCGAGGTCGTGGTAAGGATCGCGGTGTAGTTGGTGGTGGCGGTCGGTGTGACATTGGTCGGCAGGGTGGCTATCAACGTCACCTTCGCGCTGTCACCGATACCCAAGGGGCCCACAGAGCCGACCACCGGGGTGACACCGTCCGCGCCGACAAAGCGGAAGGTGGTGCCCGCGGGGAAGTCGTCGTTGGCCACGTCAAGGGTCAGGCTGTCCGGGCTGTTGGAAAGGTTGGTCAGCACGAATTCCTGACGGATCACGCCGCCTTGGTAGACATCGCCGGTTTCCGTGACGACATCGTTGCTCGCGGCGTCATCGTCGGTGCCCGAGGCAATTGCCGCATTGGCGGTGCCGTTGGAGTTGATTGCCGTATCGGCAATCGCCACTGCATATTGGTTGTCCACGGTGACAGAGGCGGTGTTCGACGGCGGGAAGGCTGTGCCGTCAACGTCTTGGGTCGCCACGTTGGTGATGATGCCCGCATTGGCGGTATCCGCGATCACGGCACGGAAGGTCACCTCGCCCGAGCGGCCAGAGCCGACAGAGGAGATCAGGAAGTTGACGTTTTGCCCATCATCATAGTCCCAAGCGATCGTCTCGCCGGAGCCGTTTGTGGTGTCCACGACGGTGGAGCCGTTGTCATCGTCCAGCGGTGTAGCGGAGGCAGACCAGCGGGCCGAGCCGGGTACGTAGGTCAGGCGGCCATCGAGCACGTCCTGCACAGAGTAGTTGTTGGCGGCAGCAAGACCGGTGCTGGAGTAGGTCAGCGTGATGGTCACTTCGTCGCCCGCGTCAATGATGTTGGGATTGCCGCCCGAGGCCGGGTCCGCTGTCATCGATTTGACCAACTCGACAATCGCGTCGTTGGAGATTGTCAGCGTGTCTGTGTTGGTAATAAGTACGGTACCGTCAAGGTTGGAAGTCGCTGTCACAGTGATCGTATCGGAACCGGACGCTGTCGAAGGGGCGGTGGCTTCGATCACAACGCCGAACTGTTCGCCGGGTGCCAGAGTTGGTGTTTCAGTCAACGGAGTGGCGCTATCGGCCACGCCGTCCATATTGGCATCAGGATAAAAGACCAACGGCTGCAAATCGAGCGTCCCGCTGCTGTCTTCTGCCGCCTCCAGCAAGAATGCATCTGCACCGTTACCGTCGTTGGTGATGATGTGAGGCAAGAAAGCTTTGCCGCCGGGGGCAATTGTTTCCGTGTTGTCCGAGGTCATGGAGACACCAGCAACTTGCTGAACGATCGTCTCAACGGTGTTGGAGGTTACCGTGATCGTGTCGCCCGCCGCGTTGGTATAGGTCGCGACGGCTTGGTTGCCGATGACCGAACCCGCTTCGGGTGCCGCGAAAGCGACAGTGCCGATCACGGCGGTCAGAGCAACGGCGCTCACGGAGCGCAGGAAGGTTGTATGGTTTTTCACGTTAATATTCCCTAGTTCTATAGTAGTTGGAGAGAGAGTGGAGAGAGAGAGGCGCCGGATTTAGTTCAGGCGCACGCGGTAGCTGTTGAAGGCGGAGGCGCCTGCTTCGAGCGGTTCCGAGAGGGTCCAGCGCACGGCGGCGACGGCTTCTTCGGGAAGGGGCTCTTCAATCATGTTGCCATTGGCATCGACGACCTTGCGGGTGGCGGGAACGGTCGACCATTCCAGCCCTTCCTGCTCTGGGTCCATCTCGGCCTGGACTTCAAAGACCGCGGCGACAGAGGTCACTTCGGCCCCAAGGGCGAGAGAGACGCCATCGGGAACCGGGGCGGCGATGACGAGCCCCTCCATCGCGCCTTCGGTCGTGTTCTGGTGGCGCAGCTCATAAGAGATCACCTCGCCCGGGCGGATCGTTTCACGCTCAACGAGGACTTCTTCGCCCTCGGCATTGGTTTCCACCACGCGGAAGGAGAATTCGCTCGTAAGCGCGTCGGCGGCAGCCGCGAAACCCGCGAGGGACAAGGCCGTACTCGCAATGAGTGTCTTGGATAATTGGGAGATATGGATACGCATCTAGTAGTTCCCTTGTGGGCCGGTGAAGAGCCGGCAGTTGCAATGAACGGACACGCTCATTGCGTTGTCCTGTTCTCATCTTCGGGGAACCGGATACCGATATCATCTGAGCGAAGGGTTAACTCGCTGAGCCTCTGGTCAGACGGTTAGTCGAAAGGATAGGCGCCCCTATCGGGTCGTGCCGCGGCCTACCATTTGGCGCGGGAATGGCGCTGGGGGCGGGGCGGATAGATGGTTAATTTTGCAGGGAAAAATGCAGTTTCCGAATCTTTGATTCGGTGCAAAACGTCAAAGGCTAAACGCAAAAACGCCCGCGCGGGGCGGCGATTATGGTTTACAAGCCAGAGGGGAAATTGGGCGCGCTACGGGGGGGGCGCGCAGGGTCCGGACCGGGGCGTTTCAGGCGGCGAAAACGGGCCTCAAACGAAGCCCGCGTCGCGCGCAATGATCGCTGCATCCGTACGATTCTTTGCGTCCAGTTTTCGGCAAAGTGTTTTCACGTGCAGTTTGATCGTCACTTCTTGCAGATCGAGGTCGCGCGCGATCTCTTTATTCGACTGCGCGCTCATCAATCCGCGCAGCACTTGGCGCTCACGCTCTGACAAGGCTTTCTCGAAATCCGTCTCTTCGGGATTGTCTTTGCCCGACATGAAGGTGACCGGGGCATAGGTCTCCCCGGCGGCCATAAAGCGGACCGCGTTGACCAGTGACTTGGCGGGCAGGGTCTTGGGCAAAAAGCCGATTGCCCCCATTTCCAACGCCTGTTCGGCGATCAGCCGGGTGGCGGTGCCAGAAATCAGCCCGACGGGGCGGCCCTCGTTGATACCAAGCACGGTTTGCAGGCCCTGCAGCCCCTTCATACCGGGCATCGTATAATCGAGCAGAACCAGATCGTAGGGCGGCTCGGACTTGATCTTGTCCAAGGCACCGGCCAGATCACATGCCGCTTCGGTGACGGTCGCTCCATCGGCATCAAGGAACATGGCAATGGTCTCTCGAACCATGTCGTGATCATCGGCAATTAAAATACGCAAAGACATAATAGATCTCCTGAAGCCCAAATGGCCGGCGTTCTCTAATGGGTAGAGTGTGCCCGTTTGAAAAGAAAGATGAAAGCCCAAGGAACAAAGGACGCAAAGGCATGCGCCGCTATCCTTTGGTATGGCAGGGCGGGGCGCTCCGGGGCAGGCGCGCCTATCCTTTGGTATAGGGGGGATGCGCTTCTGCGCATTCGCGCCTCTCATTAGGTCAGGGTATGGTCAGGTCATAACGCCAGATAAGGAACCAAGACATGATTTTTCAGAATCTTAGCAAGACCATCACCGCAGCCGCGCTCACAATGGGCATTGCTTCGGCGGTTGCCGCCCAAGACGAAGAGGCCGTGCTCAACGTGACGCTGGCCGGTGAAACCCATAACTTTACCCTGTCTGACCTGCAGTCGATGCCGGTCTCAAGCTTTGAAACGACAACCATTTGGACCGATGGATCGCAGGAGTTCGAAGGCGTTTCCCTCAAGGATCTCTTCGACACGCTGAACGTCGAAGACGGCACGATCACCGCGACGGCCATCAATGACTATGCTGTGGAAATCCCGATGTCCGACGCCGTCGAAGGCGGCCCGATCATCGCCTACTACACCAATGGCGAGGAAATGTCGCGCCGGGACAAGGGGCCACTTTGGGTCGTCTACCCTTACGACAGTGACATCGCCTACCAGACTGAACTGGTCTACAGCCGGTCGATCTGGCAGCTTGACCGCATTAGTGTCGAGTAACTGACAATGGCGCAGAGGGCTTGGATGAACGACGCAGGAAAATTCGGACCCGCGCGCGCCAGAAGCCGACAGGTATTGATGCTTATCCTCGTGGCGGGGATGAGCATCGCCGCCTATCTGGCCTATAACGTCTGGGATCGGATTCAGGCGCTCGACAGTGCGCAGCAGGACCATGCCGAATGGGTCTTTACGCAGATCGAGATCGAATTCCTCAAGACCGACCGCGCCCTGGCGCAGGCAAAATCCGCCACGCCCGAGGCGCTGGACGAGTTCCGCAAAAGGTTCGACATCTTCTATAGCCGCGTTCTGCTGGCCGAACGGGTGCGCAACAACGCAAAGGCCAAGCCGAAAATCCGCGAGTTGCGGGCCTCGCTGGATGGGTTCCTGCCTGCGATAGACGGCTCTGATGCCGAACTGATCGCGGCATTGGACGATATCGACGCCATGTTGCGCAGCATCGAAGACGTGCCCCGCGAGATTGCCCTCGCCTCCATCGCAATCGCCAGCGAGATGTCCCAAAACGAACGCCATGAGATCGTGCGGCTGATCGAAGTGATGGCGGCGATCGTCTTGATCGTCACCCTTGCCTTGGTCGGCGCGGTCTACCGCCTGTCGCGGCAGGCCAGCCGGTTGAACCGCACCTCGCAATTGGTCGAAGAAAACCACCTGCGCCTTGCCACCACCCTTCAAGCATCGCTGGACGCCATCGTCGTTATCAACGACCACGGCGAGATCGAAGATTTCAACGGCTCCGCCGAAGAGATATTCGGAATCACCCATGAGGCCGCTAAGGGCAGGGACTATATCAGCCTGTTGATCCCGCCCGCCGACCGGAGCGTGCACCGCGAGCGGCTTGAGAAATTCCGCCTGACCGGAGAGACGGAGGTCGCCGATAAGGGGCGCCGCGAGTTTGAGATGATCGACCAAACTGGGCGCATTTTCCCGGTAGAAATGTCCGTGTCGCAATCGCCCATGGGGCAGGGGTCGCTTTTCATCGCTTATATTCGGGATATCACCGAAAAGCGCCTCCGCGAGGCCGAGATCATTGCCGCGCGGGATGAAGCGCTTGACGCCTATCAGGAAAAATCTCGGTTCTTCGCCATGATGAGCCACGAGATGCGCACGCCGCTCAATGGTGTGATCTCGGCCCTGCAACTGCTGCAAGATGACCGGCTTGACGATGAGCAAAAGCGCTATCTCGATGCGGCGATGACCTCGGGTGAGATTTTGTTGGGCCATATCAATGACGTGCTGGCCATCGAGCGCAGTGAGGCTGGCACCTATGAACAGGTGCGTCAGACCTGTGACATGACGGTGCTGATGGCGGGAATCATCAACACGATGGACCCTCTGGCCGAGGCCGGGGGCACGCGGCTGCACCTAGATTTGACGCAGTTGGACGACAAGGCCATCGTGACGGACCCACGGGCGATCCAGCAGATTTTGGTCAACCTTCTGAGCAACGCGATCAAGTTTAGCCCCGGCGGTGATGTGACATTGCGCGGGTGGTTCGCCAAATCTGGCTCAGAAGGGGAGGAGTTCCACCTTGAGGTCGAGGATGACGGACCCGGCATTCCGGCGGGGGATATCGACCGTATCTTCGAAGACTTCGTTTCGCTCGACAGCCGCTATGAGCGGCGCACCGGGGGCACCGGTTTGGGGCTTGGGATCGTGCGTCGTTTGGTTAAACGTTTGGGCGGCGAGATTACCTGCGACTCGACCGTGGGAGAGGGGGCATGTTTCACGCTGCGCTTGCCGGTGAAGCTTGCTGATCTGGCAGAGGTCGACTGCGACGCCGCCCCCGACCCACAGAAAAAGCGCGTCGAGGCGTTACCGGCAAAGCGGCTCAACCTTCTGCTGGTGGACGACAATGAGATCAACCGCGAGCTAATCATGGCAATGCTTGAGAAGATCGGCCATGATGTCACCCTTGCCACCGGTGGGCGCGCGGCGATTGAGCTTGCCGAAGGCGCGCCCTTTGATGCGATCCTCATGGATATCTCCATGCCTGAGGTGAATGGCATTCAGGCGACCAAGGCGATTCTTTCCGGCGAAGGCCCCAACCGCGAAACGCCAATCATCGCCGTGACCGCCCACGCCTTGCCGAAAGAACGCGCGGAGTTCAGCGCGGTCGGGATGTCGGGGTTTTTGCAAAAGCCGCTGGATATGAAAGTGCTGCGTGCAAAGCTGCGCGAGCTTTCGGGGCGTGAGGTGATGCCGGAACAGGCCCTGCCAGAGCGTTTGGCCAGCGCGCAGACATCGGTGCAGGCGAAATCCGCGAAACGGCCTTTGTTGAACGAACAACAGATCGCGGACCTGATCGACCTATTGGGCGTGGAGAAGCTGCGTGAGCGGGTGGAAAAGCTTAGCCATCAAGGCGCGGATGACCTGCCCGCATTGATGGCCGCCGATGGCTTGCCCGATTTGCAGGCGCAGGCCCATGCCATGGCCGGGATGTGCGGCATGCTTGGGGCGGACCGGCTGCACGGCCTGCTCAAAGAGATCGAGACCGCCTGCAAGACCGGCAAAGACGACGAAGCGCGCGGGCTGTCAAAGGCTTTGCCCGAAACTTGGGACGCGACGCTGGCGGCAATGAAGGCGCAGGTCGGTCTGTAACGGGGGCGTGTCTGACCGGGGGGGGCGGCAACCTATCCTTAAGACTAGCCCGTTTATACCCCCGCCCAGATGCAGCGATGTAAAGCGCGATCTATAGTTAGAAATACCCGCCGATAGACGGGTCTGCACGAAGGCGTCATTGACCAGAACAATGACTGCGTCCCAAGCTGGCACCGGTTCATTTCGACCGTTTCGCCTGAGAATATGCTTCACGACACGGGCCTTCTCGGGAGCTGCTGCCCGTTCCCCTACCCCAGGGAGCGGCTCCTCGATAGACTTGCAGCGATGCGCCCCACCGGTTTTCCTGTCCCTCCCCTCGGGGAAAACCGGGGGCGCATACGGGCGGTTCTAGCGGGGCTTTTCAACTATCCGTCAATATCACGCTTGTCGCAGCGGCATCTGGGCCGACCGCGCGCACCTTCGCTTTGGTACGGCCCAACCCCATGATCCGATGAACTGCCCTGTTGCATCCGCGCCCGCTGCGGCATAACAGACAATAGTTTAGTAAAAGAATCGGATTAAGGGGGCCGCAGTGCTCAGAACATTGTCATTCATTTGCTTGGCCTTTGGCGCGACTGCCGCCTCGGCGCAGGACTTTCCCGTCACCGTTGAACACGCCTTTGGCGAAACCACCATCGAAGAGCGTCCCGAACGGGTGGCGTCGGTCGGCTGGGCCAATCACGAGGTGCCCTTGGCGCTCGGGATCGTGCCCGTCGGCTTTGCCCGCGCCTCATGGGGGGACGACGATGGCGATGGGCTGCTGCCTTGGGTGATCGAAAAGCTTGATGAACTGGACGCAGAGGTGCCCACGCTTTTTGACGAGGGCGATGGCATTGATTTCGAAGCCGTGGCCAGCACCCAGCCCGATGTGATCCTTGCCGCCTATTCCGGTCTGTCGCAGTCGGATTATGAAACGCTCAGCCGCATTGCGCCGGTCATCGCCTATCCCGAAGCCGCATGGACGACGACATGGCGCGAGATGATCCGCCAAAACGCGGCGGGCCTTGGCATGGCCGAAGAAGGTGACGAGATGGTCGCCGAGATCGAAGAGCGTATCGCCTCCGCCCGCGAAGAATATCCCGAACTGGCTGGCAGAACCGGGATGTTCGTCACTCACCTCGATCCGCGCGACCTCAGCACCATCGGTTTCTACGCCGCCGCCGACCAGCGGGTGCAGTTCCTGACCGACATCGGCATGGCGACGCCCCAAGCGGTGCGCGAGGCCAGCGAGGCTGGTAAATACTCGGGCCGGGTCAGCGCAGAGCGGATCGATCTGTTCGAAGACGTGGATGTTGTGGTCACCTATGGTGATCAGGCGCGGTTGGACGAACTGGCCAAGAACCCGCTGATCGCGCGTTTCCCCGCCGTCGCCCGTGGCTCGGTCGTGCTTTTGGCGAATGACCCGATGGGCACCGCCGCGAACCCGACGCCGCTGTCGATCGACTATGTGCTCGACGATTACCTCGCACGGCTGAGCGCGGCCGCCACACGCGGCGAATAATGCAGGTGCAGCGCCCCCAACGGCTGGCCGGTCTCGCGCTTTTGCTGGGCCTGCTGCTGCTGATGACCGGCCTGTCGCTGACCGTGGGCGCGCGTTCGGTGCCTTGGGCCGAGATCTGGGCGGGCATGACTGGCCGGATCGAGTCCATCGGCGCTGCGGCGGTCGCGGTGCGGATGCCGCGCACGGCGCTGGCCGTTTTGGCGGGCGCAGCGCTTGGCCTTGCGGGGGCGGTGATGCAGGGCATCAGCCGCAACCCCCTGGCCGATCCGGGTATTCTAGGCGTCAATGCGGGCGCGGCGCTTTTCGTCGTGGTGGGCATCGCTTGGTTCGACATCAGCGGCGCGCAGAGTTTTCTGTGGCTCGGCATTGCCGGGGCGGGGGTGACGGCGGTTTTCGTCTATCTGATCGGCTCCGCTGGGCAGGGCGGGGCGACACCGCTGAAGCTGACCCTTGCTGGCACGGCAACATCTGTGGCGGTGTCGGCCTTCATCATCGCGGTGGTCTTGCCGCGCAATGATATCGCAGGCTCTGTGCAATCTTGGCAGGTGGGCGGCATCGGCGGCGCGAGCTTTGAGAC
>CESC01041506.1_pt1 | contig 16363 bp, 14 predicted proteins | sample 531131 | NCBI WGS metagenome assembly CESC01 (sample SAMEA2621295, study PRJEB7988) | marine metagenome | biome: marine biome (ENVO:00000447); feature: mesopelagic zone (ENVO:00000213); material: "saline water (ENVO:00002010), including plankton (ENVO:xxxxxxxx)" | depth 800 m
CCGCGTTTGTACTCGTGGCGATGCGGCGGACGCGGGATTTGAAGGCGGCCTTACTCTCCCCCCGGACGCTGCTTATGGGCGCAGTCACGGCCACGCTGATCTCGATCAATTGGGGCATCTATGTTTGGGCGATCGCCTCGGGCCACGCGCTTGATGCAGCATTGGGTTATTACATCAACCCTCTATTCAGCATTCTATTGGGCGCCCTTCTTCTGGGGGAACGTATGTCCAAGCGGCAATTGCTCGCAGTAGGCCTCGCTGTGGGGGCCGTGCTCGTGCTGGCACTGGACACCGGCTCGATCCCATGGGTTGCCTTGGGGCTGACATTGAGCTGGGGCTTTTACGCGCTGGCCAAAAAGAGCCTGCCGATCGGGCCGAACCAAGGCTTCCTTCTTGAAGTGTTGCTTCTGCTTGTTCCGGCCTTGGCCTATATTGCCTACCTTACATCGACCGGTCAGGGGAATTTCCTCACTGGGGCGCCTATCGATACTTGGCTTTTGCTGGGCTGTGGCGCGGTTACAGCCGTGCCTTTGCTAATTTACGCCAACGGCGCCAAGCTCTTGCGTCTCTCGACCATCGGAATTCTGCAGTACATCGCGCCCACCATGATCTTCATCGTAGCGGTCTTTGTTTTCGGCGAAGAATTTGGCCGCGCGCGAATGATCGCCTTTCCGATGATATGGGCGGCGCTGATCCTCTACTCGTCTTCGATGCTTCAACAAATGCGTCGGAGCCGTCCTGCCTAACCCACAAGTTCGCCCAACGTACTCTTCGGTTTTCCATACGGGACCATGAACAGCGATCCACAGGCGGTGCAGCGGTAATCCCCCCTAAAATTAGTGGTGTTCAACATGGGGGGATTACCCTGTCGCAACAGACAATGAAGGCCACCCTACGGCCCTTAATGATGAGAGCGGTCGGCCGTCATTGCTGCGAAATGATCGGCGGAGCGCAGCTGGTAGTTCTTACCCGCCTTCGGAGTTACGGTCTTTCCGAAGCCTTTCGAAGTAGCGAACCCTTTTTGATAGTTCTCGCTCGAACCCGCGTTCAACAGGCAGATAATGCTGAGGCCTTGCCATCCCATCAGGAAAGAAAACCTGACCAGAGAAACCGTCTGGAGCATCGTGATCATATTGATACCCTTCGCCGTACCCAAGAATCTTCATCATCACAGTGGCCGCATTCACGATGTGCATGGGGGGAGGTGCGGAACCGGATATTTTCGCATCAGCGCGCGCGGCTTTGTGTGCCACATAGCCGGCATTCGATTTTCTACCCGGTGAGTGAAATGGATTGACCGGCGCGAGAATGTCATCGCACTCGGCCCCTCAGGCACCGGCAAAAAGCATGTCGCCTTGGGCCTAGGCTTGGCGGCATGCCAAAAAGGCCTGGCTGTCGGCTTTATCACTGCCGCAGCGCTTGTCATGAGCTGATGGAAGCTCGCGATGAACGCAGGCTCCTGCGACTTCAAAAGCAAATGCTGGGTTACAAGCTGCTGATCATCGACGAACTGGGCTTTGTGCCACTGAGCAAAACCGGGGCCGAGCTGCTGTTTGAATTGATCTCTCAACGCTACGAGCGCGGCTCCACGCTGATCACAAGCAACCTACCATTCGACGAATGGACAGAAACATTCGGGTCAGAACGCCTGACAGGCGCACTGCTCGACCGCCTGACCCACCACGTCAACATCCTTGAGATGTACGGCGAAAGCTACCGCCTTGGCCAGAGCAAGGCGCGTCAAGCAGCGCCCAAAACCTAAACCTCAATCAGCACAGATTGGCCCTGACGGGCCAAAGCATCCGGGCAACCGCCAGCTTTATGACAAGCGCGGCTGCCCGGATGCTGGCGCTCGTCCATACGCTGATTATACCAACCCCAAAGTGGCAACATTTTGCGCTGCCCTTTGGCTCACTTTTACTCTGCCGTTGACAGATACCTATAGCGGAGCTTCATGACCTCTGCGGCGAAGGACCGGTTTGAGCCCAAACCGTCTATCACAGATGGTTATGGCTTGCCCTCGAATGCCAGAGCATTTGATTTCAGATCGTCCGGCGTAAACCTGAAAATCGTCATCTCGTCTACGCTATAGGCGCCAAGGCTTCTGTAGAATTCGATGGTGGGTTTGTTCCAGTCCAGAACCCCCCATTCCATCATCTCGCAGTTTCTCTCGAGGGCAAGAGAGCAAAGATACCCCATAATGATCTTGCCAAGACCCTGATGGCGGACTTTCGTATCCACGAAGAATCCATCGATATAGATTCCTGACCGTCCAGTAAATGCAGATGACTTCTGGCAAAAATAGGCAAAGCCCGCAATTTCGCCCTTGTAGTATCCAAACAGCGCCTCGCCCAGTTTTTCATTCAGAAGCCGTTTGATCTGAGGCTCAGTTGCCGTGATCTTGTCCGACATCTTTTGATAGGCGCCCAGTTTTTTCATGTATTCGACAACAAGCCCCGCATCATCCGGAGAAGCGTGTTGGATCATGAAATTCGGATTGGATGTCGCTATTTTCTGCACAGTTTCATTCTCCCATACCTGTGTTTGCGAAGGTAAATGTCCTGCTAGTCACAGCAAGTCAGAAGATGTCTGCTTTGTCCGCATGTCGGTCGTTGCTCAGTGCCATAACAACGTCTGCTTTCAAAACGTTATACCGCCCTCGAAGAAATCTTCGAATGGGAACGATCACAAAAGCCCGTCGCATCAGGGATTTTCCAGATCCCTGACAACATTTACCGCAGGGGCTGGAGCTTGGGCCCGAGGAGCGAGCGTTTTGGGAACTGCGGCGGCGCCTTGGCGCTCGGAGTTGGTCTCGATGAGGACAGCAACCTCGTCTATGCTAGAGACCTTCCCGAAGCCAAGAAGGCTTCTAAGCCAGAGAGCCATGAATAGGCGAGGCTGTCACATTGATGTCGATTTCTTCCGAGGAAACTGCGACCTGTGGCCAACCTGTCCCGCACTTGCAGACAGACCGGCGCTCGAACTCGTGCTGAGTGATCCCAGCCGGCACGTCGCCAGGTGTGCGGGTCACTGTATGGCCGCAATCCCAGCATTGAACCTCGATGTGGGTGATGCCAAGCGGGAACAGTTCATCGGTGCAGGCCATGCCTCCTCGCTCCGCCCATTCTCACTCGCCCTCGGAGTTGCGGTCTCTCCGCAACTTTTCAAAGTAACGCACTCTCTTTGAGAGCTCTCGCTCAAAGCCGCGCTCAATAGGTCGATAATGCTCGGGCCTTTCCATGCCATCGGGAAAGAAGTTCTGGCCGGAAAACCCGTCGAGAGCATCGTGGTCATATTGATATCCTTCGCTGTATCCAAGGCTCTTCATCATTGCTGTGGGCGCATTCAGGATGTGCAGGGGTGGTGGCGCTGAACCGGCTCTTTTCGCATCGGCACGCGCAGCTTTGTGAGCCACATAGCCAGCATTCGATTTCGGGGCCAAGGCCAAGTATATTGCCGCCTGAGATATAGCCAGCTCGCCCTCGGGACTGCCGAGTTTTTCGAAAGTATCCCACGCGCTGAGACAGATACGGGATGCTTCGGGATCTGCCAGCCCTACATCCTCCCAAGCGATCATCGTCAGCCGCCGCAGGATGAAACGGGGATCTTCGCCGCCTTCAAGCGCCCTATGGACCCAGTAGATTGCGGCCTCTGGGTCAGAACCCCTTATCGATTTCTGGATTGCACTGGCGATCGAGTAGTGCCCATCTGACGCGCGATCATACTGAGCCGCGCGTTGCGTCAAACGACTGGCGACTTCCTTAGCAGAATAGATATGGCCTTGGGGCCAGGTAAGCGTGCTCTCGACCAGATTAAGAAGGGCCCGCCCGTCACCATCCGCCATGGCGCAAAGAAGTTCTTTCGCTTCGTCTTCCAACGGCAGGGGCCTATCGAGAACCCTCTCAGCGCGGGCGATCATGGTGGATAGCGCCTGGTCATCAAGTCGCTCCAAGACCATCACCTGACACCGGCTAAGCACGGCCCTGTTCACAGAGAATGAGGGATTCTCTGTCGTGGCTCCACATACGGTGACCGTTCCGTCCTCCATCACCGGCAGCAAGGCGTCGAGCTGCGTCTTGTTGAATCGATGGATCTCGTCGATGAATAGAAGTGTGCCTTGCCCCATTCGAAGGCGGTCCCGCGCCGCTTGAAAGGCCTTCTTGAGATCCGCGACGCCACTGAAGATTGCGCTGATCTGCTCAAAGTGTAGATCCGTTTTCACAGCCAGCGCTCTGCCGATGGTAGTCTTCCCTACGCCAGTCGGCCCCCACAGGATCAGAGACGAAATTTTCCTTGCTGCCAACATGGAGCCCAGCGGACCATTCTCGGCCAGCAGCTTTTCTTGCCCGATAACCTCTTCGATGGTTCGGGGTCTCAGCAGGTCAGCCAGCGGGCGAGTTTTCGCCTTTTCTGACGCGGGCACAGCCGCATCGTCCCCTTGCTCAAACAGACTCATGCGGCATTCCATTCACTTTTTCCGTCGAAGAACAAGGGGCACTGCTCGATACCCGGGACAATCATAGCTCGAAATGGGCCCAACTTAGAATTCTGCGTTCAAGTGCTGTAACAAATTCGTTTTTCGCTGAAGAGCGATGGAGCCTCGATCCACCGCATGCTGGATCAGGTCCATGTCCTCGCTGCAAACAATTAGCTTTTTCTGCGCGCGCGTCGCGCCGGTGTAGAGTAGCGTCTTATCCAGCATGTGCTTTGCCCTCCGGTCTAAGACCAGAACTACGTTCTCCCACTGCGATCCCTGCGACTTATGGATGGTCATGGCGTAGCCGAGGTTCATCTTGTCCAAAAGGTCCTCGTTGAGATCGATCATTCGGCCGTCGATCTTAACGGAGCCAAGTTGTCCGTCCTCGGTTGGCTCATCAAAGATCTCCTCGATTGTACCGAGATCACCGTTTCGAACGCCAACGCCATAATCGTTCTTCTTGATGAGTATTGGGTCGTTCAAGTAGAACTTGTTGCCATTGAAATTCACGTAGTCATAGACGCCGTCCTCATGCGCCAGGCGAACTACGGGACGGTCGAAGCCCAGTCGGCGCTGCATGACCGTGTTGAGATTTCCGACACCAGCTTCGCCAGCCTGCATCGAAGTTAGGATCGCGCACCGCTTAGGGCCACCGTGAGCATGGAGCAACTCACTGATTTCTTCTGGGTCCAAGTGTCGGAGGATAGCGCAGTCAATCTTCGCCCCCTCCTGGTAGTCAGGCAAAGCTATGCCCACGCGCTGATGCCTCACTGCTGTTGCAAACCGATGAATTCCGCTCTCAGCCCCTTGGCGTTTTACCGCGGTTAGCTCGACCGCCGGAAAGGCCGATTTCATGATGTTATGAAACAACAGACCGCCCCCCACGGGGGGCAGCTGCTCCACGTCACCTACGAAGATGAACCGCGTCGCGGAAGGTAAGTATCGCAACAGCCCGTGCATTGAATACAAATCAACCATACTGGCTTCATCAATCACCACGATGCAGTGGTCGGGGCGCTGGTCCTGCTTCTTCCTTGCCATGTCCACACAGAACTTAGCGATTGTCGAAGCCGGCCTATTGGTGGCCTCGGCCATCCTTTGCGCGGCCCGCCCTGACAACGCGATCTGGAAGATATCGACACTGTGGGAGACCTTTTCCAACACCGTCAGGATGGCCTGAAGGATTGTCGTTTTGCCCGTCCCCGCTCCGCCCGATAGCGCGATGACGTTCATACGTGTCGCAAGCGACACCGCATGCCTCTGCTCAATCGTAAGGCTGAACGGGATGGTCTGCTCAAATTTGTGCAGTTGCTGCGTAACCTCCTCAGTCGTCAGACTGCACTCCCAAGCTGCCGCGCTGCTACCCTCGCCTGGCGACCGAAGGATCGCATCACGCAGCCTCTGCCCCGTAAGGGCCTCAAGCAGAAATTCCCCCTCAAGTTGGAACCCGTCCTCGCCGCGAATATAGCCGACGAGTTCCTGTTCCATCGCGTGTCTCAGGACCGTATCGTAGTTGACACACAGCTCACTGCATTTCTTCTCGAGCACCGGCCTGGGCATCAAAGTCGACGACGTAGCGCGACAATACTGCGAGATGAGATCAGCAGCCAACGCAGCTTGGTATTTCGGGTGGGACGAGTCAAAACCGAACCCCTTCGCGACCTTGCAGCACAACTTGAAAGGGACGTCGAAGTTCAGCAGCCGAAATGGGTTTTCTTTCAACATCGCGATCGTCTTGTCACGCCAGACTGCTGAGAGCGATGCTGCCAGCTTAACCGGAAGCTCGTGATCAGCAAGCCAGTTGATAGCTGCCATGTAGGCATCATTGGGGAATTCAAGCAGCAACGGCCCGATGGACTGGCTCGGAACCCCCGCCTCCAAAAGTGAGCTTATGTCCTGCTTTTCAACCATTTCGATCAAGCGAGGGTTGCGAGCCAAGCGACTGGCTTTGACCTCGCCAATCCCCTTCACGTTTCTCTGGAGCCACGTTTCCAGCAACCGGGTGTCCGGCTTCACGAACCGAGCTGTATGGGCTTCGAGATGATCCTCGGTGACCGTGTAACCGTCGGCCGTGAACGTGGTCTGTCGCGTTGGCCCATCGACTTCCCATAACGAGCCAACCTTGGCGGCGTCCCTGCAAGCCTCTGGCAGCGAAACAGAGAGGCTATTCGCCACGTGTATGACGCTACCATCACCCGCGATGCGCTTGGCGCTGAAAGAGCCGTTCTGGCGCGTCTTCGAAACCTGGATAAGCATGGCTCAGCGAAAGTCCTTCGTTGTCTCCAAGAAGGCATCTCTCGCTGACCTGAATTGCTTCACCTCTTCGAGTTCGCGGCGCAATTGCCTGTTCTCCTCTTCCAAACTTATAATCCGCTGCAACAGCTTCGAATTTGATGCCTCGGTCCGCTTCACGCGACTATTAGCGCGCTCTCTCGCAGAGCTTTCCTCAGCGAGAGACTTAGAGGAGGCTGGATGTTGGGAACCCCATCGAACGTCGAGTTCTTCGACAAGTTGTTTGATGGCAGGGTTCTGTCCAAACGAACGTCTGTTGAAGCCAAGCTCAGTGGCAACCTCCTCGCGGATTAGCTTACCCCGACGGATATAGTCCGCATGATCACCCCGCGCTTCCCGCTCAGAGACCCATGCAACGAAGCGAGCAAAGTTCTCCCTCCCCAATTGCCGACCGCTGGACATTATTCCGCCACCTTCATCTGGGACTTGGTCCTCAACTGATCTTTAAGCCTGCTAATCTCTTCGTATGCTTCAACAAGCTTCCCTTGTAGTCGCTCTACATGCTCATCCAACTTGGCGTTATTCTCGAGAAGACGATTGTTCTGTTGGAATAGCGAAACATAGGAATGGTTCTGGGACGCAAGGCGATCGGCCATGTTTTGCTCGAACGCCGCTTTGGCATATTCCGAAAGCTTCATCTGCTCGAGCTTGCGATATTTTTCAAGCAGGGCCGTGTAGGCGGCCTTCCTCTCACTTGCTAAGGGCCTAGCTTTGCTCAAACTCCGGGCCTTGATCGCGGCCTCCAAGCGCGTGTTCAGCGAGCCTATGAACTCTACAGTGCGCAGAACATCTCGCCGATCCTTATTTCTGAGATGTCCCTCGTTGAGCCCCGCTGCTTTGTTGAGAGTAGCGGCGACCAATTTCCACTCCTTGATTTTGACTGTGCGTCCGGGCTTCAATCCCCGGGTGAATGCCAGCTTCTTCTCGAACGCTACGAGTGCGACATCCACAATGCTTTTGTAGCTTTGCGCCACGTCAGCATCATAATACCAGAGCGGCGGGCGAGCTTTGTCAGGCAGCTGGGGAGAGAAATCGAGGTCAAAATCTTCCGTTTCAAGGTCCGACATCCACCTTCTCCATTTTTCTCACCAGAGCCTCCAGAGCCCTAAGAGTCTTTTGAGCGCCATCAACGAACAGTGGGCCGATCAGATCATTGTCTTGCCATTCCTGAGCCTCCGCCCGGTAGGTCGCAAGACGTCGTTTTAATGTCAGGAAGTGAGGGTCATCCTTTTTGTCAGTTTGTTTTATAATGCAACTATTTACACACCCCACGCAGCTATCTACATCAGCCGTTTGGGTTCTTGGAATACCAGCTTCGTCACGGCAATTCGCGAGTTGTTTTGTGTTCTCAGTCAAAACACATAAACCATATTCATGAGGGGTGACAATCGGATCGCCGACATGCTCTTCTATAATCTGCTTAATGGCTGCATCACGCGCACTCTTATCGTGCATCTCGACTAAACCAATATTGTCCGCTTGCCTCGTGAGGAATTCACCCAGCTGCCCATGGAGGGTGGCAGCACCATCTACGTATCGACTGACGAGTTCAAAAATTTGGCGCCTACCCAGGTGCTGATACTCAGACAGCTCGATCTTATTATGCGTGTAGATTCCAGTCATTTTCGACCCGAAATGGTGCCGGTAGTGATCGCGGATAAGTGGCATAATATTTCCATCGAAACGGCGCATGGCAAACTCGGCCCAGGCATGGCGGAATCCATGAGCTGTCACGTGCGGGCAGTAGTTACGGACATCATCACCCTGTCCATCAAGGAAGATCTCGTAGAAGGAGTTAACCTGCATCGTAACATTAATGGCGTTTTTACTCAGAGAGTACACCGGCTGGTTCTGCGAATTGAAACTATACCTAAAGTAGGAGAAAAGCTCTTTCCTCCTCTCGCAGGCCAAGCTGACGCCACCTAAACCATCTAGGACATCGATAAAATCGGCGACAGCAGCCGAAACATGCCGTTCCGTAACGACCCCATAGTTGGTTTTTTCGATGTTCGACGCGAAGATATAGTCCGCCCCTTCTTTCTCGAACGCGTCGCGCGCCATTCCGCTCGCTTCACTATGCCGGATACCAGTCAAAATAAGAATTGCCAGATAACATGCTGTAAGGAGATGGTCCCCCTTTCGGGTAATTGAACTCTTAACTGAATGTGTGCCAATCGCGAATGGCATCGATGAAAAGGGAAGCTGATCTCTCGTCTTCACGTCCGGGAAAAACTTGCAAAGCTCCTCGAAGAACACTTGATCTACGGACCAAGCCTTCAATCGGCTGCCATAGCATGTGCTCCGTTCACCAAAACCTGAGAAAAATTGGCCAGCGGTCTTCCAACTAGGAAGCCTACCCTCTTCGCGAAGCCTTCGTTCTGTTTGAAACCACGCGAGAACGTATTTGGTCTCGTCCGATTTTATCGTCTGGAAACAATAACCTAGTACCGCCAAAGCAATTTCGAAAGGAACGATCGCAAAACTTCCGCCAGCCCGCCAATCTGCGTAGCTTTCGCCGGCATCTCTCACCCATACTGAGCAAAGGTCTTCCCAACGCCCATTTAGATTAAACGCCGGTAAGTATTGATCAGGCACCAAACGGTGCTCCGTGAACCGCAGATCATACATCCATGCAAGTAGACGAATTCTACTGAACACCGTGCCCCCCCGAGCAATCGAACCATCGATATTGTGTATCACGAGCTCTATAAGTTCACTCTCACTGAGTTCAGCTAGCACTCGCCCCTGGAACTTACTGTTCATAAAATTAAATACTGAGGCAATGTTACCATAGGTAGAACTCATGCTTCTGGGACTCTGCACAGTCAGAAAGCAATTATCCGCCTCTTCACAACGCAAGAACACAATATTCTTTGCGACCAGCTGCTGCCACCTTCGAAGTTCCCCGAAACGACTCCTAAAGTCAATTTTCACTACCTCGCCTGAATCGACGTGATGAACATCCCAGATATCGCTGAAATACTTACTTGGGTTCTTGGTGTGACAAGAAGAGTCAATGAGAGGAGCACCATCAGACGCACTACCAGCATTTATCATTCTACGATCCATGAGTTACCCCCTTCCGATATCGGTGCATGTGGGATCCTGCCTTCCAGATGCCCATATTTTTCAGATGCATCTTTCAGACTGACAGCACTGAAGCGCTTCAGGATTAACTCAAGAAAGTTAAGCTTTGCCCACGCATTGATAGCCTTGTCGAGGTCTTGGGTGGCAAAAAGACTCTCTAGCTCTCCCTCGATATGGCGCACCTCTTCCATCATCATGCGAGCCGTGAGACCGGAATCGAAGAGATAAATCATCCCATCCTTTTTAATCAAACCGCTTTTTTCGACAATAAATTTCTCTGCCTTGGCGGCCGCTAGGATTGTTTCGGGAGGAGCTTCGAGGCTACTTCCTCGCAAGCCTATAAAATCTACCAAAGCAGAAACTGAAAACGGGCTTGTTCTTTCCTCCCATTCACCAATGATATCATGTGAAATATTGGCCATTTCCTCCGACACTGCGGCGGCAAACGCCCTGCCCTTCCTCAGTTTCACTTTGTCTCTGGACCGCGACCGATAGATTTCCTCACGGGTCTTCACTGTATGAAATTCATTCTTCGCTTTGCGTGAGAGTTCGTCTGGATCTTCACTGTAATAGGTCTTCAGCAGTGTAGGGGATTTAATGAACCCTCCTCGTTTTGCTTCTTCAGCATATACATGCGACTGCGCAATTGCCGAAGGAAGCAGAGCTTTAGCCGTACGCCTTTCGACGTCACCAAAGTTAAACGCTCTGCCATTCTGACGCCTGACTTGAACGACGCTTAAGTAGATCTGTTTAACCACCATTAGGCTTGCGTCTGACAGACCGTACTCATTCAGCCCTTCCGAGTGATCGGAAAAAGCCAAATGATGAAAATTCCAAGTGGAGGTAAAACGGGCAGTCTGCGGTCTATATGGTGATATCATCGCTTCAGAAACGGCACTCCCCGATGGGCGCTGATCATAGTCCCACAGATATGCTTTAAGCGCTCGACCCATCCTAGTATTCTTCTTAATACAAACGTTCTCTGCCTTACCACTTCGTCCCTTGAAACTTCTAATCCAAATTCCTGTCGCATCTTCATCAATTTGCGCCCGTTTGAGGCGGACCGTGTTAGATAACTGAATTCTTCGTGATGCCAACAGCCAGACAAGGCACGTCTCTTCTTCCAAACTGGGGCCTAAGAAGTCGAGAAGTGAGAACATTAATCTGGACATAAGGGAAAAACCTTTCCCTCCATTTTCCCAGATAGACCATTGTGATTTCGGGTATAAACATGACGCAGTGACTTTTAAAAGCTGGTCAGCGAAACCCGCCGCTCCATTGTGCGCCAAATTCACCGCGGATGAAAAACGTTCGAAGTGTATTGATTTCCGCCATTGGGACATTGCGATCGCATTGAGAAACGCATCATCCATAGACACCAGAATCTCGATATTAATACTCAAGATCTCGAACCACTCACTCTCCCATTCCAGAACTCTGGGCGAATACGCTTGTGTTCTTTCAATCTTCTTGAGCCGTTCCACGCCGATCCGCGTAACCGCATCGCAGATCTTAGCATATAGCTCTGGATGTTCGTGCCGAAGTCGCTTTCTAACATCTGACCATTTTCGGATAAACGCAGATGCATAATCAGTAACAGCGTCGATGTACTGCTCATTCGTATAGTTAAGACTATCGCCGAATACATCTTCGAGAGACCTGGTCGGGTATCTTTCTACCGCTCTTAGGTTTGGCCAATAGCCGCTATCGAGGGCTTTTGCCCCCTTCCCCCCGATGAGGGTTCTGATCTCGCGCTTCACTTTTAGATCATCGCTCTTGTCGGCGGCTTTATTGAACAGCCTCTTGGCGTCGTCCATGCTTGCCTTAATGGTGTATTCTGAAGTCAACTCAGACTTTAAGCGCTTGAGCAGCGCTCTTCCAAAATAGCGCCAGTCTGATTCTTCATCGCTGACCGCTACCTTCACTATATACTCAAATGCTCTTTTATAACTTGGCACACGGGAAGCGGTGATGCCCGATTCTGGAGAATTTATGACTGCAATCATCGGCCCGATATATCGGTGGCATCGTAGTTCGGCAGGGACACCAACCTCTTGAACTGCGCCGAGACTATTTACACCAAACCGTGCCACCCCCTTCAATTTACCTGGTACATTCTGGACGTTGCTACGGTATTCTGCAGCATAGTCGCTCTCTGCTTCAGTAAGGCCTTCAAGACTAAAACGCGCTTCCGCAAATGAAGATCGATTAGTCATTCAAACTCCTCCGTCACGTAGCGAACTTGGCTGGCGTCAGATACTCGGTCTACCATTTTGGCATTCTGTTCTTCGGCGTTGCCATGGAGAAGGATTTCGAAGTTAATATATATATTCGTGGTGTCGAGACTTTCGTGCCCCAACCTCTCTCTAAGCTGCTCATAGTTTTCGTTCAAAGCGCGAAGCCTATTTGCAAGGTTAGTCGCGTAGGTATGTCTCAATCCGTGGAATGTCCGTGTCCGACTATGCCGTATCCACATATCGAGATTGGGGGTGTTCGCATTCCCATTCAATAGTATGGCATCCTTGCAAGACTTATAAATCTTTGACGGATACGACGTGCTTAATCTTATGTCACGCGCCGACCCAAACGCAATATCGCCTGACACACGAAAGGTATGAACATAGCGCAGGATATCCTTCGCCAAGGCCGTTGGGAATGCAATCTTCCGTACCTTTCCGGAACCCCGCCCCTTACCAATGATTGCGTATAAAAATTCGTTTCTCTGACTGCTTTGAGCTTTCTTTAGCTCACTCTTAATTCTTTGAATACTGAAGTTGTCGGGATCAACGATTTCAGCGCCGCGGCAACCGGTCTCGTAGGCTACGCGAAGTATGAGTTCATCTCGCCTTCTTAGCCTCGCGTTCTTCTTGTCAACGTAACCAGAAAGGGTTTCGAAATCTTTATAGGTAAGGTATTTCGCGTAAAGGCCAAACGGATCGAGTGAATTCTTTGTTCCGGCCGACAGATTGATTTCCTCTTGCAGACTATGATTTATATATTCCGATACCTCTATAGCCTTCTCAATGAACCCCAGATGCTCCATCGCCCTATAGAACTTTGCGATGAACCCGTGATAGTGTTCTACGGTAGACGCTTCTAAGCCCTTCTCTTGAAAGAGATGTTTGTCTAAGTATGCTTCGAGAAAAAACGCATCGACTTGGAGAGGCTCTATCCCTTTACTTTTGGCAAAATTCAGGAAATTGGCGACTTGGTGAGCCAGTTGATCATAGCCTCTCGGCTTCCGGTAGTATTCATTCATGAGCCAGATAGACGCAGGGAAGTAAGGTGCGAGCGTATCACCGTCTCGGATCATCTTGACGGTTCTCACCATGCCTTGGTGTTTAACTTCGCAAGTGACAACCTCAAATCCGCTCATACTGCTCCTGGTGATGATCTGGCGGCGTGTGGGCAGGTAGTTAATTCACCATTGAATATTGCATTTTACCGTAAAAATATACCCACTCGTTGAAACGACCCTCAGAATGCTGGCTTGGGTATTTTTTCGCTTTGGACTGTAGAGTTAAATATGAAATCAGGTTGTAATGCGAATCCCCCGATTTGTCGTATTGCGCGGCCCGCCGCATGAGCCGTTTCGACAGCCCCGCCTTGTCGAGCGGCGCATCGCCCTTCCACGCCGTGACCTGCTCGATCAGGTTGAGCAGCGCCCGCCCGTCGCCATCGGCCATCTCCAAAAGCGCCTCTCGCGCCTCGGGCTGCAACGGCAGGGGCTTGCCCAAATCGTGCTCGGCCCGCTGCGCCAATCGCTCCAGATCGGTGAGCGGCAGGCGTTCCAGCACCAGCACCTGCGCGCGGGACAGCACAGCGGCGTTCAATTCGAAACTCGGGTTCTCGGTGGTGGCACCGACCAGAAGGATCGTGCCATCCTCCATATGCGGCAAGAACCCATCCTGCTGCGCCTTGTTGAAACGGTGGATTTCGTCTACAAACAAAAGCGTCCCCTGCCCCTGCCGCCGCCGCATCTTGGCCGCGTCGAAAACCTTTCGCAGTTCCGGCACGCCCGAGAAAATCGCGCTGATCTGCACGAAATGCAGATCGGTCTCATCCGCCAGAAGCCGCGCGATGGTGGTCTTGCCAACGCCGGGCGGCCCCCAGAAGATCAGCGAAGACAGCGCGCCCGCGGCCAACATCACCGACAGCGGCGCATCGGGGCCAAGCACTTTTTCTTGCCCAATCACCTCGGACAGCGCGCGCGGCCGCAGCCGGTCCGCCAAGGGGCGGTGCCCGGCCTCTGCCGCTGGGTCGCCGTCACCAAATAGATCCGCCACGCTACCCCCTGAACCGCAGAGCGACACGCCGGTCGCCGCGCTGAATAACCATCTGAATGCGCCGCACCTCGCCCGACAGCAGGGCGGCCAAACTGTGCGTCTCTGCCACCTCTACCCCATTCACCGAAAGGATCACATCACCATCCCGCAGCCCCACACGCGGGCCATAGCGGCCCGCATCCATGACCACGACGCCACTGCTTTCCAGCGGCAGGTTCAGTTCCGAAATCACCGCCGGATTGATTCGCGCAGCGCGCAATCCGGGCAAAAGGCTCCGGGTGCCCAACGTGACCTCGGCCCGGTCCGGTTCATCCGGGGCGGCGATCAGCGCCACCGTCATCTCTTGCAGAACGCCATCGCGCCTGACGCCCACGCGCGCGGAATGTCCAAGACCGGCGACCGACATGCGGTAGACCATCTCCGACGGCGTATTGACCGGCTGGTCATCGACGCTGACGATGACATCCCCCACCTGCAGCCCCGCCGCGTTGAAGGGGCTGGCGCGATGCAGCCCCGAGACGATGATCCCGCCCGGTCGATCCAGCCCCAGCGGCCCAGCCATATCCGCATCCACCGGTTGCCCGGCCAAACCCGCCCAAGGGCGGCTGAACGCCACCTCCCCCGCGCGGGCCTGCGCGACAAAGGCCGCGACCAGATCAGCGGGGATCGCAAAGCCGATGCCGTTGCTGCCGCCCGAGCGCGTCAAGATCGAGGTGTTCACCCCGATAAGCCGCCCCGCCATGTCAATCAGCGCCCCGCCCGAGTTGCCGGGGTTGATCGGCGCATCGGTCTGAATGAAATAGCCCTGCCCGCCATTATCCGCCGCCCCCGACCGCGCAAGACCCGAGACGATCCCACTCGACACCGTCTGCCCCACGCCGAAGGGATTGCCGATGGCCAAGGCAAGCTCACCCACCTCCACCGCATCACTATTGCGCAACTCAAGAAACGGCAGGTCCGCCGCGCCTTCCAGCTTGAGAATCGCCAGATCGCTCTCCGCATCCCCCAAAAGCACATGGGCACTGAACTCGCGCCGGTCATTCAGGACCACACGGATATCGGTCGCCGTGCCCACCACATGATAGTTCGACACCACGATGCCATCCGCCGATAGAATCACCCCGGAGCCGAGCGAATTCTGCACGCGGGGCCGCTCTGAGAAGGGATCCCGAAAGAACCGTTCGAAAAATGGATCGGCCTGAAGCGGCGTGCGCTGTGGCTTGGTCAGGATGCGGGCATAGATGTTGACCACCGCGGGGGTGGCCTGCTTGACCAGTGGCACGAAACTCAACTGCATCTGCGCGGCGGAACTGGGCACCTGCTGCGCCGCTAGGGGGGCGGCAAGCAGCGTTAGGATCATCAGCAAATATTTCATGCCGTCAGATATGCGCAGCCGCCCCGGCTGGCGCAACTCCCATTTCGGAATGATCTTGAAATCTCTGCCGCGACAACGAAAAAGCCCCGCCAAATGGCAGGGCTTTCCATTCCGCAATCTGCGAAATCTTATTTTGCGGCGTCTTCTTCGGCCAGACGCGCTTTGTCGGCGGCGCCTTTGGCATCGCGGTCGCGGTCGACGAATTCGATGATCGCCATAGGCGCCATGTCACCATAGCGGAAGCCAGCTTTCAGAACGCGAACGTAACCACCTTGGCGGTCTTTGTAGCGCGGGCCGAGGATGTCGAACAGTTTCGCGACATACTGGTCTTCTTTCAGCTTCGACGCGGCCTGACGACGGGCGTGCAGATCGCCGCGTTTGGCCAGCGTGATCATCTTTTCGATGATCGGCTTGAGTTCCTTGGCTTTCGGCAAGGTTGTTTTGATTTGCTCATGCTCGATGAGCGAGCCTGCCATGTTCGAGAACAGCGCTTTGCGGTGTTCATGTGTACGGTTCAGGCGGCGGTATCCACGTGCGTGACGCATTGTCTTACTCCAATCGTGAAGCCCTCTACGGGCGGTTTTGCTTTGTCTGGCCCGCGATGCGTGTCTTGGGCTCTCCTTGGGGCTTACGCCCGGTCGTAACGGCGCCCGATTTCTTTTGAAGAAATCGGCCCGGAAACTTTAAAAGTTTCCGGGTCCGTGTCTCTTAGAACGAATCCTCGAACTTCTTGGCGAGGTCTTCGATGTTTTCTGGCGGCCAGTCTTCGACATCCATGCCAAGGTGCAGACCCATGCCCGACAGCACTTCCTTGATCTCGTTCAAGGATTTGCGGCCGAAGTTCGG
>CESC01090211.1_pt1 | contig 15850 bp, 12 predicted proteins | sample 531131 | NCBI WGS metagenome assembly CESC01 (sample SAMEA2621295, study PRJEB7988) | marine metagenome | biome: marine biome (ENVO:00000447); feature: mesopelagic zone (ENVO:00000213); material: "saline water (ENVO:00002010), including plankton (ENVO:xxxxxxxx)" | depth 800 m
CAGTCATCTAGGGGGACTCCACCAATCGGTATAAGGGTACAGGGTCTTCCTCTGCTCAAACCTCCTTATGGAACTATTTCTGCCATAGATTTAAGGGAAGGGACAATAGCGTGGCAAATACCACATGGTCAGACACCTGATAGGGTTGCCCAGCACCCTATGCTGGAGGGCACAGATTTACCGCGTACTGGTCAGAACGCATCGGTAGGTACACTAGTTACCAAGACTTTGCTAATTGCAGGTGAAGGCGAACTGACAGTTGATGAAAATGGAGTTAGGCGCGCAATGTTAAGGGCTTATCACAAGACAACGGGTACTGAGGTAGGGGCGGTGGCATTACCTGCACCACAGAGTGGTTCGCCTATGACCTACATGCTTAATGGTGAACAGTACATCGTGCTCGCTGTTAGTGGTGGTGGGTATTCGGGTGAGTTGATTGCGCTTAGATTGTAATCACCGGTGCAGGCCTGAATAGGAAGATCGAAGATTTGAGAAAAAGTTGACTTGAGTTGTCCAGCATTAATCAACTTCAATCACTATTTTCCCCCGAGTTCTTCTGGTTTGGCTTTGTTCATGGGCCAACGGGGCCTGTTCGAGAGGAAATCGATAACTCACAATCGGATTGATTATTCCATTTTGAATTAATCCACCTATCTCGGATAGCTGGCCTGAATTTGGTTGCACGAGGATCGATGTGGCACGCACATTGCGGGACGGATTTCTGCCTTCTGATGTTAGTCCTACAATAGAAACCAGAATACCACCTTCCTTGAGGGTTTGCAGAGACCGCACCTGTGTGTCTCCTCCAATCGGATCCAATACAACATCCACATCACTGGCAAAGTTCTCGAAGTTCTGTGTGCGATAGTCCACAGGAACATCGACACCAAGTCCCCGCAGGAAATCGTGATTGTAGTCGGACGCGGTAGCAATGATTCGTGCACCTCGCCATTTGGCGAGTTGGACTGCTATTGAGCCAACACCGCCAGCACCGGCATGAATAAGAATCGTCTGGCCGGGCTGCAGTTTTGCTACCTCGAATAATGCTTGCCAGGCAGTCAGTGCGACCAGAGGTATAGCAGCAGCTTCCGCATGAGATACTCTTGCTGGTTTGAGGGCAGCTTCATTTTCAAGGATGATGACATACTCTGCGTACGTTCCGCCGCGACGCAGATTCACCATGGCAAAGACCTCGTCATCCACTTCGAAAACATCCACACCTGAGCCAATTGCTGTTACGGTGCCGCTGACGTCAAATCCTGGCACATAGGGAAGTGATGCACCAGATAACCCTCCGGCTCGGCCCGCTCTTATCGATGTGTCAACGGGATTCACGGCCGCTGCATGCACGCGGACCAGCAGTTCTCCTGGTCCAGGGACCGGTATTGAAACTTCTTGAACCCGCAGAACTTCAGGATCACCAAATTCTTGAATTTGGATTGCTCTCATATTAGCGGTGTTCTGTGCGTAACCACTTAGGGATAGCAAAAGACAAAGGAGGAGCAAGGAAATACGCATTAGGAAAACACTCCCAAACAGGAAATTAAGAGAGAGTATGCAGATTTCTGAGTATTAATGGCAACCGATTCCGGAATGGAAATGGGTACTCGCTCGGATATTTCTGCGTTTGCAGCGTTTTTGGCACTCTGATACCTTTCCTGCTTGTATTTGCAAGACTGCTAGTTAACAGGACCAGAAATGAGCAAAAATGACGATACAGCTAGCTCGGTTAGTCGGAGGACGCTGATCAAGATGGGCATTGTGACAGGTATCGCTGTTCCCATACCAGCGCTTAGTCAGCCACCAAACAGGATGCGACCCCAATCAGGTGACTTTATAATATTTGATGAGGAGCCCAATTTCGGTGAGCTGGTGAGGCCAGAAATGTTGGATCTGAACCAGCAACCTGTTTCGGCATTGGCAAAGGACCCTGACACAGATACGGTCCGTGACGGTTCCCGCCTCAACCGAGTTATGATTACCCGTATTGATCATAATAAACTCACTGAACGATATCGTGATAATACAGCGGACGGAGTTATTGCTTATTCTGCGATCTGCACACACACTGGTTGTGATGTTATCAATTGGGACAGCGCGCAATTACGTATGGCTTGTCCATGTCATGAATCTCAATTCGATATCTATGATGGCGGTAGAGTTGTAGGTGGGCCAGCGCCCCGGCCACTTGCTATGTTGCCATTGGAAATTATCGATGGGTTTGTACGTGTAGCTGCCTCGTTTCGAGGACGGGTTGGCTTCACCCAGCAGTTCTAGCTAAAAGGAAAACCACAAGAGGAATATCCATGTTGAGTTTAATTAAAAAAATAGTTTTGGGAAGCGGAATCCTGTTTTGGGTTGTCACGAGCTTCGCTCAGTCCCTACCTCCTTATAACCCGGTAACTCAGGAGAGACTGCTTAACCCTGAAGAGAGTAACTGGTTAATGTATCGTGGCACGTACGATTCACATGGTTATAGCACGCTAGATCAAATCAATACGGAAAACGTTGACGAACTCGAAATGGTATGGAGTTTCTCAACGGGACTTAGAGAGGGACACCAGGCACCCCCAATTGTAAATGATGGCTACATGTACGTCAGTACGCCGCAAAATCACATCATTGCATTGAATGCGCGAACTGGGGATTTAATCTGGAGATATGTGCGTTTTCTGCCCGATGATCTCCAGCAACTACATCCGACTAACCGTGGTGTCGCGTTGTATGAGGATCGTGTTTATCTGGCAACTGTAGATGCATACTTGGTTTCTCTAGATGCTTTGACTGGAGATGTAATCTGGGAGCAGGCGGTTGAAGATTATTATGATGGTTACTATATGACCATGGCTCCGCTCATTGCTGATGGTAAAGTAATGGTAGGTGTGTCAGGCGGTGAACTGGGTATTCGTGGATTTGTTGCCGCCTACGATGCATTTTCAGGCGAACAAGCGTGGAAGACCTATACTATCCCCGCTCCTGGTGAGCCAGGTTCTGAGTCCTGGCCAGGTGATTCCTGGCAAACCGGCGGAGTACCTGTTTGGATCACCGGTTCTTATGATCCTGAGTTGAACCTCTCCTATTGGGGTACCGGCAACGGTGGGCCATGGATGGGTGATACGAGGCCAGGGGATAATCTTTATGCAACTTCCGTTGTTGCTCTTGATGTCTCCTCTGGTGAGTTAAAGGCGTATCACCAGTACCACTGGAATGATTCTTGGGATTGGGACGAGGTCTCAGCTCCTCTATTGATTGACTTCCAACGAAACGGGCAAACGGTCAATGGTATGATTCATCCAGGTCGTAACGGCTACTTGTGGTTTCTTGAGCGAAATGCCGACAGTATTGGCTTCATAGATGCTAATCCCTATGTGTATCAGGACGTTTTTACGAGCCTTGATCCAGTTACTGGTAGGCCTGAATATGACATGAGCAAGAAACCAGGTACCGGGTACGAAGCAACTTTCTGTCCTTCACTTTGGGGCGGTAAGGACTGGCCACCAGCGGCATTCAGTCCCAAAAGACGTCTGTTATATATTCCTGCTAACGATAATGTCTGTTCTATTATGATTGGAGAAGAAATCGAGTATCGACCCGGTAGGTCTTTTACGGGTCGTGGGCCATCCGAGAATGGAGGTTTCATGATCAGGCCTGGCACGAATCATATAGGCGAATTACAAGCATGGAACGTGGATACCGGCGAGCGTGTTTGGACAGCAACATTCCCTGACCAGAACTGGGGGCCAGTCCTGGCTACAGCTGGTGACCTCGTATTCATGGGTGGTACTAATGATCGCTACTTTCGAGCCTTCAATGCCAATACGGGCGACGTTTTGTGGGAACAGAGGGTTAATTCCGGGGTTAATGGAGTACCAGTTAGCTATACATTAGACGGAAAGCAGTACATAGCCGTTCAAGCTGGCTGGGGCGTAGATGCTGAACGCGAACAGAACTTATTAAATCTTGTAAGAGGTGAATCTCATAGAGTCCCCCAAGGGGGCACAATATGGGTTTTCACGTTATCTGATTAGTTTTAGGTTAATGTGATGGGGTGCGCTGAATACTCGCACCCTGGTAGCTATGTTTACGGGTTTTCATAGACCAGCTTGCCATTCACATAGGTTTGTTCCACCTCGATATCCATAATACGCTCAGGATCGATAGTGAGTATATCATTCGACAACACGATCATGTCGGCGAACTTTCCAGGCTCCAGAGAACCTTTCACTTCTTCCTCGAAGTTGAGATAAGCACCGGTTAGAGTATAAGCGCGAATTGCCTCTTCAATAGTAATAATTTCATCGGGACCATAAACCTGCCCACTCATTCCTTTTCGAGTAACGGCAGCATATAAGCCAACCATCGGTCCGATAGGCAATATATCACTGGAAATAGCTACCGTTATGCCATGATCCATTGGTGAGCGCAGAGGGTTGTTATGATCCAATCGCCAGCCATCTAGGTTTGCCGCGTAACGACCCTCGAGTGTATAAGTGAAATTGGGTTGCTGGGTGATGTGGATATCGTGCTCTGCCATTAGCTCCATAGTTAGATCGGGTGGGCGCATGGAAAAATGATTTAGATAGTGTCGATGATCTTCGCGAGGATTACGCTCTAATGCATCGGCAAGTGTATTTACCACCAGCACGATGGCTGCATCGCCAATTGCGTGAATGCCCATTTGCCAGCCCGAGTCATGAATTTCGTTTAAATGGGTAATTAGATCATTCTCTGGCATATTGAGGTAGCCTCGGTAATCACCTTGATTGACATAGGGCTCCAAGGTATAGGCAGCAGGGCCCGTGAAACCGCCATCGGCAAATACCTTGATGGGGCCTATCTTGAGGAAATCGGTGCCACTTGCCACCCGTGATTTGACTTCGGCAATAGCTTCGGTATCAAACCACTGAAACTGGATGGCAGATCTCGGCAAGGGTAAGGTGGAAGTTTCATAAAGTTGCTCCCACATAGCATACTCCCTTGGTGCTTTTGAGGCGTCGGTAATACTGGTAATACCCTTGCCGAGCAGCGCATTTAGATTGATTTCTAGACTGGCTATGAGCTCGTCATAAGTCGAGTCGGGAACAAGTCGACCTACAATATTTTGACGTTCTCGTATGATGCCAGTTGCTGCTCCATTCTGATCCCGCTCTATAACACCACCTTCAGGGTCGGGAGTAGAATTTGTAATCTCTGCTAATGTTAACGCGAGAGTGCTTACCACGGCACTGTGTCCTCCGGCTCGCGTGAGAGTAATAGGATTGTCGGGCGCTGCTTCATCCAAATCTTGTCTTATTGGTCTTCGCCCTTCGATTAATTCATCTTCCGACCAACCGTAGCCAGTGATCCATTCACCCTCACCAAGCTCTTCGGCCTTAGCTCGTATCAGGCCCTGTATTTCCGCAATTGAACTAACATCACCCAATTCAATATATCGTTGAGGTCGGCCCCGGATATGGGTGTGGGAATCAATAAAACCTGGCATCAAAGTTTTGCCTTGGAGATCGACAGTTAGCTCTGACTGGTATTCGTCGAGCAAAGACTGTCCCCCGGTTGCAACGATTAGACCTTCATCGACCGCAACAGTATTCTGGATAGAGAAATTATCGTCGACGGTAATGATCTTGGCATTGGTCAGGATTAGATCAACCTGGGTAGCGACCGGAACACTTGTTTGATCTGGTTCGGATTGCCCGCAACTAAGCAATGTTGCAAACAGTATAAGTAAAATGCTATTTCTCACTATATCTTTCATTGTTTTACTCGCGTGTTTGTTATTGGCTTTGTAAAAGTCCAGAGGAGTGAACATGATCCATAGTATCTTTCAGGGCCAGCTTAAACTTATCGATCATCTCGTTGATTTGGTCTTCCTCGATAATGAGTGGAGGGCAGAAGGCAAGCGAGTTTCCCGCAACCGCGCGGATTAATAGCCCATGCTCCTGGCTCGCCTGCTTGGCATAAGCGCCCACGCTACCATCCTTAAAACTCTCCCCGGTCTTTTTGTTCGCAACCAGTTCAACAGCGCCTATCAGTCCCTTGCCTCGTACTTCTCCAACGAGGGGGTGATCTGCAACTTCCTTTAATTTAGCCTGCATGCATTCACCCATTTTGGCAGCGTGTTGGAAAAGGTTTTCCCGTTCGTAGATCTCCAGGGTTTTCAGGGCTACTGCACAGGCAGCAGGGTGCCCGCTATAGGTATATCCATGGCCGAATATACCAACTTTGGAACTGGGTTCTACCATCGCTTGGTACATGAATTCAGGAATAATGGAAGCACTTATGGGTATATAGGCAGAGGATAATTGCTTTGCTAGTGTCATCAGTTGGGGATGGAATCCCATGGTGTTGCACCCAAAATCATTGCCTGTGCGACCAAAACCACATATTACCTCGTCACTCCAGAATAGGATGTCATATTTCGTAAGCAGGTTTTCTACTTCCGGGAAGTAACTGTCAGGCGGCACGATAACACCACTGGCTCCCCCAACCGGTTCTGCGATGTAAGCGGCGATTGTCTCTGGCCCCTCCGCAAGGATCATGGTTTCGAGGTTTTCAATCAGGCGGGCACAGAATTGACTTTCAGACTCTCCCTCCAATTTGTTGCGGTAATAGTGCGGTGATTGGGTGCGGATGATACCCAGTTCATCGACAGGCACACTGAAATGCGTATGCATGACTGGCAATGCGGTAAGTGCTGCAGCCGCTAGCGTCACTCCATGGTAAGAAGGTTCCAGGGTTATAATTTTTTTCTTTTGCGGCTCACCCGTTACATTGAAATAGTAACGGAGCATTTTCATGTGCGAATCATTCGCTTCACTACCGGAGTTGGCGAAGAAAACCTTACCATTTTCGATAGGTACCATGTTGGTGAGCTTTTCTGCCAAATCCATGACTACTTGATGAGTACGGCCTCCGAACATATGGGAGTAGGAAAGAGTTCGTAATTGCCCGGCTATAGCCTCGATCAGTTCTTCATTTCCATACCCTAGTGAGGCGCACCACAAGCCAGCGAGACCTTCTAGGTACTTCTTACCTTTTTTGTCGAAGACATAAATGCCTTCACCGCGAACTATATTCAGTTCTTCCACTTGCTTCAGGTTAGTGATGGGGTAGATTACCGAAGTCATACCAGGAGCCCCCTGCTTTAAGTAGTTAAAATTTCGTATAAACGGAAGTCTAACGATTCTATGCGATCAAGGGTGGTTGGGGAAAGTCTCAATAAGAAAGGGTTAGTAACTCTCCCCCTTTTGAGATATTGCCACAGCACTATTTGCGTGCCTGTAACCACCATTTTATGGTAGTCGTCACTAACTCGGCAGCATCCTGTTGTACAAAGTGGTTAGCGGTTGGCACGGCCACGATAGTGGTATCTGAGTCATTCCAGTCCCAGGTATTATTCAATCCATTGGAATGCAGGGCGGTGTCCCGTAGACCATGAAATACCAGTAATGGAACGTTCAACTGAGGCGCTGGCGGTGGGGCAGGAGTGTTCGAATCTGTACGGGGATAATTTTGTTTATAGTAAGCTAGCATCCCATCGAAGCTAGACTGAGCGAAAGCCTCGACGTAGCGCTCCCGGGCAACCGGGTCTGCTACCCAGAACGACAAGCTTTCCGCTGTCATTGGGCCACCGAATAGGATGTCAGGGTCAGAAGGAGATCCTTCAATAAACGTGCGGGCATAGCCACTATTCTGTTGTTGCTCAAGGTTGGTAGCTAGCTCCCGGGCCATGCCATTTGGATGGGGTAGGTTCAGAATTATCAGCCTGTCTACCATATCGGGAAGGTTGAAGGCGAACTGCCATGAGACAATTCCACCCCAATCATGACCAACAATTGTTGCTTTCTCTTCACCTAGATGGCGGATGACAGCAGCAACATCTGACACCAGATACTGCATGTTATAATTTTCATTACCTTCTGGTTTATCGCTAAGGTTATAACCCCGTTGATCAATTGCTACGACTCTGTAATTATCTTTTAGTCCTTCCATTTGATGGCGCCAGCTATACCAAAAATCCGGAAAGCCATGGATCATAACGACTAAAGGCCCTTCGCCAGTGATGGCATAATGTATTTTGGTGCCGTTATTGTCAGCATAGCCATGCTCAACCTCATCCCAGAGATCAGCATTTACAGAATTTCCAAACAGCACCAGAGATGAAAAAAAGATAGTAATAAGGGAGAAATATTTTTGCATGTCAAATTATCCGAGATAGATTGGGGGAATAGTGAAAACCGGTAGAGCCTTAATTCTATTTCGATGGCTTCTGATTTTCCTTGTTTGTGAAAAGTAGAATTAAAACAGATTTACAATCAAATGTTTAACTGAATTATTCCACTTGGTGTAATTTACGAAAGAGGATTACGGCATCGTTCCCTGTGTTTGCTTATTCTTAGGACCTCCATTGTTGTATTATCTCATCAGAAATTTATTCTGTAAAAACGGAGTGAGTGCAGAACAAAGGATTTAGTAAAAATGGTTAAAAAAGTCAATATATTCATAATTCTAGCATTTATTTTGTTGGCTCAACCTTCTCGGTCACAGGATAGAGACGCCAGTCTGTCCCTCTTAACAATCAAAGAAATCATGAATGCCATTATTACACCGATGACAGCTATTATTTGGGGGGCCTATGATCTGGAAACCGACGGGGAATGGCAGGAAGTCTCTAATGCTGCATTGGCCGTTATTGCTGCCGGTAACCTGCTGGTAAGAGGTGGTGCCGGAGAAGGTGAAGAAGTAACTGCTGTCGAGACTGACTGGCAAAGCTATAATAATCAAATGATCAAGGCAGCCAGGCAAGTATTAGTGGCCGCAGAAAAAAAGGATGAAGAGGCTCTTTTTAATGCGGGTAATGATGCCTTATATCCCCCCTGTGAAAGTTGTCATCAACAATATCAAAATCAATAGCCGACCCTTCTTACTTGAGCACAAATCCACGATAACCATTTTCAGCAACATCGTTACATTTCTCGACGTAGGAAGGATAGCCTAGGTACGGCATGAAAATTCTTGGTTTACCTGGAATGTTGGCGCCTGTGTACCAGGAATTACAACCGGTTGGGTAAAGTGTTTCGTTGGCAATATCGTTCACAAGATTGACCCAGCCCTGTTCCGCGGTGGCACTGGCTTCGACAGTTCGCAGTTTATTGGTGTGTAGATAGGTAAGACAGTCAGCTATCCAGTCCACGTGTTGTTCGATACCAACTATCATGTTGGCCAAAACCGATGGGCTACCGGGCCCGGTAATTGTGAACAGATTCGGAAATCCTGTAATAGCCAGCCCCAGGTAGTTGGCAGGACCCTCCTTCCATTTTTCCTGTAAGGAAAAATTATCCCTGCCGCGGATATCTATAGCGAGCAAAGCGCCAGTCATAGCGTCGAATCCAGTTGCAAGTATAAGTGTATCGAACTGGTATTCACCCCGTATGGTTTGAAGACCATTTGTTGTAATTTTTTTTATGGGGGCTTCGCTAACATCTACGAGAGTCACGTTTTCCCGGTTATAGGTTTCGTAGTAACCAGAATCAACACACAAACGTTTACACCCTAATACAGTGCGTGGGGACAGAATTTCAGCAACTTCAGGATCATTGATGATTTCATGAATTTTACCATTTACAAAATCTACTGCTGTCTTGTTTGCGTCGAGATTCATGCCAAGATCATTAAAGCTCGCCTGAAAAGGTAAGCCTCCTAGCTGCCATCGATCTTCGTAAATGGCAATTCGCGCTTCCTCATCCAGGTCTAACGCTGACATATGATTTGGACGGTTGTTAAGAGCGGTGTAGCGTCGGGAATTTTCGGCTCTAAACTCCGCATAGCGATTCTTGATGTGTTTCTCGTGATTTTTGTCCATCGGTGCATTACGAGCTGGTATCGAAAAAGTTGCCGTGCGTTGAAACACTGTGAGTGTCTCCGCTTGCTCTGCAATGATGGGAATTGCTTGGACAGCTGAAGAACCGGTGCCGATTATTCCTACATGTTTACTGGAGAAATCCATCGGTCTGTGAGGCCATTTACCGGTGTGTAGCACATTACCGGTGAAGTTTTCGATTCCGTCGAATTCTGGTATATTTTCTTTTGACAGGCAGCCAGTAGCCATAACACAGAAACTAGCCTCGAAGCGCTCTCCTTTCTCAGATTCCCCTAGCCAGGTATCACTCTTTTCATCAAACAGGAGGGAGACAATGGGTGTATCAAACTGGATATCCGTGCGCAGATCGAAACGGTCTGCAACGTGGTTTGCATATTCAAGAATTTCCGATTGCGGAGAATATTGCTCACTCCAATTCCATTCCTGTTGAAGCTCGTTAGAAAACTGGTAAGAGTATTCCAGGCTGTTCACATCGCAGCGCGCACCAGGAAAGCGATTCCAATACCAGGTACCCCCAACATTGCTTCCCGACTCGAAAACACGTACCGAAAACCCAAGGCTGCGGAGTTTATAAAGCGCGTAAAGACCAGCGAAACCGGCTCCAATAATCGCTACATCGTATTTGGATAAAGATTTAGTCATCGAATTTCTGGGAATTAGATCACAAGCAAAGCTGGCAGTCTTTCAATGAACCAATAGGTAGCGATAGCCCCGAGCCCATATGCAAGGCCTCTTTGAATACTTAGAAACAGATGAGACAGGAAACGGTTAAAGACATAGTTTATTGCAAGTAAAACGCAGATGAATGCTATCTGGCCACCTTCTACGCCAAGGTTAAAAAACAATAGCGCTAAGGGTATATCACCGTCGCTCAATCCAAGCTCGCCCAGTGCTCCAGCAAAACCAAACCCATGAAAAAGACCGAAAACAAGTGCGACTATCCATGGTTTAGTATGTGCCAGCGTCGACTCACCCCGTTGGCCCATGATGATCTCTCGAGCTAGGAATACAATAGATAAAGCGATAAGTACTTCTATGGGAGCGTTAGGGACCGGGAATATTCCCAGCACCGCAAAGGCTAAGGTAATACTATGGGCTACCGTGAAGGCAGTAATAGTCTGAAATAGTTTCCAAAATCCTTGTAACAGTAACAGCAGTCCCAGCACGAATAACAAGTGGTCAATTCCAAATAAAATGTGTTCCGCACCGAGTATAAGGTAACGTAAGGCTAGGCTACCGAGCGATGCAGCACCCGCTTTTAGTTGAGGAAGAGGTACATCGACGAAATTACCATCACCTGGAAAATAGCCTGACACATCGCTGCCATCACTCCATCTTGCTACTACGACGACTCCCTGGAATGACCAGGGAAAGCTGAGCGTATCGTCGACATTAAGTGAAGGCGTACATTGAAAACGATAGCTGAACCTGCCGGGAGAAAGTCCGATACACCGCTCGGGGAGAATACGTTCCACGTTAAATAGAGGTGGGACCTGTTGGTCCACGATGGAGAGGTTGTACTCGTTGTCTGGCAGCTCATCAAGAAATACTCGTGCAACTCCAGTTACGTCAATATCGTGGGGGTAGACCTGGGTAGCAAACAGACAGGCAGCCAGTAGTAAGAGGTGTGTCGGCGTTCGAATTTTCACGGCAGAGACTTATTTATTCCTGACCTGTTTCCCTAATTACAACTGTGTACTGGTCCCATAATTGATCAACTTCCAATTGCAGGCGGGACTCTTCCTCTTCGGCAATCCAGTCAAGCCGCACCCGATCCGAGATTTCATTCAAAAGGGGTAGCCGGGCTTCGACCCGCCCAGTAATACGGAGCCAATGTTGGCCACGATTACTAAGAAAAGGACCACTCCATTGTCCGATTGTGGCAGCAAAAACAGTGTCAGCGAACTCTGGTTCGAAGATGTTGGACAAATCAATGTGATTAACGTTGGGAAGTGGCGATGCATTCCCTTGTTCCAGCTCCAGAAGTTGTTCAGGTTCAGCACTTGCATTTAAAAGGCTAATCATCTCATCAGAAAGTGTATCCTGTGAGTTGAAAACCAGTTCATCTACTGAGATGTTGGGCAGGGTCTCGTACCGCGACACATTGGCTTCATAATAGGCGCGCAGTTCTGCTTCTGATGGTTGGATAATCCCACCGCTGAGTACGTGCCGCATTTTTTGGGCCAGCATATCGTGGATGCGAACATCATTGTCCAGGCCCAAGGTGATGGCTTCTTGAACCAGTATTTGTTCTTCAACATAGAGGGATGCGATTACCTGGCGTTGCGCTTCCGTAAGAGACTCGCCCCTATTCATCTCCTGCATGAATATTCGTGCGTCGATCTCACGTTGATCGATTTCCAGAATTTTTTCACCACGATTTTGGAAGATCGTGTATAGGGCGAAGATCACGATTGCGATAGCAAGAAAATGCAGTGTAGGCTCGCGCAGCAGTGTCTTGAGCCGTGACTCTGGTGGAGATGAATTAGTCATTGAGCCTATCTTCTGTTTTATTACGTACTAGTTTGTATTCTGTGCCGGCGGGATGCAAGAGTTGGATACGTTAGTCTCAGCAACTAAATACATTATGTTAGGCATTTTTTCGAACTAGATGTTTTATTTTTCTCAGTTTTCCCGCTTCATCAGAGACTGATCATTACTGCAAAACATAGGTTCTAGATTGCGCTTAACCCTGTCTATACAATTCCGAACCTCATCTGTATAATGCCGTTTTGCGGATAGTGGTAATCTTATGTTACGAATCGCTGAAGAGGCCTTAACATTTGATGATGTTCTGCTCCTGCCTGCGCACTCCACCGTTCTTCCCAAATCAGTAAGCCTTGAATCCAGTTTAACGCGTTCTATTGCCTTGAATATTCCGCTGGTGTCATCCGCCATGGATACCGTTACCGAAGCACGCCTTGCTATTGCTATGGCGCAGGAAGGTGGGCTGGGTGTGATCCATAAAAACATGAGCGTAGAAAAACAGGAACGAGAAGTACGTTTTGTCAAAAAATACGAAAGTGGTGTAGTCAAAGATCCTTTTACCATTCCAGTTACCGCCACCATCCGTGACCTGATTGCGCTGATGAAGGAAAACGATATCTCTGGTATGCCGGTTGTTGATAGCAATGGATTAGTAGGTATTGTTACCAGCCGCGATGTTCGATTCGAGGCGAACCTTGATGCCACAGTTGATACGATCATGACCCCTAAGGAGAGGCTAGTTACTGTTGGTGAAGATTTTGAGCTAGATGAAGTAAAGGAACTGCTCCATCGTCACCGTATCGAAAAAATTCTAGTGGTTAATGGCGACTTGGAACTGAAAGGTCTTATTACCTTAAAAGATATTCGCAAGTCCGAAGAATTTCCTAATGCTTGCAAAGATGAACTAGGCCGACTTCGTTCAGCTGCTGCTGTTGGTACAGGCGCGGACACGAATGAGAGGGTTGATGCCCTTGTGGAAGCCGGTGTTGATGTCATCGTTGTCGATACGGCTCATGGGCATTCCCAAGGTGTGATAGACCAGGTGAAGTCCATCAAATCCCGTCATCCCTCCATCCAGGTCATTGGGGGCAATATCGCTACAGCCGATGCAGCGAAGGATCTTGTTGCTGCTGGTGCTGATGCTGTTAAGGTGGGAATTGGTCCTGGATCGATTTGTACAACGCGGATTGTTACTGGCGTCGGAGTCCCTCAGATTAGCGCTGTAGCGAACGTTGTTGAGGCGGTTAAAGATACAGATGTCTGTGTCATTTCGGATGGTGGCATTCGTTATTCGGGTGATCTGGCAAAGGTGATCGCCGCCGGTGCTCATGTCGTTATGGTAGGAAGTCTTCTGGCTGGTTCGGAAGAAGCGCCCGGTGAAGTGGAACTATACCAGGGGCGCAGTTACAAAGCCTACCGCGGCATGGGGTCTATGGGTGCTATGTCGCATTCTCAGGGCTCGAGTGACCGATATTTTCAGAACATTGAATCGGGAACTGAAAAACTTGTGCCGGAAGGGATCGAAGGTAGAGTGCCTTACAAGGGTCCAATGTCAGCAATCGTGCATCAGTTGATGGGTGGGTTGAGATCCAGTATGGGTTATACGGGGTCTAAAGACATTACTGCAATGCGCACCAAGACCCAGTTTGTGAGAATAACAGGAGCAGGAATGTCTGAGTCTCATGTACACGATGTCAGTATAACTAAGGAGGCTCCTAATTACCGAGCTAGCTAGAACAATGAGCTCTCTCTTGTACAGTGATTTGTTAAAATTTCTTATCACAAACGTAACTGGCCGGGAATGAACCTCCTATGATTCATTCTTATTTCTTGCTAAATCCCAGTCTGTTTCTCATTATCCCTTTTTAGAATTTAATTACATGACTGCAGCAAATATCCATTCCCAGAAACTTATCATTCTGGATTTCGGATCCCAATACACTCAACTTATTGCACGGCGCATTCGCGAGCTGGGTGTGTACTGCGAAATCTGGGATTACGAAGTTGATGAGAAGTACCTTAAAGAGTTTGCGCCACAAGGGATGATCTTTTCCGGAGGGCCGGAATCGGTTCATGCGTCGGAGTCACCAAAGGCGCCAGAGTTTCTCTACGAATTTGGCGTGCCTATCCTGGGGATTTGTTATGGTATGCAGACCATGGCGGAACAATTCGGTGGTAAGGTGGCGAGTTCAGAAAAATCTGAATTTGGATTTGCCCACGTCGAGGTCACAGGGTCGAATAAATTGTTGAGTGGAATAGAAGATCGTTTTATCGACAACAGAAATCCGCAACTTGATGTATGGATGAGCCACGGAGATAAGGTTATTGAAGTGCCGCAAGAGTTTAGCGTCGTGGCATCAACCGAAAGTGCCCCTATTGCCGCCATGTGCAATGAAACGAAAGGCTTTTACGGTATTCAGTTTCATCCCGAAGTCACTCATACATTGCAAGGCTTGCGTATCCTTGAGCGCTTCGTCCACGAAATCTGTGGTTGTGAATCACTCTGGACGTCTACATCTATTATAGAGGATTCTATATCAACTGTTAGGGAAAAGGTCGGAAATGATAAGGTGTTGCTAGGTCTTTCCGGCGGAGTAGATTCATCGGTTGTGGCTGTACTTCTACATAGGGCGATCGGTGATCAACTCACTTGTGTGTTTGTTGATAACGGGCTGTTGAGATTACATGAAGGTGACCAGGTCATGGCAACCTTTGCGAAAAACATGGGCATCGAGGTTGTCCGCGTCAATGCGGAAGACAGGTTTCTAAACAAACTTATCGGGGTCGAGGACCCGGAAGAAAAACGCAAAATCATCGGCAATACATTTATCGAAGTATTTGATGAGGAAGCAACTAAAATACAAGATGTTAAGTGGCTCGCGCAGGGCACTATTTACCCGGATGTTATTGAGTCAGCTGGATCGAAAACCGGTAAAGCTCACGTAATCAAATCTCATCATAATGTTGGTGGTTTGCCAGACGACATGAAGCTGGGGCTGGTAGAGCCATTAAGAGAACTCTTTAAAGATGAAGTGCGTAAAATAGGGCTGGATTTAGGATTGCCTTATGAAGCGGTTAATCGGCATCCTTTTCCTGGTCCCGGCCTGGGGGTTCGAGTACTTGGTGAAGTCAAAAAAGAATATTGTGATATTTTGCGTCAGGCGGATGCTATTTTCATAGAAGAGTTGCGTATGGCGGAGTGCTATAACAAGGTCAGCCAGGCGTTTGCGGTTTTTCTACCTGTTAAATCTGTGGGAGTAGTGGGTGATGCTCGTCGCTATTCCTACGTCATTACTTTGCGCGCCGTGGAAACGATAGACTTCATGACGGCTCAGTGGGCAAGGTTGTCTCCCGAATTATTGGAAACTGTATCCAATCGCATTATGAATGAAATAGCTCATGTCTCGCGCGTAACCTATGATATCTCTAGTAAACCGCCAGCAACTATTGAGTGGGAGTAGGGACATCGTTAAACGTTTTATAGGT
>CESC01074355.1_pt1 | contig 15634 bp, 17 predicted proteins | sample 531131 | NCBI WGS metagenome assembly CESC01 (sample SAMEA2621295, study PRJEB7988) | marine metagenome | biome: marine biome (ENVO:00000447); feature: mesopelagic zone (ENVO:00000213); material: "saline water (ENVO:00002010), including plankton (ENVO:xxxxxxxx)" | depth 800 m
CCAGCTTCATTCTTGGCCAGACTGAACTTTGCGACGGAACCGATCAGAGGCGTCTCGGACGGATCAAGAGGGCTGAGGTGCGCCCGCAAGAAGTCCTTTCACTGCTTTGGCGATTGCAGACACATCGCCCACGACATCAACGGGACCATCGTATGCCCTCGCATTCTCCGGCATGCCGGGCCGAAGCTGTTTTTCCCTCCTGAGGACCATTGTGTAGCCTCCCGCATCATGTATCTCGGCGAGGCCCCGTGAACCGTCGTCAAGTGACCCGGATAGCACAATCCCGATCGTACGCTGGCCTCCCAATACGACGAGGGAGTTAAACAACAGATCAACCGTCCGATTTCGGTGCGCCCGTTCTGGATCAGAAATCAAAATGCTAACGCTATTCGATAGAAGACACAGATGGCGGGAGGGTTCCCCGATATAAATACAGCCGGCCCGCAAATGCTGGCCTTGATCTGCGATCTGCACGGACATGTGCGTCGAACGTTGCAAGATTTGGCGCAGATGAGTGTCTTTCTCCTAGGGCCGGTGCAGGACGATCATCACGACAGCATCGATCTCCTGCCATTCTGCAAGCAGGGCTTGAAGATCATCAAGCCCTTCAGCCCTTGACGCTCCGATGGCAATGACCCAAGGGGATAACTCTTCCAGCATAAGTTGAGTATGTGTTATCTGGACATGCTCCGATAGTGCTGTTGTTCCCTGAAACCGAGCCAGCGCGTAAGTCAATGACCGTGGGAACAAATCAGAAGTCACCGCTGTTGCCTAAACATGCGCGTGCTTCTTCTCCATAACCCAAAGGCCGGACGCGAGGACCACTCGCGGGAAGGGCTCATGCGCCTTTTTGCATGTCATGGTCACACCATTATCTATCGTGACATTAAAAGTGACGAAATCAACCCCGCAGACGCGGCGGGCGTGGACTGCGTCGCGATCGCAGGGGGCGACGGAACTGTCGGTAAGGTTTTGCGCGCTTTGATCGATGTAGATCGCCCTTTTACGATTCTCCCGCTCGGGACGGCAAACAATATGGCCCGTAGCTTCAAGCTTCCCTTAGGCGCAGATGATACAGTTTGTTGCGTTGATGAGGCCACAGAGAAGCGGTTCGATGTGGGCATCGCTCGAGGCCCGTGGGGGTCGCGCTTGTTTTTCGAAGCTGTCGGGATCGGTGCGCTTGCCGAAATGATGCAGACCGGTAACTCTGCCAAACTTAGTCCTGAGGACAAGCAACATTTCGGCGATCAGGCCCCTCAACAGTTCGTGCAAGATGCACCTGCGCAGGATTGGCAGGTGCGCGTGGACGGGGAGGAATTGCCTGGCGAGATGATCTTCTTTGAGACTCTGAATATGCCGATTACCGGTCCAAATCTTCCCCTGGGGCCATCGGGTTGCTTTGATAATGGGCTGCTTTCGTTGGCCGTTCTTCGTCCAGACGGTCGCGACAGCTTTCTGAGCTGGCTCGCAGGATCGCGCGACCGGCCATCCACTGGTCTGGAACGGCTGACCGCGAAGCAAGTGGATTTGGTTTGGCCGCGTGGTGCTCTGCGGATTGACGACGATCTGCCAAAGACTCCTGAAGAACCCAGAAGGGTTGCCATCGAACTGGCACCGCAAAAGCTGCGATTGCGTGTGCCCAAGACAAACGGAGATGTGTGATGCCTACGTTAAGCCAGCGCGACCTAGTCGAGATCGAGCGGCAGGCGGTGGAGCTTGCCACCATGGCCGGAGCGCAGATTACCGCCGCGCTTGGTCGCACCTTAGCTGTGCGCTACAAGGGAGAAGCGGATAAAAGGGAGGACTTACGCGATCCCGTTTCGGAAATAGATGAGGAGGTCGAGGTGCTCATACGCAAGCAGGTTGCATCGTTTTTTCCGGGTCAAGATGTGTTGGGTGAGGAAAGCGAAGAGCGGCCAAGACGGGATCATGACATTGTTTGGACGATTGATCCCATTGATGGAACCGCAAATTTTGTCAACGGCTTCCCGATCTTCGCGGCCTCCATTGGTGTGCTCAATCGCGGCGTGCCGGTCGTAGGGGCGGTCTGGTGCTCGACAAGCCATGCGCTTAGAAGCGGCGTCTATCATGCCCGCACGGGAGGCCCTCTTTCTTTCGAGTCGGAAGACTTCGAGGCAGTGCTGAGTCCTAACGTTCGTAGGAGGCTGATCGGGCTTGGCAAAGGGCTGGACGCCGCCGGTTTACCGGGGGATCTACGCCGCACTGGATCGGCCGCGATAGAATGCGCCTTTACCGCCGCGGGTTTGCTTGCGGCCACGCGGATCGAAACACCGAACATCTGGGATGTGGCGGGCGGATTTGCTCTGCTGCGAGCGGTGGGTGCCTCTATCCGGGTCGATACGGGCTCCGGCTGGGAGGATTTTGAAGGTTTTACGAGCAGGGCGAGCACTTATGAGGAGAATGATCTCCGGCACTGGTCTGGCCGCGTCATCGGCGGAACGCCCGACGTGGTGGACGCATTGTGCCAACGGTCAGACTGAAGCTCCGGTCTGCTAAGCCAGTGCTTAGGGTTGGTGCAATGGAAGGATGAGCAATGCTAGTTATTCCGCAGGCGAAAGGCTTCGACAGCACGCTCGCTTTGCTGCAAAATCCTTACGGCTATATTTCTAAGACTTGCCGTGCTCTTCGGTCCGATCTGTTTGAGACGCGCGTTTTGATGCAACGGACCATCTGCTTGACCGGTCCCGCGACAGCCCAGGTCTTTTATGAGCACGGGAACTTCACCCGCGAAGGGGCCATGCCAAAACGGATTCAAAAAACCTTGCTTGGCCAAGGTGGGGTCCAGGGTTTGGACGGCGAAACTCATAGACACCGAAAGCAGATGTTCATGGGATTGATGGGGGAGGGCAGAATTGCGGCTCTTCAAGCTATTTCTAGCCGTTTGCTTAAAGAGCAGGTCGCGAGATGGGAAAACGCGCCGGAGGTTGTGCTCTACGACGAGGTTAGGACGATCCTTACCAAAGCAGTCTGCGAATGGTCCGGCGTGCCGTTGCCTGACGCGGAAGTCGCCCTGCGGACAGCGCAGCTAACAGCCCTCTTTCAGGATGCGGGAACGGTAGGATGGCGCCACTGGAAGGCGCGGGCGGCAAGGGCGCGGGCGGAGCATTGGGCGGTTGAGATTATCAGGGATCTGCGAGAGGGCCGCTTGTTGGCCGATCGGAACTCTGCTGCATACATAATCGCCATGTGGCGCAATCTGGATGGCGAGCTCTTGCCTGACAAAGTCGCCGCTGTGGAGATCTTAAATGTCCTGCGCCCCACCGTGGCCGTCTCGGTGTTCATTGTTCAAGCGGCTCATGCGCTGCAGCAAAACCCCACTTGGGCGCAGAGGCTGAGACAAGACGATGAGAACTTGGAGATCTTTGTTCAAGAAGTGCGCCGACTATACCGGTTCTTCCCCTTGGTTGCTGCGCGGGTGAAGCAGGATTTCGAATGGCAGGGTTACCGTTTCCCGAAAGGCACCCGCGTCTTGCTCGACCTCCATGGGACCAACACGGACCCACGGACTTGGAAGGCCGCCGATGCGTTTTTGCCAGATCGATTTCGCGCAACGCCCCAAGACCCATTCAATTTCATACCGCAAGGGGGTGGGGCGTACCATGAGAACCACCGTTGTCCGGGAGAATGGATTACAGTCAGCCAAATGAAAACCTTCTGCGACTTTCTAGTGAATGCCATCACTTACGATCTGTCCCAGCAGGCATTGGAACTCAGTCCGCAGGATTTGCCGCCGGTTCCGAAGGACGGGTTTGTCCTTCGGAACGTTTCACGTAGCTGAGCACAGGAGTTAGGTAGGGACGAGCTGTCGATTTTCAGAACATTCACAGGAAGACAAAAAAGCAAATGAAGCACTGAAGCCGAATGTTTTTGGCTCTGCTCTGGCAGTCCAGACAATAGAGAAACACCGCGTACCCAATCTGGTCTGCGGTCTTTTTCGCGTTTGTTGCGCGCTTAATAGGTTGCAGGTGGATCACTTGCCGGGAACGACTCGTCAACGGCCTCGTCCACAAGATCCCATCTGCGGGGTGGATCGGTCATTTCACGAGGGCCCGCCACGCGGATAGGGTCTTCTCTTTCACCGCAGGCCCCAGCCGCGGAACTCCGGCTCTCAAAGCGCGTTTTCATCAAAGCGGCAATGGTCACAGCCGCGATCCCGAGAGCCACTAATTCAACATTGCGCATTGTATTTCCTTTCATTCGCATCCTCGGGAACAAACGGGAGTCGCTAGGACTGGGTTCCCCAAGAATACTCCCTACGGCAGGTGCTTGCGCATCGCCGCGAGCCTAAACTCAAAGCGGTGCGCATAGTCGAAGCCCAGGGCGTCTTAGAAGTACAGGTTGTAAAGAAAAACAGGGTTCATTAGGCTCGTAAGCATCTGCGAAGTTTAGGCCGTTTGGCCGCCAAAGCAGCGTCGCTCATCGCTCGGAACCATTGACCATTCTCATTCTATCCGTTCCTCCAACATTGCGCTTATCTTGCGGCGCTGAAATATGTTGCGAATTTGGTGTGTCATTACCCGGTCGGGCACGAAATAGGGTTTGCCGTCTTTCCACTCTGCTTTGAAATTGTGGCACGCGGCCACCAAATGCGTAGCATGGCCATCGACGGCAGCCACCGTCAGTTCCATTTGCCGCACCTTCTCAAAGAGACCCTCCGAACCTATCCGCGCGTCGGCGCGATGCAGAAGATCCAGGAAGGAGCCGATATCGATAAAATCGCCGCTCTTTAGCGGACCTTGATTAGTGCGGGTTAGTGGATTGTCCAACTCGTTCAAAGCGACCTCCTCGCGCTCCGTAACCTTGACGGTATAGGTCTTTTCGTCCGTGACTACGCGCGCCATGACTTCCATCAGGTAGATGGGTTCGGCGCCCATGTTGGTTACGAAGCAATGAGCGTTCTCGTCCTGCGCAACGGAGCGGTTTATCAAAATCACTGCCTGCCTCTGGCGCCGAAAATTCAGCCATAGGATGTGAAGATAGGCAAGCCAAACGATCCCCGTAAGCAGACTAATAGCTACTTGCAGAGTGCCCGTGTTTTTCGCAATCCAGTCGAGCATGTTGTCCAGTTCCCTTGCCGCAGGGCTGCGTCCTATTTGCTAACGCTCGAAGATAGGGTTTTGTTGCATTTGAAGCTCCACCACGCGGCACCCTGCAATATTGCGATGCTACAACTGCTCCGCTGATTGCAAGTCTCGCCCAGCCGGAAGACGCCTTAAGAGGCAGAGAAAGAACATTCAGCAGGAACCCTGAGAACTATCAACCCGTAGCAAGATGCGCACCCTCCGCATTATGACAATGCCCCGGGCGCCTGGCGATCCTTGATAGGCATTGGTGATATCCTGGGGATGCAAAGCCTCTGAAAACGTTGACCAGTCACAATATTTCTTGGTCGGAAGGAACGGTTTCGAGAGTACCTTCCACATTCCGGGGAAACCTCGGATCGCCGCAAACTGCAAGTAGGCTTAGGAACATTACAGCTATTAAGTTCATTTGATTTCCTACGCCTTTGGCACCGTGCAGGGTCCGCGAAGCGTCATCACGTTAGTCCTTCGAGCCGGATCGCAAGTGAGCTACTCCACATTAGTTGGACAGTATCTGGCGTAGTTTAAGCTACTCTTTGCACCTGCTGATCGGGGCTGGTTGTTTCAATTTTCTGCCAATAGACCACAGCAGGTGGTTTGCCGCCAAGGGCAGAATGCGGGCGCTTGTGGTTGTAGAACTCGATCCATTTTCTGACGCCATCTCTGGCCTCTGATCCGGTTTCCCAGGCATGCAGGTAGACGCATTCATACTTCAGTGACCGCCAGAGCCGTTCGACAAAGATATTGTCGAGGAAACGGCCCTTGCCGTCCATTGAGATGCGCACGTTTGCGCTCCGCAACCTGTTCGTCCAAGCGAAAGACGTGAACTGGCTGCCCTGGTCCGTGTTCATTATGTCTGGCGGGCCGAACTTGTGGATCGCCTCATTCAGCGCATCAACGCAAAAGCCAGCCTCCAACGTGTTCGAGATGCGCCACGCCAGAACCTTGCGCGTGTGCCAATCCATGATGGCCACCAGATAAAGGAAGCCGCGCCGCATCGGTAGATATGTGATGTCGGCGCACCAAACTTGATTTGGCCGATCCACGCGTAGCCCCCGCAGCAGGTAGGGGTAAATCTTGTGACCCTTCGCCGCCTTGCTCGTGTTGGGTTTCTGGTAGATCGGCATGAGGCCCATCAACCGCATAAGGCGTCGGATGCGCTTTTCGTTCACCAGATGCTGTTCATTGCGCAGGTGCCACGTCATTTGGCGCACACCGTAAAACGGGGTTTCCAAGAACTGCTTATCGATCACGCGCATCAGATCGAGGTTCATCTCGCTCTCACCCTTGGGTTCATAATAAAATGACGACCGCGAGATCGACAGCAGGGAACATTGCTTGCCAACGGACAGACCCGGAATGTTCGGCTCAATCATTTTGCACCTCACTTGCCGGTCCAGGGTTTGAGCTTTCTGGCCAAAAAATCGTTGGCGACGGCCAGCTCCCCAATCTTGGCATGCAGGTCTTTGACCTGCTCTTCATCGACTTCCGGTGCCTTCCGGCTACCTCGCTCGAACACACCAGATGCGCCCTCAAGCAATGCACGTTTCCATTGATGGATCATCGTCGGGTGAACCCCAAACCGACTGGCCAGCTCGCTGACAGTCTCTTCGCCTCTCAGCGCTTCCAACGCCACCTTGGCTTTGAATTCTGGGTGATGTTGCTTCCGTTTCGACATTCCTGATCTCCTTCGTGTTGAAGATCAGCAAACTACAAATCGCAGCTTACGTCAGTGTCCGATGTTCGGGGGGTAGCTCACAAGGTAACAACTGGGATTCCTTAAAAATGCTCCTGTGAGGGGCCGGCACAGTGACTTGAACTATGGGCGACACTCCCACCTGCGGCCGGCGCCTCAATAGCAGGTCGGTAGGTTTTCGCCGGCACTGGGCGTCCTCCTCGGAACACCGACCGCGCCCCTTGCGTTCAAGTTGAAACGCTCGGTCTGCCACGTTCAGCAAGAGGAGGCTCTTAATGACATATCGTTCTCGGAACCTACGCGGCGCCGCCGAAGGCGCACGGGATGCGGTGACAGAAAGGCAAAGTTCGCTTTTGTGGGGGCTGGGCGTCGGTGCGCTCGCAGGGGCGTCTGCCTATGCGCTCTACGCCGCGCGGCGCGACAGGGATGGGCTGAGCCACCGGCCTGCAGATACAGCGCCCGGAAGGACTGCCAAACAGATGCGGTTTGGGGACTATGTGGTTGTCGGTCGCACAGTCACCATCGACCGGCCCCGGGATACGCTTTACCGCCATTGGAGGGAGTTCGAAAACCTCTCTAGCTTTATGGAAAACGTGCAATCTGTCGAGCCGATCGACAAGGCTGCGGGCAAGTTCCGTTGGATGATCGCGGGGCCCGCCGGGACGGACATTCGGGTTGAGACCGAAATCGTGAGCGATAAGCCCGGCGAGGAGATCGCTTGGCGCTCCCTGGAAACTTCCCAGATCGACACCGAAGGCAAGGTTTCTTTCCGCGATGCCCCGGGCGACCGGGGCACGGAGGTTGAGGCGATTGTGGCCTATGACCCTCCGGCTGGGGAGTTAGGGCGTTGGATCGCCAAGCTGTTTCAGGTCGAACCCGCCTTGCAGGGCCGCCGCGATCTGAAACGGTTCAAAATGCTGATGGAAACGGGCGAAATCGCCACCGCAGCAAATCGCAAAGCTGACAAATAAGGAGAGAGACATGCGCGCACTGACATGGCAAGGCAAGCATGACGTGCGGGTCGATACGGTACCGGACCCGGAAATCGTCAACCCGCGTGATGCGATCATCGAAGTGACCTCTACAGCGATTTGCGGCTCTGATCTCCATCTCTATGATGGTGTGATCCCCGGTGTGTTGTCAGGCGATATCTTGGGCCATGAGTTCATGGGCCGCGTGGTCGAGGCCGGTCCTAAAAGCACGCTCAAGAAAGACCAAAGGGTGGTGGTCCCCTTTACGATCTCTTGTGGCGGCTGCTTTCACTGCAAAAAGCAGCAATTCTCAGCCTGCGACAATTCCAACCCGGCGGACAAGCAAGACCTGACCGAAAAGCAGTTCGGCCATGCGGTTGGCGGGTTGTTTGGCTATTCCCATCTGACCGGGGGCTATCCGGGCGGGCAAGCCGAATATGTGCGCGTGCCCTTTTCTGACGTGGGGCCCATCGTGATCCCCGAGGGGTTCAACGACGACGATGTGCTTTTCCTCTCGGACATCCTTCCGACCGGTTGGATGGCGGCGGAGAACGCGGATATTGAGCCGGGCGACACTGTTGCCGTCTGGGGCTGTGGTCCTGTCGGGCTGTTTGCCATTCAAAGCGCGCTCAAGATGGGCGCAGCACAGGTCATTGCGATTGACCACTATCCAAACCGACTCAATCTCGCGCGACAGATGGGGGCGAAGGTGATCGACTACACCCAGACCCATGTCCTCGAAGCCTTGATGGAAATGTCGGGCGGCCATGGGCCGGATGCGGTGATCGATGCGGTCGGCATGGAAAGCCACGGTTTCGCGCCCGATACGATGATGGATAACGTGAAGCAGGTTGTGGGCATGGGGGCCGACGGCGGCCATGTCCTGCGGGAGGCTATCTTGGCTTGTCGCAAAGGCGGGCGGGTTTCCGTGCCCGGCGTCTATGGCGGCTTCCTAGACAAATTCCCCTTGGGCGCCATGATGGAAAAGGGTCTCCAAATTCGCACCGGCCAGACCCATGTGCAGCGCTACACAAAAGAACTGCTAGAGCGCATCGCTGAGGGTGAGATCGACACGCAGTTCATGATCAGCCACCGTCTGCCTTTGGAACAGGCCGCCGAGGGCTATCACAACTTTCGCTTCAATCAGAACGATTGGACTAAAGTGGTGTTGAAACCAAACATGCAGCCAGTAGCTTAATCCCCACAGCCCTTAAGGAAGAAAAACATGCCCAATGAACCAAAACACGCCAAGGAAAAACGCCCCCCGCACCGCGAACGGCAGCATGCGCAGGACGACCACGAAGGGTCGGCGCATCGGCCTGAAGAATTCGACTCTCAGAACCCGCAAAAGCAGGTGAAGAATAAGCAGTAAAACGGTAAAGTCTTGCGGGAGTCCGTCAGAAAATAGGTTGTTAACCTACCGCTATTCTAGCGGTGCGATGGATCTACTAGTTTCCGCGGTTCTGCCGTCAGCACACGGGCTGCTTGATCTGTGCCGAACCAATGGAAGTTGGGGTGTAACGAGCGGCGTTGCATCATGGCGGTCTAGGTTGCAGCTAAGATGCCGAGAACAAGCAATTCGATACATTGGATGAGGTTTCCCTTTCATCCCTTCACCCGAGGAAAACCCGGACCGCGGGAAATATGGTCCATTCAGATGAGATCTGTAAGGCCAACAAAAGCGGGCGTCTACTGCCCCCAAACCGGAACATACCGTTGAATTGGAGGTTTCTCAAACAGAGGCAGCGCACTGCCGGCCTCACCGTGTGAAAGGATAAATAACATGCCTGCAAAGTCTGGAGATCAGCAAAAAGCCGCTGGTGCCGCCCTGTCGGCTAAACGCGGCAATACCAAAGCCAGCGAACTGCAAGGAGCCGCCAAAGACATGTACGATTCGATGTCCGAAAAGGAGTTAGAGGAAATGGCCGGCACCAGCCGCCACGATAAACCTGAACATGAAAGTTGATTAGACTTCGGATTACCTCACTTAGCAGCTCCAACAGATGCACAGACTAAGCAATGCGGTTGTTCGTCTGGCAGAAGAGGGTTGCGTGAGACTTAAAGGTAATCAGGTTGCCGCGCGGAGGCGTTGGCTAGAGTGCCGCAGCATTTTTTCTAAGTAAGTCGGAGGGTTGAGATGCAACGGAAAGTAACAAAGGCCATTTTCCCCGTCGCCGGTATGGGCACACGCTTCTTGCCTGCAACCAAGGCAGTACCAAAGGAAATTATGACCCTCGTTGATCGACCCCTGATCCAATATGCAATTGATGAGGCACGAGCTGCCGGGATCACGGAGTTTATCTTTGTGACCTCTCGCGGCAAGGGGGCGTTGGAAGACTATTTCGACCATGCTCCGCAGCTTGAGCAAGAGTTGCGTAAAAAGGGCAAGACTGAGCTTCTCGAAACCCTGAAAAGCACTAATATGGAGAGCGGTGCAATTGCCTATATCCGCCAACACAAGCCCTTAGGCTTGGGTCATGCGGTCTGGTGCGCACGTCGCCTGATCGGGGATGAACCTTTTGCAGTGATCCTGCCTGACGACGTTATTGCTGCAGAGAAACCCTGTCTCCAGCAGATGATGGAAGCCTACAATGAGACGGGCGGCAGCATGGTTGCTGCAATGGAGGTCGAACCAACGCGAACTTCTTCCTACGGGATCCTTGATACCTCCAGAGAAGACGGAAATCTGGTTAAATTAAGAGGCATGGTTGAAAAGCCCGCACCCGAGGATGCGCCTTCAAATCTCGCCGTGATCGGTCGCTACATCCTTACGCCGAGAGTATTGCAGAACCTCAACGCGTTAGAGCCCGGCGCAGGCGGCGAAATCCAGCTTACTGACGCAATCGCGCAAGAAATTAGAGAAAGCCGTGATGTTTATGGCTGCCGCTTCCGAGGAGAGCGTTTCGATTGCGGCTCCAAAGCCGGATTTTTGCAGGCGACTTTGGCATTTGGTCTTGCCCGCGAAGACTTGCGGGACGATCTAGTTTCTTATCTGCATAGCATCACGCAAGTGGACAGGGCAGCGCAATAGTCCGGCTGGAGGATGACATGAAAAAGGTGTTTGTAACCAGCGGTGCCGACGCAGAGCGCGCTCTACTTGCATATCGTTTTTTTCGCCTGAACTGACCCCCCACTTCGACCGAACAGCTTGGCTTGCCCACGAGGCTTGGGGGCAGTGTTAAACATGCGCTTATGTCTGAGATAGAAATCATCCTCGACGGTGCAGCCGGTCTGGGGAGCGGGCGGAGGCGCGCGGCCGACGCTAATAAAAAACTCAGGTCCGAAGAAAGATTGTAAAACCGCGGCCATCAAGCCAGAGGACGCGTTACGTGCCGTGCGTGAGTATCCTCACATTTTTAGTGATGCGGCTTTGGCGGAGCATCCGAGGTAGAGCCCAAGTTCAAAACCCACTCCGATCCCGCAAGCTAGTGGCGGACCGCCCGATGGCACGTAAAGCCATTCTGACTTAGAATGAGACCCCAGAGAGCTCCCGTGCGTCCTACAAGACCAGGTCGGCAATGACTGGCAAGTGATCGGAAGCGAAGCGGGCCTCGCGATCTGTTCGGCTTCGGTGTAGCATCGATCTGGGATGGCAATAGATGCGGTCCAAGGAGAGTATTGGCCGAACAGCTGGGAAGGTTCTAAAATGGGTATGACCAGGAAAATGCCCGTTCAGGACTCGCCGCACCTTACTTCGGCCGATCCAGTCATTGAGATCTCCTAATAGGACCGAGCGATCCTTACCCCGGTGCAGGATCTGCAGCAGCTTCTCGGCTTGATAGAGGCGTTCACGTAAACTGAGCCCGAGATGTGCGGCTACGACCTGTAACGGAGCATATGGAGTCTCTACGACGGCTTCTATAGCGATACGAGGCTCTCGGCGCTTATAGGAGATGTCATGAGATTGCGCAGCCGCCATGGGCCAGCAGCTTATTAATGCATGCCCATAGTCGCCTTCAGCAGTCCGGATCGCGCGGCTTGCAAATATATTTCCCCCTAGTTTCTCTCTCAGAAAGTCGAAGGGATCGGGCGAAGAGACGTGACGCCCGCGGGAGTCGATTTCCTGAAGTGCGACGATCTGCGGCTGATGGCGTCGGATAAGATCGACCACACGCTGTAAATCCAGTCTACGGTCCGGACCTACTCCGCCATGAATGTTCCAGGTCATCACGCGGATGTTCGGCGGATGGAGAGGCTGAGTATTCCTAACCATTCCGAGCCCACCTCATGGCCAAGCCCTGGGGGCGGACCCGGCAAATCAGCCTATTTTGGATCGGGCACTGGCGACAGCGCGTTAAGGGGGTATGACGCAGAAAGGACTTTAGAACTTGCCAGTTGACCAGAGTACTCGAATACAAAAGTGCAAGCCAGCCTCGCAGAAGCGCCGTTGGCTGGGTTATGCCATAGCTGTCCTCATTGCCGCTTTGGCATTCTACCTGATCTATCGGGCGTTGGCGCGCTACGATTGGCCCGATCTTGTCGAAGCTATCACTGCGGTTTCTGGGGCATGCCTGTTGGCAGCTTTGGGGTTTGCGGCGCTGAGCTACCTTACCTTGACCGGTTTTGACTGGCTGGCACTGCGCTATGTCGAGCGACCTTTGCCTTACCCCAAAGTTGCCATTGCCTCTTTTGCAAGCTTGTCGATTGGCCATTCCCTTGGGCTGGCAGCCCTGTCGAGCGGCGCAGTCCGTTATCGGTATTATTCTCGTTGGGGCCTTGGCCGCGATGAGATTGCCAAGCTGATAATTTTTTGCGGGGTCTCCGTCGGTCTCGGCTTGGCCACCCTTGGTGGGCTTGCCCTGCTTTTTGCGCCCGAAATTGCGATCAATGCCTTGGGGCTCAATCCTAACGCGGTAATGTTCGTAGCTGTGATTGTTCTTACATGCCCCATTGCCTATCTCGTAATGGCAATCTTTGCCCCGGGCGCTGTCCATATTCGCACGCATAGTCTCGCCCTCCCCAAGCCTTGGCTTGCAGTGGCCCAAATTGTTATCGGTACTGTAAATTTTGCCTTCGTTGCAGCGGCTCTGCATCAAACGATCCTTTCAATTGCCGAGATTGGATATTTCCCCGTCGCTTCTGCCTATGTCAGCGCCAATGTCGCGACGCTGCTCACCCATGTCCCTGGTGGACTCGGCGTAATCGAAGTGGTGCTGACCTATATGCTGCCGGGGGAGGATCTGATCGGGGCTATTTTAGTATTTCGCTTCGTTTATTTCCTGGCACCCCTCTTTCTCGGCCTGCTGACATTGGGTTTGTCTGAGCTCACATTTTCCCGCCTGCGTAGACCGCGTACCGACGACAGGAGCCGATGAAGCGCTTTAAGAAAGGGCAAAGGCCGTTCGGGGTCCAAAAGAAAGGTGCCAGGAAAAGCCCTCTGTGGGCCTGAATGGACAGCAACGGGGCGCAGACTTTTCCCTTCTCTTCGAAGGCCATCGATCGCTGTACAAAGATCTGCATCTTGCAGTTCTCGGTGGTGGAGCTCTTCCTGCGCAACGCCTAGATGCTCTGCTAGAAGCTTGTTTCGCAGACGGTGGATCGTGGCGCTGTCGTGCTGGGTTTGCGAGATGACTGTCACATCACACTCAGTATCCAACCCGACTGAGCGATTGTTCAAGTTCGCCGATCCAATCCGCAAAAAACGGTCATCTATGATCATTACCTTGGAATGGATGAGCAATCTATGCTGAGCGTCGTTATCTATGACGGGGTAATATACATGCAGTCGGTTATATTGGTCACTCGCTTTCAGCCGGCGCAGCAACCGTTCTCTGTTTGCTCCCATAATAAAGCGTTCCAGAATGCCATTTGCGACATAGGTACATACGACGATGACCTCCGGGCCTTCCGGTTGTGCAAGAAGTCGCTCAAGAGTTCGGCCCATGCGACGTCCGGTAAAATACTGCGCTTCGATATAGATTGTTTTCTTTGCCGCCTGTAACAAACTATCGGTCAAACGCGCGGCTTCGCTTACGCCCTTATGTCGGCCAAAGCGGGGCAGGGTGCGTGATACTGCGACGCTGACATTTTGGAAGTCAGCTGCCAGAGGGGCGGGCCAAGGATCTGGCACGGATTGGTCTGGCAATTGCTCTGTTAGCGCATTGTACCACCGCTCTTGGGCAACCACACAAAGTCTCTGAACGACAGGCCCTGCCAGAGCCATCTGAACATCATGAACTGGCTCATAGGGGGACCCATTCTCATTTCGTCTCAGCGGCTCGTCTGGCGCATGGTCTGGTGTGTCCCAGCGTTTCACCGTGAGGTCCATGCCCCCTACGAAGGCGACGGCATTGTCAATGATAACGAGTTTCTGGTGATGAGACGCGTAGATCGGATGAAAGGTATCAAGATGCAGATGAATGCGCTCATGCTCTGCCCAATTTCCTCCGGCCAAGAGCGGCATAGCGGCACTTGGCGTATGCAAAGGGGCCAGGCTCCAAATTAGAATCCGAACCTCGAGGTCTGGGTTCTCTTCGACCAAGCTCCTCAGGCGGTCCCCAAGAGCCGGCGCCGTTGCGCCGTCTTGCGGCCGCAGCTGGATGCTCGCATCAAAGTCCCAGCCGATGATTGTAATAAAACGTTGTGCGCACTCTAAAGCGGCGTCTAGGGCAGCAAAATAGGCCGCCCCATCGATTAGAACAGCAGCACGATGAGCCTTCGCCACATCACAGCAGTTGCTGTTTGGCTCGAAGAGTGACGAGTCCTCCATATTTGCCGATGAGCCGCCTGTTCGTTCCTGCGTCGACTGTCTGTTCATCATTCGCCCTGTTTGAAGCAGTCTAGGGTACCTTAAAGAGCGTGGCTGCAGCCTCCAGTTCGGTGCTGCTTTAGGATAAAGTCTTATCCAGCGATCTTAGACTTTGGAGTAAAAGGTCTCCAGCGGTACGGGCAAGGGTGGCGATTTAGCTGCTGCCTTCACTTTATATCTCTTACTTAAATAACTACGTTTGCAGAAAAATGTTCCATTCCGTTCTTTCCCCTGTTCCGTCGGCACAGATATTTGAGGGCACAGGCCAATGCGCGAGATGGCCTGTGCTTTTTGCGTTATCTCAGCGGCTCTGGGTGACGTCCAGAAGAGCGCTGTGGATCCGATCAATCCATCCAGGTGTTTTCGTCTTCCGACAAGATGTCATCGTCGTTGCGATCCATCTGATCGAACATGCCTGTGTTGAATTCATCTTGCGAAAGTCCCTCGGCGGAAGTGTCGAAATTCGCACTGCTGCGGTACTCGTCAAACAGGTCGTTGGTTTCAAACTGACTTCCGAATTCTTCGCGGCTCAACTGGCCGTCGCCGTTGGAATCCCAGTTGGCCAGATCGAGATCTGCCCCATCTTCACCATAGGTTGCGTCAATACCGTCGTCCCATTCACCGGATGTTAGGAAACCATCGCCATCGGCATCGTAGCGTGCAAACATACCCTCGCCGAACTCTTCAGCTTCGATCATGCCACTTGCATTGGTGTCCCAATCTCCAAACGCGCTACTGCTGTCCATCCCGGCGGACCACTCATCCCGGTTCAAAGACCCGTCGCCATCGCTGTCCCAATCCTGGGTGGACTGAGCAAAAGCCACACTGGCGAAAGTGAGGGCTGTGCAAAAAGTGAACGTATTGAGATATTTCATGTCGGTTCTCCTTTTTTTGGTTAGGGCTCCTGTAAACAGGTTCGCTAAATGAATGTTCCCGCCATTCGAGAATTTTCAATCTTTGCTTTGTCGCTGGGCTGAAATGCTAAGCTCCACGATGCGCGCAGGCTCATCGCTTTAACGGCGCCCCGCGGCTTTTCCCGAAAGCTGATCGCGCCTTCAGCTACGTTTGAACGTGGGTTCCGTCGCAAAGTTCAGTCTGGCCAAGAATGAAGCTGGCT
>CESC01047008.1_pt1 | contig 15568 bp, 13 predicted proteins | sample 531131 | NCBI WGS metagenome assembly CESC01 (sample SAMEA2621295, study PRJEB7988) | marine metagenome | biome: marine biome (ENVO:00000447); feature: mesopelagic zone (ENVO:00000213); material: "saline water (ENVO:00002010), including plankton (ENVO:xxxxxxxx)" | depth 800 m
CCCTATAGATCTGCTTATATTTCCATTTCCGGTTCAAGAATTCAAAATACTCTAGAACCTATACCCTTGATCTAGACTAGATTCATTAATGCCTTTCTTGCCTCTGCGTTCAGTAAGAATCCCCAGCGACACATCCAACCTTTATTCTGAGTGGCTGGCTTGGTTATCAGAGGAACTTGAATCAGAAAAATGTGACCGAAATGAACTCTGCCGGCTTATTCTAACCGACATCTATTTCCCACATCTGGGTGATGCACACCTTCGCAAAGACGCCACGCATTTCCTCCCTGTCGCGTTGGCTCAAATGAACCCAGAAAATGTTACACTCGAGCCAGAGTACTATCAGGACATCGATCTAGAACGTTATACACCACGCAAGCCACTCCTGTGGCTCTGGGAAATGTTCGACCGTAGTTACCTAGGAGAAAATGTAGAGCTCGGCATCCGCTTCAGACGGATCCTTGCCCACCATGTCTTTGGCCACTGTGGTGCAAACTTCAAGGCATTCCCACATGTGCGATTGTCATTCGGCTACAATCTCGACATTGGTGACAACGTGGTGATCCACCGACACGTGCTCCTCGATGACCGGGGTGGTATTGAGATAGGAGATGGTTCGTCAGTTTCAGATTTTGCAAACGTTTATTCTCATACACACGATATCGCTGATGGCCGCATCATAGAGACACCCAAAACCATTATTGGGCGAGGGGTGCGAATCACATATCACGCGACAATTCTAGCTGGTACGCATGTGGCTGATGATTCTATGGTCGGCGCTGGTGCAGTGCTTACAAAGAGTACTGAGCCGCACTATGTCTATGCAGGAGTTCCAGCTAAGAAGGTCAAGAAGAAGCCAGATAAGGAGTCGTCTAAAACTGCTCCCCCCACCCTTGATGCACTAGCAGACGAAGCTTAGTACCACTCTTTAAACGTCTGATTCCGTCTGATCCCGGAGTGACGCGCCTGCTTATCGGAAGAGATGCCTTTCCTGCCCCTCTTCTTGTCTCCGAGGGGCATGCCGCAGCTGCCAAACGCCCTGGAGCATAGCGTGGGTTGAGTCTTGCGACTCCTCCGCCTGCCGGGTGCAGCCCGTTCCCAATAACGAGAAGAGCCCAACGATCGCGAGCCGTTCTATGTGTGTCTTATCTGAAGTCTAACCAGTGACTCGCCTTCATAGAAAAGAAGTTCTCACTCGGCGTGGTTATCGCCTCGGCTAGAGAGCGAACTCCGACCGTGAACTCAAACTCTATGCCGACGCCAACTTTTTTGTAGAAGCTCGTACATGCCTACACGATAACCCTAGCTTGAGGCACGCAAGATCTTGAGATCCCTTCCCGCCGGCTCTTGGAAGGCATCAAGACCGAACTCCGGCAGACTCGAGATAAGGTGGTCGAAGATGTCCGCAGTCAGTCCCTCGTAGTTCGCCCAGTTCGTGTCGTTGGAGAAACAGTATATCTCCAAGGGCAAACCTTGCGTCCCCGGCTGGAGTTGTCGGACCAGAAGGGTCATCTCTTGGTGGATCTTCGGATGTCCTCGCAGATAATGCCATACATACGCCCGGAACGTGCCCACATTCGTGAGCCGTCGTGAGTCCGGCTTGATACCTTTTCCGGAAATTTGTCGGGCATTAGCAATCTCCAGGTCTTTTTGCTTTGCGCCCAGGTATTCGTGCAGGAACTCGAAGCGGGACAGGCGAGCAAGCTCGTCTTCGGATAGGAAGTGGACTGAGTTCATGTCCAGGTAGATGGAGCGCTTGATCCGCCGACCACCGGACTCACTCATGCCACGCCAGTTCTTGAAGGATTCGGAGATAAACTTGTGGGTTGGGATTGCGGAGATCGTCTTATCCCAGTTCTGGATTTTCACCGTGTGGAGCGCAATGTCGATGACGTCGCCGTCGGCATGAGCTTGGGGCATTTCGATCCAGTCCCCGATCCGGATCATGTCGTTGGACATGATCTGAACGCTGGCCACCAGAGACAGGATCGTGTCCCTGAACACCAGCATCAGCACGGCCGTGAGCGCCCCGAGGCCAGAGAGGAAGAGCACGGGCGAACGACCTGCCACAATGGAAATCACAATGATGGCAGTAGCCACGTACAAGAAAAGACTAATGACCTGCAGGTATCCCTTGATCGGGCGATTTCGGGCTTCTTTGTAGGTAGCGGAGTAGATGTCGTTGAGGGCATCCAATAGCCCGCTGGCCGCCCTCGTCAGAGCTATCACCACCCATGCCAACGACAGGCGGCGTACGAAAGTTGCCGCCGCGAACAAAAAATTCTCCCAACTCGTCAACGTAACGGCAGCGGCCGAAGCGCTGTCGCCGATGTTCAGGGCCCAGTCGATTCCAATGTAGACCACGAGTGCTGGAGCCACGCTGGCCAATTGGTGGAAGACGCGTCGCTCAAAGAGGCGATCGTCCCAAGTGGACCGTGTCCTGCTCATCAACTTGTGGACGAACTCCAGGAATACTCTGCGGGTCACTATGTTGGCCATCCAAGCCAAAACGATCAGGGAAAGGACTCCGCCCGCGGCCCGCAGCCAGTCGTTTGCAATAATGGTCGAAAAAAAATCCTGCATGGTTATTCCTTGTCAGTCTATGCCTGGTCGGGGTCGCTTTTCATCATCACGGTCCGGATAGGGAACGAGATCTCGATCCCTTCATCGGAGAAACGCCGATGCAACCGCTTGATGAACTCGTGCTTGACCGGACTCTGGATTTTGAATTCACACACCATCATCCGTACATCAAAGATGATGCTCAACTCAGCAAAATAAAGATCAAGAATCAGGACGCAGTAGCCTCAGGTCTATTCTTCTTCTTCATACATCACCTGTAGACGTGCAACCACGCTCGGGTCTGCCAAAGTCGTCGTATCTCCCACGGTCTGTCCCTCTGCGATATCCCGCAGTAGACGTCTCATTATTTTCCCTGAACGAGTCTTGGGGAGGTCAGCCGTAAAAATCACTATCTCAGGTTTGGCAATCGCTCCGATCTTGTACCCGACATGGTCGCGAACTTCAGCCAGCAGCTCATCAGTCTCTGAGTTTCCCTCTTTAAGGGTCACGAACGCTGCGATCGACTGGCCTTTGATCTCATGGCTCTTACCAACTACAGCAGCTTCCGCAACAGCCGGATGATCGACGAGGGCACTCTCAACCTCCATCGTACCGATTCGATGGCCGGCAACGTTTAGAACGTCATCCACTCGTCCAAGGATCCAAAAATAGCCGTCCTCATCTCTCTTGGCGCCATCTCCCGGGAAGTAAATCCCATCCCACTTAGACCAATATGTTTCTTGAAAGCGTTGGTCATCACCCCATATCGTGCGAAGCATAGACGGCCAAGGAGAAGTAATCGCGAGATACCCGGCGCTCGTAACTTCTCCTGCTTCGTTCAAGATCGTTGCCTCAATGCCAGGAAAGGGAGAAGTCGCAGTTCCTGGTTTTGTTTCAGTGATCCCTGGCAGTGGCGTGATCATGATCGAGCCTGTCTCCGTCTGCCACCATGTGTCGACAATAGGGCATGAGCTTCCGCCGATCTTCTCATGATACCAAATCCATGCTTCCGGATTTATGGGTTCACCAACTGTCCCCAATAGTCGGAGCTTAGATAGGTCATACTCTGCCGGCCAATCATCCCCCCAGCGCATAAAGGCCCGGATCGCGGTTGGCGCTGTATAGAAAACGGTGACAGCATGTTTCTCACAAAGTTCCCAAAAGCGGCCTCGATCAGGTGTGTCTGGAGCCCCCTCATACATGAAGACGCTGGCCCCGTTAGCGAGTGGTCCATAGACGATATAGCTGTGCCCAGTAATCCATCCCACGTCCGCTGTGCACCAATACACGTCGTCGTCTTGTAAATCGAACACGACCTTGGTGGTAGCAGCCACCTGTGTCAGGTATCCTCCAGTGGTGTGAACTACTCCCTTCGGTTTACCGGTCGTGCCCGACGTATAAAGGATAAATAACACGTCTTCGGCGTCCATTTCCTCGGCCGGACAATCAGCCGAGTTTTGATCCATAAGATCATGATACCAGTGATCCCTACCCTCCAGCATTTCTGCATCAACCTTTTCGGTTAACTCACCACCTCGCTGAACTACGACAACTTTCTCTACTGTAGGTGAGTTCAGGAGAGCTTCATCTGCATTGGATTTGAGAGGAACAATGCCACCCCTTCGCCAACCGCCATCAGCGGTGATAAGCACTTTGGCTTGAGCATCATTATTCCGGTCAGCCAGTGATTCGGGGCTAAAGCCCCCGAATACCACGGAATGGATCGCTCCGATCCTAACGCAGGCAAGCATAGCAATCGCTGCCTCCGGGATCATAGGTAAATAAATGGTGATGCGATCCCCACGAGTTACACCCAGATTTTTCAGCGCGTTTGAAAAGCGGCAGACCGCATCATGCAACTGCGCATATGTGTAGGTTTTCGTGTCTCCTGGTTCTCCCTCCCAGATAAGAGCGGCTTGATCAGAACGAGAGCTATTTAGATGACGGTCTAAACAGTTGTAAGCAACATTGAGTTTCCCGCCCACAAACCATTTCGCATGAGGAGGTTGCCACTCTAAGACAGAGTCCCAGCGTCTGAACCAGTCTAACTGCTCTGCCCACTCTACCCAGTAGGATTCACGGTCCGTCCTTGCTCGTTCATAGATTTCCAAATCACTGACCACAGCACGAGTCCGAAAATCCTCACTCGGAGAAAAACGGCGGTCTTCAGTTAGAAGGGCCTCAAGCGTGCCAGCGTCTTTGCTCATCAGACATCCTTCTTATTGTGCGGCATGTGGGACAATTCCAGAGCTGTACTGGAAAAGAATCTGCCTAGACCGCGCCATCAGCAACCCTTATTGCTGATGGGTGCTAGACAATCTTTAAACCTCACACCTGTGAAACTGATCAAATCGTGGATCACGCAGTTGACATTATTTCATTAGGACCGATAAAGTACTCTTATGCTACGTGAGAATACCGACCTTCAACTACGCCGTGCCCTGCAGTCCAGTGGACAGCGGTTTACCGAACAACGGGCAGCCGTATACCGCTACCTCGCTAGCACGGATATTCATCCTACAGCAGATGAAGTATTCTTAGCTGTCCGCTCCGACCTGGCTGGGATTTCTCTCGCGACGGTCTATAAGAGTCTCGAAACTCTTGTCGGCTGTGGCCTGGCGGTCAAGCTCAGTTACAGTGATAGCTCGGCTCGTTATGATGGACGAATGGACCCTCATTATCATTCACGCTGCCTAGCGTGCGGGTCTGTAACGGATATCCCCGGAGAGGTTGCCGGCTCGGAAATCCAATCACTTAGTGGCAGGGCTACAGGCTTTCAGGTTATCGGTTACAGCTTGGAGTTAACCGGATACTGTACGACCTGTGTCCCCGAAGGTGGACCCGGCCCTATCCACGCCTGATCCACACACTGCTATGAGCCCCCTGGTCACGGCGTGAAGTCGCCTGCGCTGAGATTCCTCCTGGGGTTGTCGATCTCACTTGTAGCGTTAGAAAGTCAGCCAGTTGAAGCGCAAGAAGTCAGCGAGTTGCAGGCAGACCTTTCGCAGATGTTGGATGCCTATAGCTGGAAGGATGCTAGATGGGGGGTGCTAGTCGTCTCACTCGACCAGAGTGACACGCTCTTTTCGGAGTCACCGGATTCTGCTCTGAGTCCGGCTTCAAACCTGAAGCTACTCACAACGGCCGCAGCTCTACGGATTCTTGGACCGGACTTCCGTTTCCAAACATATTTGCTCTCTGATTCCAACATCGCCAATGACGTCCTTGAAGGTGATCTTGTGCTATACGGGACTGGTGACCCTGGAATCTCTGATCTCTTTTTTCAAGAACGAGAAGATGTTCTTGAACTGCTTGCGGATCAGCTGGAAGAAGCCGGTGTCAGAACGGTAACGGGCGACCTAGTGGCTGACGCTTCACACCTTCCGGGGCCCCTTCGTCCCTACTCATGGGACCCTGAGGACCTTAATGATCATTTTGCAGCCCCTATTTCAGCACTCTCATTTAACGAAAATGTGGTGTCCTTCCGTGTCACTCCTTCAGACCGCTCGGGACCTAGACCGGAGGTACATACCATACCGGAGAGTGCAGGCCTGGATGTGCATAACCTAGCCATCACATCTCCCAGAGGAACCAGACCTCATTTGTCAATTTTGCGTGAATACCCTTTGGATCCTATTCGGATCGAAGGAGGCATCGTACTTGGAGCGAGGGATGCTTGGCGCCAAATGACTGTTCCATCTCCCCCTCACTTCGCTGCTTCTGTATTCCGTAACGTACTATTAGAACGCGGGATTCGTATTCTAGGTAATATCCGAGTAGTGGAGTCCCCAGATAAATCTGTACTAACCGGGATCACCTCTCCAACCCATCATGAACGACCCCGAGTCCGCATACTCGCAAAACACACTTCTCCTCCTCTCAGCGAATACATCTCTGTGATAAACAAGAGGAGTAACAACCTCTTCGCTGAACTCGTATTTCGGACTATGGGCCGCACTCAAGAGGGGTTGGGGAGTCCCGAAGCTAGTGCCCGAGCGGTCTCGGTAGCATTGACTGAAATCGGTGTACCAATGGAGAGCGTAGTTCAACTTGACGGCTCTGGCCTTGCAGCTGGGAACCGGACAAGCGCCAGTACTTTCGTCAGTGTTCTACAACGCATGGCAGAAACGGAAACATGGAATCATTACTGGGCTTCTCTGCCACAGGCTGGCACTCGCCGTGAGCTTAGAAGGATGTACCAAACTGCTGCGGCTGGTAATCTGCGTGCCAAAACTGGAACAATCGAAGGCGTCTCAGCGCTCAGCGGTATCGTCCGTTCACGTGACCAGGAAAGGCTAGCATTCTCAATCCTGTTGAATGGAACACCATCTACTACACGTGCGAAGCGTGTAGAGAACCTTGTAGGAGCGCGATTGGCCGAATTCGTACGCAGTCCCGAACGTGAACCTAGTGCCATAGTTGAGGAAATCGACGAGAGAACCGTAGTGTCAGGTCAGAGTTCCCAACGTTATCAGGTGGTTTCGGGTGACAATCTGTCTTCAATCGCCTATCGCTACGGCCTTACCCTCAATGAGATGCTACAAGCCAACCCGAGAATCGAGCCGAACCGGATTCTAGCAGGACAGTGGCTGACGATTCCACAGCGAGGTGGTGGCAGCTAATTAGGTGCGCTACGACAGCACATACCATCTCAAGGTCAGGTACTAGCAGATTCCTTGGACAGCACTCCGACCAGTAGCGGACCGGAGGCGTCTCCGAAGTTCGACATCTGACATGGTTTGGAGCGTCCTGTAAGCAGTCTCCTCGGTATTCCAGCGGATATCCTTCAAAGCGATGCCTTGGCCCGAGTCATTCTCGAGCACCATGACATATCGACCCTTGTAGTCAGGTCCATCTGCTCTATGCACGCTGGCGGTCCACTGGTTCCCTTGGTGATCTGCAAACTGTCTCATCATGGCTATTGAATTGGTCCCGGTATCCCGGAAAAAGATCGTAAATGTGGACACTGGAGTTCTTACAAGTATTTTTCTGCGCCACAACCCAAACTAGTGGCTTCGGTTCATCTCCCACAACGGCCCCGATTGGGACCGAGGTATATCTAGATGGAGATCCCCAGAAGGGATATCACGACTGACTTGGGACTTCTTTTGATCGTTTTGATCTGGGGGGTCAATTTTTCAGTCCTCAAAGTCCTTTTGCGTGAGCTCGATCCCTTAGCCCTCAATGCACTCCGCTTTCCTATGGCGGCCGTTGCTCTATGGATCCTAGTCCGCCGGCTCGATGGTTCGTTAAAACCAGACCCAGAAGATTTACGTCGTATCATCACCCTTGGTTTGTTGGGTAATGTTGCTTACCAACTCTGCTTCATCTTTGGAGTCGACTCAACTTTCGCCGGAAATGCGAGCCTACTACTAGCTACGACTCCAGTTTGGACACTCTTTCTCTCAAGCGTGGCTGGACATGAACGTCCGGGGGGTTGGGCCATCATAGGTGTAGTGGGAACCTTGATAGGAATATTTATGGTAATCACGGGTAGCCGTGATGCCGGAACTCTTGCTAGCCCAACTACGCGCGGAGATTTACTCATCTTGATCGCCTCGATGCTGTGGGCGATGTACACGGTTGGAGGCCAAAAGCCCGTCACCCGCTATGGGGCCCTTCGCGTAACTGCGTGGACTTTGTGGGTTGCCACCCCAATCATTTTCTTCATGGGCCTGCCAGGCTTAATGAGGACTGACTTAAGGGCAATAACCCCAGAGGCATGGATAGGTGTTACGTACGCTGGCTTACTAGGGATTGGGCTCGCCTACCTTCTCTGGTATCGAGCGGTTGAACGCATCGGCAACAACAGAACAGCAGTGTACTCGAACTTGGTACCTGTAGCCGCACTCATTACTGCTTGGATCTGGCTCGGAGAGGTCCCCACCACCCTGCAGCTAATAGGAGCAGCTGTGATCTTGGTGGGCCTGACGTTAGCCAGGCTAGCCCACTCCCCTGAGAACGAATTTCAGAACAACAAAGCCTAACCACCTACGGGCACTCTATGCTAAGTTGGTCCTCAAAGCTGAAACGATCCCAGCCCGGCGGTGTTACAAGGGCGTTCAAGCATTTTAGTAAGTTGTTAATCAATTCAACCGCGGGAGAGGAGAGAAGCCCCTCCATGCGCATATTTCTCCGTGCGCTCGTCTTGGGTTATCTAATATTTCCTTTGCTCATCAAGAGCGAGGGAGCAGCTCAGACAGTACCCTCCGTATACCAATTCTTAGAGCGGGCACAGGAAGCAGGCCCGTTCGCTAGCCAGGTAACATTCTCGACCGGACGTTTCGGATACGGACCCAAAGGCGGCATCCTCTTTGGAGGTCGTTATGGTGTGCACGTGAGTGGCCCAGTATCACTGGAAGGAGTTGTCGGAGTCATTCAAGGTGAACGCGACATCGTAAGTCCGGGCCGAGACGAGGGTGATCGGGTGATCGGTTCTGCAGACGTCCAGATGGTCAAACTTGATGCTGCCCTCCGCTTCAGCTTAACAGGCCACCGTGCCTGGCACGGCCTGAGTCCTTCCCTGATCTTCGGTGGTGGGATCACGTTTGACACGGCTGAACAGGACCCAGTTGAAGAAACTCTAGATGCCGCTGACCGCTTTGAGTTGGGTAAGAGTTTCGTCGGATCACTTGGTCTGAGCACTCACTGGTATTTGAGTGATCATATTGCACTTCGCGGGGATGGACTCTTTTCCCTATCTAGGCTAGGTACACCCCCGGGGTTCAGTGACTCAGCGCGCGGGTTTGTGGGAGTAGAGAAAGCAGAATGGGTACAAGGGCTCAGTTTTGCTGTTACAGCACTCTTCCGCTGGTAGTACCTGTCCGGTGAAGAAACAGGAGCCCCGTTTCGAAGTTCGCTCAGCAGACTGGCTGACTTTGAAGCAAGCTCAAGAAGTGATCCTCTCCTCAGCTCAACCTCTTTTATCTGAAGAATTACCAGTTCAGGCTTGTCTCGGTCGCTCCCTCTCTCAAGACCTAGTAGCCCGTGCGACACTTCCTCCTTGGGATAATAGCGCGATGGACGGATATGCAGTTCGTGGAGAGGAGATTTCGAACGCCGGACCTTCAACCCCGGTTGTATTGTCCGTGACAGGCGTGGTTCACGCAGGAGACCTGCCTGGGTCGAGTGTAGGAGAAGGGGAAGCAATACGGATAATGACTGGAGCTCCAATACCACCAGGAGCTGACTCGGTTATCCGAGTTGAAGACACTGACTCGGAGCAGACACCGGGAATAGTGAGTGTCTTCAAGAACCGTGACGAAAGACGGAACATTCGACCTGCTGGGCAGGATATGCAGCTAGGGGACCAGGTACTAGTGGCAGGTACCACTGTCACTTCAACAACAGTGGGGCTACTGGCAGCGCTCGGCATGGAAAACGTTCCGGTGGTGAAACAACCTTCTGTCGGCATACTTCCGACCGGCGATGAGCTTCGTACACCAGACAGATATGAGGATGTTCAGCGAGGAGAGGGAATACCAGAGTCGAATGGTCCAATGCTCGCCGCTGCTGTTACTGGCGCTTCTGCGATGCCCCTACCGTTAGGAATCGCTACAGACGATCCGGAAACTCTCCGGGAACGAATATCTAAAGCCACTGACGCCGATGTCCTCATCACTATCGGTGGCGCTTCGATGGGAGAGGCCGATCTAGTTAAGGAGATCTTAGAAGAATTCGGATTTGAGCAGGACTTTTGGCGAGTCCGTATGCGGCCTGGAAGCCCCTTCGGGTTTGGACGGCTTCCCCGTGGAGATACATATCAACCGGTCTTCAGCCTCCCAGGAAATCCCACGTCCGCATTCGTTACCTTCGAACTGTTCGTCCGCCCGTTTCTTCTGGCGATAGGCGGGCACAAAAGGATCTTCCGACGGACACTCCGTTGTCAGGCCGCTGAACCTCTCAAGGGGCCAGGTGAACTCAGCCATTTCCTGCGTGTTTGGCTGGACTCATCCACGGTACCCCCTAAAGCTCATATCACAGGACCACAGGGTTCAGGTCTCATAACAACTCTAGCAGATGCTGAGGGGCTCGCGGTGGTATCAGAAAATCAAACTGAGATCGCTGAAGGAGACAGCGTCGATGTGATACTGCTAGCTGATACGCCGGGTGCGGAGACCTACACCAAGAGTGACTTCTCTACGGGATAGTCTCTGCCTGTTTGTTAATCTTCCGACTTGAGTGCCTTGATTGCCTCAGTCATGCGAGGGAGCACCTCAAAGAGATCCCCGACAATCCCATAATCCGCCATACTGAAGATCGGAGCATCTGGGTCTCGGTTTACTGCTACGATCGTCTGAGAAGTGCGCATGCCTGCCAAATGTTGGACAGCTCCAGAAATCCCAACTGCGATATAAAGCTTTGGGGCAACCGTTTTTCCAGTCTGACCAACTTGTTCAGCATGTGGTCTCCATCCCGCATCTACTACCGCTCTAGATGCGCCAAGTGCTGTGTCTGGACCGATCACATCCCGTAATTCCTCAAGCACTCCCCAGTTTGCAGGGTCCTTCAGCCCACGTCCTCCTGAGACAACCACTGCAGCTTCAGAGACATCAACCGCACCTTCGGCCACACCTTTCCGCTCAATTACACGCACACACCACGTCTCAGGGTCTACGTCAGGTATAAACTTGGATACCTGAATCTTGGAGTCATAATCACCAACAGGAAAAACATTTGGTCGAATAGTAACTATCACCGGGTCCACATCTATCGAAAATTTGGTAAATGCCTTTCCCGAGTAGACAGGTCTGGTAAACAAGGGCACCCCATCTTGTACTTCCATGCCGATAACATCTGACCCTAGCGGGACATCAAGTGCCGCAGCCACCCTCGGCGCCAAATCCTTTCCGAGACTGCTTGCCGAAAACATCAAGGCCTTGAAATTTCCACTTCTAAGATGGTTTATAACTACTGGCAAATAGGCTTCCGGGTTGTATTCGGACAACGCTTCATGCTCCGCAACAGCCACCGATGTCGCACCAGCAGTGGAGAGTCCTTCCGCCGCAGACGTCAAACCCGGACCGCCAAGAACCAAGGCACTAGCCGACCCACCGATTTCACTAGCAAGCTGAGCCGCCACACTTACAACTTCACGGGCTCCACCACCTATTTGCCCTTCTCGCTGTTCTACGAAAGCGAGGACATCTGCCATATCAAGAATCTCCTACTTATGTGTTTAGGATTTATTGAAAAGAGCGTTAAAGAGCGTTTGCTTCTTCCCGGAGCAGGCGCACAAGTTCAGCCACTGCATCAGGACTATCCTCTAGAATACAACCGGATCCCCGAGTGGTAGGCTCACTGAGCCGTTCAATATGAATACCCGGCTGACTGAAGTTGGCTTCACGCTCTTCCAGCGGCTTTCGCTTGGCAGCCATGATTCCCTTTAAGGATGCATAGCGGGGTTCATATTCACCCTTGGTAATTGTTAGCACCGCAGGCAAATCAGCTTCGACAACCTCAATACCACCTTCAATCTCACGATGGCACGTAACAACTCCATCTCCAAACTCGAACGAAGAAACCTCTGTTACACACGAAATACCAAGTAGCGTCGCAACCATCGGCCCGACCTGTTGTTGGTCACTTCCTGCAGCCTTGACTCCAAACAAGATCAGTTGGGCATCCGAATCCTTGAGCTCAACAGCAAGGGCTTTAGCGGTTCCTAGACCATCCATATAAGAATCAGCCCGGAGGAGTGTTGCCTTATCAGCACCCATAGCTAAGCCATTACGGAGCGTCTCCTGTGCCTCATTCGTACCAACTGTGAGTAGGCTGACCTCACCACCCTCCATTTTCTCCTTTACACGCAATCCAGCTTCGATTGCGAACTCGTCGTAAGGGCTGATGATATATTTGATGCCGCCATTGTCGATGTCTGTGCCAGTCTGATCAATCCGTATATGGGCTTCAGTATCAGGAACCCTCTTGATACAAACGCTAACATTCAATGAATCTGTCCCTCCGTCGTTAAGTATTAACTAGAGCGTGGCCCCTAGTAGGCCGAAACAAATCGTTGCGATCGCTCCACCCACCAGCGCGTAGGGTAATTGCGTCCGAACGTGATCTATATGATCGGTGGCAGCTGCCATCGATGAGATGATCGTAGTGTCACTGATTGGAGAGCAGTGATCTCCAAAGACACCCCCAGAAAGCGTAGCAGCCACAAAAGGTGCGAGTGGAAGGCCAAGAGTCGCCGCCGCTGGTACTGCGATCGGCAACATGATCGCAAATGTGCCCCAACTTGTTCCAGTTGAAAACGCTATACCTCCTGAGACCAAGAAAATGAGAGGCAAATAGATGTAGTTAGGCATGATACCCGCCGTGACTTGCGCGACATAGATACCTGTCCCCAGCACATCGACAACATCTCCTAAGGCAAGCGCCAGCAGAAGAATGAGAGCAAGTGGCACAAGTCCTCCAGCACCCTTGAGTCCGATTTTTACTAGCTCTTCTGTGCTAAATGCGCCCTGAATAAGAAGCATAATCCATGAGAGGCCCAACGCGAACAAAACTGACCATAAGACACTTGTCGATCCGGATCCGGCTGAAAGGTCCCCTCCCCCAGTGATATACAATCCCAGCGGCATGAATAGAACCATGCCGGCTATAGGAACTATCATATTGAGCGCGTGTGGCTCGACCTTCTCGATGGGAGTCGGAGATAGTATCTCTTCGTCGATCATCGGCGTGGAATCTGGCCAAAGAAGTTCACCACGGAGCGTGCGCTCTTCTGCCTTCCTCATGGGCCCGATATCGATACCCCATAAAATCACAGCTACGACTATCAGAACTGCAACAATCGCATAGAAGTTCAGGAGTATTGAATTCAAGAAAACCATCAAAGCATTCTCTACGCCCAATCCCTCAAGGATACCCAGGTTGTAGGCACCCCAAGCGTTCATCGGGATCAATATGCAGATCGGAGCAGAAGTCGAGTCGATAATGTACGCGAGCTTCTCACGGGAACTCTTATACCGGTCAAAAAGAGGACGTGCAACCGAACCAGCCACCAAAACTGTGATATTCGACTCGATGAAGATTACCATCCCTGTGGCCCAAGCGAGTAACTGAGATTTCTTAGCAGAATCGACCCACTTGTTTCTTTCCAAGAAGCGCACAAAGCCCCTCACTCCACCGGATGCCTCAACTGTCGCAATCAGAGCTCCGATGACGAGGGTGAATAGAATCACTTGGGCATCACTACCCAGCACATCAACCGCTCCCTGGATCGAGGCAGCTATTCCCGAAAGAGGATTCCATTCTGAAAGCATTGTCCAAGCGAGCCATAAGCCTCCAGCGAGCGACAAATAGACCTGCTTTGTCCAAATCGCGAGCACAATCGCGAGCACAGGAGGTAGAACTGACGTCCAGCTGGGATCAATCATTCGGGGAGTCCCCTCTTAACAGTTGACAGGATGTCTCAACACCCCTCGGGTACAGTGAAGATAGAACCGATAAGGCCAATCATCTGCTTTCGTCACGCCATGGCTGCTCTCTAGGCAGAGTATCTAGCGATCTAATCCCGCGTTCACTCACAGTATCAAACAAGAGGTTGTTATTAGCTGCGGCCCCGGCCGCCACGGTTTCCATCTTTGTTCGTGCTGCCAGAAGTCCGGCGAGCGTAATCGGTTCTCCATGCTGCAAGCACCTGCTCACCTCGATTACTAGGCAAGGCTGCCGCAACACTGTCTGGGTTATCACGAAGCGTACGGAAAAGGGCTGGTCCGAACTTCTCGACCAAAGTCTCCGCTGTCTTCTGTCCCACTCCTTTATACCGATGTGCCAGGTACCGCACGATTGCCTGAGGATCCGTCGGTAATCCGATACTTGATGCACTAAAATCTTCACCAGAAACAGCTACCGAGTCGGACTCCGTCGGTATAGATGTTCCAGCAGCCTGACCTTCGAACAGCGGCGGCAGGTCTTTCCCTCCACGTCGACGAGTTGACCCACGGCGCGGGCCCAGACGTAAGCCAGACTCCGGCGAACTTGAAGGAACTACTTCGACGATTGATGTATTTGGTTGTTCCACGACCCCCGCATCAAGAGAAGTGTGGTCAGTTGCCTCAACGTCAGCTGAAGACCCTTGAGTCCCTGCAGTTGTCTCACTCTTTGAATGAGAGTCTGGAAGAGATACTTCGAAATTTCCGCGCTCAGTCCGATCCGTAGAAATGATGCTGTGCTCTGTTGCTTGAACAAGGAAGCGGGAGAATTTTGGAAAGCCGAGCTCAGCCTCGTCGAAGTTACTATTCTTCTTCAGCATCTTTCGTTTGAGATCGGAATCCCGCACTGGTTCACGTCCTAAAGCTCGGAAATCCTCTAAGACTGAAACGAGGAGTTGATAGGCTTCTTGCAGCGGATCGTCTGTGCTTCTAGAAACCTGTGAGCTAGGCTGATTAAGATTGTCAGCAGAACGTTGGGACTTGGAGCTTCTCTGACCCTGGCCACGATCGGGGCTTCTTTTGTCGTCCGCCGCCTCCTGACTCGACCGACTTCGGTAAGGAGGACCAACCTCGTACTGGCCGTTCTCCTTCTTCTTTAGCGTGACCAAACCTCTCGAGGACGCCTCCGCTACGAACTTACTGAACTTACTGAATCCTATGCCTCGTTCATTAAAGAGGGGGTCGAGCTCCTGCATGACCTGCTTGAGGCGATCCGAACGCATAACATCACCTCGTGACACCATCTTCTTCAGAGCTTCTTTGACAAGGACCCATGGATCACGAGCGGCTTGGGTTAATTCGGTGGTCTTGCTCAGCCCAGTCAAGCTCGTGTAGGAGTAGTACTCATCACAGTTTTGTACCAGGATGTCCGAACTAGACTCCCGAATCCCCACACCTATGACGTACTTGCCATACTCTTTGAGCTTAAGAACTAAGCTGGAAAAGTCGGAGTCCCCTGTGAGAAGGATATAGGTTCCAATCTCTGGCCGTATAAAAACCAACTCGAGCGCATCAATCGCCATCCGAATATCAGTTGCGTTCTTCTTGTTACTCCCGTAAGC
>CESC01050251.1_pt1 | contig 15361 bp, 10 predicted proteins | sample 531131 | NCBI WGS metagenome assembly CESC01 (sample SAMEA2621295, study PRJEB7988) | marine metagenome | biome: marine biome (ENVO:00000447); feature: mesopelagic zone (ENVO:00000213); material: "saline water (ENVO:00002010), including plankton (ENVO:xxxxxxxx)" | depth 800 m
TGTACTCTTGAGCCAGAAGAAAACCATTCGTTGGTGGAGAGTTTTCTTTTGAGGAATCCCGGGTTCGAACTAGAACCGAGTGACACAGTAGACGGAGAATTTCTGGATGAGAGCGGCTACCTTTGTGTGCACCCTGACAAGGATGGGCGAGATGGATCGTTCGCGGCCCGGTTGAGGAGGATGCATTGAAGTTAGGGGGTTCGCTCGCCCGGCGAAGGCGCAGTCGACGCGATAAATCGCGTGGGCCTAGCAACGAGAGACGAGTACGGGGCAGGTACTCTCGCTTGTGGTTTAGTGCGCTAATGCTTGCTCTACTTGGTTGGTTCGGTGGCTATCTGATAACCACACAATTCATCTTCCCACTTCCACCTCCTCCGGGGGATCTCTTCGAAGTACCGGATATTCGTGGAGGAGGGCTTGCGACCGCTCGTGAACGCCTAACGGGCGCAGGTTTGGTTTTAGGTGAGATTGACTCCCTGCTCCATCCATCTGTACCGGAGGCGTTGATCATCGGCCAGTCACCACTTCCAGGACAGGTACTCAGGCCGGAAAGCCAAGTGAGGGTTACGGTTAGCCTTGGTCCTCAATTACGATCTGTGCCCGATGTGCTAGGGCTGACTGAAGACCGCGCTCAAATCGTTCTTGAGAGCAGTGGATTTATTGTGTCTATGGATACGGTTGAGGCCGACTTACCTCGGGGTAGCGTGCTGGAAGTCTTTCCTCCTCCCGACACTATCATCCCACTACCGGCTGAGGTACTTATGATCGTGAGTACTGGTCCAGCTTTAGTGGCAATGCCATTAGTCCTGGGACTGGATAGAGAAGAGGCGTTGGTTTTACTTGATTCACTCGGGCTCGTGGTTTCTGAAATTGTGGAAGTCTTTCGCTTCGGTAGAGATCAGGGCGTTGTGGTTGAGCAGGAACCTGCGTCTGAAATCGAGTTGGAGCGAGGAGCCGAGGTGCGCCTCAAGGTTGGTATGAGTGGAGGGGTCATGGAACAATGACTCCTATTGGCCGTAGGAACCGGAGGGCTTAAGTGAGCTCAGAATCATTATCCCAAAAGGGATTCGGAGACATCGCATGAAGCGAAAATTTCTCCGATCGCCCTATCTTTGGGCGATACTTATGACAGCAATGGTCGTTGGCTTTGCTTGGGTTAAACGGGAAAGCCTGCAGCCGGTGATCACGGGAGCGAGTGCACCGACCTTTTCTGCTAAATCCCTAGATGGCATCACCATGTCATTGGAAGACTTCGATGGACGGGTCATCCTTCTGAATATTTGGGCAACCTGGTGTGAGCCCTGCCTCGAGGAGATGCCCTCGATGCAACGCCTCTATGATGAACTCGACGACGAAGACTTTGAGATTCTTGCTGTTAGTATCGATGCGCCTCTAGGTCAGTCCGATGATTTCGGTAGAGCGGGCGGTGACCTAGATCTATTTGCTAAAGATTTGGGCCTAACTTTCCGGATTCTCCATGATCCATCTGGAGATATACAGCGAACTTACCAGACTACAGGTGTCCCCGAGACATTCTTGATTGGGAAGGATGGGTTGATCTACAAGAAGGTTGCAGGGGGCACACGTTGGGATGCTCCTGTTAACCAAGATCTTGTGCGTCGCCTACTGGCGAACGGATAACAGAATGCCTAGGAAAAGACGTGCACGGATCCGTGACTGGAGGCTAAAGCTGGCGGCATTAGGCCTGTCCGTCTTCTTTTGGGCTCTGGTTCAAACTGAGCCACGCCCTTCTTCTGAAAGTTTTCAAAGGGTACCGGTTCGGGTTGAATTGACCGACACGTTGTGGGCCCTCGCTGGGCCTACTACTCCTGCAGAGGTTGAACTCCAACTTAGTGGCTCATCCCGTGATATCATCAGACTGGATCGTGAAGGCACTGCTCTGAGTATCCCAATTAGTCAAGTTGGAACACCTGATACGAGCGTATTTCTCGACCGTGATTGGGTTGAACTTGGTCAGTCGACCGGCCTGACTGTAGAATTCATCTCACCGGCGATGATAGAGCTCATGTTTGAGCCTACGATGACGCGCATCCTTCCCATAGCAACCCGCGTCTATGGCGATTTACGTGAGAATCTTGCTTTGGCCAGCTCTATTGGGTTGGCTCCGTTGAACGTAAGAGTTCGTGGTTCGGAGAGTCAGATTTCTCAATTAGACTCGGTCTGGTTGGAGCCTTTTGATCTTGCCACAGTCGAGAAATCCGGGGTTTTCTCTGTGGCTATCGACACGGCAAGCTTATCCGGCGCGTACGTCTCTCCTGATGTTGTCACCATGGGGCTCAACGTAGAAGACGACATTGAGCGGGTTTTACAAGGATTCTCTGTACAGTTTGATGCTGAGAGGATCGGCGCTGATGTGACGATAGAACCGGTAGTGGTCCAGGTCCGGTTTTCTGGACCCAGAAGCCTGGTGAATGCACTAGACCCGCGCTTGCTCAGGGTCTGGGTATCGCCTGAGGATCTTGAGGGCATCCTGCCAGGTGAAGAGCGACGTGTTCCGTTGCGGCTAGAAGGGATTCCCGAGTTTGTGACCGCTATTTCTGAGACTACTGCGGTCACTGCCAAAAGGGCTGCTGAGGGATTGACTGGTACTAATCAGGCACTCCGGTGAGCAATACCTTGCGCCCTTTGGTTTTAGGCCTAGAGACATCTTGCGACGAGACATCGGCTGCGGTGCTCGATGGAGAGAATACTATTCTCGGTCATGTGATCCTATCTCAAGACGAGCATGAAGTATTTGGGGGAGTAGTGCCAGAACTCGCAGCACGAGCTCATTTGCAGAAGGTTGATTTAGTGGTGGAAGAAGCGCTCCGTCAGGCAGAGGTTTCACTGCGTGAAATCGATGTATTTGGAGTTACAGCGGGACCTGGGCTTATTGGTGCTCTGCTAGTCGGATTATCTTGGAGTAAGGCGGCTTCTTTCGCGTGTGATCGTCCTCTCGTTGCTGTTCATCATATGGAAGGGCACCTGTTTTCGCCTTCACTAGAAAACAGCGCTGCACAACCGCCTTTCGTGGCTCTTCTCGTCTCAGGTGGGCATACGCTCCTAGTCCATGCGGTAAAGTGGGGAGAATACCGATTATTGGGAAAAACCAGAGACGATGCAGCTGGTGAAGCTTTCGACAAGGTGGCTAAGCTTTTGGGATTAGCGTATCCCGGCGGACCCCTGATCGAGCGTCTCGCTTCTGAGGGTAAAGCCTCGCGTTATAAACTCCCTAGGCCGATGCTTCGCAGCAACCAAAAACCGGATGACGCTGAATTTTATGACTTTTCATTTAGCGGCCTGAAGACAGCTGTGGCAGAATTGGTAAGAAGGCTTGAGTTGGACGGTGTATTGTCTTCAGAAATCGCTCACGTCGCTGCTGGTTTTCAGGAAGCTGCTGTAGATGTGCTCGCCTCCAAGACTATGAGGGCTGTTGGACAGACCAAGTGCGCCCGTGTCCTTGTCGGTGGTGGAGTTAGCGCTAATAGGAGGCTGTGTGACGAGCTTGCGAGCCGACTTGGTACTGAGGGAGAACTGTTCCATGCCTCAACACGCCTTTCTTTAGACAATGCTGCAATGATCGCTCGCGCAGCGCGCTTCCGTTACGATCGAGGCGATGTAGCTGAACCTGATATTTCAGCCTCAGCGACCATGGCACTACCCGGGCTTGAGCAGAGTGTGGCGTGAACATTAAGGCTATAGGTGGTTCCAGTGAATTCGTAGTCAGGCGAGGTTAGGCTGGCATGTATCCCGTCATTTTTGAACTTCCAGGCTGGCTTCCAGGAGTAGGTGGAATGCCGATCACCTCATTCGGGGTGTTTATGCTTTTAGCGTTTCTGACCGGTGGCTGGATCATTCGGTCAGAGTTGGAACGGATGGGCGAGGATCCCGAAAGAGCTTGGGATCTGGTGTTCATGGGTGTCGTAGGCGGGATTCTCGGAGCTAAGGGCTATTACATCCTCCTTAACTATGAGAGACTCGCAAGTGACCCCGCAGCGCTGATTTTTTCTCGCGGTGGCCTTGTTTGGTATGGCGGCTTCCTGCTCGCTACGGTATTGGTCATATGGGAGATTCGTCGGCGAAAACTTCCTTTGGGTCGGACTTTTGATGCTGGCGCTCCCGCTCTTGCATTGGGCTATGCCGTAGGCCGTATGGGCTGCTTCCTCGTGGGAGATGATTGGGGTCGTCCAACCGACTCTATTTTCGGTATAGCCTTTCCAAGGGGTGCCCCTCCTACCCGAGTAGACATCATTGAGCGGGATTTCGGAATTTCAGTGGATCCCGAACTTATTGAGAAGTATGGTCAGATTGTGCCGGTCCACCCCACTCAACTCTATGAGGTGGGTATCAGCACGCTGATCTTCTTCTTCCTTTGGCGTGTGCGTAAAAACCAGAAAAGTCCTGGTAGGCTCTTCATGCTCTGGTTGGTTATGGCGAGCGGAGAGCGCTTCCTGGTCGAATTCCTACGCGCCAAAGATGATCGCTTCTTCGGTATCTTGACCTTGGCACAACTGGTGAGCCTTGCAATTGCAGCTGTGGGACTAGTCGGGATAGTGCGCATGAAGAGTGCTAATCGTCCTGAGCCTGCGCGCAGCTCCTGAGTAGCACTGGATCAATGCTGAGGATCCTCCACGGATCAGACCTACAAATGGGGCGACCATTCCGTCCTCGTGCCGCCAAAGCACTTCGTCAGCTTGCATTTGAAATAGACCCGAATCTGATAGTCATTTCGGGTGACCTCACCCAGCGGGCTAAGGTTCATGAATTTCAAGCTGCATGGACATTTCTTGAAGAATTACCCCAGGTGCCACTTATCGTGACACCAGGGAACCACGACGTGCCACTCTACAGGTTTTGGGAGCGCTTATTAGTCCCATACAGAAGTTGGAATCGCACTATTCCTCATGATCTTGATTCGGTGACTGTGATTCCAGGAGCAACAGTGGTCGCGCTGAACTCTGCGTCACCGTGGAGCGCGATTGTTGGTGGGCGCCTGACTCAGGCTCAACTCAGATTTGCCCGCCAGAGCTTCGACAGCGAGCCGACAGAAGGGATTCGAGTTCTTGTCACGCACCATCACTTTGTGTGCAAGAGTGCCGGAGGCGGAGGGCGACCTATACCGACTGCTCCACTGATCATCAATCAGATCGAAGAGATGGAGGTGGATGTAGTGCTGAGTGGGCACCTTCACCGGATGCAAGTTGCAATGTCGAGGGATGTGGTTCCGGGAAAAAACTTGGGGGTTCCACTCATTACTGCTGGGACCGCGACATCACGAAGGGGCAGAGGAGAAGAAGAGGGCACAAACAGTGTGAATGTCTTGGATGTAACGGAAGATCAGATCAAGGTTACTCCGTATCTCTTACGGAATAGTGAACAGGTCTTTGAAGCTTTGGAACCCATTTCCTTGATGCGGCGACATATGTCTAATGAGTCCCTGTCACTACCCAGGCAGATGGTAAGTGAAGAGAGGGCCTAGGATTGACTATGCGCTATATCCGTAATGCCCCTACTCGCAGCGAGAATTTTCGGGCTGCATTAGCATCTGCGGCAGTCGCATTAGGTGTCGGAGTCACAGCATTCTACCTGACAAGAATATTCTTGTCACGGGACCCACTTCCCAGAAAGAACGAAAGGCCACCCGGTTTGGGCCAAAAGGAAGGCCCCCCGGCATGATTCAGCCCCGTTTCCTGCACTCTATCAGATGGATTGCTCTATGCGTCTGGGCATTGATCCCATCACCGGCGTTGTCACAGGTAGGTAGGACCGAAGTAAGCAAGGTGACTTTTCAAGGAAACGAATCATTTCCGGATGACTCTTTGGCTCGCGCGATTGTAACAAGAGAAACCGAGTGTCGGTCAGTGGTTTTCACACCATTCTGCTGGGCAGGTGCGAATTTTGCTATACAGCGCTTCTACTTGCCGGAGCGAGATATCCCTCTGGATCGCCTGAGACTTGAGGCTTGGTACTACCAGAGAGGGTTTCGCGAAATCAATGTCGATACTCTTACATCACTCGGAGAGGAGGGTCGGGCCACCGTCTCGTTCATTATTGATGAGGGTGAGCCGGTTATAGCTACGAGAGTCGACTTTGAGGGTAGTGACGGGGTCACTGAGGATGGTCTTTTTGAAGGACTCCCTCTCCAGCCCGGTGACCGGTTGAGTATCCTCGCTCTGAATGCAACCAGGGACACTCTAGAGCGCCGTCTAGCGAACAGAGGTTATGGTCGGGTCAATGTTCTTCGCAGGCATATGATACCAGCGGTCGAGCCCTATGCTGCGCTGGTTACATTCGACATCGCTCCCGGATCAAGAGTGCGTTACGGGCCCATTATGGTATCTGGGAACTCCGAGCTAAGTGAAGCGACCGTTCTCAATACTTTGCAATTTAGTGCGGGAGATCTATATAGCCGGGATGAGGTACAGCAGGGGCAGGGCAGGCTCTTTGGATTGGATATTATCCGTAGCGCTTCGGTGACAAGTGACTTCCAGTCTGATCCTGATTCTGTGATTCCCATCGCCGTCAATGTGGTAGAGGGAGACGCTTATCGTGTTCGCTATGGGGGTGGCTGGACTACAGCTGAATGTTTCGGTGTCGAGGCCCAATGGGCGGCAAGGAACTTCTTCGGGGGAGGCCGGCTTCTTCAGGTCCGCGGGAGGGCTGCGAATCTACTAACACCTCAGTTACAGGATGTGCTTTGCCCTCAGGGCGGAACGGAAGAGTTTGGAGAATTGACCGGGACCGTCTCGTTAGATTTTGTCCAACCGTGGATCTTTTCTACTCGAAACTCCTTCAACACGGCTTTGTTCATTGAGCGGCAAAGCCTTCCCGATGTTTTCATCCGCGAGGCCGTTGGTGTTGAATTAGCTCTCACACGCCTGATCGGCCCTCAGACTTCCTTTACGCTTTCATACAGGCCAGAACTAGCGCGGCTCGATGCCGCAGAAGTGCTGTTCTGCACAAATTTACTGGTATGTAGCCCAGAGGATGTCTCGATTCTACAGGATGCCAATTGGCTTGCTCCTATCGGGTTCAGCCTCAATCGCAATCTCGCAAATAACATTCTCAACCCCAGTCGCGGATACAGCGTAGTCCTAGAGGTTGAACACGCATCTCGGTGGACGGGCTCAAATTTTCGGTATGACCGGGCGATAGCTGAAGGCACCCTGTATTCCGGGCTTGGACGGCCTGGGGTGTTTGCGGCTCGGATACGTGGTGGGTGGGTTGGTGCAGGTGCATTTGAAGCATTACTGCAGACGCCTGGGACATTCGATCTGGTTCATCCTCAGAAACGATTTTATGCAGGTGGCGCGAACTCGGTTCGCGGTTTTGCACAGGGCCGACTGGGCCCCAGGGTCCTCACGATTGATCCTGTGCGGCTTCTGGGTCCTGGGCCAGAGGGAGCAGGGTGCAACCCTTCGGAATTAATGGATCTTTCTTGTGACCCCACATCCATAAATGAAGGGCGATTCATTCCACGTCCTACTGGTGGAACTCGGGTACTGGAGGGGAATCTCGAACTCCGTTTCCCCATCGGATTGAATCTCGAATGGGTAACGTTCACTGATGTTGGACAGGTTTGGGGCGGACGTGACGAAGTTGATCTCTCCAAACTCGAGGTAACTCCTGGTGTCGGAGTTCGATACCTCAGCCCGGTCGGACCGATACGTATAGACCTCGCATATCGCTTTGGAGCAGGGGATCCCCTTGCGGTTGTCACATCACAATTGGAGGTGTTCGATCCGAATGTGCATGAGGAGAGTGACCGTATAAAGATTGACGATAACGTCATTCCGTACGTGCGAACGCATGAGTTAGCGGCGCTTAACACCTCGATGCTTTTCGGAGACGCTTCATCATTCTCTTTCCAGCGCTTCCAACTACACATTTCGATTGGCCAGGCATTCTGATGAAGGAGATGCCTGGGGTTCCGACCGAGGGATTCGATGACTCAAGTACGGCTGAAGCAATGCCTGAAACACCGCGCATTGAGACACCTACTAAACCAGGGAAGAAGCTGGGTCGCCGCCTCTTGAGATGGGGCGGTGTCCTCCTGGGAGGGCTTTTTGTTCTTATAGGGGTCCTATCTGCTACCGGTCCAGGTCAGCGGGTTTTCATTGACCAAGTGTTAACCAGGATTCAGGAGCAGTTGGCCGGAGAGCTCAGAATCCAAGGAATACAAAGTGGCACACTATTCACTGGGGCGACCTTAACCGGGGTCGAGTTAGATGCTGAAGACGGAGTGCATGTGCTCAGGGCTGACTCTATCCGAGTACGGTACTCACCATTGGCGTGGATCACATCAAATCTACGAGTTAGTTCGATCATCGCTTGGGGCCTTGAGTTTGAGATCTCAAGGTTGGAATCCGGGCAGGCGCTCAATATCCAGCGGGTAGTGCGGCGTAGTGCGGCAATTGATTCAGTAGGTACCGAGACTGAAGCTGCTCGCCAACCGATCCATGTGGGACGAATTGCTGTGCGCGAAGGTCTTTTGAAGATCCTCACACCCTCTGGCAGCGGAAGCACGGGTAGGTTGGTTCCATCGCCTGATGGCAGCAGACAGTTGTTGTACCGGTCTCTTGAAGATATCGATTTGGATCTTGAGGATGTGATACTCCGGCCAGGCAACACAGAAAGTCTTCTAGAAGCGCAACTTGCTTCTTTATCGATGCTCAATGCGGTCACTTCTGAACCATTTCGACTTGAGGAGGCCTTCGGAGAAATTGATTTCGGTCAGAGGGGAATCCGAGTACGCGAAGGGGCATTTCGTTTTGAGAGAACGCTCGTTAGGGGTGAGGTCAGAGTTGGTTCTTGGGGAGACACTGATGTTTGGGGATTCTTCGCATCTCTAGAAACTGATGGAGCAGGAGATCTCTCTGACCTAACCTGGCTAGATGACCGTATTCCAGAGGGATTATTCCGTGGGGCTGTGACAATTGCGACTGAGAATGGGACGCATGTGGGTCTAGAGGGACTGGAAGTAGACCTAGAGGGCAGCAGCCTCCAACTAGACGGTGATCTCTTATTCACTGATGTCATAACCCTTGATGACATGGGTGTGGTCATGAATCCACTTGCTCTGGAGTGGCTTGAACCTTGGCTTGGGACGGATATACCACTTGAGGGTTGGCTCAGCGGGGACGCACACTTCTCCGGGACTGAAGAGAATCTCCAGATTGATGGCCGTGCAACGCTCGTCCCCACCGGTTATGGAGGAGTAGCGACAACGGCTGATTTTGGGGGCATCCTGCACGGGGGCGAAGACCCTGGGGCAACTGGTTTAGAAATACACTTAGATCCCGTCAACTACAGCTTGGTTCAGGTGATTGCACCCGGGTTACCGTTATTGGGATCAGGGACCCTGGACTTCCAGCTTTCAGGACGAGCGCTCGCAGGACTTCGTTTCACACTTGACGTTTCAGTTGAGGCAGACGCTGTACCTCGGTCACGTGCTCTACTGCGTGGTGCTCTGCGCAGGACGGAGACAGAAGACTGGATTGTGGATGTGCAAGGTGACGTTTCACCCTTGTCTCTAGGCTTACTTGCCCAAACCCGTCCCGAACTCGGCCTTAAGGGTGAATTGACAGGACCGATTCGAGGAGTTGGACGTCTCCGTGATTTGCAAGTTTCAGGAGAATTCGATGCAGCTGGCGGCCAAATAGGACTGGGAGGGGTGCTCGACCTTACTCAGCCGGGATCGTTTTATCGTTTGGATATCGTAGGTGACAACGTCCCTTTATCGAATTTTGTCACGGAGCTACCGAGGCAGTCCGAATGGACTGGAGCTCTATCGATAGAAGGTCGGGGGTTACAAATAGATTCGATGGATGCTGCCGCGACACTGGCATGGTCTCGCTCACGTGTAGGTGGGCTCCACGTGGACACGGTGATGGCACATCTGACTGCGTCTGCCGGCATTCTCACGGTGGATAGCCTCGACGCCAGCCTTGGTGGTGTAACTGTATCGGGTGATGGCCGACTGGGAATGGCAGCTCCTTTAGATGGGGAAGCTCGGTTGACCTTCTCTGCTGAATCTTTAGAGGGCCTTCGGCCACTTCTGCTCGGCGACACTGTGATTGCGAAAGATACGCTCTCACTCCTCGAAATGGAGTTGCTGCGCTTTGAGGGTGTGGATGTTGACGCTCTGCCTGACACTGCCGATGTGCGAATGCATGGTGCAATGAGTGGTAGCGCCCGTCTGGTTGGTTCAGTAGATGCCCTTAACGTAGACCTGGAAATGGACGTATCCGGTGCCGTATACGGGCGCAATCGTGTTGACAGTGCTCATGTCGTCTTTAACGCGGATTCCCTTCCTTCCATCTCCGGTGACTGGGATGTATTGACCGAGGCATTCGGAGTCGAGTGGCAGGGTAGATCGCTAGAACGAGCACAAGTCGATGCTGATATGTCTAATCGCAGAGGTGAGGCATCCTTGAGTATCATCCGGCGAATGGGCGAGGAACTTGAGGTGAGAGGACAGTTTGAATTTGATTCAGCGGGTGGCCGTCTGGATCTAGAAGAAGCTACTGCGACTCTTGATGCATTAGTCTATGCCTTAGCCGAGCCCACTCAGGTCACCTGGGATGCCACATCTGTATCCTTTGACTCGACCCACATCAGCAGAGCTGGTGAAGATCCAATGCATATGGTCGCTTCCGGTGTACTGGCACGAGAAGGGCGATCTGATTTTCGGCTGGATCTACAAGGGCTGCACCTAGATCGAGTGATCGAGGTTCTGGAAATTGATGCTGTAGCCGAGGGCCATGCCGACCTTCTTCTCACAGTTCAAGGGTTGTCCGACGATCCCGTTATCTCTGCTGACTTAGAGATTGTCGCGCCCAGATATGCCGGTATTGAATTCTCAGCGGTTAAGGGCTTCCTAGATTACAGTGGATTGGAAGCAAACATTGATATTGAAGGCTTCGAGGGTACGAATCCCGTTCTTCGGGTGGCCGGATCAATTCCGCTAGATCTCTCTCTTCAAGAACGTGATTCAAGATCAGTCAGACGGCCGATGAACCTTTTGATCCAGGCTGATTCCTTAGATGCTGCTGATGCGTTGGATTACTTCGGTACTCTTGAGGATGTGACTGGCTCACTTTCAGGCGCTGTCCGGATTCAGGGCACTACGGAGAACCCGGAACCCGACGGTGTGGTTGATGTGCAAGCTGCATCGTGGTCTCTGGGAGCCCTAGGTGTCCGACACAGCGATGTGAATGGATCACTGACGTTTAATCCGGATAGGCGCGTAGCGGTCCATCTTGTGACTAATGCAACGGGTCGCTCTGAAATTGACGGAACAATTACGCTCGATTCAGTGCGCGATCCTGTTCTAGATCTGGCAATGGAATTCGACCGTTTTCAGGCAGTACAGCGTCTCGACGTCGAGAGCTTGATAAGTGGAAACCTCACGCTGGAGGGGCGCTACGGGCGTCCCGAGATACACGGAAGTGTGAGCGTGGATGAGACGATCTTATACGTAGATGAGTTCGCTCGTAACGTATCTGTGGTCGATTTCATGGACCTAGGAACAGACACAACTGAGTTCTTCAGGCAATCTCTAATTCGAGATATCCGGAACCCATTCTTGGAAAACCTCCGCGTAGAGGTTGATCTCTCCGTACCCAGAAATACATGGCTTCGCTCGAATGAAATGAATGTGGAGATGGGCGGTGAGCAGCTAATCGTGACCTATGATCGCAGGGAATCTGATCTCGTTCTGATTGGTGATTTACAGGCTCTGCGGGGCTCGTATTCCGTGCTCGGAAGGAGCTTTGAAGTGAACGGGGGCACCATCAGTTTCCTCGGTACTCCTGGTATTAATCCAGTACTAAATATCCAAGCGTTGAGCCGAATCCGGCGGATTGAGGATGAGCCACTGGAAGTCACTGCCAATGTTGAAGGCACGCTGACACTGCCCCGTGTTGCTTTGAGTACTGACGAAGCTGGTCTCGTTCAATCGGACTTGATCAGTTACCTGATCTTCGGGCGTGCGAGTTCTGAGCTTGCGACGGGACAAACAGCTTTCTTACAAGGTGCGGTGGGATCATTCGCGACAACGCTTGTCTCAGGAGCAGTAGCGACACAACTCGGGGCGGCACTCGCTCAGGGTGTAGGCCTTGACTACCTCTCAATTACGCAGGCTGGTGATTTTATGCTGGCCGGTGGCATCACGAACTCTCTTGCGGACACACAAATAGAGATTGGACAATATGTTGGCCCGGACGCTTTCATCGTGCTCGTCTTTCGACCTCTGTCAGGTCAGGATGCTGGAGCTAGCGTTTTCGGCGGAGCAAGACTTGAGTATGCCTTCTCCGAAGACTATGTCGTTCAGGGTTTCTTTGAGGACAGGTTCCTCAGAAGCGGCGGTGCCGGATTCAGTTCCCTGGGAATCCCGCAGGCTCAGGTTGTGGGGGTCTTTATTTTCCGGGAATGGGGATACTAAGAAGGAAGATTGTTCATGCCAGAGACTGAAGGCCTTTTAGGGAACACTGTGGTGTACGACAATACTCAGGATGGGTCGTCAGATTGACCTCTTTTCACATTAGGAGCTGCTCGCATGCAGATGATGAAGGTTTTTGCACTCATGACAGGGCTTACCGTAGTTCTTGTGGTAGCTGGAGACTATTTAGGCGGCCCGAGCATGGCTCTTGGTATGCTCGTTTTTGCAATCGTCATGAATGTGGGGGCGTACTGGTTTAGTGATCGGGCAGTGCTAAAAATGTACCGTGCCAAGGTGATTGGTCCGGACGATGCTCCCGAACTCTATACGATGGTGGACCGCTTAAGATCAGAGGCAAATCTACCGATGCCTACCATCGCAATCGCACCCTCAGAGCAGCCAAATGCGTTCGCCACAGGTCGGAACCAAAACCATGCAGTTGTGTGTGTCACCTCTGGGATTCTCCAGCTGATCTCTGCAAGAGAATTGGAGGGAGTGATCGCACATGAACTCGCTCACATTAAGCATCGTCACATGTTGGTCGGGACTGTGGCTGCTACGGTTGCCGGGGCAATCGCGATGCTTGCGAGCGTCGCGAAGTGGGGTCTGTTTTTTGGAAGAGGAAGGCGATCTAACGGTGGAGGGAACCTGATAGTTATGATTGCCATGATGATCATCGCACCTATGGCAGCAATGATCATCCAGATGATGATTAGCCGTTCCAACGAGTTTCAGGCCGATGCAACAGCAGCGAGGATCACCAGTGATCCGGTGGGACTCGCGAGTGCACTACAAAAGATCGAAGGCTATGCCCGAAAGATTCCTATGGAGGTCAATCCAGCAGCAGCGCAGCTGGCCATCATCAACCCACTAGCTGGTTCGGCTGGTGACACGATGTCTAGATTCTTCAGCACCCACCCACCTACCGAGAAACGGGTCGCCAAGCTTCGAGGAATGAGAATCTAAAAGGCGCGTCTGGTAGGCTGGTGCATCGAAGATTCCAATTTCGTTATAGCTCTATTCATGGATTGGGCTTGTCTTGCCCGGTCAGTTAGTATTGCAGGCTATGCCGCAATCCCCATCACTTCCACCTATGACAGCTGAAGAGAAGCTCGTCATTCGTGGTGCACGCCAACACAACCTCAGGGGGATTGATCTAGAACTCCCTCGTGAGAAACTGATCGTCATCACCGGTCTCTCGGGATCCGGAAAATCGTCCCTCGCGTTCGATACAATTTATGCTGAGGGACAACGACGCTACGTCGAATCTCTTTCAGCGTATGCACGCCAATTTCTTGGACTCATGGAGAAGCCCGATGTCGATGCAATTGAGGGCCTCTCTCCAGCGATCTCTATAGAACAAAAAACCGTTGCGAAAAACCCACGCTCTACTGTGGGTACGGTGACCGAGATTTATGACTACCTGCGACTTTTGTGGGCACGGATTGGAATTCCTCATTGTCATTCGTGTGGGGATCCAATCCTCAGACAGCCGGCCTCACAGATTGTTGATCAACTCCTGGGCCTTCCTGATGGAACCAGAATCGAAGTTCTTGCCCCTCTGGTACGCGGTAGGAAAGGAGAATTCGCCGCACTGTTTGAACGAGCACGGAAGGAAGGTTTTGTGCGAGTCCGAGCTGATGGCGAGATCTATGACCTGACTGAGCCTCCACAGCTCAACAGATATGAAAACCATGATATTTCGGTGGTCGTTGATCGTTTGGTAGTGCGCGCCGACGACAGAGAGCGCATGGCAGACTCTGTTGAAACCGCGCTGAGAACAGGAGATGGTGCCCTCCAGGTCGTCGAGCATATCAAAGGCAGTGAGCCTGTGGAGCACGTTTTTAGTGAACGCTATGCCTGCCAAACCTGCGGAACGAGTCTATCAGAACTCGAGCCAAGACAGTTTTCATTCAACTCTCCATACGGGGCTTGCGATGAGTGTGGCGGTCTTGGCACGAGCAAGGAACTGAACCCGGATCTTCTCATTGGTGACTCTGGGTCTTCCATCCTGGAGGGTGCGATTGCGCCGTGGGGTACTCCTTCAGGGAACCTGCTCCACTCTGTAATCCCAGGACTTGCAGCGGCGTATGAATTCGATCCCAATTTGCCCTGGAGTGAGCTAGACCAGGAAGTGCGGGAAGCGATCATTGGCGGGTCGGGCACGATGAAGCTTCGGTTTCCGTATAAGTCGGGATCCGGGAAGGTCAAGGCGTATTACGAAGATCGATGGGAGGGTGTGCGAGCTAACGTAGACCGACGCTACCGTGAAACCACTTCGGCATCAGTTCGCAGACAGCTTGAAGACTATATGTCCACACTTGCTTGTACTGCTTGTGAGGGGACTCGTCTAAAACCTGAATCGCGAGCAGTAACAATCGTGGGGCGCTCCATTGGGGACATCGGAGAACTGTCGATTAAAGAAGCAGGAGGATTCTTCGATTCACTCCTTAGTGAGGAGGTCTTCCAGACTGGGATCCAATCAAATGATTGGAAACAGCCTCCTATTCCGGTTGAGATTGCTGGCCCCATCCTGAGGGAGGTCACGGAACGGCTGTGTTTTCTCTGTGATGTAGGACTCGACTACCTTACGCTGGGTCGTGCTGCCGGTTCACTCTCTGGTGGCGAGGCACAGCGGATTCGTCTCGCTACGCAGATCGGCAGCCGTTTAGTAGGCGTGCTCTACATCCTAGATGAACCCTCGATAGGTTTACACCAACGCGATAACGAGCGGCTCTTAGTCACACTAGAACGTCTTCGGGATTTAGGTAACACAGTCCTCGTGGTCGAGCACGACGAAGACACGATCCGACGTGCTGACCATATCGTGGACCTTGGCCCGGGGGCCGGACGACATGGTGGTGAAGTTGTTGCTAATGGACCTCTTGAAGCCCTCTTGGAAGAGGAAGAGTCTCTTAC
>CESC01006460.1_pt1 | contig 15186 bp, 5 predicted proteins | sample 531131 | NCBI WGS metagenome assembly CESC01 (sample SAMEA2621295, study PRJEB7988) | marine metagenome | biome: marine biome (ENVO:00000447); feature: mesopelagic zone (ENVO:00000213); material: "saline water (ENVO:00002010), including plankton (ENVO:xxxxxxxx)" | depth 800 m
GAAAAAGAGAGGGTTCGGGGGGCTCCTTCCAATCCAACCCATTGCGACCGGTAAGTTCCGCTAATATTCAAAGCATTCCTACTGCCAGCATAAGCTGAATTGACCAAAACTGTATTGTACATGTACTGCGTGAACTGTATTTCTTGTTGAGCGGACACTGTTCCTGAAAACAACAAAAACAAAATGGGCACGGCAGCACTTACTCTTATCTTCATAATCAATTGATCAATCATTCGCATTTATATATAGATATCCAGCTCTTTTTTCCATTTTGGAAGTTCCATCTTCATCTTCGTACCTGTAGCGAAGAACATAGAAATAAGTTCCTGCCGGCAATTTTTCTTCGGCCCGGTAAGTGGATGGCACCTGTGAAAATCCTTGGAATACGTTATCTGTTTCGTTATATCCTTTGGTCTCATAAACCTTTGTTCCCCAACGATTGAAAATCACCAATTCATTATCGGGATATTCTGAAATACCATCTATGAAAAAGAAATCATTGGTCCCGTCTTGATTGGGCGTCACGGAATTGTACACTACCAATCCCTTTGCGAGGACCTCTTCTTTTTTGACCTTTGCCAAAGTGAACATACCGTACCCTGAAACCTCAGAAATGGTAGTAACGGTTCCTCTATTTTGATCAACCACTCCACCTTCATCTACCCAAAGACCTAAATTGGTGTCCCATCGAACAATATGTATCGAAGACGGGGATTCAAGTAATTCCTGTGCCGTGGTCTCATCATTCCATCCAAGGGTCAAGAAAACAAGGTCCCCTCCTCCTTCCAATGGATCTACAACCCAATATTCCTTGTCATCGATAAACTCGATAACCCCAACTGCAAGATCGTGGGGATGGATATCATTACTGTTCTCCAAGAAATATGTGGCCGATATCAGGTCAGCTGTATTACCTGTTCCTGTAATTTCCGCATTACGGTGGTATTGAAGGTGTCCAATAGGGTAATCAAATCCTTCCCCTCCCGATTTTAGGACTGTTCCGTCTATGAAACTGGTATTGGAAGCACCGTTGTGGGTCGCTCCAATTTCAAAAACTACAATGCCCCCTGCTGACCGATTTTGAACAACACCGTTGATGAAATTGGAATTTCCATTCAAACTCCAAGTAGCATCGACAATAACCTCTGGTGAATCACCACTCATATCGAATACGGTATGGTACAATTCATACATCTGGCTACCCGTAGAAAACTGATCTACCTGTCCAACAAAATGGGTTGTGCCCGTATTCAAAGAGTAGGTCCAATCACCTTCATTTATGGTGTTGCCCGAAAGATAGAATTGGCCATCATTGTAAATTGTTGCAACCGAAGTGTTCTCTAAGTTGTCCAGGACACTGACCTCCGTATCCGGCAAAATGGTCAGCATACCTGTATTGGAGGTTTGCCCCCAAATAAAAGTCCCTGTACATAGGGCAACGAGCAACACCAAATTTCTCTTTTTGTTCATTTTTTAATATTTTAAAAGAGGGTGGGGAAGGGAAGTCTCCCTACCCCTTGCTCCCCTCTCGCCTAGCATTGGTATAACCACAGTCAAATTATTGTCAACCAAACAACATTTAAGGAACCATTGATGCTAGAATTTCATTGGTTTTTCTTCACCTCCTTGAAAATATTTTCCGTGCCTCATATAATCACCTGAGCTTATGATTCCGAAAGTGAAATATTTGGTTCCCTCAAAATTGAAATAGGCTTCCATATAACTTCCATTTTGAACCATTGGAGCACTTTGTACATTGGACGAGAAATTCTCATCATCCGCTACCACTAAGGCCAGGTCCGAGGCATCGGCAAAACCACTGGCCAGGGTACTTGGAATGCGGACCATGACCTCTTCGACCGAACCGGTTTCCACAATCAACCAGTTTCTTGTCAACTTTTCAGCAAAAACCTGAGGTATTCCTGCGTTGACCGTACTTATGGTACCTGCATCATTTCCCCAGACCAAAAAGCTGCTTTCCGTACCAAAGACATTGACGTTCGAAACATTGTTTGCTTCAATGCCCCCCAATCCGATCGTCACCAACGCATCATCGTTGACCGACAAGGACTGTTTTTGGTCCAATGCCCATTCATCCTCACGACCAATACCAGCGATATCATGGTTGAACAAGGAATTGAAAGAAAAATCCCAAAGCCGCGTTCCCGTCGAACCGTCCCAATCCTTCGCATAATAATCTTGGTTTAGGGTAATACCATATTTGAGGGCGAGATACGTGTAGACCCGCTCCTTTTCGTAGGGTTCAAGAACCCGATTGTAAATTATGGCCTCATTGATAAAGCCGACGTGATCATCTGAATATGTATTAGGTTCATTACCTAAAGCAATATAACCTTCGGAAGCAGCATTGGCCAATGGATAAATACCATCTGACATGACGGTGGTTTCCTCGTTGTTCAATCCATTATATGACATTAACGCTTGTCCAGGGTTTGAACCGTTGGTAACGGAGCTAAGTAAGATGTAGGGGGTGTTCAGGGTCAATGGTACTGAATGTTCCACCGTAACAGGACTGCCCTCGGTCACCCGTATTTGCATATTTCCTCCAGCACCTTGATACCCAAGCCCAGGGCGATCATAACCCCCACCAATACTGATGGTGCGTCTTTCGCCTCCGAATGAGGTAGGAACAGAAACCGAGATCAACGTCACTGGGTCTGATTCATCCACAAAGTTTATATGTTGTCCATTTAACCGATCGTTGCCTCCATCAAAATCTCCCCCTGGGTTGAAATTCAAGCTATTCTCCACATAGGTAGGTTGAGATCCCGCACTCCCTTCAGAGAGATCGTATCCATTGCCACTCATATCCTTGATGCCGGAAACCCCGGTTCCTTCGCCGCCACTGGTAACCTCGCCATTGAACTTATACCATGCAGCAAGACTATTTATGACACCACCAGGTGATGCAATAAAATAGCCTAACGTAAACATATCCCCATCATTGAGGTCTATCCCTGAAAAAATAGCCTTTCCGTCTACAACCGTACCGGCAACAACAGTGGCGTTGGTGAAATCCCCATCCCCATCAGTATCTATGTATAGCTCTGGGTCAATTGCGGATGGGTTGATATCAAACGTTATAGCAAGGTTGGAAACAGCCCCTGTCTCTTGTACTTTCCATTCTCTGCCCAAACGATAAACCGCAGAGGCACCAAGGGGCATATCCGTAGTCTGTAATGAGGTGTCACCGTCATCGTTCCCCCATAACAAAAAGTTTTTGTCAGCTGAAAAACTGTTGGTATTGGCTACATTACTTTCGGCAATTTCACCCAAACCTATGGTTACAATGGCGTCTTCATTTATGGATTTGGATTGTTTTTGGTTCAAAGCTGAATTATCATCTCGACCTATACCTGCAATATCGTTTTTATACGTAACATTGCTCGAGGCATCCCATATGGTGGTGGCACCATCGCTTGCCACATAATTTATTGGGGTTGCTTGATTGATGGTAATACCGTACTTAAGTGCCAAATATGAGTTTACCCGTAAACGTTCCGTATCGGTAAGCACTTGGTCATATAAAATCACCTCGCCTATTTTTCCTTTAAATACCGCACCGCTTGCCGCACCAATGTGCTCATTTCCAGCAGCTAAGTTGAAACTGACTACGTTAGTGGCCGAAGTTGCCTTGAACTGTCCATTAAACTGGATGCCCCAATTATCGGTTTCACTATGGGTGCCGTAAATGTTCCAATCGGAGGTTTGCAAAAAATCTCCTACAATACCTGATACACCGGTCTTGCCATCAGAAATCGTATTATTGGCCGGGTTAAAACCCAACCTATCAGTGGTAAATGAACCTTGATAAACATTTAAGTTGCCATAGGTATAATGAAACCTTCTATTATTGCCTCCAAAATCATAAGGATGCCCATAATTAGCCGTTCCACTATCGTCTTGTACAACCGCTATGGCCTCGGCCGCTGTGTAACTGGTAACAAAAGGACTGGCAGAAAAATAAAAATAGTCGTTGCCATCAAATTCTATTACTGGGTTGAAGTTTAAAGTATTGCTCAACAAAGCCGGGTCTCCAGTAGGGATATCTGCCGACTTATGTGTCGGACTTTGATCTTCCCAGTTTGAAACCAATGTGGTTCCTGTAACGCCCATATCTGCTCGAAGCCAAACATTCAATCCTGAAATAACACCTCCCGGTGCAGCAGAGGAATACCCTATGGTGAATATATCGCCATCATTCAAATCTATCCCGTTAAAGGTAGCTTTGCCATTTAACATAGAACCACCAGTAATTACCATGGCATTACTAAAATCCCCATCACCGTCCGTATCTATAAATAGTTCAATATCCTGGGCACTTTCAGAAATACCGTCAAAAGCAATGGTCAAATTATTTACACTGCCCGTTTCCTGTACTTTCCATGCTCTGCCCATACGGTAAAGCGCATTGGCCGTAATTGGCATTTCAGTATCTTGTATGTCCTTACTGGCATTGTTGTTCCCCCATAGCAAAAAGTTTTTGTCAGCTGAAAAACTGTTGGTATTGGCTGAATTACTTTCTTCTATTCCCCCTAAACCTATGGTTACAATGGCATCATTATTTACGGATCTGGACTGTTTTTGAGACAATGCAGAATCATCATCCCTACCTATTCCTGCAATATCATTGTTATAGCCGGCATTGGTGGTGGCACTCCATATAATTGAAGTGTCACTCGTCAAATAATCATTAATTGTAGCGTTAAAATCCAACGTAATACCATACTTAATTGCCAGATAAGTATCGACCTGTCTTCGCTCTGTTGCGGAAATATTTCTGTTATAGGCTATAAATTCACCGACTGTTCCGACAAACCCCCAATCATCTCCTCCAGTTCCCGTACCCCTATTGCTCCCCACGGTATATCCTCCAACAGGTGATCCTGTTGAAGCATGAGTAGCTACACCTCCCGTGTCTGCGCCATTGAACCCTTTGGTTAGGGACACATCTGTAAATTTGTTATAGGTAATAGAAGGAATAGTTGTACTGAATCCACCACCAGGATTGTTATTATATCGCAGTGTACCACCAGTATTTCTGATAGTAATATTGTTATTGGTATTTAACCCAGGAGAATCCCAGTTATATCCGTTGAGTGTTGTATTGTCTCGGCCAATATTAAAAAATCGCGTTCCGGTCATACCATCCTTAGTAAGACTAAAGATGTCATAATTACTCGTGCCTAAAGTTATAGAAGTTACATTCCCTATTTTTTGATCGGTTGCTGTAAATTCAACAGCTTTATTAAAATTAAACAAAGTAGAACTGCCATCAATAACAGATGGCAATGGTACTGAGCCAAACTGGCTGGCATTATTGGATAGTGCTAAATCTTCCCATTCTGTTAATGTTCCAGTAGTGGAGGGTGTCGTCCCTATATCCGCACGAAGCCATAAACGAAGTCCTGCAACTACACCTCCTGGTCCAATCGGAATAATATTAAAAGCATCGCTAAATTCTGATGTTGAGCCGTTTGTATTATCCGTCAATAGGGCAGTCCAAAAACCTGTAGTATTCCCTCCATTATTTACCGTAACCGTATGACTACCGGCCGCAAGGTTCCCAACGGTTTGTATATAAGTGCGCCCATTATATGGTACGTCCGATGCTTCATTGGTATAGAGTTCAACATCGCAGTCGGTACAAAAGTCGGGGAGTGTAAAACTTACATCGTAATTGCCTCCCCCAACATCCACAGACGATGTTAGTAAGGGCACATCACCGTCCGCAAGTTCATAACCATTGTTCCCATTATTGGCAACATTGTCAATTCCGACCTGGTTGTTATAAAACGAGTTTTCGGCATAAAGTACATCATCCGCCTGTTCATTGTAAATACCTGTATTATTATTGAAAAATGTATTGTTGGTTATTCCGATATCCTTTGTTCCCCCATTGTTGTATAACCAGACACCATGACCATCATTGGTCGTGTGGTTGGAAAAGGTGTTTCCAGAAATCAAAAACTCCGTGGTGGCATTGGCTACATTGATGGCAAGACCGGCCCGTTCATTATTATCAAAAACACTGTTTCGTATAATATTGTTGGTACGGGCATAATTGTTTTGAAACTCGATACCATCGTAACAATTGACAAACGAGCAGCTGTCAACTGTAAAATTATCTGCATCCAATATTCTGACCCCATCCACATCGGCCTCGTTGATGGTCACATTTTCCAAGGTTATGTTGGATGCAGTATTTTCAAAATATATACCATAATCCCCATCATTATTAGACCCAAAAAGGTCAAGGTCAAGTAAGGAATTACGAATAGTCACATTAGTTGCGGCCCCAACAAAACGTATTGCTATAGCCGTACCTCCCGAACCATTTTGATAATTGAACCCATCAATTAAAATGTTTTGAGCTGTACCGGTAATCCGAATACCGTGTTGGCCTGATTGTGGATTATTATGTGTGAAGTTCAAAACGGTCAAGTCAACCGCATTTCCTTCAAAATATATAGCATTGTTGAAATAATCCCCGTCATTATGGCGTGAAATGATATCTTGAATGGTAATTCCCGATGGGTCGCCGTCAAAACGAAAGGGTTCATAGCCCGTATCCTCCAAAATAAACCCTTTGAACGTAGCATTATCCCCTCCACCATTGGCCCTAAAGATATTTCTGGTATTATCCCCTGAACCTGCATCAATGGTAATATCTCCATTACCATCATCATCGATGTCACCATCTATGGTAACATCGGAAACGGTCACTTGTGGAAGGCTTGATGACAAAAAAATTGTTTGTCCACTCAATGAAGGGTCAAAATTGATTGTATGGGGCCCTGCTCCAGCAGCATTAACGTCCAATAAAGCTTGCCTCAAAGAACCTGCTCCCGAATCGTTTACATTAGTCACAGTAAAAACAGCTGCTTCAACTATGAAAGGCATCAATAAAATGACAATCCACAACATTGCCCTATATGTTCCCATCACGATTTTTATCATTATATTTAACATAATCAGTGATGTTTCTTATTTAAGATAGTTGAGGGTTATATCCCCTATTCGTACTTTTTGGTCCCCATCATTGGCAGCGCTTGTCATCTTTAATACGATGACAGCTGTTTGACCTGCTCCCATTGAGGTAGGATTAATGGTGGCCGTTGTCCAATTTGCTGAAGATGTTGGCACTATAGTTCCGAGCGGAGTACCATCCTCAAGTACCATGGTAGCAGAAAAAGTCGCACTCCCTTGAGCTTGAAAATCTATTGCAATGGGTATAGTTCCCCAATTGGAAAAATCATTGGGCAATGTAAATCTAAACACTACATCGTAATCCTGTGCCGTGGTCTCTGAACTTGACCATTCGTAGTAATTCATCCAGCTTCCGGAAGCACCCGTATTATCCGAGGTCAAGACCCCAATATTGTCCGTACCATCTGCATATAATGTAGCTCCTGCATACTCCGCACTATATACTTCTTTTACCAATGGATTGATATAGGCGCCTCCGTCTGCTCCCACCTTAATTGCATTGCCATTTACAGGTTCCTCGCTTATCACATTCAATAATTCCCCGGAATTGACAACATCATCAGTATTCCCTGCCTCATCGGTAAAAGTGATTACCCCTGTTGTATTATCTTGGGAAACCATGGTAATCGTTTCATTGATATCGTAACTTGTTCCATCAGCTTCTGTTACGGTCGCTATTTTATTCCCTGTAATCAAATCGGCAACATCAAAACCATCAACATAGACCTTATTTGCTGCATCCGAACCAGCAACGGGAGTGGCAAGATTTGTTATCGAATTGGAGCCCATATCCAAGTCCCCGGCCATGGTATCCCCAGAAATGTTCACATATCGTGGATCATACAAAGCGGCATTAAACGGGTCAATCTCCACCCAACTAGAGGTATCACTATCATATATATAGGTACGTCCGACCTGAGTGGCATCAGCAGCGGAACTATTCACAATGTATATATCGCCTTCATTAGGCGTCCCTCCTATTTCGTTCACATCAATATCTGCCGTAGTTGTCGTTGGGCCGGTATACACATTGCCCACAGGTATTGCAATATTTCCATCTGAATCCGGGGCAATGTTGTTTACTGATTTCACTCGTCTTTGATATAGCCATTGCGTGCCATCCCAAAAAATCCCAGAGTTTGGATTTGTTGCACTGGCCAGCATTGGAAGCGTAATTTTTTGAGTCAGGTCAACACCTGTCCCATCTGTGATATTTAAATTGACACCGCTTAGACTTAAATCTTGATTATCTATGTCCATAGCATTCAAGTCCAATTCCGTGGGGTTTCCATTCTCATCGTTATACGTAATCGTTCCCGCTCCCCCATCTTGTGATATCGAGGTTACGGTTTCCAAGGAAGTAACAGCCGTTGTGAGGTCAATATTGGAACCGAGACCGTCCTCATCGGTATAGGTCAGGGTTCCGTCCCCATTGTCCACCAATGTTGTTAACGTTTCCTGTGACCTGACAATGGTTGTTAAATCAATATTGGAACCGAGACCATCCTCATCGGTATAGGTCAGGGTCCCATCCCCATTGTCTACCAAGCTCGTCAAGGTCTCCACGGAGGCAACTATATTATTAAGGTCTATATCAGTCGGCACACCATACTCGTCTGTATAGGTAATGGTGCCATCTCCGTTGTCTACCAACTCCGTAAGGGTCTCCAATGTCCCAACGATTGTTGCTATATCTATATTGGAACCGACACCGTCCTCATCGGTATAGGTCAGGGTTCCATCCCCATTGTCGACTAAGCTCGTCAAGGTCTCCATTGAGGCAACTATACTGTTCAAGTCTATATTTGTGTCCACACCATCCTCGTCCCTATAAGTGATGGTACCATCTCCATTATCCACCAATGCTGTTAACGTCTCCAATGTTCCAACGATTGTTGCTATGTCTACATTGGTACCTAGACCGTCCTCATCGGTATAGGTCAGGGTCCCATCCCCATTGTCGACCAAGCTCGTCAAGGTCTCCTGTGCAGCGACCAAAGTGCCAAGATTCACCTGCGTGGTGTTCCCCGCCTCGTCCGTATAGTCCAGGTTCACCCCGTCGGCGTTCAGCGCCAAAGTGGTCAGTGTCTCGGCATCCGCGATCAGTGCGTTCAGGTCCAGTACCGTGGCCGTACCGTCCTCATCGGTATACGTGAGCGTCCCCGCGGCAGCGTCCTGTGTGATTTCAGTAATTGTTTCATTCAAATCATATGAAGTTCCGTCTGGCTCTGTAATCGTCGCCACTTTATTCCCAGTAATCAAATCAACGACAGCAAAACCATCAACATATAATTTATTTGCAGCATCGTTGGCATTGATAGGTATCCCCAGACTAGTAATCAGATTAGATCCCATATCCAAGTTCCCTGTCATAGTATCTCCGGAAATATTTACATATCGTGGATCATACAAGGCTGAGTTGAAGGGGTCGATTTCCACCCAACTTGTAGTATCGCTATCATATATATAGGTCCGCCCCACTTGGGTTGGGTCTGCGGCAGAGCTATTGACTATGTAAATATCCCCTTCATTGGGTGTGCCTCCTATTTCATTTACGTCAATATCTGAAGTGGTAGTGGTCGGGCCAGTGTATACATTGCCTATTGGTATTGCAATATTTCCATCCGAATCCGGAACAATATTGTTTACCGTTTTCACCCTTCTTTGGTATAGCCATTGTGTGCCATCCCAGAAAATTCCGGAATTTGGATTCGTTGCACTGGCTAGCATGGGAAGCGTTATTCTTTGGGTAAGGTCCACACCTGTCCCATCCGTAATGTTCAAGTTGACACCGCTTAAACTTAAATCTTGGTTGTCAATATCCATCAGATTCAAATCTATCACAGTAGCGGCTCCGTCCTCATCGGTATAGGTTATGGTCGCGGCAGCAGCGTCCTGTACCAAGGTGGTCAGTGTCTCCTGTGCGGCAACCAAAGTGCCAAGGTTCACCTGCGTGGTGTTCCCCGCCTCGTCCACATAGTCCAGGTTCACTCCGTCGGCGTTCAGAGCCATAGTGGTCAGCGTCTCAGCGTTGCCGATAAGCGCCCCGAGGTCCAGCACCGTGGCGGCACCGTCCTCATCAGTATACGTGAGTGTGCCCGCAGTGGCGTCCTGCACCAAGGTGGTCAGCGTCTCCTGCGCGGCAACCAAGGTGCCGAGGTTCACCTGCATCGTGTTGCCCGACTCGTCCGTATAGTCCAGGTTCACACCGTCGGCGTTCAGCGCCAAAGTGGTCAGTGTCTCCGCGTTGCCGATAAGCGCCCCGAGGTCCAGCACCGTCACGGCACCGTCCTCATCGGTATAGGTAATGGTCCCAGTAGCAGCGTCCTGTGCAATGGTAGTCAATGTCTCAATTGCTGTTACCGCCGATGCGGACAAATATGCCAACCCATTCGAATCTTCAACTATTAGGTTATTTATATCCGGACTAACCACATTGCTCGCAACAATTTCCCATGAATCCGTACTTTCATTATATACATAGGTGTCCCCGGTTCCTGTATCTATATAAATTTGTCCATCGGTGGGATCAACCGGATCATCGCTACCGTCATTGGGCGAACCAGATCCAGTTTCAATGTTACCAGAACCTCCCTCTCCTTCAATACTTATTCTGTTCCAAGTATTATTGTGCCAATAATAGTATCCTGGCGCCAAATCTGACGTTGTTGCGGTATTGAACACAAGAAGGCTTTCAATATTTCCATTGGAAATTGTTGCTAAATCATTTTTTCCGGTCAACTGCACGCGCGGTAACAAAACACCTTTGTCCCCTGCCACAACATCCAATTGTGCAGATTCGTTCGGAGTTTGTGTCCCAACGCCTACTTGACCGTATGTCACGCAGGTTAAAAGAAATAATACTGATAGAACTAGTAATCCTCTTTTCATAAATAATCCCATTCTATAATTGTTAATGGTAGTCCAAATTGGGTAGGGGCATTATTTCAAAATAATTCCCCACACGAAGTAATCATGCCTATAACAAAATTTTTGTAGATATAATTCCATTCTCATGTAGAATTAATTCTACATGAGAACTTCAATCAATAGAAAAATTTATGATACTTTAGATTTGATTATCAACCTCGAATTCTTAAAAGTGCCCTCAACCAAAGTCTTATTATCAAGGATAATCATAGCACTACCCTTTTTATTGATTTCAAAATCTATTTTTGGTCAACTTTCCTACAATGCCAAGTGGTTTACTGATAGCGAAGGACTACCACAGAACAGTATAAAAGACATTTTCCCAGATAAGTACAATTTCATCTGGCTATCAACTGAGAACGGATTGGTACGATATGATGGGCAAGATTTCAAACTTTTTAACGATACCAATATCAAAGGGTTGAAATCAAATAGGATGAAATTCTTTGAAGGAAGTATGGAAACTGACAGTCTTTTTTCAGTGAACAATTCAGGTGATATTATTCTCATTAACAAAAGACGGGCAACAACAATCAAAGACCAATCTCGAAATTTGCAACCTTTCTTTGGAAGGTATAGATACTACTGGAATACTCCTCCTCAATCATTGGTGTTGAAAAAAAACAACTTGGCACGATATGTCCTTAGCGACAAGTCTTTTTATTTAGTGGGAAATGATTCGATTAAAAGATATAAAAAAGAGGGTGTTTTGAAATGGGGTCGGCCCTATTCATTCAAAGATACCATCCAATTCTTTGTGCACAATAACAAATTATACAACCTGAGCAGGTATGGTACTGTAAGCTTACTGAAGAATAAAACATTTGTCCCGGTTAAGCTAAATCTAGAATTAAAACCTGACACCCGTATTTATAGCAACAACATTACGGACAAAGTTTTTTTGTATACCAACAAACAGCTTTTCCTTCTTTCCTTTCATGATAAACTAATAACATCTAAACTGATTTTAGAAAATTTTGAATTTGAACAAAAAAACATCTACTCCGTTCATTATGATGAAAAGAATGAGATCCTTTATTTGGGGAGCCTAACCCAAGGGCTTTGTATAGTTAAAAAAAAATACTTTCAAAATATTTCCACCAATAAAGAAGCCAAGGACAATATTGAATATGGCCTCAATAAATTGAATGACAGCACCTTGTTGACGGCAACTGGGATTAGAGTAGAAAATCGTCAACCAGTAGAGCAATATAAATTGGTGACTGAAAATTCCTTACGCTATATCGCACAATTAGATTCCTCTAATAATTTTTGGGTTTCCAATGGACATTCCCTTTACAAATTTTACTCAAAAAATAATTACTCGCATTATGACCAGGTAAGTTTCAAAGAAAAAACTAGATCTGCACTAATACAGGAAACTAACCTTTGGATAGGAACTGGACCAGAGAAAAATAGAAATGGGAATGGAGAATTGTTTCTGTTGGACCTCGAAAGCCCTAAGATTTCACCCATATCCGTTTTAAAGACGCCACATATGATTACCTCCCTTGCAGCATTAAATGATAGCATTTTGTTTGTAGGCACACACCAGGGTTTGTACAAGTATCATCGAAATCAGAATAGGCTTTCCTTAATAAAAAATTTGGAGAACAGCTATATCCGAAGTATGTACGTATCACATAATAACCTATGGATTACTACATATGAAGATGGTTTTTTTCTTTATCAAGACTCCAAGGTATGGACATTTCCCTTGGATAAAAATCGCTATCTCGCTACAGCCCATTGCATAATCGAAGATGATAACGGGTATTTTTGGATTACTACCAATAAGGGGCTTTTTCAAGTCTGCAAAAATGATCTTTTCGAGTATCTAAACAATAAGGATAAGGCTGTTTATTATCATTACTACGATAAAAGCTCTGGTTTCTCGAACAATGAATTCAATGGTGGCGGGTGTCCCTGTGGGGTTCAAATGACAAACAAAGATATTTTCCTTCCTTCTTTGGATGGATTGGTAGTTTTCAATTCCTCTACTGTGCGTCCCATACTTCCAAATAGTGGTGTTTACATTGATGAAGTCATTGTTGATGGCGTGCAGCAATTTACCACTGGAACCCTAACATTGAAGGATCCTGAGCGTATTACCTTCCAAATTACCAGTCCTTTTTATGGAAACCCTTATAACAATCAAATAGAAATTCAAATGGATGACGGAATCTGGGAGCCCATTGGCACTTCACGAACCCAATCCTATACAAACCTACCCTCTGGAGAACATTTTATCAGGGCAAGAAAACCAGCTGGTTTTAATTTAGGTTATCACTATGCAAGCCTAAATATTTATGTCATCCCTACGTTTTGGCAATCCAACCTTTTTAAAGCTCTATTGATTCTTCTCTTAGGTTTTTTAACCTATATGACCATTTTGTTGAGAACTCGCTATATCACAAAAAAAAATATTCAACTAAAAAAGAAGATCAATGAAAACACCTTGCAACTTCAGCAAACCGTACATATTTTAAGAGAGGCGAAGGTAAAATTGAAAAATCAAGTTTCACAACAAAAAAAATTGGTTACGGCAATAACACATGATGTAAAATCCCCATTAAGGTTTATGGCACTTACCAGCAAATTTTCATTTGAGAATTTTGAAAATCGAACCTCTGAAGAATTACGTGAATCCACAAAGGCAATGTTCACATCCTCTTATCAATTGTATCAATTTATTGAAAACGTACTGGACTATAGTTCCATTTCGCTTGACAACGAAAAATTGAATAAGACCAATTTCATATTGTCCAACTTGATCCAAACAAAAATCATTTTCTTTGAAAACATTTCAAATTCAAGAAAATTAGAGGTTATGAACCGTATTCCAGAAAGTGTTCAATTATCGTTAAATCAACAATTGTTTTCGATTATAATACACAATCTTCTGGACAATTCGATTAAGAATACTTTCGGTGGAAAAATAATTTTTTGGCACGAAAAGGATGGGGACCGATTTATCCTTAATATAGAAGACACAGGATTGGGGATGAGCACCGAGACCCTAAATCTTCTTGATGTCCAAAAAGAATCTATAGCCAATGGGACAAATGGGTGCCATCATAAACGGAAAGGATTTGGTCTGACGATAGTAATGGAGTTATTGACAATGCTGGATGGTGACATTCAATTTGAAAGCAAATTAAGGAAAGGGACAAAAGTTAGTATCTCCTTTAAAACTGATCATTGAATCAATCTTTATCTGAACCTGCATTCAGTATCGATATTAATTCAACCACATTATTGATATTCAATTTTTCAAATATTCTGTTTTTATACGTACTGACCGTTGACTTTTGGAGGTTTAACCTATTACAGATTTCTTGATTACCCATTCCCTGAACCAAATATCTTGACACTTCCAGCTCTCTGCTGGACAATTGATCTAACGGATTGTTTACGGTTCTACCCAAAGCCATATTTACAATCTTTCCCTTTACAGATTCACTAAGGTACCTTTTCCCTTTTAAAACCGAGTTCACGGCTTGCACAATTTCATCCTCTGAACTCAATTTATGCAGGTAACCATCAACACCATGTTCAAGGTATGGAAGTGCATAAACTTGTTCGTCCAAACCAGAAAACATGAGTATTTTGAGGTTAGGGCGGTGAATCCTTACTTGATCCAATAACTGCTGAACATTGCCTTTTGGAAAAGAGATATCCAAAAGGATAATATCGTACGATATCTCTTTGATTTTACGGATGGCATCGCTGATATTCTCTACCTGATCAATCGTTGCTCTTTTGTAGGCTTGATTCAAGACCAAACTAGTACCATGCCTTACTACAAAATGATCATCAACAATTAAAAGTTTTATCTCTAAATTAAACAAGGGGGCAAACTTAAAACTTTATCATATAATTTCGGCCTTTTATGAAATAGGGCGGAAAACCCTAAGTCCATACAGGTTCTCAAAGATATAAAACATAGTTTCTACATGAGTAAAAGTTCACTGATATTAAGCTATAAACTTAGTGGAATTTTAATATTAAAGCGAGCGAAACAAGTTTCGCGCTGCAATCATCCCAAAATAAATACTTTGCGAGTCTATTGCTATGTAACGTGAGGTCATAAGCGAGCTGCAAACCCTTTGCAAGTCTTACTTGGAAAAGGATTCTAGTTACTGTAAGAATAAAGATCAGACCGAATGGATGGTTATTGGCACTAATTGATTCAGAAGTCAAAAAGTAGCCCCGGCAAGAATCGAACTTGCATCTAAAGTTTAG
>CESC01018981.1_pt1 | contig 15168 bp, 16 predicted proteins | sample 531131 | NCBI WGS metagenome assembly CESC01 (sample SAMEA2621295, study PRJEB7988) | marine metagenome | biome: marine biome (ENVO:00000447); feature: mesopelagic zone (ENVO:00000213); material: "saline water (ENVO:00002010), including plankton (ENVO:xxxxxxxx)" | depth 800 m
GGTGCAGTTAGCGAATTGTTTGATCTGAGTGATCCAGGCGAGCCCACCCCGCCAGAGTAAGAATCTTTTGCCCTCCGATAGGGTGCGCGTCGGAACGCGTGGATCGATCCTGGCGATGTGGCAGGCCCGCTGGGTCTCAGAACATCTAACAAGAGCGGCCCCTGCGTGCTCGGTCGAGCTTGTAGAAATCAGGACCCGAGGTGATGAGCATCAAGACCTCGGTAGTCTTCCGGGCATGGGACACTTTACCTCGGAACTCGAAGCCGCTTTAGCTGATGGGCGTATTGATGTCGCGGTGCATTCTCTGAAGGACTTGCCAGTAGAGGATAGCGCGGGAGTAATAGTTGCAGCGGTACCTCTGCGGCACGACTCGAGTGATTCGTTGGTGAGCTCTTCTGGAGCATCCTTGATGTCTTTGGGCCATGGAGCTCGGATAGGCACTGGAAGTCCACGCCGTGCTGCGTTGTTGATGTTCCACCGTCCTGACCTTGATGTAGTCGAAATCAGGGGCAACGTCGATACCCGAATTCGTAAGGTGGATGAGGGGATGTATGATGCAGTTGTGCTGGCAACAGCTGGCCTGTTTCGGCTCGGACTAGAAGATCGAATTAGTGAAAAACTAGGGGTACGGGAATTTCCACCAGCGCCGGGCCAGGGAGCACTCGCAGTGCAGATGCGGGATGAGGATTCTGAATTACACCGAGTAGTGAAAAGTTTAGATGAGCCTGACGCTAGGGCGACGACAGGGGCAGAGAGAGCATTTCTCAGAGGCTTAGGAGGTGGATGCACTCTACCAGTGGGGGCCCATGCCTGGCGAGAGTCCGGTCAACTGAAGCTCCTCGGGTTTGTCGGGTCCAATACCGGTGGCCTCTCTTTGAGAGCAGAAGTAATGGGTGATGATCCCGAGGCACTAGGGGAGAAGCTTGCAGAACAAATGCTCAGCGACGGAGCCAGAGAGCTACTGTGATGCGCGATGCGGTGCAGGGCCCGTTGATGGGCAAGAGAATCGTAGTAACCCGCCAGCTCGAACGAGCTGAGTCGCTATCTGCCAGACTCGAGGGCCAGGGGGCTCAGGCGATTCTTTGCCCTACGATCAAGGTCATTCCCCCGGCTTCTTGCGCAGAGATAGACCGGGCGATTTCACGGATTAAGGTTTACCGATGGGTTGTTTTTCCTAGCGTAAATAGTGTGCGTAGTGTCTTCCGGCGAATGTTAGAGATCGGCATGTCTACAGATCGGTTGGCGGAAGTTTCGTTGGCAGCAGTGGGACCTGCGACAAGGCAAGCGCTAGAAGCTGGCGGTGCGACAGTGTCTTTCGTTCCGGACGAATATGTGGCCGAGCGCTTAGGCGAGACTCTCAATCCAGTTGCGGACGAGCGAATTTTGGTCGTGAAGGCTGATATTGGAGAACCAACCTTAAGAGAGGTTCTGGCCAGACGTGGTGCCCAAGTCGATGAGGTTGTCGCATATCGGACTGTAACTCAGCCGCCACCAGAAAATGCGGTGATAGAGTTGAAGCGAGGAGTGGATGTGCTGACGTTTACAAGCCCTTCAACTGTTAGGGGATTTCTTGAATTAGGCCCGGACTGGCGAGATGTGACGGTTGGTGTGATGATCGCGACCATTGGCCCACTGACATCCTCGGCGGTTAGGGACATGGGAGTGGAGGTGCAGGTTGAAGCAGAGGAGCACACGATGGAGGGGCTCGTGAGTGCACTCGTTACTGAGTTCACAAGTAAGGCTGATAGGTAATGGATACATCATTCGAACAAGACAGGTTGGTCGGGTCAGCGAGGCGGACGGATGACCTTCATCTGGTTCATCGCCTGCGTCGCTTGCGTCGCAGTCCTGGGCTCCGAGCACTCGTTCAAGAAGCTCGAGTGACGACCGATGACCTCATGCTTCCACTATTTGTTCTAGACGGCAGTGGGAAAAGTGAGCCGGTAGAATCGATGCCGGGGGTTTTTAGGGAGTCAGTGGATCGAATGATCGAACGCGCGCGTTCTGCGAGCGATATAGGTATCCGTGCAGTGATTCTATTCGGCATACCGGACTTGAAAGACGCTGTCGGAAGTGGGAGCCATGATTCTGAAGGAGTCGTCCAGCGTGCCGTGATGGCTCTTAAGGAGGAAATACCAGACCTCGTTGTGGTGACGGATACATGTATGTGTGAGTACACGGATCACGGCCACTGTGGGCTCTTAGATGATCGGATGGACGTCGACAATGATGCGACGCTTGCAGCTCTTGCGAAGATCGCGGTCTCACAGGCAGAGAGCGGAGCGGATTTAGTAGCCCCATCGGGTATGATTGACGGTCAGGTAGGGGTGATCCGGGGCGCGCTAGATGAAGCCGGACACGAACAGGTCGGAATCCTGTCCTACTCTGCCAAATATGCTTCGGCATACTATGGTCCCTTCCGGGACGCTGCCCAAGGAGCCCCGTCTTTTGGGGATAGACGTGGCCAACAGATGGACCCTTCAAATGGTTCCGAAGCTATCAGGGAAGCTGCCCAGGACCTAGCTGAGGGAGCCGATCTTATCATGGTCAAACCAGCGCTTGCGTACCTGGATGTCGTTCAGCGGCTGCGAAGGAAATTTGAGGGCGTTCCGCTAGTTGCCTATAACGTCAGTGGTGAGTACGCGATGGTTAAGGCGGCAGCTGAAATGGGATGGCTAGCTGAGCGCTCAGTAGTGTTCGAGACCCTGACTTCAATGAAGCGGGCTGGAGCAGACATCATAATCACATACCACGCGATGGACGTCGCACAATGGATTCACGAAGCATCTTAAGCCACTTCAGCATTTTCGCCTTCAACTCTTCTTTCTGGGCTCTGCCCGAGGAGCGGCGTGTGGAGATTGCTCAGGCTTGGCGCACAGCACTTCCGAAGATGGCTGATTCAGTCCACTTGTATAGGACGGGCGGGACCCGGACCGACGGAGACGTGCTTGTGTGGAGTTCGATTCCAACTGAGGACGATCAAGCTCCAGCTAACTTCTTCGAGAAGTTTCTTGAGGTGCAGAGACCATATCGTAGCTATATCCACGTTGTGGATGTTCTCTGGGGGTTCACACGCCCATCGCAATATGCTCGGGGTAGTGCTGACAGAGAGATTGATCCAATGGTCAAGCGTTCTCTGCCATACCTGATTGTATATCCGTTCGTTAAAACCCATGAATGGTATCAACACTCTGTCGAAGAACGACGGAGAATGATGACGGGACATATTCGTATCGGGAAACAACATGAGGGTATCGATCAGCTTCTACTTTACTCGACTGGGCTCCAGGATCAGGAGTTCGTTGTGGCGTATGAGTCAGCTGATCTGAGTGCTTTCTCTGCACTTGTCGTTGACCTTAGGATGACGGAGGCACGTTTGTATACAGAGCGTGATACACCGGTATACGTAGGGATACACGTGTCTCCAGGTGATAAGGGGACGAATTGGCTTTGACTCCTCGCTTGGTGCGCGCGTGCCGGGGCGAGGAAGTCGACCGAACACCGGCTTGGCTGATGCGTCAGGCTGGGCGGTATCTACCCGAGTACCGAAAAGTGCGAGAGGCCCACTCTCTGTTAGATATCTGCGCAGATGCTGAACTCACATCCAAGGTCACACTTCAGCCGCTGGAGCGCTTTGACCTTGATGCTGCGATCATATTCGCAGATATCCTGCTTCCCCTGGTACCGATGGGTATCGACCTGGACTTTGTCCCGGGCAAAGGACCAGTGATCCAAAATCCAATTCAGTCTCCGTCGGACGTGGAAGCCCTCAAGCCTTTTGATCCAAGGGACCACCTGAGCCCAACACTTGAGGCGATCACCTCAGTGCGAAGACAAGTGAATCAAGATACTGCTGTCATAGGCTTTGCGGGTGCCCCATTCACTCTCGCGAGCTACCTAATAGAGGGTGGCCCAACCAAGAATTTTGGTCGAGTGAAGTCTTTTATGTCTAATGAGCCGGAAGCATTTCTTGCACTCATGACCAAGCTGAGAGAAGTGTCTGGAAGATGGTTGACAGCACAGGCGGAGGCGGGGGCAGATGCTCTACAGCTTTTCGACACTTGGGCGGGTTGGCTCAATCCTATCACGTACGAGAAGCAGGTTATGGAGCACTCTAGATTTGTCTTTCATAATCTGAAGGGGACCGGTTGCCCCACGATTCATTTTGCGGTTGGTGCTCCCCATCTCATCGAGTTGCTGTCACAAGCAGGAAGTGACGTGCTCGGTGTGGATTGGCGCCTTTCAATCGATGAGGCTTGGAACCGCTTTAGCATGGACTGTGCTATTCAGGGCAACCTCGATCCCACGGCACTCCTGGGCTCAGAGCAACACATTCGCAGAGCAGTCATAGATGTGATGCAGAGGGTAGATCAGCGTCCGGGCCACATTTTCAACCTGGGACATGGGATGCTTCCTCAAACGCCACCACACTCTGTGACTATAGCGATGGATGCGGTGCGTTCCTACGAGGCCACAGCTGCGTGACGCCAACCCCCCGTATTGTTGTGGTGGGTGGTGGATTGGCGGGACTCACAGCTGCGTTTCGGCTCAGCTTAGCTTCGAGTGAGAACGAGAAAACAGCCGTTTCACAGGTCGTTTTAGTAGAAGCGTCAGATCGAATTGGCGGCAAGCTCTGCACTGAACGCACGTCCGGCTTCGTTATAGAGGGTGGTGCAGACTCTTGGGTCCCCCGGACCGGAGAGGTGGAGTTTCTAGCAGAGGAACTTGGACTAGCTCATCAGATTACTCCTGCAGTTGAGTGCTCAGTTCGGGCTTATCGCCGCGATAACCATGGGTTCGTGCCCTTCCTGGCTGAAGGTGGGAGTCCTGTCGGACGGCCCTCTTCACTCCTGTCCAATCCAGCTCTATCACTCTTGGGTCGAGCGAGGGTAAGGCTCGAGCCCCTCATACCCAGGCGGCTTAAGGGTGAAGATGAAAGCGTTAAGAGTTTTATCCAGCGTCGGCTAGGAGTTAGGGCTTATAGGGAGGTTTATGAACCACTCCTTGGAGGAATATTCGGCGGTGACCCGGGTGAACTAAGCGCTCAAGCGACACTAGCACCTCTAGTGCAGGTAGAGGCCGATGGTGGTAGCCTGATCCGAGGTGGGGGGGCTCAAGAAAATGATAAAGGTAGTGCGCGTCCGCCGATTCTGACTTTCTCCGAGGGGATGTCATCACTTGCAGAAGCGTTACAGGGTAGTCTGGGGGTAAATCATGTTCAAACTTCTACCCGAGCGAAGAGGATATTCCGTGATTCCGGACAATGGGTAGTGCGGATGGATACTGGTGTGGAGGAGAGATGTGATGTGGTGGTTATGGCCACATCTACCTCTGCCGTTAGGGACATGCTTTCCGAGCTGACAGATGTTCAACAATTAGTGCCGGAGGTTCCCTCGGCACGAACCACTGTTGTGAACCTAGCGTACCCCAACTCAGCCATCAGTCGTCCCCTGGACGCACATGGTTACCTCAATGGTCGTGGGATTGGCAATGGTGTATCCGCATGCACATGGTCCTCTGCAAAGTTCCAACATAGGGCTCCTCCTAATCAGGTGCTTCTCAGGTGTTTTATCCGTGCGGCACCAGCCGCTGAGAAGGAGGGAAGGCCTGAAAACCCAGAAGAAGCTGTGGCCCTCGCCAGAGATGAACTGGCTGGGAGTCTTGCGATCACTAAGGCCCCAATTCAAACCTGGGTCCACAGCTGGTCCGTTCCTGTATACCGGATCGGCCATGCCCAACGCATTAGTGACCTCCGCGCTCGGTTAACGGAGTTACCAGGTCTTCACTTGGCTGGATCTGCGTACGACGGGGCTAGTATTGAGGCCGTGATCCGATCGGGGATGCATGCCGCAACAGCTGTCCATAACTCTGACATTCTACAGGAGACCTTATGAGCCGAGGTGGTGGTACCAGTTCTCGGGTGCTCTATGAACGTGGTCTCAGGGTCATTCCAGGAGGAGTGAATTCACCGGTTAGAGCTTTCAGGGCAGTGGGCGGTGTACCGGTGGCATTCGAAAGAGGCGAGGGTGCGTATCTGATTGATGTGGATGGGCGACGGTTCCTCGATTTAGTGATGTCCTGGGGAGCCATGATTCTTGGGCATGCCCACCCGGAGATCGTGTCAGAGGTCGAGGCAGCGGTGAGGGGGGGGACAAGCTTCGGGGCCCCCTGCCCTGATGAAGTCAAACTTGCTGAGCATATATGCAAGGTGGTTCCAAGTGTAGAGCGCGTGCGGATGGTGAGTTCGGGCACGGAGGCCGTAATGAGTGCGATCCGACTTTCACGTGCTTATACACACCGCTCAAAGATTCTGAAGTTCAGAGGTTGCTATCACGGTCACGCTGATTCGATGCTCGTACGAGCGGGATCCGGGGTGGCGACACTCAGCCTACCAGATTCCCCTGGGGTTCCCCCCGGTGCAGCCGAGGATACGTTGGTAGCACAGTTTAATAACTTGGATGCGGTTGCCGACCTCTTCGACGAGCACCAGGACAACATAGCGGCTGTGATTGTAGAACCAGTAGCGGGAAATATGGGATTAATAACCCCGAATCATGGTTTTCTAGAGGGCCTTCAGTCGCTTACCTCGGAACGGGGAGCCTTACTTATTTTTGATGAAGTGATGACGGGCTTCCGTGTCGGACCATCCGGGGCACAGGGCCTGTACGGGATCACTCCTGATCTTACGACTTTCGGAAAGGTTATTGGTGGTGGTTTCCCGGTGGGTGCCTTTGGTGGTCGGGCAGAAATTATGGACCAAATGGCTCCAATGGGTCCGGTATATCAAGCAGGCACGCTTAGCGGCAACCCAATCGCCATGCGTGCGGGCCTGACCACACTAGAGCATCTCACAGATCCCGCTGTCTACGAGGCTTTAGGATCTAGAAGTCATGCGCTTGTGGACGCGCTCGCGAATGAGGCAAAGAACGCTGGAGTAGCACTTCAGACGTCGGTCGTTGGGGGTATGTTTGGCTTCTACTTTGCCGAGCACACCGTCAATTCCTGGGAGGAAGCTGAGACGTGTGACCGGGAGCGCTTTGCTTCTTTTTTCCATGGCATGCTAGAGGCTGGTGTGTACCTACCTCCTTCACCCTTCGAGGCATGCTTTACTTCGACTGCGCATGGTGACTCGGAGGTTGAATACTTCCAGGCTGCGGCTGGTTCGGTAATGAAAACCCTCTAGGCGCGAAAGTTGGGGATCTCGCCAGGAGGAGTCATCTTGTTATGCACCCTACCGCAGTGGTAGGATTTCTGAAGTTGAAAAACCGATCCAACATGGGGTTGGACCGGACTTCCATAGAAGGCAGTCGATACCAACATAGGCTGCTTTCTGATCTCGATCTCTAGGAGGTCGTCGGTGCTCGCTTGGCTTGTTCCAATTGCAGTGTTCTGGTCTCTCGCCGCACTCTATTTGGGTGGGGCTGCAATTAACATTGAGGGAGGAGGGGGTGGTCGTCAGACATCAGGCCTTCTCCTTCTTTTTGCTTCGTATCTGGGCGTTTATACAATCTGTGGTTTGGCTTTAACCGGTGTAGCTGGCGCGGCTTTCGGCGGAATTGTTTTTCCTGTTCTAATTGCCTCGATTTCTATACCGCTACTAACTCGGGTGATGTTTAAGCTTGTGGGAGTGAGTGTTAGCCGAGCTGATTAACGTTGGTGTGACTCACTAATTAGTTCTGGAGTATATCGGAGTGGAGATCTCCCTTGCTGCGGTATGGGTCCTGGGTGGGCTCGTGCTTCTTCGCTGGATCATCATCGGGCTTGGAAGCCTGTTGGTCTTGCATGCTGCTGATGTTTGTCCGGCCTGCTTTGAACAAACCGTAGCCGTGCAGCGGAAGATCCTGACGGTGCTGGTGCGTATAGCCGAATGGCGGTGGTGCCCCCAGTGTGGCTGGGAAGGCCCTTCCCGAAAATCTGAGAGGAGTCCTTGGACATCGAGGAGCGTCAAGTAGCAGGTTTGATGGTCAAGATTGACCGACTTATCTGTGTTGGCTTCGAGACGTGTGTAGAGGTGGCACCTGACCTATTCCAAATGGACGAGGAAGGGATCGCTATCTTCACGTCAGACACAAATGACGTTGATAAGGAAATGGTTCTGGAGGCCTGTAAGGAATGCCCAGTTGATGCTCTGGTGGTTCTCGATGCTTCGGGCAATCAACTCCACCCGTAAGGTTGATGACTGAACCGACTTCAGATTCTGGCAAGACACCGCGGAAGAGATCTATGACTCGGGCTCGTACGGTACGCGGCTACTCTGATCTCACCGGGGAAGTGGAGTCGAGAATTGTAGAACAGATCGGGGAACAGCATGCCCGCTTGGCGAGTCGACTATCTGAAGTAGGAGCAATCATAGTCATTGCAAGCGGGAAAGGGGGAGTTGGAAAGAGCGCAGTAACGGCAAATCTAGCCGTGGCTCTTGCAGCCCGTGGCGCAAGAGTTGGTGCGGTTGATGCTGATCTGAATGGACCTTCTTTAGGGAAAATGCTGGGTCTCCTGGGGAGCCCGTTGGAAGATCGTCCGGATGGTATTGTACCTGCGGTTGGAGTTGCTGGGGTTAAGGGGATCTCGACGGACCTGCTTATAGAAGAAGGAGTGCCCCTGAGATGGAAGGGGCCGGGTCACGATCAATTTGTTTGGCAGGGAGTTACCGAGGCGGTAGCACTTCGGGAATTTATCTCGGATGTTGTTTGGGGGCCGATAGATTATCTGATCATCGATATACCGCCTGGTACTGATAAGATTGGGCGTTTTCTCGATCTGGTCTCAGAAGTAGGACCCTCGCATCTCCAGCCGGATCAAGTTCTTCTCGTGACAATCCCATCGGAAGTAGCAGGAGCCGTTGTGGCCAGGTCGGCGACACAGTTACTCGAAGCCGGGGTACCCTGTATTGGCCTTATAGGCAACATGGCCGGGTATACTCAGCCAGGCGAAGATGACTTGCTTCCCCTCTTTACCGGCCCGAGTGCTGGAGAGATAGCCGATGCGGTCGGCCTTGAACTATGGTCGGAAATTCCATTTGATCCGGTATTAAGTTCAAGGACTGACCGGGGTGACCCGGTTGGAGCGGAGGGCGATTCGATTGTAGCTCAGGTATTCACAGATCTGGCTAGGCGAGTAGAGCACGGTCCCGGAGGAAGGGAGGAGAAAAAGTGAAATTTCTCTGCATTCCATGCGATGAGGTTATGAGTTTTTCAGATCGCGATTTGCCTGGAGATGGGACGATTACCGCGTTATTCAGGTGCGGCGCCTGTGATCGTGAAATGGCAATGCTCACAAACCCCATGGAAACTCAACTCGTGACATCCTTGGGTGTCGAGATAGGTGGCAGGACTGTCCCAGAGCAGCCACTTCAGCAAACTCGCAGTAGGTTGGACACTCCCCGTGACGACGCTTTTTCGGATGATGAGGTGTCATCGGGTGGGGGTGAGGGAAGTTCAAGCGCGACCTCAGCTCCTGATCATGAGTTTGTCAGGATTCGTGTAACCTGGTCTCCCGAAGCGACTGATCGGCTTGGAGGTGTCCCTAGATTTGTTCGTGGCATGGTGAAGAGGATCTACACGGACTACGCTCAGGAAAAGCAGATAGAGGTCATCACGCCTGATGTAATGGATCGCGCGAGATCTGAACTAGGTCTAGAGGGGATGTGAACAGCACTACGGCCGATGAGACGGTGGTCATGGACAGTGGGCTGACCTCCTTGATCAAGGTCTCCGGATTGCATTACCGCTACGCTTCTAGCCCCCCGGTGCTTATCGACATCGACCTGGAAGTGTCAGCGGGCGAGATAGTTGCGCTCCTGGGCCCCAACGGTGCCGGTAAGAGCACGCTATTACGCATCCTGCTGAACGAACTAACCCCCGAAAGCGGAACCATCGCGGGCCCGCTCTTGAGTATGAAGTCCAGCCGAGTCTTAATGGGTTATGCAGGAGAGGAAACTGCGCATTTCAATTCGTTGACAGGTATCCAGAATGCACACTTCTTTGCTCGAGCAGCAGGGGTTGAGAAACATGAAGTGTCAGAGACGGTTTCTGGTCTCATGAACTTGGTTGGTCTATCAAATGAGGCTGATAAGGTTGTGTCCTCGTACTCATTTGGGGCTAAACGGAAGCTGCTACTACTTGAGGCGCTTGTTCACCAGCCCAAGCTACTTTTACTAGATGAACCGACTGTCGGGCTTGACCCCGTCTCCAGAGATGCGCTGGCCGACATTTTGCGCAAATGCAGCCAGGAGGGTTCGGCGATCGTAATGGCCAGCCACGATCTGAATTTCTTAGAACAATTAGCAGACAGGATCCTTGTAATAGATGAGGGCCGAGTGGTCTCATCTGGTTCTCAGATTGAGCTGCTTTCTTCCCTCGGAACAGCGACACGTTTCCAGGTGTCGGTGGACACAGCCTCTATCGAATTGCCTCAGTACTTCGGGGAAGATGTAGAGTTGGTGGACGACTCTGGTCCACTGGTGTTTGAGACAACCAGGGGACAGGCTGCACTGCCAGAGATATGGGCTGCACTCATATCAGCGAGAGTGAAAATCTTAGGGGTAGAGGTGAGAGAGCCAGGCCTAGCCGAGCTCTTCCGAAGAGTTACTGGACAGGAACTGCCGGGATGAAGTTTCTTGTAACAGTGATGGAGTTTCGCATAGCGCTAGCAAGACCTCGTTTGTTAGCGTTGAATGTTATGGTGCCCGTTGTACTTGTACTGGCGATCTCATTGGGTGGTGCACCAGAATTTCATGCTGCTGCCGTCTATACGGTGCTCTTCACCATTTTTGGGACATTCGGATCTGCGATTCCCCTTGTGCGTGATGCCGAAGCCGGGCTTTTCGGCCGCATTATTAGGGCTGGTGTTCCGCCATCACATTTTCTTATCGAGCGAGCGGCAGGTGGTAGTGCTATCGATGCACTTCAACTGTTACCAGCCCTGACGATCGCAACACTGGGTTCTATCTCACTGAATGGGTGGATTAGGGCCGTACTCGTCCTTTGGTCCTCCATATGGATTGCGAATCTGTTAGGTAACTTAGTGGCGGCAGCAGCGAGGTCTCTCGCTGAGACGGCACTGTTTTCTGCAGTTGTAACACTCTTTTTGCTGCACTTATCAGGTGTATTCAGGACGCCCCTGCCTCAGTCTTCATGGGCAGTGATAGAAGCTTTTAGCCCATTCCAAGCCCTCCACGAGACTCTCCTTACGGTGTCAGCTGGCACTAGCACTGAGTTTCCACTGGGGCTCGTTGTTTGGGTGCTGATTCTACCTGTTGTAACTGTATTTTTAGCGAGATCAGTCACTAGGTCTTTGCTGCTAGCCAGTGACGGCTGAGGATACCCGCAACCCCACTGAAACAAGCTTTGGTCAGCCCTGCCGGCGAATGAATATTTGGTGCTCCTAGGTGGCACTTTAAGGTTGGTTGCCCGAGTAGAACACTGTAGATATAATTTGTGGCGGCTTTCTTGTGAAAGATGGTGCGAGCACTGAGAATTCCCGTAATACATGGCTTGTCATGCTTGTAAGGAACATCTGCGTTGAGGCACTTGTCAGTAGCGATGTTTGCTCAACGAAAGAGCTCTCCACGCTCTATGAAACTTGAAGTCTAACCAGGAAGGCTCGGGGGCTTGGTCCGCCGGGCCTGTCACACATGTAGCCGTAAGTAGAGCAGATAAGGCAATGGGTCAGAGGTGGCGTGGGGGTGGGGGAAAAATTTCCTTTGTTGTACTGGCACCCGCGTGGGGGGTCAGCTAGAGATTCTATAATCCGAAGGTAAGCATGTATCGAGAGATTCTTGTTCCAGTAGACAACTCCGATCACTCGAATTGGGCCGTCGCCAGGGCGATCGAAATCTGCAAGCGTGCCGAGGGTCGAATCACCGGTAACCACGTGTATGCTGCGCGTCTCCATGATGTGCGGTTCCGGCAGCTCGAGACAGGCCTCCCCGCCCAGTTTCAGTCGGCGAAGGAGATCAAGCGTCAGCGGAAGATTCATGACAAGCTGATCGAGAAGGGCCTGCAGCTCATCTCGGACTCGTTTTTGGACGAGACCGACAAGCTCTGCAAGGCGGAGGGCGTTCCGCTCACACGGCAGCTCCTCGAGGGCATCAACTACGAAGAGATCATCCGTGAGGCCAACGGCGGCGAGGGTCGACTCCCGAGCTTGATCGGCTTCGACCCGAACATCGCCGACAAATACGATGGCGGAGACAAGGTGCGTGGTGACGTCCAGATTGACGAGAAGGGTCGGATCATCGCTGAGGACGAGGACAGTGATGAGAAGCTCGCCGGGTCCAGCGGCCGACTCTACGACCTGTTGGTCATGGGCGGGCACGGAATCGGTCAACAGGAGTTCTCGCAGCTCGGCGGCGTGATTAGCCGGGTTCTTCGCAGGGTCGAGAAAGACACCCTCATCGTGAGGAACGGCGAAGCGCTGGAGGGTGGCAATTGGATGGTGTGCGTCGACGGCTCAGCGTACAGCTACAAGGCGATGCGACTCGCGCTCGAGATGGCCAAGGAGTACGGCGCCAAGCTGTACGTGTGCTCGGCCTTCGATGTCGAGTACCACCACGTCGTGTTCGGTAATATCAAGGACGTTCTCTCTGTGCAAGCCTCGAAGATCTTCAAGTTCGAGGAGCAGGAGGAACTCCATAACAACATTATCGACAAGGGTCTACTCAAGCTCTGCAAGGCGAACATAAAGCGTGCGGAAGTCATGGCTGAGGAGTTCCCAGAGGTCGAGGTCGAGACGCAGATCCTGATCGGCAAGCCGTTCGACTGCATCCTGCGCTGGGCAGCCGAGATCGAGCCCTCGGTGCTCGTGATGGCGCGGCACGGCAGCCACCGCATCGACGGTACGGACCTCGGCTCGCAGTCCGACAACCTGATCCGGCTCACGAAAGCGAGCGTGCTGCTCGTGGGCACGCAGAACGTCGATCCGGAAGAAATCCCCTGGATCGAAGAGGATGGCGAGACGGGTCTCGAGTGGGGCCCGGACGCCGAAGTGCGCATCCTCAGGGTCCCTCCCTTCGCGCTGGGTATAGCGCGGCGGGCCGTGGAGGAGTTCGTGCTGGACAACTACGGCGCGGGCGCCAACGGCACCTACAAGGACGAGCGACCTCGTGAGGCCGTGAACGGCAAGCTCGCGTCCAGCGTGAACGGCATCACAAATGGAGATGGGGCGGCCAACGGCAACGGAGCATCGGCTCCTGACACGAACGGTGAGGTCCAGGTAGCAGCGGTGCCGCCTCTGGGGACGAACGGCTTTCCCATGGTCACGAGCGAGCGGCTGGACGAGGCGATCACTAAGCTTCTCCCGACGCACATGCAGCTCATCATGGGCATCGGCACCTCCGAGGAGCTCGCGCTTGCCGAGGTGAAAGCCGAGGAGGCCATGAAGCGCACGCTCGTCGAAGGCCACGACGCGGATCCTGAGCCCGAGACGCCCATGATCTCGGAGAAGTGCCCGTACACCGGGCACGTTTCGAGCCGCGAACGGCTTGCAGGTGATCCTGTCGTGTGGACCGAGGAGGCACGGGAGCGGCTCCAAGCAGTGCCGTTGATCGCGCGGCCGCTCGCGCGGAACACCGTCGAACGTTTCGCCCGCGATAACGACTTCTGGCGTGTGACGACCCTGGTCATGGACGAAAACAAGGAGGCCATGATCGAGGCCGACGAGTTCGACATGGATACGATGCTGGTCATGTTCCGCGAACTTCAAGCGAAACAGCTTCGTGCTACGGCGGAAGGCGTGGACGGCCTCTCCGACGAGATGCGGAAGTTCATCGAAGAGGCCAAGGCCAGCGGGGTGACAAGATGTCCTGTTCGTGATGTCGCAGAAGCTGCCGACGAATGTCCGGTAGATTTCAAGACCGCGACCCCGGAGGAAGCGAAGGCGGCGGTCGAAGCGTTCATGACGGACCAGGACGCTGGGGAGTGAAGCCAGACACCTTCCCGGTTAGTGCAGATTCGGCTATGAGGGGGCAGGAGGCGCTTCCTGTTTTGGACTTCCCTGTGGAACCAGCTCATCTGTCCCAGAAGCGTGATCCCGAACTCGAAGCTGCACAGGTCAACACTGCGATTCCCCATGTAGTGGCATGGAATATCACCCGCCGCTGCAACCTCGAGTGTTCACACTGCTATATATCTGCCGGCTCTTGGCAGAGTGCGGAGAGCGAGCTTTCCACGAAGGAGTGCCACCGCGTGTTGGATGACGTGCTTGCGGTGAACCCCGCTGTGCTCTTGATCCTAAGTGGAGGAGAGCCACTGGTACGTAATGATCTGGAAGAAATAGCAGATCACGCGTCGTCGGCTGGCGCGACAGTAGTGGTCGGTACCAATGGCACCGGCCTGAGCAATGAACGAATTGAATCTCTTAAGGAGGCGGGTGTTCGGGGTGTCGCTGTGAGCATCGACTCATTGAACCCAGCCTATCACGACCGCTTCCGACATGGCGCAGGATCTTTATCCGCAACACTTGATGCGGTAACGCGTCTAGGTGAGCAGGAACTCGATTTCATTGTTCAGACGAGCCTTACTAAAGGGAATCGCTCCGAGCTTCCCGATCTCGTAGAGTGGGCTGCTGAAAAAGGTGCGGTGTCCTTCAATCTCTATTTCCTGGTTCCTACCGGGCGAGGGGAACGCATGGAAGGTCTTTCGCCTTCAGAAAACGAGGAGGTTTTGGCCGAACTGGTAGAGCTAGAGCAGGCTAATCGCGGACGAATGATGGTCCGCTCAAAATGCCAACCTCAGCTGATGAGGCACATAGTTGAGGCCGACGAGGAATCCCCTTTACTAAACTACGCTACCCGCTGCCCATGTGGCGTCCAATACTGCAGGATTACTCCCGAGGGCAAACTGACCCCTTGTCCTTATATGCCTGCTGTGGCTGGGGATCTGATGAAGGAGTCATTCGGAGATATCTGGAGAGAGTCGTCTTTATTCGCAGCGTTACGCGGGGGCGAGCTCTCAGGGCGTTGTGGACGGTGCGAGTACCGCGGAATCTGTGGTGGCTGCCGAGCGCGAGCGTTTGCTCAATCGGGTGACCCCCTTGGGCCCGATGAATCCTGTGCTTACGATCCGCCCGGTGACCGTCCTTTTGTGGAGCCACGCCGGCAGGTGACTTATGGAGCTGCAGCAGCTAGAGAAATGGTGTGGACACCAGAGGCGGAAGAACGGATCTCTCGGG
>CESC01078004.1_pt1 | contig 15075 bp, 10 predicted proteins | sample 531131 | NCBI WGS metagenome assembly CESC01 (sample SAMEA2621295, study PRJEB7988) | marine metagenome | biome: marine biome (ENVO:00000447); feature: mesopelagic zone (ENVO:00000213); material: "saline water (ENVO:00002010), including plankton (ENVO:xxxxxxxx)" | depth 800 m
CTGGGTATTGATGAGGTTGTTGCTGGCGTATTACCGGACGGCAAGGTGAATGCGCTGCAGGCGTTACGCGAACGCTATGGAGCAGTGGCATTTGTTGGTGATGGTCTGAATGACGCCCCGGCACTGGCTGACGCCGATGTGGGGATTGCCGTTGGTTCAGGTACTGACGTGGCCATAGAAGCCGCTGACGTGGTGTTGATGAATGCCGACCTGAGTTCAGTTCCACGCGCCCAGGCTCTGAGTCATGCCGTATTACGTAATATTCAGCAGAACCTGTTCTGGGCATTTGGCTATAACGTACTTTTGATTCCACTGGCCGCCGGTGTGCTTTATCCCTTCTTTGGCATCCTGCTGTCGCCCATGATCGCTGCTGCTGCTATGGCGATGTCCAGCGTGTTTGTTTTGGGTAATGCATTGCGCCTGCGCCGGGCCTGAACATAAAGCCAATGACTGATGAAAGAGTGACTGATAACAGAATAACTAAAAAAGTTACTGAATCAGCTCATTGGCTTTGACTGAAATGATTTCTATATAAATAACTACGCGGAATTATCATTTGTGTATTGCCGCGTATGGCAATGCTACTTTGGGCCTGATATTCAAAAATTTAATTTTTTCTGAATTTTTTATGGAGTCGAAAATAGCAACATTCTGACACTCCTTGTCAGCGACGTTACTTAATTTGTCAGCGTTAATTATAGATGTCGTATTTACTGAATATTTTTTAACGTCTGCAGAATTAAATCTCACTGATGTCATATTCATTTTGTTAAATTCCCTGCTTACAAATAAAAACAACCTGATACCAGGTTTTACATTTGCTGGGGGATTTATGGCGAGAAAATTATCACTAATTTTAGGTGCGTCCGTGTTGAGCGGCTGCTATGTCGATGGCGGTGACAGAACCTATTTGACTGACCTTGAAAGCGCGACAGAAATTCAGCGTCAGGCTTATATGTCAGGTGCACCCGGATCGATGTCAGCGGCTATGGTAGGGTGTGTGGCCTTACCAGAAGACTTTTCCGGACAGATCTCAGTTTTTGGTGAAGGTACTTACGAAGATGAAGCAACCGGGCAGACTGAATTTTTAGTTGTGCCACCTGAATCGTCAGAAAAGACTGGCAGTATAGAACTGGCTTTACCTATTGGTGGCTACGAATGGACGTGTTATGTCGATATTTCCAGAAACTATACGTCGGATACTGATGGGGTATTTACCTATAGCATTATTCCGGATCGGGATAATCTGATGGTGTTTACCGCATTTGGCAACAGTGAACCTCCATCACCTGGACCAGAAGCCTTCTATTATTTATATAGTCTGGCAAGTCACCAGTTAATCGCGGATGAATCTGACGCCGGCCACTGGGAACTGGTCAGTCAGGGTCTTAATTCAGATAATTATCTGCATTTAGCCACTGAAAACGGATTGTACCTGCTACAGAGCAAACAAAGTGCATCGGGTGAATCGGCAGAATTTTATCGGTTGGATGAAAACGGTGTAACCACGCTGGCGAATGCACCTGTAGTGGATGCCATATTCTTTATCAATAATATGTTTGTCAGCGTTAGTACAGAATACTCGCCTGAGATGCACACGGATATCCGTTACTCAGCCGATCTGACCGTCTGGAGTGATGCCGTCAGTGTGGCTGGCCAGATCCGGAAAATTCACTTTGACACTGCCCGTAATGTTTATGTCGCTTATGGTTATGATGATGAATCCGGTGACGCACTGGGCTATGTTTCCGCCGATCTGTTGAACTGGGAAAGTGAAGAGCTGATTCATCCTGCTATGAACCCGGATGACTACCCCCTGTATTTTTTCGCCAATGATGCTGCTGTGGCATACGCCAGCACGAATAATTTCCCACTGATCTATCGTGCCTCCTCAACTGCATCCTGGCAGGCGGTGAGCGATCTTCCTGAAATTTCAGGTGGTTTTAATGTTATCGCCAGTGCGATGGGAGAGGATGGACAACTCCGGCTGTTAGTCACAGGTCTTGACCTCGGGTCTTCCCCGGCCTTTTTTATTGGCACCAGCGACGATGGGGCTGACTGGACCTGGAATCAGATCCCTCTGCCAGCAGAGGAGATTTATCTGAATAACATGGTGCTCAGCACTGATAAAACCGTTGTCTGGAATTCCGCTAGCGAATCAACCATCATCTGGACGGAAGACAACGGACTGAACTGGAACAGCGTAAATACGGATGTAATTGAAGAGCAGCTGATTCCGTATCCGGACGATATTGATATTGCCGTACAGGGCATGATGTATCGGGATGGGGTTTATTTGTTGAGTATTGGTTCATCAATGTATGGCATGATGAATTTTCTGCAGGGTATGGTGGTTGCCACAACCGATTTTGAATCTTTCAATGTCGTATCTGTTTATCGTCGTGACAGCCTGTATGCGCAGCAGGCAGATGGTGTTTATCTGTTTGTGCAGCAGGACCGTGTGAACGGAAATACCACGGATATTTATCGTTACGTTCCTCAGGTTGTGGAAACAGAAACACCTGCAGAAGATAATTCGGAAAATGAAGAAGAATCTCCTGTCAATCAGGACCCGGTTAATGACCCCGTTAATAATCCAGATGTTGAACCGGCTGAAAAGGTGCTCAATGGTTCTTCTAAGTCCGGCGGCAGTCTGTTCTGGCTGAGTCTGATACTGTTGCCATTGGCTGGGCTGCGTCGTAAGAGCGCATGAACGCTGAAGCGTCAGAACCACAGAATCAGGAATTCCGAAGAGCAGCTAAAGCTGCTCTTTTTATATGCATCAACACTTGTTCATTCGTATCGGCCCAGACCTTTCTTATACTTTGATTTCTGTTTACTGAATCATTCATGTCTGCTTAAAACAGATTGCTGACATGTATTTCTTTATGGGCATATACTGATTGTTGTTATTCTGATGTTAATTGATTTTTATTATACATATTTAAGTTGTACTGATGTTTTGTATGTGACAACAAAAGTAATTGTCTGACGCATCGTTTCACCCATGATTTCTCTATTGTAAGTTATGTCAATAAGTTGCCAGTAAACTTCAATTAAGTCGTTTTAAGTATTTTTACCGCTGGTAAAATCCCCGCGTTTTAATTTTTGCCGCCCATCGAGGCGGTTTATAGCATTGGGGAAATACATGAGTCTGAATTTACTGCTTATGACCAGCCTGGCGACCTTTTCAGGCTATAAATTTTATGACGGGCAGCGAACCGTTATACAGAATCCAGAGGGACAGGCCTCTGTTGTAAGAACAATGGAGTCCGGAGATCAAGCTAATGAACTGATGTTGTCAGGATGTATCGCTCTGCCATCTGGCTTCTCAGGAGAACTCTCGGTCTCTTTCAGTGGAACATCTCACGATTTGTATGAAGATACTGATATTGAATTCATATCAGTTGCCGAAAGTTTCGATAGTGCTGAACTAACAACAGCTTTACCATTGACAGGATATGAGTGGCATTGCTACGAAGATTCCGAAAGACATTATGCTGCAACAAACAGAAGCTCTGTTGAATTTGCGTTTACTCCTGAATCAGATGATCAGTTGATATTCACCAGTCTTGGATTTAAAGATGCTGACTTAGACGATTCTTTTAAGCCATTTAGCTATCTTGAAAATCTACAGAGTCACCAGCTGATAGCACCGGGTATTGATGCAGCGCATTGGGATACTGAGGAGTTGGATACTGCTTTGGGTAGGCAAGGCATCAATACCAATGAAGCGGTCTACTATCTTGTCGACAGCGGCCATGACGGTGAAGGTAATATTATTAAACTTGATGAAAATGGTTTTAATATCATAGGTAATACACCTGTTACAGGTGATTTTTACTATCTCAATGATCGATTTTTTATTCTGACATATGATTCTTATTACTATACCGAGAATCCTGAATCCTGGATTGGCCCTATTCAAAGACCGATCACTAGTAATATCTATGACAGCTTTAAGTATGATGAGTTGCGGAATAAGTATTTAATGCTTGGGCATGGAAATCGGGGATATGAGTCGGAAGATCTGGTTAATTGGCAGGAAATGGAAGATATACCGCAGAATGTATATCCCCGATTTATTGAATATTTTACCCTTGATAATGGAGTATCACTCTCCTGTGGTATTCAGCAAGGTGGCATAATATCCGTCCGAAGTTCAGCAGAAGCAAACTGGAATCCACTCACAGATTTACCAGAATCCATTCTTAACACCGGAGGTAATTATGCCGGAGTCTCTGCATTTCAGGATAAAGATGATTCGGTAGAAGTAATAATATCGGGGAATGACAATAGCGGGAATAATTCATATTGGTACGGAACTACATCTACTGGATCTGATTGGCGTTGGAGTTTGACACCTGTCCAGTTTGACTACTCGTTGAGTTCAATTGAAAAAAATCAAAACTATGTAGTACTTTGGGGAAATTATCCTGGAGCTGACATCGTATATTCAGACGATGATGGAATGAGTTGGCAGTCAAAGAACACAAATGATCTTCTTGCTGATTTTATTGGTAGTGATATCTCTCAGTATGCTTACTTAACTGATGTCGTTTCAGTGGGCGATATGTTCTATCTGAATATCCGGTTGTATGACATCTCAGGCGTTTCTTACCCAGATCTGGTAATTTCGACCAGTGATTTTTCATCATTTTCCTTGATCGCAGCAGAAAAAAATGGGGTTCTTGTCAGTATTCAGGATAAGTATTTGTATTGGTATAAGGAATCGTCACTATATGATTTATTTGAGACCACAAAAGCTTATCAATATTATACGCCACCTCAGACTGATTCATTGGAAGAGCAACCGGCAGAAGATCAGAACCCCGACAGTGATGACAGTCAGCAACCTGATGAGCAGGCTTCCGGCCACTCGTCTCACTCCGGCGGCAGTCTGTTCTGGCTGAGTCTGGTTTTACTGCCACTGGCGGGTGTACGTAAAAAAGCAGCCTGATAATAATGCCACCCTCATCAGGGTGGCTTTATGAATGACTCTGATAAGGCCTGTATAACAGAAAAGCTATAAGCCAGACCAAGGCTAAGTACAGGCTGAAAGCCGTTAGTTAAAGGACAGAGTGATCTGTCCTTTTTATTGCCTGTCGTCTGTTACCTGGACGTGTTCGGGATTGCCGGGGATTCGGGTTTCTTCGGTCGTCATTGGGCTTTTAAATCACCAGGCGGATTCTGATTCCGTATATCAATTCTCAGTGTGTCAGACGGCATTCTGTTCCACGACTTTCTGTGCAGTGCTACTCTCCCGTTAAATGGGTGCGATGTTTATGCAACTACGATTATGTGGGCGGGAAGCAGATAATGAAAAATCTTATTCTGGTCGTGATAGTGATTGCCGTGGTCTGGTGGCTGCAATCATCGCCGTCGGTTGATGATGTGCGGGATACTGGCGGCCAGCTGAGTATTGGTGAATATCGCATTACACCCTTACAGGAGCAGTTTGAAATATCTGCCCGGGTGCTTGGCCGTAAGGATTATACGTTTGGCCGCGAAGCCGATCTGTCGCCAATGGATCTGGCTTTAGGCTGGGGGCCGATGGCAGACCCAGAGGTAATAGCAGCTTTCGACATCAGCCAATCCGGGCGCTGGTATCGCTGGCGGGCACAGCAGTTACCGATTCCGCTGCGCAGCGTGCAAACGCACAGCGCCAATATGCACATGGTTCCGGCCAATCAGTTGATAGCCGATCGTCTGAATGATATCCGTGAGGGCGATTTGATTGAGTTGAGCGGTCAGCTGATCCGCGCTGATGCGCCGGATGGGTGGCGCTGGATCAGTTCACTGACCCGTAACGATACCGGTGATGGCTCCTGTGAGCTGGTGCTGGTCGAGGATGTGCGTGTGGTCAGTGATCAGTAGTGGCTTCTCTCCGCCACCACTGATCAATAAATGCGGGCCCCTGACTCTGGCGGGAAACGAAAAAAGCGCAGCGGAGGAAGCCTCTGCTGCGCTTTCTGTATCAGCCCTGGATAAAGGGTTAATCAGGCGTTAATCAGTTGAAATCCGGGCTGCCCATCACTTCCGCCAGCTGTCCTGGCTGTGGCATGCCGCCAACAAAACCAATGCTGTCGTCTGCTTTCGGATAGTAAATGGACGGTGTGCCCCCGACGTTAAGGGCACTCATCAGATCTTCATTTTTACTGACCTGTTGTCTGGCTTTATCCGTCACTGTGCTGATATCCAGCGGTGTAGGCTTGCCGCTGTTGGTGCTGTTCATATGATCGGCCAGAGCTTTAGCCGGATCTTTCGCGGCCAGGATTGCAGCGGACTCATCCGGACTTTTGGCAGAAATAACGCCCACCAGAACATGGCGGATCTGCACCTGACCGGAGTCTACCCAGGAGCGGGTTGCCTGCCAGAAGCGGTGGCAATAAGGGCACTCAGGGTCATCGAACATATAGACAATATGTTTGGCTTTGTCGCTGCCGTCGGCGACCCAGGCGCTTTCACTTTCCAGCAGTGACCAGGCTTTTTTGTTCTGCGGGCCCATGATCAGCTTTTCCACAGGCTCAGCACTGAGGTTTTCGCCGTCTTTATCGACCATAGTGCCGATGATGGCGTGTTCACCGTCAGCGGTGACATACAGAATTAACGGCCGGCCATTGGCGCTGGCCGCGTAGCCAGTAAGACCGCCGGGGGCAGAGAAGGAGTCGATGACTTTGAGGCCCTGTGCCTGCAGAGCCTGTACCGGCGCCGGTAGTTTATCGTCTGCCATAACACTGACAGATGTGATGGCCGACATGATGGCAACGGAGGCCACCGCCAGCTTTTGCCATTCAGTTTTGACTAACGTTTTCATAAATATCCATAAGGTTGCATGTGTTTGGGTGCCGGTCGCTTTATGGCAAGAGCCTGCCTGTATGGTTCCGTCGTAACGGCGGCTTTGGCCGTTTTTTGTATCCTGGTCAGGAACTTTACCGCCATTCAGAAATACGCATCAGGCGTTTCAATCTTTTGCAGGATACTAAGCCTGCGGATAGTCCGTTCAAATACCGGTTTATAACAGGCTGAGCTGTATAGCGTTATAAGCCCGGAAGGAACGATGAAATTCAGACTGCTGGCGGCGGTTGTCGCAACACTGGCTGCTGGTCAATCTTACGCTGCCCATACCTATTATCAGGATGAGGATGGCCTTGCTACCATCGATCGCGACTGGCGTGCCGGTGCAGATGGAGACGATCAGTTATCTGTCTGTATAGCTTTGCCTGACGTATGGGAAGGCGATCTGCAGGTGAGTGTGGCCGGCAGTGCAGGCGGTGAGTCCTTTTCGGCAGCATTAAGTGATGATGCAGAAAACGCTACAACGTTGAATACTTCGTGGGGCTATGACGGTTTCAGCTGGCAGTGTTTTGCTGACGTCGTGCGCACTTTTGATGACGAAGACAGCGCTGAGATAAGCCTGACCTTCGCACCGGGTAGCGCTGATATGACAGTGCTCACCGCTACGGGTGTCTCTGCGGTTTACGGCATTGATTCGCCCGACAGTATGCAAACGCAGCGCCTGTTAGTGAACGCTGAATACACCGATCACTGGATGCCGGTGGGAGAAGGCTCTGGATGGGATTATGTCAGCAGGGCTTATGAGGCAAACGGTGCTTTGTTCTACGTGAGCCCTGTCAATCCATTGATAAAAATTGATGAAGATGGTGTGCAGGTCTTATCCGGATCTCCGCACGCATCTTCTATCGATTATCTTAATGGTCATTATGTTCTCGCTTTAGATGGCTATTACGCTGACGAGGATGATGAGACCTTTTTCATACAATCCTCCACGGATCTGCAGAACTGGCAGGACAGTGGCCAAATAGAGTTGCTTGATGGACTTTATTACAACGAAGCTCTGAATCAGTACCTGGCCTCCGCTGGCGGTTTCGACGCAAAAGAGTTGTACGTTTCTTCCGATTTACAAAGCTGGACCTATAACGGCGAGAGACCGGAAAATGATCCAACGCCTTATAGCACCTTTTTCTTTTTTAATAACGGTGACACTCTGTATCTGGTCGACGGCGAAGCATACGACACTGAATTCTATTTCCGCTCCGCCGGGGAAAGCAGCTGGACTGAACTTTCACCTTTCCCGGAAGGCACACCTGATGATGGCGATGTGGCCGGTTTCTACGTCCTGGATTATGTTCAGGATGAAGATGGCAGTGTCAGTGTCATCGGCTACTACGGATACGGCGGTGAATATGACTACGATTGGGATGAGGTGATGTACGGCCACACTGACAATGGTACAGACTGGACATGGCATAGTGTTGGTGACTGGACTGATCCGTATGAGGACGTGGGTGATGTGTATTTTGCCGAAGATATGCTCATTATTGCCGACGATTACACGGACGATATTTACTACTCTTTCGATCAGGGCGAAACACTGCAACAGCTGAATATTGATTCTCTCTCCGGTAATCTTATAAACATACCTGAAGGCGTATCCGCGGATATTGAGGGCGTGTGGATTTCAGATGGACGTTTTTATGTGGCGCTGACTTTATCTATACGAGATCCAGAGGCGTATTACAGATATTCGGTCATTGCTAAAATTCTGGTTTCAACCTCTGACTTTTCAGATACAAGAATTGAAATGATGGCTGATCAGGACTTCTATCTGCGGACAACCAGTAATGGCAAACAATATCTTCAGCTGGATGGATTCTGGAGCAACAGTGGCGATATTTTTTACCTTTATGGTACACCTTCCCCTGAAGAAGAAATCACGGATGATATTCCACAGGAGGACGGTAACGATAATAACGATGATTCTCAGAATGGCTCGCCGGCGGACAGCGGTTCTTCCGGTGGTTCATCAGGCGGTGCTCTGTGGATGCTCAGCCTTATTATGTTGCCTCTTGTTCTTTGTCGCCGATCAGAAAAAGCAAACGTCAAAAACGCCGCCTTATTGATTACGCGGTAATAGAAAAGCAGACCATAAGGTCTGCTTTTCTATTTAATCTGATTTCTCTTATATGACATTTACTGACGGATTCATTCTCTGTTCTTACTGCTTTCAATCTTTTGCAGGATATTATTAATGGCGATGCTCCTGTCAAATACCCGGTTTATAAAAACTGCACTCAACAGGTGTAAAAACCGGGAGAGATCATGAAGCTTAAAATAATTTTACTGGCCACTGCGGGGCTGCTGACTGCCTGTCAGCATAAAAATGCTGATATCAGTATTTATCATGATGAAAATGGTGAAGTCACCGTTACCCGTACGATGACCGCGTCGTCAGGAGCTGCCGGTCTGGACTATCAAATAGTGAGCTGTATTGCCTTGCCTGAAGACTGGAGCGGAGAGATAGCTGTCAGTGGAGCGGCAACATCCGAGGGAACGGCATACTCGGTAACCGGAGTGGAAGACAGCGCCCGTACTGAACTGATGAACCGTATCCGTACACTGCCCGGTTTCGACTGGAATTGTTTCTCCGATGAAATGCGCACTTATGATGAAGATGACAGCGGCACAGTGACCTATGTGTTTGCTCCAGACAGAGAAAACATGACAGTTCTGACAACACTGGGTGTAGCTGACGCTGATGGGGATGACGACAACTACCAGAATCAGATCGTCAGTCATCAGCTTCTGGCGACAGAAACGATCGCAGCACATTGGCAATTGCGTACAGAAGGTATGGATCTGTACCTTAGTTCAATGATCGCTGCCGGCGATTCTTATTTTATTTTTGAATCTGACTACAGCCCATACGGTGAAACAATTACCACCACCCGTATAAATAAAGATGGCAGTTCATTAATCGAAACTCTGCCTTATACCGATGGCATTTACTTCCTCAACAATACCTATATCAGCATGGGGTTCGGGTACAGCGAAGGTCAACCGGGCAGTTTTTTACAATATTCAACCGATCTGGAAAACTGGACAGAAGCGGGGTGGTTACCCTCCGTACAACAGCTGATGTATAACCCGGCCACTGCGCTTTATGTTGCAAATGTTGAGACCGCTTCCGGTCCTACCGCGATTTACACCTCTCCGGATCTGGTTACATGGACCTCTCAGGTGAGCGCCCAACCTTATAACAGCCGCTATTACTTTATGGCCAATGGCAATATGGTTGCTTTTGCCAACTCAGGGTCGCACAGGCTGTTTCTTGCTGCACCTGGTGACGACAGCTGGAGTGAAATCTCTTACGGCGAAAACATAACGCTGCGGGACAGCTATCAGACGACTGACGGAAGAGTGCATATGATCAGCAGCGGGACCAGTGACAGCGGGGTCCGCGGCGTATTTTATGGCTACACGGATGACGGTGAAAACTGGATCTGGAAAAATACCGGAGACTGGGATAATCCAAGCGAGCTTTCTCATCTTGCGATCAATGAGCAGGCGATATTGGCCTGGTCGTACAGGAGCCTGCTGCTTTCTCTGGACGGCGGTGAAACCTGGGTGCTGACCGACGCAGATGATATTGCTCCGGCTATTGATACTATCGATATAGCGGATATGGATGTTTCTCTGGGAAGTGTAAAAGCATACGGGGATCAGTTCCTGTTCAGCACAGAAGTCTCAGCTTCTGGTGAAACCGTTGCTGGCCTGGTGCTCGCCACCTCCGATTTCAGTGACTATCAGGTCATGGCTTCACATCAGGGGGCAGAGGTTTTAACGGATATACCGGATGAGCTGTTTTTGTTCTTATCATCATACGAGTCCTCAGATGTCTATGTTTACTGGCAGCCTGACGTCGTGCCGGAGGAACCTGTCCCAGAAGAACCCGGTACAGAAGATCCAACAGAGGAAGCACCAGAGCAAAACCCGGGAGAGAATGACGATGCGGATAACGCCTCAGGTGGCAGTTCTTCCGGCGGTAGCCTGTGGTTACTGAACCTGCTGTTGTTGCCGCTTGTTGTGCGCCGTCTGAAAATAGTCTCCGGCGAATCAAAAGCAGCGGCCTGATTGATTGCATGGCGACAAAAAAGCAGACCTCAGAGTCTGCTTTTTTCTCTGCAGCCAGGTGTGTTCAGGCTGCGCTGAAGGCCTGCAGGTGATTCAGAATATGCAGGCAATGGGCAGCTTCATACTGCGCCATGGACAGATCGCCAAAGGCGAAGAGTGGTCGTGGCTGCTGGCGGAAGGCGAGGAAATTCCGGGCGCTTTGTTGCAGCAGAGCGAAGCCATCTTCGTTGCTTATCTCAGCAGGCAGCTCCGGCGCACCGGGAATGGCTTCATTTAACGGGTGGCGCATCTGACCAGCGGCACCAAACAAATGAAAGGCAACATTACCGGCAGTGGCACGGAACAGTTCCGACTTCATCTGTGGATAACCTGTCATTGAGTAATCAATACTCTGAGCCATGTGGGCAAATACCTGACCCACGGACCATTCACCGGCATTGCTCAGTTGTGCCACGGGCATAGCGCCAATCTTTGCCACAAGTGCCGCAAGATCATGACTGCGGCTTTGTGCAATCTGGCGCACGCTGACAATACCGACACCACCAACAATCCCACCACCAATCCCACTAACAACGGCCAGCTTCGCGGCACCGGTGAGAGAGGTTTTGAGTAAGCGCCGGCGGGTGATCATTACTCCGCATCCTCAAGCTGTTCGGTCAATTCCATCCATTCCATTTCGATGTCTTCCAGTGCGGATTTAACCTTGCCCTGTTGCAACAGCAGGTCGTTCAGTTCGTTTTTGCGGTCGGCATCATAGAGACCGGCATCGGATAACTTTTCTTCGATACCACTCAGCTGTGACTGCAGCTTTTCCATTTCTTTTTCTGCAGCCTGCTGTTTTTTACGCAGGGGAGCCAGACGCTGACGGCGTTCGGCTTCCAGACGTTTCTGTTCTTTACGGTCGATTACCGGCTTGTCTTCTTTTGCGCTTGCGGTGCTGCCGGCAGGTGCAGCGGATTCTGTATCGCGCTGATTAAGATATTGATGGTAATCGTCGAGATCACCGTCAAACTCCTGCACGCGGCTGTTATCAACCAGCCAGTATTCATCCACCGTGGCTTTCAGCAGGTGACGGTCGTGGCTGACCACCAGAATGGCGCCGGGGAAATTCTGCAAGGCGAGGGTCAGCGCTTCGCGCATCTCGATGTCGAGATGGTTGGTCGGTTCGTCGAGAATCAGCAGGTTAGGTTTCATCCAGGCAACGCAGGCCAGTGCCAGACGGGCTTTTTCGCCACCGGAAAATGGCTCGATGACTTCCAGAGCCCGATCGCCATGGAAGCCAAAGCCGCCGAGGAAATTACGGATCTCCTGCTCAGACGCTTTCGGTTTCAGACGCTGCAGAATCAACAGACCAGTGGCTTTTACATCCAGCGATTCCAGCTGGTGCTGAGCATAATAACCAATACGCAGGTGTTCGCCTTCGGAGCGTTCACCGCTGACCATACTGATTTCATTGCACAGGGTTTTCAGCAGAGTGGATTTACCGGCGCCGTTAGGGCCAAGCAGACCAACGCGGTGGCCGGGCACGATACTGAGCTTAACGTCGGGCAGAATGGTTTTATCGTCATAACCTAACGCGGCGTGATCAATGGCCAGCAGCGGCGTGGACATTTTTTCATAACAGGGGAATTCAAAGCGGAACGGCGAATCCACATGGGCCGGAGCGATCAGTTCCATGCGCTGCAGTTCTTTTAAACGGCTCTGGGCCTGCTTGGCTTTACTGGCTTTGGCTTTAAAGCGGGTTACGAATTTTTCGATTTCAGCAACGCGCTCCTGCTGTTTCTCGTAGACGCTCTGCTGTTGTGCCAGCTTTTCTGCACGGATACGTTCATAAGCGCTGTAGTTGCCCGGATACTGCGTCAGGCTCTGGTTGTGCAGATGGACGATATGATCAGCAACGCCGTCGATAAAATCGCGGTCATGGGAAATAAACAGCAGGGTGCCGGGGTAATTTTTCAGATACTGTTCCAGCCACATGGTGGCTTCCAGATCCAGGTGGTTGGTAGGTTCGTCGAGCAGCATCAGATCGGATGGCATCATCAGTGCCTGGGCCAGGTTCAGGCGGATACGCCAGCCACCGGAGAAGCTTTTTACCGGACGTTTCAGTTCATCTTTGCTGAAGCCCAGGCCGTGCAATAACTGCTCGGCTTTCACCGGCACCTGATAGCCCTGATGCTGGTCCATTTTATCCAGCCAGTCAGCAAGCTCATTATCGCTTTGTGCGTTGGCGATACCGGCTTCAATCTGACGGTAGACACTGTCACCGTCCATCGCGTAATCAACAGCGCTGCGCTCACTGGCTTCCACTTCCTGCTTCATGTGCGCAATGCGCCATTTGGACGGAATATACAGGTCACCACCATCGACACCGAGTTCGCCGTTCAGCAGGGCAAACAGGCTGGACTTACCGGCGCCGTTGGGGCCGATCAGTGCCAGCTTCTGGCCATCATGAATGCGCAGGCTGGCGTCTTTCAGCAGCATTTGCGTTCCGCGCTGCATGGAAACCTGATTAAATTCGATCATTGCTTAAATACTGGCTCAGTTACAGAAAGTGGAGATGTCTATGGCCGCGCAGTTTGCCACAGAAAACGGTGATAACCCACTATGGCACCATGCAATCGACCTGTATGGCAGGCCGGGGGTGAAGGAATGTGTGTTGCAGCTGCAGAATGACTTTGGTGTCGATGTGGTGATGCTGCTGGCGGACCAGTGGTTGTCTGCACAGGGTGCCAGCTGGCCTGCTGAGTCTGACCTCATTGATTATCTCAGCTGGCGTGAACAGATGGTGGTGCCGCTCAGGAGCGTGCGCCAGCAACTGACGAAAGATTCGGAGCCTTTGCGCTCACAACTGTTGAAAGCGGAACTGAGCGCTGAGCAGGAAGCCATTCGCCGCCTGTATCTGGTGTTGGCCGAAGAGCGCAGGGATGCATCCTCTGCTGCTGTTGATTCGGTTCTGGAACTGTCTGCGTTGTTTTTCAGCGATAAGCGCATGAGCGGTACTGCTGATATTTCTGCGGCACAAAAAAAAGAGGCCATCAGGCCTCTTTTTCAACGCTTTGCGGCGCTTACATCAGACTGATCAGTCGAACAGGCTGGACGTTGTGCCGGCTGCTGGTTGATCGTCGTCTTTCTTTTCTTCTTTCTCTTCTGTGCTGGCTGGTGCGGCTGGCTCAGAAGCAGGTGTTACCGGAGTTACTTCCTCAGCAACCGGAGTCGGAACCACGGCTGGCTCTGGCGCAGTCACTGGAGCTGCTTCAGGCTGAGTGACGATGGTTTCTTCTTTCACTACTTCCGGTGCAACGACTGGCTCCGCTGGCTTTTCTGCAACTGGCGCAGGTGCTGGCGCTGCAGGTTTTTTCGCCAGTGCTTTTTTAGCGGCTGGTGCTTTCTTCACTGCTGGCGCTTTTTTGGCGGCCGGAGCTTTTTTTGCAGCAGGCGCTTTTTCAGCAACAGCTTTCTTCGCTGCCGGTGCTTTTTTAGCAGCGGGAGTCTTCTTAGCAGGTGCTTTTTTAGCGGCAGGAGCTTTCTTCGCTGCTGGTGCTTTTGCTACCGGCGCCTCAGCTGCTGCTTTTGGCGCGGCGGCTTTTTTCGCTTTGGCTTTCTTTTTCGCGGTTGCTGCTTTGGCTTTTTTCGCCTGTTCTTTTTCGAACGCAGTTACCGCTTTGGCCAGAGCTTCACGGGCTTTCTGTTCTGTGCTCAGTACAGTCAGAGCGGCTTTGGCTTCGGCCAGAGTTTCAGTTGCTGCAGCTGCATCTGCCTTCGCGGCTTCAACACGTGCACGGGCAGTTTCCAGTGCTTTTACTGCAGCGGCGGTTTTCTTCGCTTTTACACGTTCCTGAGATTTCTTACGGGCTTCGTTGGCCTTGGCAAGCTTAACGGCTGCTTTTTCTTTATCAGAGGCTGCTTTGGCTGCTGCTTTCTCTGCTACGGTCAGTTCTTTCAGACGCGCAGCTTCCAGTTTCACCTGCAGCTTGGCAATTTCCTGCTCGAGCATCTGAGTCGCGCTGACAACGGCTTTGGCTGGCGCTTTACGGGCTACTGCTTTTTTGGCAGGTGCCTTTTTCGCTACGGTTTTCTTCGCAACGGTCTTTTTGGCAACTGTTTTTTTAGCTACCGGTTTTTTAGCGGCCGCAGTACGGG
>CESC01094149.1_pt1 | contig 15068 bp, 10 predicted proteins | sample 531131 | NCBI WGS metagenome assembly CESC01 (sample SAMEA2621295, study PRJEB7988) | marine metagenome | biome: marine biome (ENVO:00000447); feature: mesopelagic zone (ENVO:00000213); material: "saline water (ENVO:00002010), including plankton (ENVO:xxxxxxxx)" | depth 800 m
AAAACACGTTCGTACAGTAGCCTCACCAAATTTATTAGTCACAAGGGAAGATATTCCCGAAGAGGTTGTCTACAACTTGACAAAAGTTATATGGGAAAACCTCGCAACTCTTCAGGAAATTCACGGTGCAACCAAGGACATGCGTTTAGAAATCGCCGTTGACGGCCTCGGCGCACCATTGCATCCAGGCGCATTACGTTACTACCGCGAAGTCGGCCTGGAAATTCCTGATCGATTGATTATTGAAGAACCTTCCGCTCCGTTGACGGTAGAAGAAGCCTAGGTTCTACGCATGAAATCTACCTACTTGAAATGGGCTGCCTTCTTCTTCGCCTTATTTCATATTTACTGCAATGTCTTTGCGAGCATCTCGGAATTGTGGCTCTCGGCCATTCACTTTGGTGGGTTTTGCGCAATTTGCGCACTGATGAACAACGAAGCACAGGAATTAAGCAACAGGTCTATCAGTTACTGGATAAACATAGCCCTGGCCGGGACGGCCATCTTGACTTCAGCGTACTTGATACTTTTCGAAGACGCACTTTATGCTCGCGAGACCGAGTACATACTTAGCGACTACGTCTTTTCAATGATCGCCATTGGGCTCGCTATAGAATTTACCCGTCGCACCACTGGCTGGTTCATGCCTGTACTGATCATCCTTAGTCTGTCCTATATTTTGTTCCTAGGACGCTATATCAGTGGTGTGTTTTCTTTTCCAGGGTTGAGTCTGGAGACAGTCTTATACCGCAGCTTTTTCACCAGTGAGGGTATGTTCGGGCTAACCGCTCAGATTTCTTCCACCTTCGTGTTTATGTTCATCATTTTTGGCTCTTTCCTACTGAAATCTGGTGCCGGCGACTTTATTGTACAAGTAGCACAGTGTCTGACGCGGCGCATAACTGGCGGAGCAGGACTGGTATCTGTTATCGGTTCTGGCTTAATGGGTTCAATATCTGGATCAGCAGTAGCCAACACCGTTTCGATTGGTGTTATCACGATCCCAATGATGAAGCGCTCTGGATTCTCTGCAAGATTTGCCGCCGGGGTTGAAGCTGCGGCATCTACAGGAGGCGCACTGATGCCCCCTGTCATGGGAGCTGGTGCCTTTGTTTTAGCAAGCTATACCCAAATTCCCTATCTTACCGTTATCGCAGCATCGGCTTTGCCCGCTTTGCTTTATTTTTTGACAGTTTCCTATTTTGTTCGCATAGAAGCGAAACGCTTGGGGATGACTCCGGTAGTCGAAGAAAATGCAGAGAAAGTTTCCGATGTCTTAAAAGAAGGCTGGCATTTTATTATTCCTCTTACAGTACTGGTTGGATTTTTGATCGCCGGTCGCACACCAACCTCTTCGGCCGCGTTTGCCATCATCAGTGTTATTGCGGCTTCTTGGTTGTCCACCAAGCCTATGAGGCTCACAGATATTTTCGACGCCGTAGTTGGTGGTGTAAAAACCATGGTATCCACCGCTCTATTACTTGTCGCTGTTGGCATAATCATCAATGTGGTAACGACTACGGGCATAGGTAATGCTTTCTCACTGATGATCGTGGAATGGGCCCAAGGTAACCTCTTCGTTACGCTCATCTTGGTGGCGCTTGCTTCACTAGTGTTGGGCATGGGGTTGCCTGTTACTGCTTCCTATATCGTACTCGCCACGTTATCAGCCCCGCTGATCTTTGATCTAATTAGCCAGTCTCAATTACTGTCCGCTCTGCAGACCCAAGATATACCTTCAAATGTTGCCGCTACCATTGGCTTGTTCGGTGGAGACCCAGTAGTTGCCTTGCAAGAAATGCCGCTGGAGATGAAACAGCTCATTCGCCAAGAAATGATTGATCCGGAAATGCTCACAGGAATGTTGTTGAGTGCTCACCTGATTATCTTCTGGTTGTCTCAGGATAGTAATGTCACCCCCCCAGTCTGCCTGGCCTCCTTCGCCGCCGCCGGTATCGCTGGTACCCCGCCCATGGCGACAGGTTTTACCAGCTGGAAGGTGGCTAAAGGATTGTATCTGGTCCCAGTGCTCTTCGCGTACTCACCATTGATCTCTGGCAGCTGGTCCGAACGCATTGAAGTATTCCTATGGTCCAGCATGGGGCTATATGCCCTCGCAGGAATTCTTCAATGGCATCTTGAGAGGAAGATTAACCTCCAGATTGCGGTACTATTGCTGCTCAGTGCCGTGTTGCTGATGTGGACTCCCTTCCCTATTTATTACCATGTAGCTGGTGCTGTAATTCTTTTTACAATAATCATTCTACAGAACCGCCAGAAATCGGTTCCTGTCATTACCACCTAGTTCAAAAAACGAGAAAACAATGACTGATTACGCCGCTCAACAAATTCATTTAGTGTCACGTCCAACCGGTATGCCAACCTTAGATGATTTCAAGTTGGTTGAAGTAGAACTCGAAGCTCCCAGCAAAGGCCAGGTGCTAGTCAAGAATCGTTATATGTCTGTTGATCCCTACATGCGCGGCCGCATGCGCTCCGAAGGGATCTATGCTGCACCCTATGCGTTGAACCAAGTGATGTACGGCGGAGCAATAGGTGAAGTAATAGAATCCAATGACAGTAATCTCCAATTAGGAGATATTGTGATTAATCAGGCAGCCTGGCAGGACAAATTCGTAACCGACGCGGGAGCTCTCAGCAAATTGGTCCCGTTTGATTCGGACCAGCTTTCGCTCTACCTCGGCACGCTCGGAATGCCTGGCCTGACAGCTTATGTTGGTTTGCTTAAATTCGGCGAACCGAAAGAAGGTGAAACAGTTTTTGTGTCTGCCGCATCTGGAGCAGTCGGAGCCAACGTCTGTCAAATAGCGAAACTAAAGGGATGTCGCGTAATCGGAAGCGTCGGAAGTGATACTAAGGCACAATGGTTACAGGAAGAATGCGGTGTAGATGCCGTAATCAACTACAAGACATGTGGTGATTTAACCGAGGCCTTAAGCGCAGCAGCGCCCGAGGGTATAGACGTCTATTTCGAAAATGTGGGCGGCTCCCATTTACAGGCTGCCTTGAATGTAATGAACCATTTTGGACGCATTCCTGCCTGTGGCATGATTGCCACTTATAATAATGCCCAACCTGCACCCGGCCCAAACAACCTTATGTTAATTGTGGGCAAGAAAATACGTATTAACGGATTCATCGTTTCGGACTATGGCGAAATACGCCCCCAATTCCTAGAAGACACTGTCAAGTGGATCAAGGAAGGCAAGATTAAAAGTAAGGAAACGGTGGTGGAAGGGCTGGAGAATGCCGTTGACGCCTTTCTTGGGCTATTCAGCGGTGATAATTTCGGAAAAATGATCGTTAAAATTTGAACCAGCTCACACTTGTTCGTGAGGAAAAATTACTTTTTGTTGCCCTAATACCTGATCTATCTGGTCTTCTGTCCCCTTAGACCCGTGTGCTTTGCGCACTGAGAACTTCCTTTCTACGATGCATAAGCAATCGAAAAAACCGGGTGGAACCGAATACCATTAGATCAATTGCCAAAGTGCTGAGAACAGCTAGTGCCAAGCCCCATTGAATTGCTATCGAGTTAAGCGGCACGGTATAGCTGTACTGCTCCATAGCTTCGTTGAAAAATTCTCGATCTGACACAAAAGCTATATGCCAGGCTGACGCGGCCATATTGCCCTGTAGAGCAGTTTGTTCAGTGGTGATCCGATTGTAACGATCCACGATTAGCCGAATGCTATCGGCGTCTCGCTGGAACACTTCATCATTGCTTTCCCGATAGTAGGTTATAAGCGATTCAAGATCACCACTAAATAACTGGTCAGCGGTATCTTGGAAACCAGTGATATTGATACTGACCTCTCGAAAATGCGCATCTATGCGCTGCTGATACTGGTCCATAAAACTCGGTACCTGGATACCCAGTAGCAAACCGATGGCAAATAGCGCCAATCGGCCATATGCCCTGAATAAAGATGTAAATAGAAAAGTCACGGAAATAAAGTAGAAGTATGGGAAGCCAGAACCTTGAGGTAGTTGATAATTAGACCCTTAATAGCCAGGCTAAGTTCTACCCTGTGTTAATAATTTGAGAAAATCTTTAGTGGTCATTGGAGTAAGAGATATAGTCAAGCATGGTCTATAAAAGAAGATCTCTCCACATCTAATTTCATACCAACGAACACGCCTGCTTATGCTAATTACGCGTTATCCTGAGGCGAATGCTAGTTCTAACCGTCAGTTCTATATTGCCTCGCAATCGGTAACCCTCTACAGCTTCCCGCATAACACTGAACATCCACCGGGCCAGATCGTCATTCGGAGCTGTAATCAAAAAGAAAGCGTTATGTTTTTCTGCTTGCCTTGCAATATCCTTCAGCTGATCTCGCGCTATTTCGCTGCGTCGCGCAAATTCACGATCGTCAAGCTTAAAAAATAAATCACCCGAGTTGATCTCTTCTTGTAGGTCTATCCTTGCCTGAGTGATAGCCGGATGATCTTCATCAACAAACTGTGCCCGCTCAATCATTAGTTCAGCATCGGAAAATAATCCCTGACGGGTAGCATCACCGGCAAGTTCAATGTAGCGTATTACGATATCTTTCAGCCCCTGATGAGCAATTTCATTGTTCGGATCATATGCCAACACACGCTTAAAACGTGCATGGGCATTATCATCAACGGGAGTCAACAAGCGGTCAGCGTCTAAAGCCTGCAGGCCCTCGAATAAAAGATCAGCGATGATGCGCTGCCGGCCAGTATCCTCTTCCCTCGCATAAACCTCAGCATGATCCAGCGTAGTAATAGTACTAATATTTACCTCACCTGGCGCCACCCCTTCACCTACAGCTGGCTCCTGGTCTTGAATCGCACAAGACTGCAAGATCAGAGCAACTATGCTTGAAAGAGCCAATTTACGGATCATTATCTGGTATGACATCACGTTAGTAGTTCGGAAAATGGAATAAATTCGAGAGTATCTCCCCTAGCGACCGAGGTATGTGGCGGGATTATGGCAAGACCATCGGCTCTGCTCAAGGAACTGCCCGCACCAGAACTCTGGTTATCGTAAGATTTTAACTCAGATCGCCCTTTCCCATCTTTGCCTAAGGAAGCCCGAATGTACTGCTGACGCTCGCCGGATTTACCACTATCAAATCCCGCTCGCACCTGAAATTTTGCGGCTGCAGTGAGATTGCAGCCAAGCATGGCAAGCAAGCAAGGCCTGACAACGAGTACAAAAGTTACGAACGCAGAGACCGGATTACCAGGCAAGCCAAAGAACTGCGTATCACGAACCTTGCCACTCGCAAAGGGTTTGCCGGGCTTAATTGCCAGCTTCCATAATTCAAGACCGCCAACCGCCTCAACAGCCGTTTTGACATGATCTTCTTCTCCGACAGAGACACCACCGGTACTCACTATACAGTCTGCTAGACTTGCCGCCTCTTCCAGCGCCTGCATAGTGCTAACGAGATCATCCTCAACAACTCCTAACTCTATAACCTCGGCATTTAGTATCCGCAACAAGGCAGAGAGCATGAAGTAATTGGAATTGTATATCTGGCCATCCTTTAACTCGACGCCGGGTCGTACTAATTCATCGCCAGTAGTCATAACAGCTACGGTTAGTTTCCTTTGCACGAGCAGCTGTGTCAGGCCAGTAGAGGCAGCTAGACCAATATCCTGGGGTCGCAAGCGGTGACCAGCCTCCAAGAGGATTTCACCGGCTTGGATGTCTTCACCCACTTTACGCAGATTTTCTCCTGGCTCGACCATCTTAAGTATTTCCACCTGATCGCCGTCCAAGGAACAGTTCTCCTGAATAACGACCGCATTAGCTCCTTCTGGAAGAGGTGCTCCGGTAAATATCCTTGCTGCTTCTCCCTCAGATAATGGCATGCCAACCTGCACCGCCACAATGCGCTGAACCACTTTCAATTTAATGGGCTCACCAACTAGGTCCCTAGTGCACACGGCATAACCGTCCATTGCACTGTTGGCATGCGAAGGGACATTGGCGCTAGCGACCAATTTCTCAGTCAGCACGCGACCGCAGGCATCAGCTAGGGAGACCAACTCACTGCCCGTGATCCGAGGTACGCTTGTTTGCAGTATTTCGAGAGCATCATCAATTGGCGTGAGAGGAATATCATGTGACAATTTCATGGAATATGTTCTGGCTAGGCTGCGCTAGTCTCCGCTGAGTCTGGGTCGGTGTCTGCAGATAGCCTCAGCCGGTCGCTGTAAAGCAACTTAATGACTCTCTGCAAATGTCCATGCCAGGATTTAGGTTTTATCCCGAAGGTGTCAAACATTTTCTTACTGGACAGCGTTGAGTTGTGGATCTCGGGTGCTCTTGCTTCACGTTCTTTAATTTTGATATTGTCCAGGAGCTGGTAGACCTGCTCATCATGGTTCGTCGCATATTTCAACGTTTGTTCTGCGAACTCGATCTCTTTCTTAGTTTCCAGACCACTGTAATGGTACGTACCCCAAACGTTTGCGTCGCAATCCACCTGCTGACACACCGCAAGGATCGCTGCGGCAAGATCCCCTGTATAAGTGGGGCTGAAGCGCCGACGCGAAACCTCTAGCTCTCCGTTATTCTTAATCATGCTGCGAATCCAGGATTTGATTAAGCCTTTCTTGCGTTTTCCGAACAGCCAGCCGGAACGGATAATGATATGGGCGTTGTGTTTCTGCACCGCCAATTCGCCATCCTTGGAAGTCCTGCCGTAAATGCCCTGAGGGTTAGTATAATCGTTTTCGTTGTAACCCAGTTTTTTCTCCCCATCGAATACGTAGGCATTAGACAAGTGAAGCATTGGTATATTCAGATGGTTGCAGATTTCCGCCAACGTTCCGGGTAACAATGCGTTGATCTTCTCACAGCGCTGTTCCGAAGTTTCCGCCCGCTTAAGTGCCCCATGATTGCCGGATATAAAATCCGCCAGATTGATTAACTGACTGGGTGAATAGTCGGTAACCATTTTAGCTATCGCAACTCCGTTTTCTGGATCAAACCGATTATCGGCTGGAGCTTGGAAGCGAATCTTGAGCTTGCGCAAGTTGTCGATCAGGTCCTTCGCAACGGGGCTATTACCACCCACTATAAAGAGCTTCAAGCCGGTATTACTCCCCAATATCAGACAGATAGAGCACTCTAACTATTAAACTTCAGTGAATCCCGCCTCGAAGTCAAGCCCATACATTCTATGGAGCGAAGCGTGGCTCAGAAACTAAGTGAATTTAAGATTAAATCAGCAAACAAGTGAGACCTCGAGAAGGATCGTGGGTACGATGCCGCAGCGGGAAAATCGCTGCAAATTGCAAGCATAAAGCTAGAAATTTACCGCTATAGCTCTGTAAGGATGTTTTTCACAAATCAAGCGGCCGTATACGAGTTTCGTTAGAAAGGTATATCGTCGTCAAAGTTATCAAAATTGGCGGGAGCCTGTGCCTGCTGGGCTGGCTGTTTAGCCGGTTGAGGTGTATTAGCTTGATCTCCAAAACTATCTTGGCTGGCGCTACTTCTAGAATCAAGCATCTGCATCTCGTTCGCAACAATTTCAGTGGTATAGCGTTTAATACCATCCTGCTCCCAGGAACGTGTTTGCAGTCTTCCTTCTATATATAGTTTCGATCCTTTCTTGACATATTGCTCAACAATTTCGGCAAGGCGTTTGAAGAAAACTACTCGGTGCCATTCGGTGCGTTCTTGTTGATCTCCTGTATTTTTGTCTTTCCAGGTTTCACTCGTAGCAACCGAGACATTGGCAACAGAGTTTCCGTTCGGCATAGTTCGACACTCCGGTTCGTTACCTACGTTACCCACGAGAATTACCTTGTTAACGCCTCGACTCGCCACGTTGGCCCCCTTACTTAAAATTTACGAATAACGCTGAAGTCTATACCAAGCTACCGCCCATGAGAAATTTTCGGTGAAAATCGATCAATTTTCACTCAACGAGGGGATCGCTTTACTCGCCTATCTAGAATTGTTGATAATGGGCGGTTTGACCAACTGATTCCCGGTTAACCATGGACAAAATTGAAGTACGCGGTGCTCGCACCCATAACCTTAAAAACATTAATCTCACTATCCCCCGCGATAAACTTGTCGTCATCACGGGATTGTCCGGTTCAGGTAAATCTTCTCTAGCATTCGACACGCTCTATGCAGAGGGCCAGCGCCGCTACGTCGAATCACTGTCCACGTATGCTAGGCAGTTCCTTTCAATGATGGAGAAGCCGGATATCGATCATATAGAGGGGCTATCTCCAGCTATTTCAATCGAACAGAAATCCACGTCTCATAATCCTCGTTCTACCGTGGGAACGATTACCGAGATATATGATTACTTGCGCTTGCTATTCGCGCGGGTGGGCGAACCTCATTGCCCTGAGCACAACATAAAGCTTGAAGCGCAAACTGTGTCCCAGATGGTAGATAAGGTCATCGCGCTTCCGGCAGACACGCGCATTATGGTACTAGCTCCCATCGTGCGGAAACGCAAGGGACAGCATATCCATGTTTTCAATGAACTCAAAACGAGCGGATTTATACGCGCCCGTGTCAATGGCTTGGTATGTGAGATTGAGTATCCGCCAGAGCTTGAAAAGAATAAAAAACATTCCATCGATGTTGTGATCGATCGGTTGAAGATTCGGCCTGGTCTAGAACAACGCCTAGCGGAGAGTTTTGAAACGGCGATCCAACTTGCCGATGGACTTGCTGTTGTGAGCATGATGGAAGGAAACAGAGGGGAAAAAGACCTGGTGTTTTCATCCCTATTTGCTTGCAGGAAATGTGGACATAGCATCTCAGAACTCGAACCTCGCTTGTTTTCTTTCAATAACCCGGCTGGTGCATGCTCTGGTTGTGACGGTCTTGGCCTGAAACAATTCTTTGACGAGCAAAGAGTCATTACCGACTCCTCCCTTTCTTTGTCTGAGGGAGCTATTCGCGGCTGGGATAGACGCAGTGTTTATTATTTCCATATACTCACTTCCTTGGCGGAGCATTTCGGGTTCGCTGTGGATACACCCTTTAACAAACTTTCCAAGAAGCACCAAGAAGTCCTACTGCGGGGAAGCGACGGAGAAGTTGTAGACTTTGTTTACGTCAATGACCGAGGAGACACTCGAACCCGCAGCTATGCATTTGAAGGAGTTCTTCCGAATATGGAACGTCGCTACCACGAGACAGATTCAACTGTGGTCAGAGAAGAACTGGCGAAGTACCTGAGCTCCCAGCCTTGCCCCGACTGCGGCGGGACCCGCCTAAGACGGGATGCGCGATATGTGCTTATTCAAGGCATTAACCTGCCGAGCATAACTGAAATGACCGTAACTCAAGCGCTTGAATACTTTACCTACCTGAAGCTGACGGGCAAGCGCGCCAAAATTGCTGAGAAAGTCCTTAAAGAATTGCAAAATCGGCTTAAGTTCCTAGTGGATGTTGGGCTCAATTACCTTAACCTGAGTCGCAGTGCCGAAACGCTCTCGGGCGGTGAAGCCCAGCGTATTCGCCTGGCCAGCCAGATCGGCGCAGGTTTAGTAGGAGTGATGTATATCCTCGATGAGCCTTCTATTGGGCTACATCAAAGGGACAATAACCGGCTACTAAATACACTGTTTCATTTGCGCGATCTTGGCAATAGCGTAATTGTCGTTGAGCACGACGAAGGGGCTATACGCAGCGCTGATCATATCATCGATATCGGCCCGGGAGCTGGAATACATGGCGGCGAAATAGTTGCTACTGGAACCATTGACCAGATCGAAAATGCTCCGAATTCCCTCACCGGAAAGTATCTCGCAGGCAAGGAAAGCATTAAGGTGCCTGAGGCTCGAACACCTTACGACGAAAAAAAGCTAATTCAACTTCAGGGAGCCATTGGTAATAATTTACAGGAGGTCAATCTAATCATCCCAGTTGGCTTGTTCACCTGTATAACAGGAGTATCAGGCTCCGGTAAATCGACTTTAATTAACAACACTCTCTATCCGATTGCTGCCACCAGACTGAATAAAGCGACTACGCTGAACCCATCTCCGTTCGAATCAATCCTGGGCCTGGAACATTTAGACAAAGTAGTTGATATCGACCAAAGCCCAATTGGCCGAACGCCTCGCTCCAACCCTGCCACCTATACTGGCATCTTTACCCCAGTGCGTGAATTATTTGCCGGCACTCAGGAATCTCGCTCCCGGGGATACAAGCCCGGCCGCTTTTCTTTTAATGTCAAAGGTGGTCGCTGCGAAGCCTGTCAAGGCGATGGTGTAGTTAAAGTCGAGATGCACTTCCTGCCGGACGTCTATGTTGCTTGCGATGAGTGCCTTGGGAAACGCTATAACCGCGAGACTTTAGAAGTGAAGTACAAAGGCAAGAACATTAGCGAAGTGCTGAACATGACCATCGAAGAAGCCCGAGAATTCTTCGACGCTATTCCGACCATCTTCCGGAAATTACAGACATTGATGGATGTGGGCCTCTCCTATATCTGCCTTGGGCAATCTGCCACCACGCTTTCAGGGGGTGAAGCGCAACGGGTAAAATTGTCTCGGGAATTATCCAAACGTGATACGGGCAAGACTCTTTATATTTTAGATGAGCCAACCACAGGACTTCATTTTCAGGACATTAAGCAGCTACTGGCTGTTCTTCATCACTTGCGTGACCACGGTAATACCATAGTGGTGATCGAACACAATCTCGACGTTATCAAGACTGCGGACTGGATCGTGGACCTCGGTCCCGAGGGAGGTGACGGTGGCGGTCAAATAATCGCCTGGGGTTCACCGGAACAAGTGGCAAAGGTAAAAGAATCATATACCGGCGCTTACATAAAGAAAATGTTGGGCTAGAAAATTGATCCTCCAATTTGTTGAGGGGGACTTTATTTGTGACCGTGTGTAACTTTCAGCTTAAGACAAACAAAAACCCCTATAATACGGAGGTTAGGCAGCCCCCTAACTTCCTGAGTTTGTTGCTTTGTAGGCAAATAAATAATAGGCTGTCAGGCGGTTATATATGCGATATACGGGCGCGCAGTAACAGTGTCTTTTGCGCGTGGTTCTAAAATAAAAAACGGAGCAATGTCAGTGAATTCCAAACTAACACGCAGACGTTTTATCAAGGGGACGATTTTCTCTGGTGCAGCCGTTACAACCGGCACTGGATTTTATCTTGCCAATGCTCAATCCGGGCAAAGTGCCGCCGAGCGCTTGATAACTCTCAATATAAACGGTCGCAGCAGACCTGTGGACGTGATGCCATCGGAAACACTTGCCTATACCCTTCGCTATAAGCTCGATTTAACCGGCACCAAAATCGGTTGCAATCGAGGCGAATGTGGTGCGTGTACGGTCCTGATCGATGGTGTACCGAATTATTCCTGCTCGGTACTGACACACAATGTTAAAGACAAGGCTGTAATTTCCATCGAAGGAGTTAAGTCAGCGAACGGCACATTGCATGCGGTGCAGCAAGCATTCATTACAGAAAATTCACCTCAGTGTGGTTTTTGTACGCCTGGCCAGGTGATGTCGGCGGTTGCACTGCTGAACAGTAACCCCAGCCCTACACGAGAAGAAGTCCGCGCAGGCTTATCAGGTAATCTGTGCAGGTGCGGGGCCTATGAACACTATATAAATGGCGTATTACGCGCCTCGGGGCAATTAGCATGACTACTCATATAGGACGCGATTTTGTGCCACCAGACGTTCCGGGCAAGGTAACTGGTGAGATCAAGTATGCGGAAGACTATAAAGCAGAAGGCATGGTCTTTGCGCGCTTACTGACTAGTCCTTTACCCAGCGGCAGAGTGGTAAACATCGACGCTTCTGAGGCGCTTAGAATGGATGGTGTAGTCGGTATCCTAACTGCTGACGACCTGCCACCAGCAGCCCCTCCGGGCAACCCGTCGCTGGCCTCAGAATACGTCACTTACGTTGGTCAGCCCATCTTAGCGGTTGCGGCCATATCCGAAGAGATTGCGGAATCGGCGATCGATAATATTCGCGTCGACTTCGAGAGCAGAGAGTTTGCAGTTGATCCACTTGAGAGTCTGACGCCTGGCGGCAACAATGCCTATCCAGAAGGCAACGTTTTAGTCCGTACCCGCGAGGAAGGACCAGAGGGCACTCCAATCATCGGTGCTGAAATCCGAGACATCAAATGGCCACAGTCGGCAATCGATGCCATGCGCGCTGGCAATGAACCTGTTGGTGGTGAATTCACTACTGAGTGGAGTTTTGGTGATATCGATGCTGGTTTTGCCCAAGCGGCAGCCATCATCGAAGAGCCATTCGTCACCATGGGATATGCGCACCATTCTCTGGAAGCCCGCACCTCCATGGCATACTGGGAAAATGGCAAAGTTTATTTCCACGGTTCATCCCAGAGCCAGAGTGCCAACAATGCTGGCCTGGCCCGCATGCTGAATATTGATCTGGCAGACTTGGTCTTTATTAATGAAGCAACCGGTGGCGGTTTCGGCTCCAAGATTGGCCCTTATCCGAGCATGGCAGTGGCCGGTAATTTCTCTCGTATTCTTAATCGTCCTGTTCAACTGCGAATTACCCGGGAACAGGAGTTCTACATTGGCTCAGCTCGCTCTGGTATTCAGGGCTGGATCAAGATCGGTGTAAAAGAAAACGGCAAGGTTTGTGCGGTTGATCTCGCTATCGTTAACGACGGAGGTGCAACTGGTGGCGGTAGTGGTAACTCCTCTGCACAACACACTACGGTTTGCCTGCAACCGGAAGCCATGCGTTATCGCGGCATTTCCGTTTACACCAACACCACGCCACGTGGTGCACAGCGCGGTCCTGGTCAGAATGAAATGGCAGCAGTACTGGCGCCGATGACCGACAAGATTGCTGCCGAAGTAGGCATGGATCGAATTGCGTTCCGCCGTCTTAATGCATTGCGCAGTGATGGCTTCCAGGGCGGCAGTCAAGGCCCTGTTACCAGTTCCTTTATTGCAGAAGCGCTGGATCAGGGACGGCGAGCCTTCGATTGGGATGCGCGCGAAGCTCAATCCAGAGATTTGGGTGGCAGCAAGAAACGCGGTCTTGGCATTGGTATCGGTTATCACGGTGCCGGTGGTCGTGGATACGACGGGCTGCTGAAGATGGGAACCAATGGCACACTGCATATTCACAGTGGGGTGGGCAACCTCGGTACCTATTCCTATGCTGCGAACTGCCGTGCAGCGGCAGAAGCCATGCAGATTCCTTGGGAGAATTGCGAGATTCACCGCGGTCGTACCGATCGGCACCTGCCCCACAGCTCCGGCCAAGGTGGTAGCAATACCGTGTTTACCCACGGTCGTGCTATGTGGGTCGCTGCCGAAGACATGATCGCCAAGATGAAAGAAATCGCAGCGATGGATCTGGGCGGTTCGTCTGACGATTATGAAATCGGCGGTGAACGCGTTTTCCAATCATCGGATCCTTCCCAGGGACTGACTTATGCCCAGACGGCGCAGCGTGCAATAGAGCTGGGCGGCAAATTCGACGGCCAGGAATATCCGGACGACATTAATCCAATAACTCAGCTCGCCACGCAGGGTTTAGCAGGTACTGGATTAGTTGGCGTCGCCAAGGATAAGATTCCAGGTCAGGGTCAACCGCCGGGTAATATTGTCGGCTTTTGCGAAATCGAACTGGACACCGATACCGGCAAGATCGAAATTACGGATTATGCGGGTATAGCCGATTGCGGCACAGTTGTTCATCCGAAGAACTTCGACAACTCCATGCGCGGCGGTATGGTCTGGGGTGTTGGTCTGACCAACCTCGAGCGGCATGTGTACGATCCGCAAAATGGCTTGCCAGCCAACACTGGTCTGTATCAGAACAAGCCACCAACCAACATGGATGTACCGGTTGATACGATTCAGCAGGCGGTAAATATTCCCGATCCACAGAGCCCGATTGGTGCTCGCGGTATCGGTGAACCAACGCAAGGTGCCATGGCGGCAGCCTTGGCAAGCGCGATCAGGGATGCGCTAGACGGCCACATGTTTAACACGGCGCCGACTACCACAGACATGATCATCGATCACTTGGCTGGCAACGAGTACAGCACCAAGTCACTAAAAACCAATACTTTCTGAGGTGAACTATGCCATCACATGACGTAATGCCAAATATGGAACTGTACCAGCCGGTGCAGGTTGAAGACGCGCTTGAGATAGCTTCTCGCTTCGCCGACAGAGGTTGGTTAGTGGGCGGTGGTCAGGACACTTATGGCTGGTTAAAAGATCGCGCCAAGGAGGTTGATGCCCTGATCGACTTAAGTGGTATTGAGTCGCTGCGCGGGGTTCGAGAAACTGACGACGGTATCGAGATAGGCGCCCTAACTACATTAACTGAAGTCATCAATAACGAAATCATACAGCAACGGTACTCGCTGCTCTCTGATGCTGCTAAGCAAGTTGCTAGTCCTCAGATTCGCAACATAGGCACTCTAGGCGGTAACGTATCTCAGGATGTTCGATGCTGGTACTATCGCCGCGGATTGTCCTGTTATAGAGCCGGCGGAAACTTGTGTTACGCCGACACTCCACAAGGCATGAATCGCGAGCATGCGCTGTTTGATAGTAGCCGCTGTGTGGCTGCAGGTACTTCCGACACCGCACCCGCATTAGTTGCATTGGATGCTTCTATGGTGATTCGGAACTCCACTGGTGAACGCGTGGTTTCCGCCGAGGATTTTTTTGTAGGACCGGCCAATGACATCAAGAACACTACCATTTTGCGACCGGGTGAAATTCTTGCCGGAGTGAGGATTCCTTCCACCTGGGCTAATGCGTCTTTCTATTGGGAGAAAGTAGCGGACCGTAACGTGTGGGACTTTTCACTGGTAAACATCGCGGCTGCGTTTAAGTTAAACGGTGATGCTATCGAGGATTCTCGAATCGTAGCTGGGGCAGTGCAGACTACTCCGAGACGTTTGACCAACGTAGAAAATGCCATTCAAGGACAAACCAAAAATCTAGCTACTGGTGAGTCTGTCAAGCAGATAGCTAGCGAAGGTGCTAGGGCTTTGGCGCACAACGGGTTCAAGATCCCATTAC
>CESC01060274.1_pt1 | contig 14986 bp, 10 predicted proteins | sample 531131 | NCBI WGS metagenome assembly CESC01 (sample SAMEA2621295, study PRJEB7988) | marine metagenome | biome: marine biome (ENVO:00000447); feature: mesopelagic zone (ENVO:00000213); material: "saline water (ENVO:00002010), including plankton (ENVO:xxxxxxxx)" | depth 800 m
ATCTCGTACGTTCACGCTACCCATGGCAGCCTCCTTTATTGCAGATTCTTAATGATATGATGCGCGGTATCGCCTTGCAGCATCGTTTCTTCGACCCGCTCCCAGATGAACAGGATTTTCCGTCCTCCAAAGGGGCGAATGTAATGAACCCCATCATGCAGAACCGCATCCTTCAGGCATTGGCGGATGGTGCGAACGTCGTACTTAATCCGAGCCGACAGCTCTTCAGTAGTCAGATAGGTATGTGCCATAATGCTTCCCTCGCTTTTTTCTCTTCAGAAGAATCAAATGACCTACAGGAGAGAATTTAGCACACACAAAACCTATTGCAAGCACTTTTTCACTCCTGCAGGCCTTTTTGCACCAAAGAGGGGATTTATGATCAAATGCCACCTTTCCAGAATCCTGGGCGAGCGGAAGCAAAAAATTGCTGAAGTGGCCCGAGACACAGGCATCAACCGGAATACTCTGCATCGGCTGTACAATGAAACCGCGACGCGAGTAGAGCTGGATGTAATCGACCAGTTATGTCGGTACTTGGATATTCAGGTGGGAGAGCTGTTTGAGCTGGTGGAGTAAGCGAACCAGCAACCACTTTAAACGGTTGCGGCAGGGACGGCAGTTACCTGCCGCCCTCGCGACCCGTATAGGCGGAACTAACGCATACGGCTCATGCTTCGGGTATGTGACGCGAAACGGTCCTCTCAGTACGGTTTCCTTACGCTCTGCGGATATAACGGCCACGATGCTTTCCTTACCGTCTATCTGGTTGAAATCAGAGGGTGACAACTATCCTGCCAGATGGGGGTGTGCCCGCACCGTATGGACGAGGTCCAGCGCATCACAGCTGAAAAATCAGGTAGCTGAATACCCCAAAACACACGCCACTATCCTCTCTTCCCAGGTCTGGCGTGTTGCAATGCCAGCAACACGATCAAGCAACTGCTGGGCAGGTACTGGATCGGCCAGCAGGCTTTTCTGGATATCCCGCAGCCGAGTGATAGCTGCCTTACGAGCACCGTGATCCAGATATCGTGACCATGCAGGTCTAACCAGATCGAGCCAGGCATCAGCCAACTGCCCCCAGTCGGGACAGTCACTCCGTCCATCAAGGCTCAGAATATCCATCAGCATCTTGATTTGATCAGCCTGTTCGGAAGACTGAATCCAGCCAGGCTGTTTAGCCCAGCCCGGTAAAACTGCTGCCATCTGCTCCAACGCACGCTGTTTTTTGCGCGGCAGCAGCAAACGCTCCATCCTGCTCAACCTTCCCAGCAATCGGTCAAGCTCTCGAGCAGCAGCGCGACTGGGCTGCAAGTCGTGCACATCGTCCGTCAACCGGTCCCTGAGTGCTGCAACAACATCTCGAAGATTGATCAATGGTGCATCGTGTTCATCTGAGAGGAACACCCACCTGGGAGCTTGGTTTGCTTCGCCTGCTAAACAGACGAATAACCAGGGACGTTGCGCCCGCACCAGACTGACTCGTGAAAGCACAGCTGTCGGGTCAGCTTTTGCCTGATGATAATCCTCAAGCCTGACCAAAGCAGCATCGCCCTCAACAAGCCCCCTTACAGGTGAAAAGGCATCCTCAATGCCGTCCCAAGGCTGAACCGAGCGGGCCTGCATTTCGGACTGAAAATCCTCAGGACTTACAACGCGGCTAGCCAGCTCCTCGCGCAACATCTCTTGCGGGAGTTGCAGGTTACCGCCTAACAGCGACTCAACCTCTTCTATACGGGCAACAAACTTTTCGTCAGCTTTTAGCGCAAAAGCTGGCGCATCCAGTGGCCACCAGCACTCTATGGTGTCATGCGGACTATCCATACGATCAATCCGACCAACACGCTGCTCGGCATAACGCACCACGCTGGGCATATCCAGGTGCACCATGCTCGATGCCCGCTGCAAGTTCACTCCTTCAGACATAGCGTCGCTGCACAAGGCAATGACACGGCCACTGCCTTTCAAAGGGTCCAGACGTTTTTGCAGATGCTCGTTCTGTACCTTGTTACCACCTACCCCGAGCAATACTTCGATTTTTTGTGCTTTGGCAGCTGCAGCAATCATGTGCTGCAGATAACGCAACGTCAGCGGGAAATGGTCGAAAGCAATCACTTGATCGTGGCGCCCTGCCAATTCCAGCAGCAGGCTGCACTTTCGACGTTCACGACCATCAGTCATTCGATCAAGGCGCCGAAGGATCAATCGATAGATGCCGATCTCAGCCTCACAAGCCTCCTGGTGAGCCTTTGGGTCCGATAGCCATTCAGGCAGATCAATGCCCAACTGATTTTCGGGCACCCGTCCCTTCAAGCGCTCAAGGCGCTGCAGCATATTGCCGCTCTCCTGATCAGTCTTAATGCTGCCGAGTCCTTCCAGCCCCAGATGTTCCAACGCCTGCTCCTCGCCAAGAATATGGCGAAACAGCGCCAGACGAGATGACCGCAAGCTCGCCATGACATGATGACGCGCCAGTGAGCCAGCCGAGTGCAAACGCATTCGCAGGTAACTTTCAGATGAGTACCCCTGTTTGGCAAGACTACCCGGCAAGTACAGGGCTTTTTCAAAGTGCCCTACCCCTTTCAGGTTTCTGGCCAACACCGAGATCTGCTCAGCCAGACGGACATCTTCTGCTGACTCATCCAACGGATAACTGCAGGCAGTATGCGTCGGGTAACGACACACCCGCCCAGCAGGTGTTCGGTAGGCATCTGGCTCCTGATCAACCATCGCATTGAGCTGGGCTTTGGTTCGGCGAACCGTAAAACTCGCAACGGCAAGTTGCAGCTCGCGCAACTCTTCAGGGTGGGCATCACGCACACTGCCCTTGGCTCGATTTAAGCGCTCAAAAATGGCCAGCACTGCATCATCAAAGTTGTCCGCACCCAGGATATCAACCAGGCGCAGGAGATCAGACGCCGATCGATTGATTGGGGTTGCGGTAAACAACACCGTCTGGTCCGCAAGGTTATGCAGCAGTTGACGGGTACGATTCGAGGTTTGATTAAGGAAGTTATGCGCCTCATCGACTGCGAGGGTTTGAGCTCGGGCAAGCAACTGCCCTATCACAGAATCCTCTTGAGGCTTAAGCCGACTCAGCGAGCCGTGGGAAATGACCTCAAGAGATAACTGGCAATGTATACGTTCGCGGTCCCAGTTTGGCGTGACCAGGGGCGGGCACACCATGGTCATCATTCCCTTGTGCCCACGCGACATCGACCAGATACGGTCATAAATGGCACGCAGCAGATGCACACCCATGCGCGTTTTACCTGAGCCTGTGGCATCAGCTACCAGAACGCCGCCGGCTGTTTCCAGGAGATACAGCGCTTGGCCGATGCCCTTGCGCTGAGAAGGCCAAAGACGGACGCCCTCGTGACTACTCAGTGATTGCAGGTAACGATCTGCCCACTCGCCTTCAAGCAGTTCGACACAGGCTCGCGCCAGCGCCTCTCGCCAACTTACAAAACGCAGCAGTTTTTCCAGCAGGTCGATCAGATCCTGGTCGGCATCCAGCCCCTGAGCCCAGAAGCTTTCAGCCAGTTGCCATACCTCACGAAAGCGTCGCCCTTCTTGCGACTCGGTAAAGCGAACATTCGCCTCCTGCTGGTAGTGCAGGCCTGGCTCTGTGAAATTGCTGGAACCCAGTGTCACCTCAGACCCGGTGCAATACAGCTTGGCATGCAAACGAGGGCCTGGCCCTGGATAACGCACTCGCACATAGCCCTGACGAATCAGCTCAATGCAGTGAATCAGTTGCCCGCTTAAACGAAGTGATATTCCACGCTTGAGCCAGTAACTTTTCACCTCCTGATCGAAGCCATGGCGGACCAATGAAAAGTCCTGACGCCTGCTGGGAGAGGGCTCAGACCCCAGCATCAACCGCAATATTCCACACTTATCACCGCGCTGGCTAATCAGCGCCAGCAGCTGATCCAACGCACTGTAGCCAGTGATAACCAAGGCCTCAGACGGCTCACATAAATCGGCCAACAGCGTGTCGTAGACTTTACGGCCACGAGCATTGAGCGGCATTCGCGACGCGGGAGGCAGATCGCCGCTGGCTTGAGGCACTTGGTCAAACAGCGATCCTTGCTTGTTCTCCATCGTTACATCCACGCCTCACACAGCGTCTCAGCCTGCGCCAACACCAGCTGTGCGGCTTCCTCGGCCTGGTCCGGCGGGTATTTGTATTTACGCAGGATGCGCTTGACCATCAGCCGCAGCCTGGCCCGTACGCTATCGCGGTTGTTCCAGTCCACGGTCACGTTCTGGCGCAGGTTGTCGGTCAGTTCATGGGCAATTTTGGCGAGGATCTCGTCGCCCAGCTCGCGCACCGAGGCCTCGTTGTTGGCCAGCGCGTCATAAAACGCCAGCTCGTCGTCATTCAGCCCCAGTTGCTCGCCGCGCTGGCTGGCGGCGGCAAACTTTTTCGCCATCTCGATCAGCTCCTCAATGACCTGGGCGGTTTCTATCGAACGGTTCTGGTAACGCTGGATCACGTTGCCCAGTAGCTCTGAGAACTTCTTCTCCTGGGCCAGGTTGCTGGCGAACTTGCTCTTGATCTCGCCTTCCAGCAGGCGCTCCAGCAGCTCAACGGCAAGGTTCTTCTCTGGCAGATTACGCACCTCGGCGAGGAACTCGTCATCCAGCAGGCCGATATTGGGTTTGTCCAACCCCACGGCCTCGAACACATCCACCACCTCACCGGAAACCACCGCATTGCCGATGATCTGCCGGATCGCCAGCTCGCGCTCTTCATCGGTTTTCTTCTTGGCGCTGATCTCACGCTTGGTCAACAGCACCTTGATGGCCTGCATGAAGGCGACCTCCTCACGTACCGCCTTGGCTTCATCCAGCGTGCAGCACAGGGTGAATGCCTTGCTCATGGCCAGCGCATTGTCAGCAAAGCGCTTCTTGCCATCTTCCAGGCCCAGCACATGGTTGGCGGCACCGGCCAGCAACTTGTGCCCGCCAGTCAGGAAGTCGCTGTAATCGAAGCCATGCAGCAGGCTACGCAGTACATCGAGCTTCTCCTCCAGCACCGCATAGGCCTCGTGGGCATCCACCGTAGGCCGCCCCCTGCCCTTACTGGCGGTGTACTCCTTGAGCGCTGCCTTCAGCTCGTTGGCGATGCCGATGTAATCCACCACCAGACCACCCTGCTTGTCTTTGAACACCCGGTTCACGCGGGCGATCGCCTGCATCAGGTTGTGGCCCTTCATCGGCTTGTCGACATACAGGGTATGCACACAGGGCGCATCGAACCCGGTCAGCCACATGTCGCGCACAATCACCAGATGGAGAGGGTCTTTCGGGTCTTTGAAGCGTTTCTCCAGGCGTTTTTTCACCTGGTTCGGATAGATATGCGGGCGCAATAGCGCCTTGTCCGACGCGCTTCCAGTCATGACGATCTTGATTGCACCCTTCTCCGGGTCTTCGTCATGCCACTCAGGGCGCAGGGCGATGATCTGGTTGTATAGGTGCACACAGATCTCGCGACTCATCGCCACGACCATGGCCTTGCCACTTTGCGCCTGGTTACGCTCCTCGAAGTGAGCGACCAGATCAGCCGCTACACTCTTGATCCGTGGCTCAGCCCCTACGACTTTTTCCAACGCGGCCCAGCGCGACTTCAGCCGCGACTGCTGATCTTCTTCCTCATCCTCGGCCAGCTCATCGACCTCCTCGTCGATATGCGCCAGCTCCGAGTCCTTGAGCGACAACTTGGCCAGCCGAGACTCATAGTAGATGGCTACCGTGGCGCCATCCTCCTTGGCCTGCTGCATGTCGTAGACGTGGATGTAGTCGCCGAACACCGCACGGGTATCGCGGTCTTCGCTGGATACCGGGGTACCGGTAAAAGCCACGAAGGTGGCATTGGGCAAGGCGTCGCGCAGGTGTTGGGCATAGCCCACCTGGTAGCGGACACTGGCTTCAGCAGCCTGCAAACCGGGAGCTTTCAGCGAGGCGCTGAAACCATACTGGGTGCGGTGCGCCTCGTCGGCCACCACCACGATATTTGAGCGCTCCGACAGCACCGGGAAGGTGTCTTCATCTTCTCCCGGCATGAACTTCTGGATGGTGGCGAAGACGATGCCGCCGCTGGGGCGATTGGCCAGTTTTTCACGCAGATCACCGCGCGTCGTCACCTGCACAGGTTGTTCGCGGAGCAAATCCTGGGACAGCGAGAACACGCCAAACAACTGCCCATCCAGGTCGTTGCGGTCGGTGATCACCACAATGGTCGGATTCTCCATCGCCGCTTCCTGCATCACCCGTGCGGCGAAACAGGTCATGGTGATGCTCTTGCCCGAGCCCTGGGTATGCCAGATCACTCCGCCCTTGTGGGTGCCGCCTGGTCGCGAGGCGCTAACCACCTGCTGGATGGCTGCACGCACGGCATGGAACTGGTGATAGCCGGCAATCTTCTTCACCAACCGACCGTCATCCTCAAACAACACGAAGTAACGCAGGTAATCCAGCAGCATGGCGGGCTGCAGCACACCGCGCACCAGGGTTTCCAGCTCGTTGAACTCGCCCAACGGGTCGACGTTCACCCCGTCGATGGTGCGCCAGCGTGCAAAGCGCTCAATGTCCGCCGACAACGAGCCCATGCGCGCCTCGCTGCCATCGCTGATGACCAGAATCTCGTTGTAGTGGAAAACGTCCGGGATCTGCTCTTTGTAGGTCTGGATCTGATCAAACGCTTTGACTAGATCCGCATTCACATCCGCCGGGTTCTTCAACTCCAGCAGCACCAGCGGCAGGCCGTTGACGAAGAGGATGATGTCTGGCCGGCGGGTGTGCTTCGGCCCCTGAATGCTGAACTGGTTGACCGTCAACCACTCATTGGCGCGCACATCGGCCCAGTCGATCAAGCGCACGAAGTCCCCGCGCGTTTCACCGTCCTTCTGGTACTGCACCGGCACACCGCTGACCAGCAAACGATGGAACAGGCGGTTGGCCGACAACTGCACCGGCAACCCCAACTCCAGCACCTGACGCAGCGCATCCTCCCGCGCCGCCGGCGGAATCTGCGGATTCAGCCGCGCCACCGCTGCCCGCAAACGCATGCCCAACAGCACCTCGCGGTAACTGCCACGCTCGGGGTTATCGCCATCGTGGGCAATGTCCGGGCCGTAGAGGTGGGTGTAACCCAGCTCACTGAGCCAGCCGAGGGCTTCCTGTTCCAGTTGGTCTTCGGTCATTGGATTGCCTTGTCTGTCCCTGCCTGATGTTCAACGCGCCGGTACTTCTGGACCAAGCTGCACGGTGTTGCCGGGGTCAACGCAGCATCATGCAGCGCCGACAGCCGGCCAACCCTGGCAACCTGATCCAGCATCGAGGGCGTGAGGTTTAAGGGCGGCTGGTATTGGCTCATGCCCTGTTGTGGCTCCAGGCAAGACCGGCAATAAAATTGATCATTTGCTCGCCATCCAAAAGTAACTCATTCAAAACTCAATCCTTCCTTGAGTGCCAGCAACAAGCACTCATGCCAAATTAGCGGCAATAGTAATGACGCCATCCACTACCTGCAGCCGCCCTTTAGCCGCAAGCGCACCGACTCGTTCTTCTAGGGTGCCCGCAATTTTTGATGTTGCACGCCCAAAGCCCAGCAGTCCCAGCGCACCGGAAATAGCGTCCTCAAGACTCATCGAAAAACCGAGGGTTACAACTTCCAGTAATGCCTGGTCCAACTCCTCAGGCGCAACCCATTCAAACTTACGCTCGGCCGGTTCCCAGTGCGCTCGGCTACGAATAGGGATATCCCGACTTTCTGCTGAATACAAAAAATCACCACGCCGGTGAAATAATTTATGCCGTACACCAAGACGTATAGCGTCCTCTACCGCACCAGTAATCCTGGATCCAGCCCTCGCCACACCGAATGCATCCATCAACCGGCGAGTAACTTCACTGGTATGCACAGGAGCCTCCACCTCAACCACCGTTCGAATCATTTGCATCAAGCGTTCTGGCTTTTCTTGATGCAAGTCCGTCAGAGATGCCAGCGGAGACAGTCGAGCTTTTACATATGGCTTACTCGAACTAGGCATTGGCTCTGCGGCTGGTGCCCCCCGAACAATCTCATGCTTAGGATCTTCCGCCACAGGGATGGAGTTTCGCCCCTCAGCAATCTTGCTTCTAGCAGCCTCGATTGCGGCTACAGCTCGAGTGATTTCCTGCTGCGGATTGCGAAACCAATCCGTGCTCCAGATTCGATGGAAATTCCAGCCCAACCCCTCCAGCACCCCCTGACGCAGGCGGTCGCGATCACGCGCAGATTTCGAGCTGTGATATGCAGCACCATCACACTCAATAGCCAAAACATAGCGCCCTGGGTATTCAGGATCCTTTACAGCGATATCAATGAAGTAGCCCGCTGTTCCAACCTGCGGTTCAACCTCATAGTTTCGATCACGAAGTGCCTCTATCACCTCTAATTCAAACGGCGAGTCAGCAGCCTTCCCTGTCTCACGCGCCACTTCAAGCTCGCCCGTTTCGGCATACTTGAGAAAGTTCTTCAGCGCTCGCACACCAAGGCTGGCACCCCCAGCAAGATCAAGCTCGTCAGCTCTGAAGTTACAGAACACCCGCATCGCCAACTTGGCCCGTGTTATCAGAACGTTCAGTCGGCGATGCCCGCCTTCACGATTTAGCGGGCCGAATTCCTTGGCAATACGACCAGTTTCATTACGCCCATAACCAATGCTGATAAAAATTGTGTCCCTCTCATCACCTTGAATATTCTCCAGGTTTTTGACGAAGAATGGCTCACTGCCCTGGGCTGTGAAAAAGGCCTCAGCTTCAGGCATCTGCCTGCGCAACAGTTCAATTTCGACCTGGATCAGATCGCGTTGCGCCACACTGAATGCTGCAACTCCCAGTGATAATTCAGGGGTTTTAATCGCATGCTGCATGACCGCCTGAGCAACAGCCTTGGCCTCCCCTTTATTGGTCCGGGTGCGACCTCGGTCATACAGTGCGTCTGGCAGATAATCGAAACTCACACCACGAGCATGCGGATGCTGGCCTGCAGAAGGAAAAACCACCAGCTTGCTGTCATAGAACTCAACGTTGGAAACAGCAATCAAGGACTCATGGCGGCTACGATAGTGCCATCGCAGATAACGCTCCTGGCTACCGGCAGCCTTGAACATACTCAGAATGCTTTCTATGTCAGCGGTTACCACTTCCTCATCATCAAGATCGACATCTCGACTAAAAAAATCGGTAGGGGGCATCTGCTTGGTATCACCAACCACAACCACCTGCTTGCCGCGCATGATGGCCCCGAACGCATCAACAGCCTTCACCTGAGAAGCTTCGTCAAAGATGACCACGTCGAACTCAACCTTACCGGGCGGAAGGAAATTCGCAATCGACATCGGGCTCATCATGAACACAGGCTTGATCTGCTGGATCGCCCGCCCAGCCTTCTCAATCAGCTGCCTGATCGGCATATGCCGGCGCTTCTTGTTCAGTTCAGCGCGTAGAACAGCCATTTCGCCAGGCTGGTTGATATTAGGCTTGGCTTCCCAAACCTGCTTAGCCAAATGCGTTTGAGCGTGATTCAGCGAGGCTAAATCAAGGGTCTTGAATCGTGCAATCTGGTGCTCATGCTTGATTCGATCGAACTGCTGCAATGCTGGGTTGTCGGCATACACTCTCTGCACCAGGCCGGAATACCAGGAAAAGTCCAAAATTGCTGTTAACTGCCAGGGCTCATCGCTGCTGTTCGCTAGCTCGAGCAGATCATCCAAACTGCTATTGCGTAGCTGTTCAGCCAAGACATTGAATCGTGCCATCTGGTAGAGCCCATTCAGGCTGTCCTGCCATAGCTGTAAGCGTGTCCCTAGCGAAGCCAGGGGAAGCTTCCTGACGCCGGCGTTTTCACTATGCATCCCAGTGACTTCCAGTGCATTTCGAAGCGCAGCGTCCAAGCCAACAACATGCTGTTCTATTCCAGTTACCGCTGCCCCCAAGCCACTGGCATCGGCATGACCAGATAAAAAAGCAATAATCCCCTCTGGAATCTGGCCATTACCCAGATCGTCATGTAGCTTGATCACCCAATTACTTAACCGCTCAAGTACTGCCCAGTCCGTTTTTTGTCGTTGCCATTGGGCGCCGAAAAGCGCACTACCTAATGCTTCGTGCTGGTCGTAAGTTTTCTTGCTCTGCTGGTATGTCAGTATCGAATCCACCAGCTCCAGCATACCGGCGTTAGTCTTGGGCAACGTCTCGCGAACCAGACCTTGAAGACGCGTTCGTGCCGCTCGAAACCGGCCCGAAAAAATCCTCCACCATTTTTCGCCATAGGCTTGCAGACTCTGCCGCACCTCCAAAAGATCCTGATCCCAAGCCGCATCGATTAACTGGCTGTCATGCTTGGAACGACAAGCCGTCATAAGCTGACCAGCGTCAAGCAGCTCACGGATAACATCACGTCTTGACTGCCATTCACCGGTAGAAAGCTGTACACCTTCAAGCCTCGGCGCCTCAGCCGCCCGTCTTGCCGCACGGCATACCACATCCACATCCGTCAAAGTGGCAGGCTGCGTTAGCATCAACCGCTCTGAAAGCGCAGAAGCGGCCGCTTGCAGCTCTGCGAGATGAGCACATGCCTGCTGCAACGCATCATTGGCGCTGCTCTGTTCTATTGGCGAAAAGAATGTCCGGTCACTTCCCCAGAAGGCACTGCGGTCGGGGCGACCCATCTCCTCCAGATGAAGAACCAATTCTTCAGCCAATTCACGTCGTTTTTGTTGCTCGGCAAAGCTCCATGCTGCCATCGGTTCGAATGAAATAACCGGCAACCCAGCATGGACACGCTTTAGCTTGAGATAACGACCAAGCACCTCAACAAATGGCAAACCGCTTGCCCCCGCACTGGTGCTCACTGCCTCGCAATACTGGTTGAGGCTATCTTGCAGCTCTTTCAAACTGGCAAGGTCATCCTCACCGACTTTGGTTAGTGGCTTGCCCTGATCAAGCGTCCTGCCCAGCTCTTTGAGTACCGACTGCTTAGTGGACTTGTGACTATGCAGTTCAAGCACAGCATCGCCGAGATGGCACTCATCCAAACGTCGCTTAACAACCTCGAGAGCGGCCATTTTCTCAGAGACAAAAAGGACTGTTTTCCTTTGGCCGATCAACTCGGCGATGATGTTGGTAATGGTTTGCGACTTACCCGTGCCCGGTGGTCCCTGAATTACCAGGTTAGAGCCTTCTCGCACCTCAAGAATGGCTTCAGTCTGGCTACTGTCGGCATCTTTCACAAAACGAACATCACCTGGTTTGATCACCGAGTCGATATTCACATTCTCCGCGTAGGCTGCGCGCATATCCCCAAAGCCAGAACCGAGCAGGCGTTTAATCACACCGTTGGCATCGGGCTGCTTTTCTTCTGGCCAGCTCTTTGGGTCAAGATCATTGAACATCAAAAACTTGCCGAAGGAGAAAAAGCCCAACGCAATTTCATTACTGGCAACTTTCCAGCGCTTTTGCTTGCTGATCACATCAGCTACATCAGCATAAAAACGGCCCAGGCTGCCCTCATCCGCAGCAAAACTATCCTCATCGAAGCCACAGGTAGTCATATCCAAACCGAAGTCAGTTTTAAGCTTTGCCACCAGAGAGAGGTTGGGCATCAGCTCGTCACCCGTGTACTTCAGTCTGAATGCATCCTTGGCACTACTGCGCTCAAGACTGACCGGAAGCATTATCAATGGAGCTTTACGCAGCTGCTCGGAACTGTCGGCTTCGTACCAATGCATGAACCCCAGGGCCAGATAAAGGGTATTAACGCCCTGCTCCTCAATAAAGCCTTTAGCCTCGGTATGAATCTTCAACAGCTGCAGGAATAGATGCTCGTCATCAATTGCGGTCTGTAAACGCGTATTTGGATGGCGACGGGTCTTTCCAGCGTCCTCCGCACCCCCTTCATCAGAACTGCTGGACCATCCCAGGCTATCCAACTCATGCAAGAGCTCGGCTTCACTGGCTGATTCAGAGTCAGTCTCAGCGTCCTCCAGGTTTTCAGACGTTTCAAACTGAGCTAGTTTGTTGTGAGCCATGGGCGCAAAAGTCACGGCCTTTTCTTGGCGATAGAGGACGTTGAATACCTCCTCGGACAGCTCATCAACAACCATCAAGGTCTTCTTTGTCTTGCGAAAATTGAGCATGCTGTTGCGAAGCCCAATGTCCAGCAACTCTTTGCGACTTGATTCTAATTTTTGGCTTATTGATGAGCTCATCACTTACTCCAAAACATAAATAGAGCACTAAAATTAATTAGTAAAAATGCTTAAACTCAACAATCTACGCCCAAAACACGATAAACCGTCTCATCCACAATCGCGATAAAATGCACAGAAAAACCATACTGCCGAGCAATTCTAATTTCAGCAGTTAAAAAATCATCCATTGACCAATCGTTCTCGTCACGCAAACTCTGCCTAAATTGTTTTATTTCCTCCTCAGCACGCCGCGCACGAAGTAACAATATTTCTTCACCTTCGAATATCAACTCATCAACAACCTCATCAAACTCCAAGACAAAACCATCCGTACACTTAACCCTATCTCTAATTACGCCTGAAACCACTGAAAAACTATAAAACTCATACCCTACCAATTGATCAAAAAGTGAGCGCACATCAATTTTCATAATTTAACCCCTTAAATACAAATAAAATTAAAAATACTTAAAAAGCATCTTTATTAAAAAAATAAAACCGAATAAAAACAGGGAAGCAGCACGCTAATTGCTCTACCAGATCATGGATAATCATGCGCTAGCCCCGTCAATATCGGCTCCAATCTCAGGCAGACGCAGTTGACCGGAGATCAGGCGGGGTAAAAGTGTGTCGCGGAGTTGGGTTAGGGTTTGGGCTTGGCGTTCGTTTTCGACCAAGCGCTCGAACAATGGTCCGGCCATACTTTCGAACGCATCCAAAACCTCAGCCGGTGGCACCAACGCAGGAATTGGCCTGAAGGCTTTTTTACTGATTTCCATGAAGGTCGAACCATTGGCGCGACCTTTGATTCCTTCCATGTTTTGACGACACCAGAACAGCATATACACAGGTGAAAGTTCACCGCCTGGAGGGATGGCGATATAACCCTGATTAACTGCAACCGGCATCTGAGCGATAGCTAAATAGCCAATTGGTGCGCGGGAAGACATCAGCAAAGTACCCGCAGGCAATAACCCCGAGCTTACCTTTGCCAAACCTAACGTCGAGAGCCGCCGTTCTGTCTGGAGCAACACAGGGGATTGCAAACCTGACAGATCTTTAGGGGTTGTCCAGCAATGCTCGGCTGGCTCCCAATAGCTTGGCTCTTTGGTATCAGGCGTTCCCCCGCCCAAACAATCGACAGCATCGCCAACTGGCTTAACCGTCCACCCCTTCGGCACCAAGCCCAGTTCGGACTCTTCGAAGCTATCGGGGAACAGGGCGGCGGTGGTGGCGTCCATGGCTTCCGGTTGGCGGCCTTCGGCCTTGGCGCGCACGGGGTCGAAATCGACGAACCAGGATTTGAATAGCGCCTGGGCGATGGCTTCCAGGGTGGCGTTGGTTTTGCGTAGGAGGGTGATGCGGCCGTCAAGGGCTTCGCCGATATCCGCAATGCCCTCTTGTTCTTTCAAACCGGGGACCCAGACAGGAAAGCTCAGTATTGCCTCGGTATTCAATCTCCCTGTTCCATGCCCAGCGGAATCTACCTTGGCGTGCAAACGGTCATGGTTGCCTACAAGAAGATAAGGAAGAAACCTGTCAGAAATACCTGCTTTCGGAAAAACAGCTTTAACATCCTGATTGAAGGTTGATGGCTTAGCAGTTCTACAAATCGGAACTCTCTTATGCAGCGTCATTCCACGAGTCAACAGAAGAACAGCTCCCGAAGGGACGAGTCTTGATGCTACTGAGGCACCATCTGGTGTCAGATGATCTTCCGAGTCTGAAATCCAGAACGACCCCATGTCCTTTGCGGAAACCCAAGGAGTCTCTCCCCCCCAAAAGGACGGATTTGACTTTGATGGAGTGTTCCCTGAAACAAGCGTGATGAAGTCACCTAGTGGCTGCATCCTCAGTTCAGCACTCATACCCCAGCCCCCCCAACTTCAGCCGGATCAACTGATCGAGTTCTGCGCCCTTCTGCATCTGCTCGCCAAGCTGCTGGGTCAGAGGCTGCATCTTCTCGGCAAAGGCTTCGTCATCGTCTTCCACCTCTTCGGCAGCGACATAGCGGCCCGGCTTCAGCACATGGCCGTGTTCGGCAATTTCCGCCAGGGCGACGCTGAGGCAAAAGCCGGCGATGTCCTGGTATTCGGCGATCTCGCCGCCGACATCCAGCGGCTCGCCGCGCCAGTTGGCGACGGTTTGCGCGATACGCTTGAAATCAGTTTTGTAGGGTGGATGTCGCTTTTTACATCCACCACGCCTCCGCTCGGTGGATCGATGGGGCGTGATCCACCCTACAAGAGCAGCCACTGCTTCAGAGCTCATACCCCAGCCCCCCCAGCTTCTGCCGGATCAACTGATCGAGTTCCGCGCCCTTCTGCATCTGCTCGCCCAATTGCTTCGTCAGCCGCTGCATCTTCTCGGCAAAGGCTTCGTCGTCGTCTTCCACCTCTTCGGCACCGACATAGCGACCCGGCGTCAGCACATGACCGTGCTGGGCGATTTCCGCCAGTTTGACGCTGCGGCAGAAGCCGGCGATGTCCTCGTACTCAGCAATCTCACCGCCTACGTCCAGCGGCTCGCCGCGCCAGTTGGCCACGGTCTGGGCGATGCGTTCGATATCGCTGTCGAGCAGTTCGATCTGCACACGGCTGACGCTGGTGCCGAGTTTGCGCGCGTCGATAAACAGCACCTCACCGGGGCGGGCAGTTTTCTGTTTGGCCAGGAACCACAGGCAGGCGGGAATCTTGGTGTTGAAGAACAGCTGACCGGGCAGCGCGACCATCACTTCC